>Ga0307372_10004133_pt1 | contig 22662 bp, 19 predicted proteins | sample OX1MG_FD_202533 | JGI IMG/M metagenome (GOLD analysis project Ga0307372, IMG submission 202533) | Soil microbial communities from Risofladan, Vaasa, Finland - OX-1 | ecosystem: Environmental > Terrestrial > Soil > Coastal area > Acid sulfate soil | place: Finland: Risofladan, Vaasa | collected...
TGCTAAGCAGATTGCTGACAATCAGCGCACCCAGCAGTTACAGAACCAGACTATCGTCCAAAACACCCTCGCGTTACAGAAGTTCCTGTTTAATCACCAGCAAGACATTCAAATCCTGCAAAATACCATCCAACTGCAGAAGCAGACCATCGCCCAGAACACCATGGCGCTGCAGAAACTGCTCTTCGACCATGGACAGCAGATTCAGAACCAGAATATCAGCATCGGCAACCTGCAGTCCCAGCTCGGCAACATCCAGGACAACCGCGCGCTGGGCGATCCGCTGCGCTCCCTCACCCCCGTGGGCCTTGGACGTATCGCCATCCTCGCCATCGGCATCGTGTTGAGTTTCTTTATCGCTTTGATCGCGGCGCTCTTCGCCGGGTACGTGGAGCAGGTGCGTGTGCGCCTCGCTTCACCCAAAAACACCTGAGGCGGAAAATACCCAGAGAGACGGCGGTCGTGACTGGCTCCGCAGCCAGCTGAAATCAAGCCGCGGAAGTTTAATCAGGAATTACCGTGCAACGGTCCGGGATCATCGAATACCGCCGCCCGGCGGTCTCCTGGGCAGCCTTTCAACGCTAAGACGGAATGTCACATGGCCGAGTACATACAACCTTGGCTCAACTGGAGTCAGAGAGTATCTACATCATTCGCGAGGTCGCCGCGGAATTCGCCAATCCCGTGATGCTGTACTCCATCGGCAAGGATTCCTCGGTAGAGACGCATCCTGAATCATTCGCAACTACGTTGAACAGGCCGTTGCGTACGGCACCGATGCCACCGCATCGTGATGTCCATGCCGCCGAGTGGGGCGCAACCGGGGATAATCGTGGACTGCGCACCCTCCGCATGCCATAATTTTCTCAGCACCTGCCGTATGTATGGGGCCACTATGGATGTTCTAGGGTATCCGGGGGAGAGACAAGACCCGCGGAGTGGAGCGCAATTGCTGGAAAAAACAGCGCGGCGGCTCGCAACGGCATTGCGGCCCATTTCTGCAGAGCACCGCATCGTACGCGTCATTAATGAGTTCGGCCGTGAAGCGGTCATCACCACGAGTTTCGGGCCGACGAGTGCCGTGCTCCTGCACATGGTTTCCACGGTTTGTTCGGGCATACGCGTAATCCACGTGCGACATGGGCACGAGACACCGGGTACCCTTTACTTTGCCAAGCAATGCCGCAAAAGGTTTCCGATAGACCTGCGCGTATATGAGGCTCCCAGGCTGCCGGTGCCTGCTTGGGATACGGCGGAGTTTACGGAGTTCTGCCGGGCAATCAAAGTGGAACCCATGCAGCGGGCTCTGGCGCAAGAGAACGCCGGAATCTGGTTTGCGGGCCTCATCCACCATGAAACCATGGAACGCCGCCGCATGTTGATAGCGCAAAAGCGTCTGGGTGCCATAGCGGTTTATCCCATCCTTGATTGGTGCCTGCAGGACGCAATTTTGTACTGCGAGAACTTCAATCTTGCCTTGAACACCGACTATTTTGATCCCTGCAAAGGCCCGAACCAGAAACTTGAATGTGGTCTCCATGCAACCGACGAACATCACGCGACAGGGACCGGGAGAGCATAATGGACAGCTACACATTGGACGGCCAGTGCATCGTGATTACGGGCTGCTGCGGGAGCGTTGGGTCTGCGCTCGTGCGCAGACTGTTGACGGATGAACGTTACAGCAAGTGCCAAGTTGTCGGACTCGACAACAGTGAGGACGGAATATTCCAGATCGAAGAAAAATGGAAAGACAATATCCGCGGACGGTTTTACGTGGCGGACGTGCGCGAGCGGGAGTCGCTCCGGCAGAGATTCGCGGATGCCGATATCGTGTTTCATTGTGCCGCGCTCAAGCATGTTTACCAGTGCGAAAAGGCACCCTCGGAGGCGGTGAGCACCAATGTGCTGGGCGTGGAATCGGTAATCGCCGCGGCGCGGGATGTGGGTGTGCGGCGGGTGCTGTTTACCAGTTCCGACAAGGCCGTCAACCCCACCAATGTCATGGGCACGTCCAAGTTGATGGGCGAGCGTCTGATTACGGCGGCCAATGCCTCGTCTCACAACGGCGCGATTTTTACCTCGACACGATTCGGCAATGTGCTCGGATCCAGGGGTTCTGTGGTTGAGGTATTCCACCGGCAAATCGTCGGAGGTGGGCCGGTCACGTTGACAAGTCCCGAAATGACCCGGTTTGTGATGAGTATCGAGCAGGCTGTCGCCCTGGTGCTTGGCTCGGTGAGCCTCGCTCGTGGCGGAGAGGTCTTCATCACCAAGATGCCGGTGATTTGCGTGGAAGATTTGGCGCACGCGATGATAAAGAACCTGGCGCCAAAGTACGGCCATGATCCCGATCGAATCAAGGTGCAAGTGACCGGTCCGCAGCCCGGCGAAAAGATGTACGAAGAGCTATTGACCGGTGAAGAAACCCGGCGTGCTGTTGAACTCGAAGAGTATTTCGTTGTGCGCCCGGCATTTACGCCGGTCTATTCGCGCATTCGCTACGAATATCCCGGCGTGCGCAGTGAAAAAGTCGAGCGGCCGTATGTGTCAGCGGAAGAACCCAAGCTGGCGGTGTCGGAAATCGGCGCCCTGCTGGATAAAGCCGGCCTGTTGAATCCCCCGGAGACATGACAATGCGGATACTCATTCTTGGAGGTGACGGGTATCTCGGTTGGCCGACGGCCATGCATTTTGCCGCCGGCGGCCATGAAGTGATGGTGGTGGATAACTATCTGCGCCGTACCATCGCGCTGCAGACCCGTTCGGAAGCCCTGATGACCAACCCGGACCTGGAGCAGCGCGCCGAGCTGTTTCGAACGCTCACCGGCAAGGATATCGGGGTACGCATCGGAGACTGTACGGATTTCCGCTTCCTGGAGGGGGTTTTCAGGGAGTTCAAGCCGGATGCCATGGTGCATTACGCGGAGCAGCCATCGGCACCTTATTCCATGCGTGGCTACGAGGAGGCGGAGCTGACCCTGCGCAACAATCTGACGACGACTCTTAATGTGATATGGGCGGTGCAAAAACAGGCTCCCGCCTGCCATATCATCAAGCTCGGCACCATGGGCGAGTACGGCACGCCGAATATTGATATTGAGGAGGGTTGGATAGACATAGAACATAAAGGCCGCAAGGATCGTTTCTTATTTCCCCGTCAGGCAGGCAGCCTCTACCACACCACCAAGATTCTGGATACCGACCTGCTATGGTTCTACGTGAGGATGTGGAAGTTGCGCATCACGGACCTGATGCAGGGACCGGTGTACGGTCTGTCGACGTCGGAAGCGGACCTGGATGAACGGTTGGCGCCTAATTTTCATTACGATGACTTGTTCGGTACAGTAGTCAACCGTTTTCTGGTGCAAGCGGTGGCAGACGTGCCGCTGACGGTGTATGGCAAGGGCGGCCAGACCCGCGGCTATCTGAATCTACTGGATACGTTGCAGTGCGTGCATTTGGCGGCCGAAAATCCGGCCAAACCCGGCGAGTTGCGTATATTGAACCAGTTCACGGAGTGTTTCACCGTCAATAACCTTGCGGATCAGGTACAAAATGCGGGTAAGCGCGTCGGTTTGCAGGTGAAAGTTGAGCATGTGCCCAATCCGCGCAAGGAAGCTGAAGAGCATTACTACAATCCGGTTCACAGCGGTCTCCTTGATCTGGGGTTGAAATCGCATTACCTGAGCGAGGAAGTGCTGGTTGAGATGCTTGATAGGGTAATGCGGTATCGGGACCACATTGACCTTGCAAAAATACAACCCCGAGTGAATTGGTCGCACACGTGAATACTGCGATTCCAATCCACGTGCAATCGGACGATTCAGAACGATTTCCTAAGTCAATTTGATACAGGCCCCATGCAAAATAACTGGCCAAATCCAGCAATCTTCGCGTGGCTTCGGCAGATTCTGTCTGACCGTTATGGGCATGACTTTTACATCAAACCTGTTGACACTCGCTTCGTAAGCATGGTCTTGCCGAATAGTGCCGCAACCATTTTACTAACCGTTGACCCTGTTGCTTTCAATCGAGTCGATTCAGATTTACCCTTTTCTAGTTGGGATGCAGTTGCTGAGGGTTGGATATCTGTTCTTGGCAAGCTGTTGCCAGCGCCAGGTGCCGAGGTTTTGCCTGTTCCTCTGATTGAGCAGACAGAAATGGGATATTGTATTCATTATGATGTTCTCGGTCTAACCTATTGGATGTTGTCGCGCTTGGAGGAGATCAATCCTAAGAATCTTGATGAATATGCTCGTTTCCCAGCAAGTTGTTCACACGCCTTCAAGTATGGTTACCTTGAATATCCCGTAGTAGATGCTTGGCTACATGTCCTTGGTCAGGTTATTCAGCGGGTTTGGCCGACGCTCGAATTTAAACAGCACCAGTTCAGCATGGTTGTTTCCCATGATGTGGATGCGCCAAGTCGCTATGGTTTTCGCACTGTCAAGGGAATAGTCCGCGCAATGGCAGGTGATTTGCTGAAGCGTCAAGATCTAAAGAGTGCGGTTCTTGGACCTTGGATTCACCTGAACAGTAAAGAACGATTGCATCCAGCAGACCCGGCCAACAGTTTTAACTGGATCATGGATGTTTCGGAACGTCGTGGGCTGGTTAGCGCCTTCTATTTCATCTGCGGGCGCACCAACCCGGACTATGACTCAGATTATGAACCTGAACATCCGACGATACGTGACCTCATGCAACGGATTCATGCTCGCGGTCATGAAATTGGCTTGCACCCGAGCTACGGTACTTATAGGGCACCAGAAATTCTCATAGCCGAAGCCGAACGCCTGCGACATGTATGTCAGCAAATAGGCATAACGCTGTCTATATTCGGTGGGCGTATGCACTACTTGAGATGGGAACACCCGATAACCATGCGGGGCCTGACGTTAGCAGGCATGGCCTACGATAATACCCTTACATATGCGAATCACGCCGGGTTCCGCTGCGGTACGTGCTTTGAATATCCTGCCTTTGACCCACTCGAAGGTAAGCAGCTAAGTTTGCGTATTCGTCCATTGGTTGCTATGGAAACCACAATTATGGCTTCGCAACATATGGGGCTCGGTACTGGAAAATCAGCGTTAGATAAGTTCTGTGAACTTAAGCACACATGCAAATTGTTGGGTGGATGCTTTACATTGCTGTGGCATAATACGCAGTTTGATAGCAAGGAAAAACGTGAGTTGTACCAGGCCGTGTTGGATTGCTAACGCCCGTCGCTCTGAATGGCGCCATGGCGAAGTTATGATAAGGAGTCTGTAGTGCGTGTAGCACGGCGTGGTTTGTACCCCTGTACGATATTTTCTCTAGCGGTATTAACAGGCAACGGTGGCTAGGCCAGGAACTGGGACATCTCTGGCACGCAAGGTGATTATATTCAAAGGAATATGCCTCGTTCGCCTGGGGGCGCATGATGCTGGTACCGTACCGGGTATACTGGGTCTCGCGGCGCCATAGTACAATTTGATTGAATTCATGATTTGAGAAAAAAGTTGACTGACTCAAAGGCAACATATAGAGCTTTCTGCGTTACAGAGAGCTCCATCCCCATTTTTAATCGGGCTTGGTGGTTAGACGCAACAGCCGGTGATGACAACTGGAATGTGGCAATCGTTGAAAGAGATGGGAAAGTCATTGCTGCCTTGCCCTATGTAGTAAAAAAGAAATATGGCTTTACGGTGTTGACACAGCCACCTCTTACTCAAACTCTAGGTCCTTGGCTTCGTGAGAGCACTGCCAAATATGCCAACCTGTTAGGTCAACAAAAGGATTTAATGGAGGAGCTGATTGCACAGTTGCCGGACTTTCACCATTACGTACAAAACTGGCATTACAGTCAGAGCAATTGGCTGCCTTTTTTCTGGAATAATTTTAAACAGACTACAAAGTACACATATGTGCTGCCAGATTTGAGCAACGAAAAAGCGCTTTGGGAAGGGCTAAGAGAAAACATTAGGTCAGATGTACGAAAGGCCAGCAGGCGCGTGAATCTTCGAGTTCAGGATGATATTGATGTTAAGTCTTTTCTGGCGCTGAATCGCCTTGTATTTACACGTCAGGGAAGGAAGCTTCCGTATCCAGAAAGTCTTGTAGAACGTCTAGATAATGCTTGCGCCGAACGGAACGCACGCAAGATATTCATAGCGGAAGACGAGCGAGGCCGTATGCATGCGGGTGTTTACCTTATCTGGGACGAGAACAGCGCGTACTATCTTATGGGGGGTAGTGATCCGGCGCTGCGTAACAGCGGCGCAGTCAGCCTGTGCGTCTGGGAGGCAATCAAGTTCGCATCGACCGTTACCAAGCGCTTTGACTTTGAGGGATCTATGCTGGAATCTGTTGAGCGTTTCTTCAGAGCCTTTGGCGCACAGCAAATTCCCTACTTTGCAGTGTTCAAGACGCCTTCTAAAATTCTCAAATGCTTCTTTTTCCTGAGGGATATGAAATTGGGAAAATGATATGACCTGTCGTCAAGTACTTTAGTGCCTCTATCGACGATGGGGGAAACCCCTAGCGTTCAGGCGAAGCTGAGGTGTAGCGAAATAGGCGAAGCTCATGAGCCAATTTTTAGAACTGAGCTTGCCCTAAATTTCGGATAGGCCAAGCGTCATCTGTTTGACTACATCGAGGTGTTCTACAATCGGAGACGCCGTCACTCCGCGCTGAACTATCAAAGCCCGGCAGCACACCACGCTGCCTGGCTCACTCAGCAGAAACTGGCGGCATAGTTGCTATCTCGGTATCCGAAAAACAGGGGCAACCTCACGATGCTTAGGAAGATAGTTCCCTACCGGATCGGGAAAATATTGACGAGAGGGAAATCCACTCGCGGGTACGCTGGTAGGCATTTATGAGTCTGACCGTCAGTGCAATGGGAGTAAATACGCTAGGAACCCGCAAGACATCTTTGTCACGGATTTCATTGTATTTGCTGGCGATCGCGATCTGTGTGCCCACCGATCTGTTCTCGACATCATTGCTCGGGAATCGGCAATTACTGGTCCCAGTAGCAACGCTATTGGTGGTGTTTACATGGTTGATATTGAAGCACGGTCGCATGCCCGCAGTTCGAGGGAATATCAGTATTATCTGGATTGCGTTGTTTCTATTTACAAGTTTGGCCGTGTTGTCATCCGTGAGTCATCCAAATTCATCCCAATCGCTACAGCTGGTTGCAACTTACATGGTCAGGTTTATCATGCTGTTCGCTCTTGTGCAGAGCATGGTAGCTGATACATATGTAATTATGCGTGTTCAACGTCTTTTAGCGGGTGCACTAGCGCTAGTCGCGCTGCTCATGATTAGCGGACTTCTTGATCACTTTGGCCACAATGTGCTATCGAGCGCTATTGGTTCAAATAAAAGTATTGCGCGCATATCGGCCGGTTTGGGGGATCCGAATTTCACTGCATTGGCCTTCAATAATGGCTTGGCCATGGCATTGGCGTGGTTTGCAACAGCGGAAACCCGCTCACGACGAATTGCAGCCGTGGTTGCCGCGTTGCTGTTAGTGGTTGGTATAGGACGCACCGTATCCATTGGCGGGCTTATTGGGATGACGGTGATTCTATTGTTAGCGTACTGGCGGATGGCCAAATTTGCGGGACGGAGGAAATGGGGGCTTATGTGGCTTTCTGTTGGGTTGCTGGCTGCAATCGTTGCGGTCGCCGGTGGCGTGTATATGAAACGTATTGATCAACAGGCTGTGCGGTCAGAGCGATCTTTAAGCTCCTTGGGTACAGAACGTTTAAATTTGACTGTGGGAGGCTTGCGCATGGCATGGGCTAACCCACTGTTAGGTGTCGGGGTGGCTAACATTTCAGAGTTTATGCCACAGTACCTCCTCACGCCTATTGCTGAACCCTATCAGGAATCTCACGATGGATTCATAAATGTTATGGATGAAATGGGGATTCCTGCATTTCTACTGTTCCTGTTGGTTGTGTTGCTGGTATTTAGATTGGCAATTGCTGCTCAACGTCATCTTCTGAAAATTGGAGACCGCACTGGGTACTTGGTTGGTGAGGGGGCTTGTATCGCGCTGATAGCGAATCTCGTACAAACCCTGGCTCTCGGTACTCAACGATTTCCCCATTTCTGGTTTGTCATTGCTCTTGTATTAGCCACTTCCTGGAGAGCTCTTCATCATCCTGGAACGATAAAGCCAGCAGTGTGGGTAAGTTGATGCGGGTTCTGGTGCTTACGGAAAGCTTTCCAACCTCGGCGAATCCGTCAAGATCAGTTTTTATCCGAGAGCAAGTTGAAGCCTTGTCCCGTGAGCATACGGTAACTGTGCTTTTCCCACGCCCGGCATTACCTGGGCTCCCAACGTCGCGACTAGAAGGCCGCGCAAGTGTGATGGATAACTCTGCCATCGGACAGTGGCGAACCACGGTTGATGTAAAATGCCCAAAATACCTATATGTTCCACGCCACCGGGGCATCCGTGCCCGGCAGCTTGCCAAAATAGTGCACCGCACACTGTTGAGTACGAAGGAACCCTATGACATTGTGCATGCTCATTGGCTAGCACCTGCGGGTGTTGCTGCTGTCAAGGGGGCCAACGGTTTGAATATTCCGGTTGTAGTAACTGCTCATGCCGGTGACGTATATAGGGATATCAACCACGCGCAACATGCCCGCGTAGCCACACAGGTTGTAAGGCAGGCTTCCCGGATTATCGGGGTAGCCGAGTATTTTCGTGAGCCGTTGTGTCAACTATGCCTGACACCGGACAAGATAAGTGTTATCCCAAATGGGGTTGATATCGGTATATTCACGCCTGCAGGTCGTGAGGAAGCGCGGACTGAATTGAAGCTTCCGGCTGGGGTACCGCTGTATCTTTATATTGGCGACTTAGTTAAAGGTAAGGGCGTAGCCGATGTGGTGGACGCATTTTTTGCCTATGCCCCTCCCGCTGCTGTACTCGTAGTCGCCGGATCCGGACCGCTCTGGATGCAGTTTGCACAACGTGTGGCCTTGGCTGACGGCAGGTTTATTCTGCGCGGCTTGCAATCACATGATATGGTTGCCCGTTATCTGACTGCCGCGGATTGTTTTGTTCTGCCGTCCTATGCGGAAGGCAATCCGGTGACGGTGTTGGAGAGCCTGTGCTGCGGCAGACCGGTGATCGGCAGCTCCATCCCGGCCATCGCTCCGCTTATAGAGGAAGGCAAGTCCGGTCTGCTGGTTCCGCCGGGGAACACCGCGGCGCTGGGTCAGGCCATGCGTATCTTGCCGGCGATGAACTGGGATGCAGCGGCCATTGCCCGGCAGGCAGCAGGCCGCTATGGCTGGCCGACCGTGGCGGCTCGCATTTCCGAGGTCTACGCGCAAGCCGTGGCTGAAATGCGGGCCGGGCTTTCCGTTTCCGTTCCTGCAACGCCTGCGCCATGATGCAGCGCCGCGCCGTCATTCTGTGCTTCAATGCGAGCCCAACTCCGCGACAGCAGAACCTGTTCCGGTTGCTCCGCGATATGGGCTGGCGTCCGGCTTATGTGACTTGGGAGCGGAGCGGTGCGGCAAAGACAGTCCCACGGGGCAATGGTGATTACCTAGCTATCATCCGCCTGAAGGCGCCTACGGAAAGCGCCAGATTGCTGTTTGCCATGCCCAGGTATTGGCGGGAGCTGAGCGTCGTGATCCGGAGGGTCACTCGGGAAGAGGACGCTGCTCCGATCATCATCGCCACCCATTTTTTCCATCTGCCTTTGATGCGAAAGCTGCCTTCCGCACTCTGGATGTATGATGCCGCGGAATACTTTGCTTTTGACATGTCCCGTTATCTTGGGTCATTTTCAATCATTGCCTATCCGTTGCTGGCTTACTTGGAGGGACTGGGTATCCGCCGGATGCGGGCGGTGTTGGCAGTAGATTCCCGTGGTGGTTGGTTTGAAACACATCTTCTGCGATTTAATCGAGCAGTTCGAGTAGTACCCAATGTCCCAGCACTTGCTGATGATCCTGCACCGGAATCAGTGGAGAAATCTGCAGCTGAGTATGCTGGCCGGCGTGTCATTTGCTATGTCGGCGGACTCATGGAACGCAAGGGTTTGGAAGCGGCCCTGGATGCGATCGAACTCGTACGCCAGGATATGCCAGATATCTTATTACTACTTATTGGTCCTTACCGCGATGACCATTCAAAACTTCGTGAACTTTTGAATCAGCGTGGATTGAGCGATCATATAAAAGTGACTGGACCGCTCTCTTATCGTGAAATGCTTGTTAAAATTACCGGGACTGAGATAGGGCTGGCTTTACACCAACGAGATCCGCTGTATGCCAAAGTTGGGGCACTTAATGGCAGAAAGATATTCACATATATGCAAGCAGGTCTTGCGGTTATTGCGCCGAAGTTTGGAGATATAGGGCGCGTGGTTCAGGAGACGGAATGTGGTGAATTAGTGAACACGGAAAATCCGGCAGATATTTCACTTGCATTGAAGAATTTACTTTTGAATGATGAATTGCGACTCCGGTTCAAAAGAAATGGTCGCCGGGCGTTTGAACAGCGTTACAACTGGGAAGCGGTAGCGCGAGAGCTGAAACCCTGGCTGCTCGAATGCTGCGTTGACTTGCCAGGACGGGAGAAATCGTGAGCGAAAAAGTTCTTAAGGCAGAAAGCCTGAGACCCGAGATCGCGGTTGTCGTGGGGACGCGCCCCGGTATTGTGATGTTCGCACCCATCATCCATGCTCTCAGGGAAGGGGGCGCGGCCCATTTTGTCATTCACACCGGGCAGCATTATTCGCCGAACATGGATTTGCAGTTTTTTGAGGATCTGGAACTGCCGGTTCCGGATTATCGCCTGGAGGGAGTGGCGGAGAAACCCACGCACGGCGGCCAGACGGCGGCCATGCTCGAAGGCATCGAGCGCATTCTGATGCAGCGCAAACCTCAGGTTGTGCTGGTCGGGGGCGACGCCAACACGAATCTCGCTGGAGCGCTTGCGGCCCGCAAGCTGGGTATCCGCGTCGGGCATGTCGAAGCGGGGGAGCGCTCCTATGACTGGCGGATGCCGGAGGAGCATAACCGTAGGATTATTGATCATATTTCCGATTATTTATTCACCACCTCGCCGAAGTCACGCAAGCACCTGGATAAAGAATCCGTGCAGGGCCAAATCGTTGAAACCGGCAATCCCATTGTGGATGCGTCCCGTCAGCATCTTGAGATTGCGGTACGCCGTTTCGGTGACTCAGTGGGAAGACAGTTTCCTCCGAAGAGTTATGCGATCATGACGACGCACCGTGAAGAAAACGTGGATTATCCCGAGCGGCTGCGCGGGATGCTTTCGGGCGCCGAAAAGGTTGCAAAAGAGCTGGGCATGCGGATTGTTTTCCTGGCGCACCCGCGCACCCAGAAGCGCCTGCAGGAATTCGGTCTTGCCGAATGGGCACGCGGACTTGCGGGTATGGAATTGCGTGATGGAGCGGGGTATCTGGAATTTCTGGCGCTTCTGGCCGGCGCGCGTCTGGCGATGACCGACTCCGGCGGCGTGCAGCAGGAAGCCTGCATTCATCGTGTCCCCTGCGTCACGATGCGCGATAACACCGAATGGGTGGAGACTGTCGAGATCGGTGCGAATCGGCTTGTGGGCACCGACCCTGAAAAAATCGTCGCTGGCGCTGTTGAGGCGTTACAGGCGCGGGTGAATTGGCGGATACCGTTTGGCGACGGGCATGCCGCAGAGCATATAGTTGATTTTGTTCTGAAAGAGGTGAGCAAATGAGCACGGCTGCGCGTGTCGAACACGGAGCATCCTTCTCCTGTGATGAGGGATGCCTGGTCGGTCTGTTGTACCGACCGGAGGCCGGTCCGGCCCGCTTTGGCCGGGATTGCCGCATTCGCTGGGGCACCGTGATCTACGGCGACGTCACCGCGGGCGATGATTTTCAGACCGGACATCATGTGATGATCCGGGAGAAAACCGTCATCGGGAATCATGTGGTGGTGGGCACCGGAACTGTGATTGACGGCCAGGTGGAGATCGGCGACTTCGTGAAAATAGAATCGCAGTGCTACATCCCGACGCACGTACGCATCGGAAATCGTGTGTTCCTCGGCCCCGGCGTGACGCTCACCAACGACCGTTACCCCCTCAAGCAGCGCGACAGTTATCGTCCGGAGGGTCCCGTCATTGAAGACGGTGTGACCCTCGGGGGCCATGTCACGGTGTGCCCGGGTGTACGGATCGGCGAGGATGCCTTTGTCGCCGCCGGCGCGGTGGTGACCAGGGATGTGCCGGCGCGTTCCCTGGCAGTCGGTGTGCCCGCGCGGATCAAGCCCCTTCCACCCCATCTGGCGGAACGCAATTTGGCATTGTCATGGCGCCGCCATCTGGGCGGGGAGAAACCCTGATGCGCGTGGCGGTTATCGGCTGCGGGAAACAGGCCCCCAAGCATCTTCATGGTCTGCGGGGCGCTGGGCTGGGCAACGCTGATTTGGTCGTCACTGACGTGGATGCCGGGCGCGTTGGCGCTCTGGCCGCAAAGGAGGGCGTCAGTGCAATCCCGTTGGATAAGGTATGGGATGATGCCGGTATCAATGCCGTGGTGATCGCCACGCCGACCTTCACTCACGCAGAACTTGCCGGCAAGGCTATCGGGTCCGGGAAGGCTTTTTTGTGCGAGAAGCCATTGGCGGGCGATGGCAGGGAGGCTCGCGCGCTGGCGGAACGCGCGGAGGCGGTGGGGGTTGCCGGTATGGTGGGTTATATCTACCGGTCCGTGCCCGTGTTCCAGCATGTCCGCCGTCTGCTGCACGACGAAACGGTATTGGGGCGACTCAATCTCGCACTGCTGCGCATCGGTGGACGAGGTTCCCATCAGACCTGGAAACATCTGCGTGCCCACGGCGGCGGGGCCATCAACGAAATGCTGGTGCATACGCTGGATCTGGCACTGTGGCTGTTCGGGGCGCCGAACCATGTGCACCTGCTTGCCAGCGAACTGCGTGTCCCCGTAAGGCTGATCAACGGGCGCAGTGAAACAGTGGATGCGGAGGACATGGTCTTGGTGAGGCTTGATTACGACGCAGGTCCTTCCGTGTATCTTCAGGCCGACATGCTCACGCCCGCCTTCACGCAGCGCCTGGAAGCACAGGGCATGCATGGCACTCTGGTGGCCTCCATCCAGCAGGAGGAACCAGCCTATCTTTTTCTGACGGAAAAGCGGGGGCATCACCCGTCCGGGCGCCATGCCCTGCAGCATGAAGATCATGATCCTTATGTGACCCAGTCCCGCACATTTCTCGCTGCCGCAGCGGCGGGGCGCAAGCCGGCCTACGGTGCCCTGCACGAAGCCGTCCTTTTGCACGAACTTATTGATCAATTGCATTTGCAACAGGAGAAATTCACGTGATCCAGATGGCTGATACGCATTTGAGTGAAGAGGAAATCCAGGCGGCCGTCAGGGTGCTGCGTTCGGGTGCCTTGCGGCAGGGGCCGGAGTGCGATGCGTTCGAAAATGAATTTGCGGCGCTGACCGGGTCAAAGCACGCGGTCAGTTGCGCCAACGGCTCAGCATCCTTGCATCTGGCCTACACGGCTGTCCTGAAACCCGGCGACGAGGTGCTGGTACCATCCTTCACCTTTTTCGCCACGGCCAGCATGGCGATTCAATCGGGGATAAAACCGATCTTGTGCGACGTGGATCCGGATACTTATCTTCTGGATCTGGCGGACGCCGAAAAGCGCCTGACGCCCAAGATCCGGGGTATCGCACCGGTGCATCTGTTCGGCAATGCCTGCGACGTTGACCAGGTCCGGGCGTTTGCACGCAAGCATAGGCTGAAAATCATATGGGACGCGGCCCAGGCCCAGGGAACCCTATGGCAGGGAGAGGACATCGGTGCACTCGCCGAGGCTGTGTGTTATTCCTTCTACCCCACCAAGAATCTGTTCGTTGGCGAGGGCGGTATGGTTACCACACCCGATGAGGAGATCGGACATCGCATGCGTTTTCTGCGCACTCACGGTCAGACGGCGAAGTACACACACACCATGATCGGCTGGAATTACCGCATGACCGATGTGGAAGCCGCCATTGGGCGGACCCAGTTGAAACGCCTGCCTGTCATGCTGGCGGCACGGCGGCGCAATGCGAAGATTCTCACGGAAGGGTTGAAAGACGTGAAGGGTTTGAAACTCCAACGCGTAACTGCACAGACTACTCACTCATGGCATCAATACTGCCTGGTGGTGGACGAGGTCGCCTTCGGCATGTCCCGCGACCGGCTGATGGAACACCTGCAGAAGGCTAACGTGGCAACCGCCGTTCATTACCCGCGCGGCGTGCACCAACAGCCCATCATTGAGCAGCTCTATGGAAAGATGAATTTGCCTGTCACGGAATGTCTGACAAAGACCATCATGGCATTACCGGTTCACCACAAGCTGTCTGAAAATGATGCGCACTTAATTGTAAGTGCGATTCAGGAAGCGGCTCAGAAATGAGATTGTAAGCCACGAGACACATTTGGCCGCTAGAGCGAAACACAAATGCCTGATGCAGAATCAAAGCGCAAAAAAATTCTGTCACGAGTAAAAACCTCGCCCTTACTTGCGCCGATGAAATGGATGGTGCCGGATTACGTAAAGACGCTGATTCTCAGACTCATTGCAGGTGGGGAGCAGGGTACCATCCATCTCAGCAATGGAGGAATGCTCAAATATAATCTCGATGATTCCTATTGGGCGCGTTATGCCGACGACATTCGTGATTACGAACCAGAAATCTGGTTTTTGCTGGACCGGTTTTTGTCTGCCGATACAATTTTTATTGATTGCGGGGCTAATATCGGACTTTGGAGTTGTTACGCGGCTCACCTCATAAAGAACAAGTACTTGGTGGTTGCTGTCGAGCCCGGAGACAGCATTCTGCCGCTGCTGCGACAAAACCACGCACTTAATGGACGAAATTTCACCTTGCTTGAACGCGCTGTCTGGAACAGCTCGGGAGAGAGCATGTCCTTAATGGTATACAGTGGACATGCCTCCAGCAGCCTGGTAGAGACGGATTTGCCGATAAAGCCATTGCACAGAGTATCGGTGCAAACCGTGTGCATCGACGATGTTGTCGTCGCCGTGCTGGCTAAAGCTCCGCATGTGACAGGTGTGGTGATAAAGCTCGATGTGGAGGGCGCGGAGCAGCGGGCGTTGGATGGGGCCTCAACAACTCTTGCCACTAGGAACACTTTGCTGATTTATGAGGATCATGGGCGGGATCTGAATTCCGAAACGACTGCGTATTTTCTAAGCAGGGGACTTAATATCTACTATATTCGTGGTGTTACTCATGCGGTAAGTGCTGTTGCCGACACACAAGAATTGCGGGCGATCAAAACTGATCCAGGCAATGGCTACAATTTTATTGCCTGTAGACCGGGTTCAACCTTCGATAAGGATTTCTCTGACTTAAGCAGATGATTGTTACTGCATCTGTAGGCGCAACTTATTGCGATTCCGGTGTGGTAGAAACTCAAGATCCGCTCATGGGGTATTTGTCGGCGCTGCCGGAAACTATTGATAACCTATGTCCAGAGTACGCAATACGGCTTATAACCTTCTGGGCAGCCTGTCCCCGATGCTGGTTGCGTTGGTTACCGTACCTTTATACATAAAGTACATCGGCGCAGCAGAATATGGAATTCTGACGATTGCATGGCTGCTGATGGGTTATTCAACCTATGCGGAATTTGGGTTGGGTCAAAGTGTAGCGAACGAGATTGCGCGGCTCGGCGAGGGCAGGATTGCTGAACGCAATGCGGTGTTCTGGACGGGATTCTGGCCGGCGCTGTTTTTTGGGCTGCTATTGGGTTTTGTGATAGTAATTTCGGGAACTGCTTTGGTACCGGCCTGGACAACCCTGGAACCGAAGCTGCGTGTTGAATTGGTGCAGGCGCTTCCCTGGCTGATGGTGGCAGCGCCTTTATCTGCAGGGAATGCGGTATTGGTGGGCGCCATGGATGGGCGCCAGCACTTCAAGCACTCCAATATCATCCAGTCGATTGGTTGGGTGGTGTCCCAGGGTTTGCCTTTGTTAGGAGTTCTGATGCACCGGCAGTCGCTTCCCTGGCTGCTTGCCCTAGCTACGTTTGGGCGCGCCTTTACCTTCCTAAGTCTGTTTGGAGTCTTATCCCGCTTGCTACCCTTAACGGGGAAAATGTTGCCTGAGCGCAGCAGACTGTCATTTCTCCTTGGATTTGGCGGCTGGGTGACATTGAGCAACGTAGCCGAATCCCTCCTTAGCAGTCTCGACCGCTGGCTTGCAGGCGGATTTTTGGGAGCAAAGGCCGTCGCGTACTATGGGGTACCGGCGAATCTTGCGCAGCGCACCTCCGTATTTCCCGTAGCTCTTGTGCGGACACTTTTCCCGAGGTTTTCAGCAATGGATGCAGAACTGGCATTACGGGAGACCGTGCGCACCACCATCTATCTTGGTCGAATATTTGCCCCCATGATGGGCGCTGGGATCATCCTGATTGACCCCTTCCTGAGGTTATGGGTCGGCAGGGATTTTGCCGCCAACGCGTATTCGGTGGCACCTATTCTTTTCCTTACTGCCTGGATTCGAGCACTTTCAGATATGCCCGACGTGCTGCTTCGCGCCACGCGACGGCCTCGCACGGTGGCTTCGGTGCGCGTGATTGAACTGCCATTGCTTTTCATTGCGGGCTGGTTCGGTTTCCGGTTACTGGGGTTGCCGGGGCTGGCCTGGGCTTGGTGTTTGCGGGTGACGTTTGATGCTGCGTGGCTGTGGAGCAGAACTGGCTGTCTGATGCAAGTGGCAGGACGCCTTGTGCCACAGGCAATCGGGCTGACTGTCATATACTTGCTCATGCAGGATGCTTACCGACCATTCTCGCCTGCCGCTTTTACCGCTTCCAGTTGCGTAGTGGTTCTGCTAATGATATGGACGTTATGGATGGACAGAAATTTATGGGCACAGCTCTGGTTGGCAGTGCGGCGAAAATCGGTACCAAGGTGAATAAACCTTTATGCGGGTTATCTTTCTTTCCTTTCACTTGCCATTACCCGAAGAACCCGGCGCCTTCCGTCCCTGGATGGAAGCCAGGCTCATTCGTGACCTGGGGTGTGAAGTGACGGTCGTCACCTCAGCGATCCAGTACATGACGGGCGAGGATCTGCGCGGCGGAAAGAGGGGCTGGTGTGTCGAAGAGAGACGGGAAGGCATCCGGATTCTGCGCGTCTGGGGCTTGCGTAACTATCGTATCAGCCTGTGGCGCCGCCTACTGCATTATCTGACATTCGCCATTCTGGCCGGAATGGCGAGTCTTGTACGGGCCGGACGCGTGGACCGGGTACTCGTCGGAACCGATCCGGTTTTCATCACGCCATTTGCGTGGATCATTGCGTGGTTCAAGGGGGGGCAATTGGTACTGGATGAACGCGATCTTTACCCGGAAACCGCCCTGGCTCTCGGTGTGCTGAAACCCGGCCTGACTGCTTCGGTAATCTCGATCTGGCAGCGCTCGTTGCGCAGGAGTGCGCGGCATATCCTGGCCGCCACCCCTGGCATCGGTGCGCGCTTGCTCGATTTGGGTGTGCCGGCCAAAAAAATGCGTGTGTTGTATAACGCGGATGTCTACCTCTATGGCGAGAACCAGCAAGCCAGCGAGGTTAACGCCGCGCGCCATCTGCTGGAACGACACGCCCCCCCGGGGGCGTCGTTTATTGTGGTCTATGCCGGCGGCATGGGCCGTGCCAACGACGTGGATACCCTGCTGGATGCGGCTGAAATACTTCACGGCGAGCGCGATATCGGTTTCGTGCTGGCAGGGGACGGGGAGCGTCGCACCCGCTATGAACAGCGTATTCACTCGGTGGGCCTGAATGCCGTTATGGCCGGTCCACTGCCGCGGAATACCGCGCGACAGCTCATCAGGGGGGCCGATACGTGTGCTCACATGTACCCCGATGAACCGCTGTTTGCGGGCGCGTTAGCCAGTAAAGTTCTGGATTACATGGCGCTGGGCAAACCGGTGGTGTTCTGTGGCGAAGGGGATACCGTGGAGGTGATCACTGCCGCAGGGTGCGGGATTTGCTGTCCGCCTGGTGATTCGAAGGGGTTGGCGGAGGCACTGCTCCGGCTGCGTGACCGTCCTGAACAGTGTAAACGCATGGGGCAGGCCGCGCGTCAATGGTTTGAGGGTCATGTGGGCATGCAGGTTGCTTCGGCGATCATGGCCTGGGCTTTGGAGATGGAGGGAGTCACGTGAGACAGGAATTTCTATCGTTTTCGCCGCCGTCTGTCGGCGAGGAGGAGGTAGCGGCGGTCAGCGAAGCGCTGCGTTCCGCTTGGATTACCACCGGCCCAAAGACAAGACAGTTTGAACAGGAATTTGCCGCCTACTTGGGCGCGCCGGCGGCTCTTGCCCTCAATTCCTGCACCGCGGCTCTGCACACTGCCTTGGTGGCTTTGGGGGCAGGCCCCGGCGATGAGGTGATTACCACGCCGATGACATTTGCCGCATCGGTCAATGTGATTGAGCATGTCGGAGCACGGCCAGTGCTGGTTGATGTGGAGCCGGACACGCTCAACATTGATCCGGTGAAGATCGAGGCTGCGGTCACCAAGAAGACCAAGGTTGTGATTCCCGTCCACTATAGCGGCCATCCGGCCGAACTGGATCACATTAATCAGTTGGCGGCCGCAAACGGCGTTGCCGTGCTGGAAGATGCGGCCCATGCGTTGCCGGCAAGATATAAGGGGCGAAATATCGGTGGCGGGACTAATCCGGTGGCCTTCAGTTTTTATGCCACCAAGAATCTTACCACCGCGGAAGGCGGCATGCTGACGGGCGCACCCGAGTTTCTGGATAGAGCCAGGATTATTTCTCTGCACGGCATGAGCCGTGATGCCTGGAAGCGGTACAACAAGGGCGGCAGTTGGTTCTACGAAGTGGTTCTACCTGGGTTCAAATACAATATGACTGATATCCAGGCGGCGATGGGGTTAGTGCAGCTCAGGAAGCTAGCCGGATTCCAGGCCAGGCGGCGAGAGATTGTGGCGCGTTATCAGGCGGCATTTTCGCAGGTTGAAGCCCTGGAATGCCCCGTCGAACGAGCGGAGGTGGAGTCGGCCTGGCATTTGTATGTACTCAGATTACGGCTGGAAATGCTGCGTATTTCGCGAGACGAGTTCATCGAGGAACTGAAAAGCCGAAACATTGGCACTTCGGTACATTTCATCCCGGTGCACCTGCATCCGTATTACCGGGACAAGTACGGCTGGAAACCGCAGGATTTTCCCGTGGCTTATGAGAATTACCAGCGGTTGGTGAGTTTACCGCTTCATCCCGGACTCAGCAACGCAGATGTCCGGGACGTGATCGAAGCCGTACTTGATGTGGCAAAGCAATTCCGGCGCTGAAGTCATGTCCACCGGAAAGCGTCTGTTTGATGTCAGTTTCAGTGTACTTGGTTTGCTGCTGCTTTCACCGCTGTTCCTGCTGGTTGTGCTGACGATCCTGGTGAGTGATGGTTGGCCGGTATTTTTCCGTCAGGAGCGGGTAGGTTACCGCGGCCGATCATTCCGCATGTGGAAGTTCCGCACCATGGTGCGGGATGCGGAGCGTCTCGGCCAACCGCTTACCGTGGGACAGGATGCGCGGATCACCCGCGTGGGCCACTGGCTGAGGAAACACAAGCTCGACGAGTTGCCGCAACTCATCAATGTGGTGCGGGGAGAAATGAGCCTAGTGGGGCCGCGGCCGGAAGTACCGCGATATGTGGCGCGATATTCCCCGGAGCAGCAGCGAGTACTGGATTTGGTGCCGGGAATCACCGATCCGGCGTCCATTGCCTTCCGGGACGAAGCCGGACTTCTCGCGGGCTGCGAAGACCCGGAACAGGTTTATGTTGAACGTATCATGCCCGAGAAAATCCGGCTGAATCTGGCCTATGCGGCCAAGGCTGGAGTGGTATCGGATGTGGGGGTGATGCTGGGAACCTTGGGAGTCTTGTGGGGCACGCCTGGACGGGATACCTGATTTTCTTTAATCAAAGTTATGTACGATTCCTGAAAGAGGTAAACTAACAGCCCTTTCACGTGCTGGAAGCGAGTGAGTTCAATTTTTGTATATCTTTAGGTAGATGGGGATGAAAATGGATGCAGCAAAGGGATTATCCAAGCGTCTTTTTGTTTTCGGTTATGACATTGTCTGGGTACCGGTCTCTATAGTGGCAGCCTACTGGCTGCGTTTGAATCTCGGCCTGATCCAAGAGACCGTGCTGCCAGGCATATTCAAACTCGTCGCGGTGGCGTTGGTTCTGCACAGTCTGACGTTTTGGTTGTTCGGCTGCTATCGCGGTATCTGGCGATTTGCGTCCATCCCTGATCTGATGCGTCTGCTCAAAGCCGTTCTGATGGGAGCCGTGGCCACCACGGTCATATGCTTCATGATCGGGCGGCTCCAGACTATCCCGCGTTCGGTGCTGGTGTTGTATCCGGTGCTTTTGATCGGTGCGCTGAGCGCGACGCGGGTGGCATACCGGGTCTTCAAGGACAGAAACTTCAAGCTGGATTTTGAAAACGGACCTCGCGCATTGCTGGTGGGGGCGGGACGCGCGGGAGAGATGTTGGTTCGGGATATGGAACGGCACACGCAGCTTTCCCCGGTGGCGTTTGTTGACGATGATCCCACCAAACAGGGCCAGGAAGTTCGCGGCTTGCGGATTCGCGGCACCATCAGAGATATACCGCAGTTGCTGGACGAACTTGCAGTTAAAATTGTGCTGATCACCATGCCTTCGGCGCCGCGCAACGTTATGGACCAAGTGGTCAGGATGTGCGCTGAGCATGGCATCCGGTGCCGCACACTGCCATCCCTTGCTGAATTGGCTGGCGGGCGCATCGAGGTGTCGCGCCTTCGTCCCGTCACGGTGGAAGACCTGCTGGGTAGGGATCCGGTGGAACTCGATTCGAAATCCGTGACGGCATTCCTGCGGGACAAGCGTGTACTGGTGACGGGCGGCGGCGGTTCCATCGGTTCCGAGTTGTGCCGCCAGATCGGCAGGCACAAGCCGGGGTTGCTTACCGTACTGGACAATAGCGAATACAATCTGTACCGCATTGATCAGGAACTGAGTTCTGGCTATCCAACTCTCATTTTCAATAGCGTGCTCGGGGACGTGCGCGATGCGCATTTTATGGGCGCGGTATTCGAGCAATACAAACCGCAGGTCGTGTTTCACGCCGCGGCCTACAAGCACGTGCCGATGATGGAAGACAATATTATTCAGGGTATCCACAATAATGTCTTCGGCACCCAGGTGGTGGCGGATGCCGCAAAGCGTCATGAGGTCGAAACTTTCGTACTGATTTCAACCGACAAGACGGTGAATCCCACCAATGTGATGGGAACCACCAAACGGGTGGCGGAACTGTATTGCCAGGCGCAGAACGAACCCGGCGGCACGCATTTCATCACCACCCGTTTCGGTAACGTGTTGGCATCCACAGGTTCGGTTGTGCCCTTGTTCGAGCGCCAGATCGCGGCCGGCGGTCCGGTGACTGTGACTCATCCGGAGATTACGCGCTACTTCATGACTATTCCGGAGGCCGCAAATTTGATCCTGCAGGCCGGTGCGATCGGGAAAGGCGGGGAAATTTTTGTTCTGGATATGGGCGAGCCCGTGCGCATAAAGGATTTGGCGGAGAAAATGATTCAGCTTTCAGGACTGCAGCCGGGACGCGACATAAAGATTACCTATACGGGTCTCCGGCCGGGCGAGAAGCTGCATGAGGAGCTTTTTTACGAGCAGGAAGAATTGCGCCATACGCTGCATCCCAAACTCCTGTTGGCGGGCTGTTGCACGGTTGATAGCAGCCGTCTCATGGAGGGGCTGGAGTGCCTCAATCAGGTCGTGAGATCGTATGATCACGACCAGGCTATAGTCGCGCTGAAATCCCTCGTGCCCGAGTTCCATCCTGCTATTTCGATGGAAGAGCGACAGCATCGCCGCACTCAACGCGGACTCAGGCTTGTGAAGTAGTTATTTGATGGTGCCTTTTCTTTTCCCTGCAAGACCGGAACTTGGAAGTGCTTGAAACTTTCCCGGCATCTACGCCGTAATTCACGGACTCTCTCAGTTTTTCAGGCGGAAAAATCATGGGTTCCCGCGGTCGTTTACCCATAGAGGATATATTTGAATGGGATGTTGTTAATTGGGCGCCCGCTATTGATTTTTGGGAATGCGAATTAGGGAGAGATCTAAACGGCGCAAAGGCTCTTGAAGTGGGAGCGAGAAACGGGGGGTTGTCTTTGTGGCTGGCGTTCAGAGGAGCGGAGGTCATTTGTTCGGACATCAAGGGTCCGACCGATATGGCAAGAGAAAAGCACGCACGTTACGGAGTCGCTGACAGGGTGACTTACCAAAGTGTCGATGCTTTGCATATTCCCTATGAAAATCAATTTGATATAGTGGCGTTTAAATCCATGCTTGGCGGTATCAGGGGCAGACACGGGGACGATGCGCATATACATGTGATAAATCAATTATACAAAAGCCTCAAGCCCGGCGGTTGTGTGGTTTTTGCAGAAAATCTGGCGGCTTCGCTCCTGCATCGGGTAATGAGAGAGAAGTTTGTAAACTGGAGTAGTGGTTGGAAATATTTAAAT
>Ga0307372_10004134_pt1 | contig 22661 bp, 20 predicted proteins | sample OX1MG_FD_202533 | JGI IMG/M metagenome (GOLD analysis project Ga0307372, IMG submission 202533) | Soil microbial communities from Risofladan, Vaasa, Finland - OX-1 | ecosystem: Environmental > Terrestrial > Soil > Coastal area > Acid sulfate soil | place: Finland: Risofladan, Vaasa | collected...
GGCTCTCCCGGCGACGGCGCCCGGGCGGGCGGGTCGCCCGATCCCGGGTCGCCCGACGCCACCGGCGCCTTGTGGCGCGACGCCGAGGTGTCGTTGCAGATCGGGCGGGCCGTGCACGGCGCCCTGGCCGCCATCGACCTGTCCACCGGCACCGACGCCGAGGGCCGGACGGCGCAGGACGTGGCGCGCCTGCGGGCCACCGCGCACGGCATCGAGGCGCACGGCGACGCCGTCGCCGCCATGGTGCGCGCCGCCCTCGTGTCACCGAGCGTCGCCGCCGCGGCGACGGGGCGGCACTGGCGGGAGCTGTTCGTCGCCGTCCCCGTGGGCGACGGTGGGGTGCTCGAAGGCTTCGTGGACCTCGTCGTGGACGACGGCGCCGGCCTGGTGGTGGTGGACTACAAGACCGACCGCGCCGACGGCCCCGCGGGTGTGGCGGCGGCGGCGGCGCGCTACCGGCCCCAGCTGGCGAGCTACGCCCTGGCGCTGCAGGAGGCGACGGGGCGCCCCGTCCACCGCTGCGTGCTCGTCTTCGTGGGCGACGGCGAGCCCGTGGAGGACGTGCTCGACGGCGCGGAGCTCGAGGCGGCACGCGCCGAGGTCCGGCACACCGCGGGCGAGCTAGTAGGGGGCCGGTAGCGGCGCCCCCGCACCGTGCCGGGCGGGGCGGGCGGGGCGGGCGGGGCGAACACCCGACGTCGCCGGCGCGCCGGGGCTCAGGTGGCGGCCGCCCCGGGCAGGTCCCGGTGGCCCTCGCCCGACCCCTCGATGAGCTCGAGCCCGGCCTCGCCGGGACGGGCGAGGCGGGAGCCGGCGAGCTCGGGCGCGTGCAGGTCGCGTGCCACGGCGTCGACGTGCACGAGCTCGGGCATCTCCTTGTCGGCCCCGCCCACCACACCGAGCTCGTGGAAGCGCCGCGCCTGCGGGAAGACGTTGCGCTCGAGCGAGCCCACAGCCTTGTTGTAGGACTCGACGGCGCCGCTCAGGCTCCGGCCGGTACGGGCCATGTGCTCGCCGAAGGTGGCCAGGCGCTTGTAGAGCTCGCGCGCCATCAGCTGCACCTCGCGGGCGTTCTCGGCCAGCGCTTCCTGCTGCCACCCGTAGGCGACGGTGCGCAAGAGGGCGATCAACGTGGTCGGCGTGGCCAACAGGACGTGGCTGGCGACGGCGTGCTCCAGCAGCGTCGGGTCGTGCTCGAGCGCGGCGGCCAGGAGCGGGTCGCCGGGGACGAACGCCACGACGAAACCGGGCGAGTCGTCGAACTGCTGCCAGTAGGCCTTCTTCGCCAGGGCGTCCACGTGGGCCCGGAGGTGGCGGGCGTGCGCCTGGAGGTGCACCAGGCGGGCGTCGTCGTCGACGGCGTCGTTGGCGTCGAGGAAGCCCTGGAGCGGGACCTTGGCGTCCACGACGACCTGCTTGGCGCCGGGCAGGTGCACCACCATGTCGGGCCGCACCCGCCCGTCGGAGCCCTCGGTGGTCACCTGCTCCTCGAAATCGCAGTGCTCGAGCATGCCGGCCATCTCGACCACGCGCCGCAACTGCAGCTCGCCCCAACGCCCGCGCGTGGCCGGCGAGCGCAGCGCCGTCACCAGGTTGCGCGTCTCCACCTGGAGCTTCTCCTGCGACTGCGTCAGCTGCTTCACCTGCTCGCTCAGGCTCGAGTACGCCCCCTGCCGATCGAGCTCGAGGCGGCGCAGCCCCTCCTCGTACCGGCCGAGCTGGTCGTGCAGCGGGCGCAGCAACTCCTCGATGGCCTGCGTGCGCTGGTCGAGATCACCGCGCGCCGACTGGTGGGCCCGGGCCAGGCGGCTGTCGGCGAGCTCGAGGAACTGCGTGTTGTTCTGCTGCAGGGCCCGGCGCGACAGCTCGGCGAACTCGCCCACGAGCTGGCGGCGCACCTCCTCGGTGGCCGCCTGGCGCTCCCGCGAGGCCTGGCGCTCGTGCTCGAGCGCGGCCTGCAGGGCCGACACCTCGGCCCGCGACGCCGCCAGCGCGGCCGCGTGGGCCACGCGCTCGGCCGAGGCCCGGGCGGCGGCGCGCGAAGAGGCCACGACCAGGGCGACGGCGGCCCCGGCGCCTGCCCCGAGGAGGATGCCGATCACGGTGCCGACGATCATCTGCTCTCCCTGGTCCGAGGGTTTTCCCTGCTCCGAGGGTGCACGCGCCTGAGCGTACCGCCGGGGTGTGACAGTCCCCGGGGACCCCGGACGCCGCTCGTCGCCGGACGGAACGGGTAGCGTCCAACAGTGGTGCGCAAGAGCGCGATGGCACGAGGTGCGGGTGCGGCACCCGAGGACCGTGCCGACGTCGAGGCCCCGGGCCCGCCGAACGGCGCCGTGGCGGGCCCCGCACCGGGCACCGGGCAGGACGGCCCGCTGGGCCCGTTCCCGGTGGAGGAGCTCGTGGCGGACTTCCGGACGGCGTGCCTGTCGCGCGCCCTCGACGACCGCGAGATCCTGCTGCAGAAGCAGAGCCGCGTGTTCTTCCAGATCTCCGGCGCCGGCCACGAGGTCGTGCTCCTGGCGCTGGCCCGCTCGTTGCGGCCCGCCTACGACTGGTTCTTCCCCTACTACCGCGACCGGGCGCTCGTGCTCGCCCTGGGCGTGACGCCCCTCGACATCATGCTGGAGGCCGTGGGCTCGTCGCTCGACCCGGCATCGGGCGGCCGGCAGATGCCGTGCCACTGGGGGGCCGTGACGAAGAACATCGTCACCCAGTCGAGCCCCACGGGCAGCCAGTGCCTGCCCGCCGTGGGGTGCGCGGAAGCCGGTCGCTACATCGGCCGGCGCCCGGGGCTGCCGGGATGCCGCGCCGAGGGCGACGAGATCACGTACGTCTCGCTCGGTGAGGGTGCCACCTCCGAGGGCGAGTTCTGGGAGAGCCTCAACACCGCCTGCCGCCTGCACCTGCCGGTGCTGTTCCTCGTGGCCGACAACGGGTACGCCATCTCCGTGCGCGCCGCGGACCAGTCGCCGGCACCGGTCGCCGAACTCGTGCGGGGGTTCCGCGGCCTGGCGGTGACGTCCCTGGAGGGCTGGGACTACGCCGCCTGCCGCACCGAGGGGGCGCTCGCCGTCGCCCGCGTGCGCGCCGGGGAGGGTCCGGGCCTGATCCACGCCCACGTGACCCGGCCCTACTCCCACTCGTCGGCGGACTCCCAGGCCAAGTACCGCGACCCCGAGGAGCTCGCCGAGGAGGAGGAGCACGACCCCATCGACACCTTCGAGCGCGCCCTCGTCTCCGCCGGCATCCTCACCCACGAGCAGGCGACCGAGATGCGCGCCGAGGCGCGCGACACCGCGGCGCGCGCCGCCGAAGAGGCACTGGCCGCGCCCCGGCCCGACCCGGCCACCGTCACCGACAACGTGGTGCGGCTGCCCACGCGGCCCGCGCTGCCCGATCCCGATCCCGACCCCCGCCCCGAGCCCGGCGCCGAGGAGCCCGTCGTCATGGCGGAGGCCATCCGCCTGACACTGCACGAGCTGCTCGCCCGCGACGAGCGCATCCGCGTGTTCGGCGAGGACGTGGCCGACGCCGACGACGAGGTGCTGGACCAGGTCGAGGGCAAGGGCGGCGTGTTCGGCGTGACGCGGGGCCTGCAACGACGCTTCGGCTCGGCGCGCTGCTACAACACGCCGCTCGCCGAGTCGAACATCGTGGGCCGCGGCATCGGCCAGGCCCTGCGCGGGCTGCGCCCCTGCGCGGAGATCCAGTTCTTCGACTACATCTGGCCGGCGATGCAGCAGCTGCGCAGCGAGGCGGCCACCATCCGGTGGCGGTCGAACGGCGACTTCACCTGCCCGCTGGTGGTGCGCGTGGCCATCGGCGGCTACCTCACCGGGGGGGCGATCTGGCACTCCCAGAGCGGCGAGTCGATCTTCGCCCACATCCCGGGGCTGCTCATCGCCTTCCCGTCGCGCGCCCGCGATGCCGTGGGCCTGCTGCGCAGCGCCTTCGACGCCGGGGACCCCGTGCTCTTCCTGGAGCACAAGCACCTCTACCGCCAGCACTACGCCGCTGACCCGTTGCCCCCGGTCGGATGGGCGCTTCCCTTCGGCCGCGCCGCGCTGGTGCGCCCGGGCCGCCACCTGAGCATCGTGACGTGGGGCGCCACCGTGCAGAAGTCGCTGGTGGCGGCCGACCAGCTGGCGGCGGAGGGATGCGACATCGAGGTCGTGGACCTGCGGACCATCGCCCCGTGGGACCACGACGCGGTGTGCGAGTCGGTGCGGCGCACGAGCCGGCTCCTCGTCGTGCACGAGGACACCTTGACGGCCGGGTTCGGGGCGGAGGTGGCGGCCTGGGTGGCCGAGCACTGCTTCTGGGCGCTCGACGCGCCGGTCTCACGGGTCACCGCCCTCGACACCTTCGTCGGCTACGAGCCGTCGCTGGAGCATGCCATCCTCCCCCAGGTCGACGACATCGTGACCGCGGCGCGTGCCCTGGCCGCGGTCTGAGGACCGCACCGACCGGCGCATGGAGCGGGTCGTCGTCATCGGCGCCGGGTTCGCCGGGCTGAGCACCGCCCGGCACCTCGCCGGCCATCCCGTACAGGTCACCCTGGTCGACCACCACAACTTCCACACCTTCCAGCCGCTGCTCTACCAGGTGGCCACGGCCGGCCTCGAGCCCGCCGATGTCGCCTACCCGGTGCGCACCATCTTCGGCCGCGAGCCCACCATCACCTTCCGCCACGGCCGCGCCCTCTCGGTCGACCTGGCGGCCCGCACGGTCGCCCTCGCCGACGGCGCGGCGCTCGAGTACGACCGGCTGGTGGTGGCCACCGGTGCCACGACGGGGTTCTTCGCCGTCCCCGGCGCCCCGCGGCACGCGCTGCCGCTCTACACGCTCGCCGATGCCCGGCGCCTGCGGAACCACGTCCTCGCCTGCCTCGAGGCGGCCGACGCCCGGCCCGAGGACTTCGACGGCGGCGCGCCCACCTTCGTGGTGGTGGGCGGCGGGGCCACCGGCGTCGAGATGGCCGGCGCGCTCGTCGAGCTGCTCGACGTCTCGGTACGCCGGGACCGCCTGCGCATCGACCCCGATCGCACCCGGGTCGTGCTCCTCGAGGCCGGCGACCGGCTGCTGGCCGGGTTCGAGGAGGACTCGAGCCGCTACGCGGCGCAGACGCTGCGCGACCGGGGCGTCGACGTCCGCCTGCGGACGCCGGTGGCCGAGGTCACCGCCGAGGGGGCGCGCCTGGCCGACGGCACCTGGCTGCGCGCCGCCGCGGTGGTGTGGGCGGGGGGCGTGACCGTCGACGGCACCCTGGCCGCCTCGCTGCCGACGCCGCGCGGCCGGGGCGGGCGCGTCACGCTCGAGCCCGACCTGTCGCTCGCCGGCCATCCCGAGGTCTTCGTGGTGGGCGACGCCGGCGCCGTCCCCCGCGGCCCGGGCGCGCCCGAGGCCTGTCCCCAGGTCGCCCAGGTGGCGATGCAGTCGGGGAAGCACGCCGCCCGGCAGATCCTCCGGCGCCAGGCCGGTGAGCCCACCACCGCCTTCGCCTACCACGACAAGGGGCTGATGGCGACCATCGGCCGGCATGCGGCGGTCGCCCAGCTGCGCCGCGGTCCCGTCCTGCGGGGGACCCTCGGGTGGCTGGCGTGGCTGGGGCTGCACCTCGTCTACCTGATCGGGTTCCGCAACCGCCTCGTCGTGCTCGTCAACTGGTGGTGGCGCTATCTCGACTGGCCCTCGGGCCCCCGCCTCATCGTCGCCGACGTGGAGGCGGACCGGTGACGGCGGCGCCGGTCCCGCCCGGCGTCGGTCCGCCCGGCGTCGGTCCGCCCGGCGTCGGTACGATCCGCCCGGTGCCCGGCGCGACGCCCCCGCCCTGGCGGCCCGAGGAGGCCGGCACGGACTGGCTGACCGACGCGCTGCGCGGTGCCGGGGTGGTGGGCGGCCGGCGGGTGGTGGCGTTCGACACCGAGCCCGTGGGGACCGGGCAGATGGCGGACTGCGTCCGCTTCCGGCTCACCTACGACGCCGACGCGCCCGGCGCGCCGGGCACGCTGGTGGGCAAGTTCACGCCCGCCGACCGGACGAGCCGCGCCACCGCGCTGGCGTTGCGGACGTCGGAGGTCGAGGTGCGCTTCTACCAGGAGGTCGCCGCCACCGTCGGCGTGCGCACGCCCCGGTGCTACGCCGCCGAGGTCGACCCGGCCACCGGGGAATTCGCCCTCCTGCTGGAGGACCTGGCGCCGGCGCGCCAGGGGGACCAGGTGGCGGGGTGCAGCCCCGACCAGGCGTCGCTCGCCCTGGCCGAGCTCGCCCGGCTGCACGCGCCGCGGTGGGGCGACCCCTCCCTGGAGCACCTGCCGTGGCTGGAGCGCCAGGGGCCCGAGCCCGGGGCGATGGCCGAGGTGCTGCCCGTGCTCTTCGGCGGGTTCGTCGAGCGCTACGGCGACCAGCTCGACCCGGCCGTCATCGGCGTGGGCGAACGGCTCTTCCCCCGCATCGGCGACTACCTGCGGCGGCGGCCCGGGCCGCGCACCGTGCAGCACGCCGACTACCGGCTCGACAACCTCCTCTTCACCGACGAGCCCCGCGCCGTGGCCGTCGTCGACTGGCAGACCACCACGCTCGGGCCGGGGGCGGCCGACGTGTCGTACTTCGTCGGTGCCGGCCTCGCCACCGCCGAGCGCCGGCAGCACGAGACCGACCTCGTGCGCGAGTACCACGAGCGGCTGTGCGCCGGCGGCGTGCCGGGCTACTCGTGGGACGACTGCATGACCGACTACCGCCGCCACGCCTACGCCGGCTACGTCATGGCGGTGGGCGCCTCCATGCTGGTGGAGCGCACCGCGCGCGGCGACGACATGTTCCTCACCATGGCGCGACGTCACGCCGCCCAGATCGAGGACCTCGGCGCCGAGTCGCTGCTCGGCGCCGCATGAACCCGGCCGGAAGAGCCGGCCGCATGAACCCGGCCGGAAGACCCGGCCGCATGAACCCGGCCGGAAGAGCCGGCCGCATGACCCAGGAGGTGTCGTGGTCCGCCTGAACGCCGCCGACGAGCAGTTCGTCCACCAGCTCCCCGAGCCGCTCGCGGTCGTCGGCATCGAGCACGAGCACTGGCGCGAGAGCTACTTCTTCGTGACCCACGGGCCCGACGCCGGCAGCGACGTGGTCGTCGTGGCCATGGCCGCCTACCCGCCCCGGCAGCTCCTCGACGCCCTCGTCCTCGGCCGCGTCGGCGGCGAGCTCGTGTTCCGCTACTACCAGCGCCCGAGCGGGGACGACTCCCACACCACGACCGTGGGGCCCGTGTCGGTCGTCGTGGAGGAGCCCTTCCGGCGGGTGCGCGTCGTGGTGACGGCGGCCGACGGGTTCGACGCCGATCTGACGTTCACGGCCCGGACCCAGGCCTACGGCCTGCGGCGGGGGCGCCTGCGCGACGAGGCCGGCGCCCTGCTCTGGGACCAGAGCCACATGATCCAGTCGGGGACGTTCACCGGCTCGTACCGCAACGGGGAGGCCGGCGGCCGCGTCGACGGCTGGCTGGGCCAGCGCGACCACTCGTGGGGGGTGCGCGACCACGGGCGCATCCCCATGTGGACGTGGCTGGCGATCCAACTGCCCGACGGCATGCTGGGGGTCTGGCACTGGGAGCTGGCCGACGGGGCCCGGGTCTTCACCGACGGGTGCTGGGCGCCGGCCGACGGCGGGGCGCCGGTGCCGGTCGTGGACTTCCACCACGACCTGGCGTGGACCGACGACGCCGGCGACGCGGTCCCCTACGGGCCCGACGGCGCCGCCGTGCAGGGCCTGGCGGGGACGGTGACCTTCGCCCTGGCCGACGCGAGCACGGTGACCGTGCGGGGGGCGGGCCGGTGGTGCGCGCCCTACCGGCCGATCTACGGCGGCGGCCAGCACCTCATGGCCGTGGAGACCGACGACGGGCGGCGGGGGACGGCCGTCTACGAGGTCACGGGCCGCCACCACCACCGGTTCTTCCCCGAGCCCCTGGGCACCGACGCCGGCCCGGGGTGAGAGGGCTACGGTGGCCCACGTGGCGAAGCGCGTCGTTGTGCAGATGGGTGGCGACGACGAGGTCACCGAGAGCCTGGCGCACATCGACCGCGAGATCATCAAGCTCTTCGCGCTCGTCGGCGAAGGCGTCGCCGGCGCCACGCACTCGCTGCTGGCCGGCGACCGCGAGGCGGCCCGTGTCCTGGCCGAGAGCGACGAGACCATCGACGCCCTCTACCGCGAGGTCGAGCAGCTGGCCCAGCGCCAGCTCGCCCAGCGCGCCACCGGGCCCGACGAGCTGCGGTACCTGGTGGCCGTCCTGCGCATGCTGCCCGAGCTCGAGCGCAGCGGCGACCTCGCCGAGCACGTGTCGCGCCGGGCGGTGCGCGGCCTCGGTGTCGAGCTGTCGCCGCGCGCCCGCGGGCTCGTGGAGCAGATGGGCGAGGTGGCGTGCGACATGTGGCGCGCCACGGCGGACGCCTACGCCGATCGCGCCGAGGTGGCGGACAACGTGGAGTCCCTCGACGACGAGCTCGACGAGCTGCACGTGACGCTCACCGCCGAGATCGCCAGCGGATCGATGCCGCTGCCGGTGGCGATCGAGGCCGCCCTGGTCGCCCGGTTCTACGAGCGCTTCGGCGACCACGCCGTCAACCTCGCCCGGCGCATCTCGGTGCTCGCCGGCCGGACGGGCTGGGCGTAGGGCTCAGGCCCCGTCCCGGGCGAGGATCGCCTCGGCGATCTGCACGGCGTTGAGGGCGGCGCCCTTGCGCAGGTTGTCGCCCGACACGAACAGCGCCAGGCCGTGGGCCACGGTGGGGTCGCGCCGCAGCCGGCCCACGAACACCGGGTCCACGCCCGCCGCCAGGAGCGGCGTCGGGACGTCGGCGAGCTCGACCCCGGGCGCCGCCGCCAGGAGTTCGGTGGCGCGCTCCACGGTCAGGGGGCGCTCGAACGCGGCGTTGATCGACAGGCTGTGGCCGGTGAAGACCGGGACGCGCACGCACGTGCCGGAGACGGCGAGGCCGGGGGTGCCGAGGATCTTGCGGCTCTCCTCGCGCAGCTTCTGCTCCTCGTTGGTCTCGTCCGAGCCGTCGGCGAGGAGCGTGCCGGCCAGGGGCAGCACGTTGTGGGCGATGGGCCCGCAGAACACCGACGGCGGCGGGTACTCCACCGCGCCCCCGTCGAACGTCAGGCCGGCCGCCGCGCCGACGGTCTTCGTCAGCTGCTCCTTGAGCTCGCGCACCCCGGCGCCGCCCGAGCCCGACACCGCCTGGTACGTCGAGACCACCAGGCTGCGCAGCCCCGCCTCGCGATGCAGCGGGGCGAGGACGGGCATGGCCACCATGGTCGTGCAGTTGGGATTGGCCACGATCCCCTTGTCGACGTGGGCGAGCGCTTCGGGATTGACCTCGGCCACCACCAGGGGCACGGCCGGGTCCATCCGCCAGGCCGAGGAGTTGTCGATCACGATGGCGCCCGCGGCGGCGATGCGGGGCGAGAGCACGCGCGACGCCGATGCGCCCGTCGACATCAGGGCGATGTCGACGCCGCCGTAGTCGGCCTCCTCGGCCGTCTCGACCTCGACCTCGGCCCCGGCCCAGGGCAGGCGGCGGCCGGCCGAGCGCGCCGACGCGAAGAACCGGACCTCGTCCGCGGGGAAGGCGCGCTCGGCGAGCACCGAGCGCATGACCGACCCGACCTGGCCCGTGGCACCGACGACGGCGACCCGCATCGCACCATGGTACCGGCCGGGGCTCAGGCCTCGGCGAGCGCGAACGCCTGGTGGAGCAGCCGCACGGCCTCCTCGACACGGTCGGCCCTGACCACGCAGGAGATGCGGATGGACGAGGTCGAGATCATCTCGATGTTGATGCCGGCGGCGGCGAGCGTCTCGAACATGGCGGCCGACACGCCGGGATGGCTGCGCATGCCCGCGCCCACGAGCGACACCTTGGCGATCCCGTCGTCCGCCAGGACCTCGCCGGCGCCGATCTCCGGCACGAGGCGCTGCGCCACCTCGAGGCTGGTGGCGAGGTCTGTCTTCGGGACGGTGAAGGAGATGTCCGTCGTGCCGTGCAGCGACATGTTCTGGACGATGGTGTCCACGTTGACCTCGCAGTCCGCCAGCGCGCGGAAGAGCCGGGCGGCGATGCCGGGTTTGTCGGGGACGCCGGTGACGGTCACCTTGGCCTCCGAGATGTCGTGGGTGACGGCGGTGACGACGGCCTGCTCCATGGACGGATCCTCCTCGACCACCCAGGTGCCGGGCTCCCAGGTGAAGCTGGAACGGACGTGCAGGGGCACGCCGTGGTTGCGGGCGAACTCGACCGACCGCAGCGCCAGCACGCGCCCGCCGCTGGCGGCGATGTCGAGCATCTCCTCGAAGCTCACCCGGGCGAGCCGGTGCGCCTCGGGAACGATGCGCGGGTCGGCGCTGAAGACCCCGGACACGTCGGTGTAGATCTCGCACGACTGCGCGCCGAGGGCGGCCGCCAGTGCCACCGCGGTGGTGTCGGAACCGCCGCGCCCGAGCGTGGTGATGTCGCGATCGAGCGACACGCCCTGGAAGCCCGCCACCACGGGGACCCGGCCCTCACCCAGCGCGTCGCGCAGGCGGTCGCCCTTCACCTCGATGATCTTCGCCTTGAGGTGGGTGGCGTCGGTGATGATCCCCGCCTGGCTGCCGGTGAACGACACGGCGTCCACGCCCAGCTCGGCGAGCGCCATGCACAGCAGTGCCATCGTCACCCGCTCGCCCGAGGTCAGCAGCATGTCGAGCTCCCGCGGGGGCTGCACGGAGCTGACGTCGCCGGCCAGCCGGAGCAGGTCGTCGGTCGTCTTGCCCATGGCGCTCACGACCACGACCACGTCGTCGCCCTGGCGCCTGGTCCGGGCCACATGGTCGGCGACGGCGCGCACCCGCTCGGCGTCGCCCACCGAGGTCCCGCCGAACTTCTGCACCACCAGCGCCACGCATCGACGCTACCTGCTGGCCACGCCGCCCCCCGGCGGCGGTAGGGTGTCGGTCCGTGCCCACCGAGAAGCGTGCCCGCAAGCGCGCCGCGCGTGAAGCGAAGATGGCCGCCCTGGCGCGCCAGCGGCGCCGGCGCGCCACGGTGCGGCGCACCATCACCCTGGTGGTGATCGTGGCCGTTGCCGTGGGCCTCTACGTGCTGGTGAGCGGGGGCAAGACGAAGAAGACGGCCCAGCAGATCGCCGACGACACCGCCCAGGCCGCCGGCTGCCCGTCGAGCCCGACCGCGACCCTCACCAAGCCGCACTGGAGCAAGGCCCCGGCCATGGCCATCCAGGGGTCGAAGACCTACAAGGCGACGGTGAAGACCGACGCGGGGACGTTCGTGATCACCCTCGACGCCGCCACCACCCCGCTCACGGTCAACAACTTCGTCTTCCTGGCCGGGCACGACTTCTACAACTGCGTCACGTTCCACCGCGTGATCCCGAAGTTCATGGACCAGACCGGTGACCCGACGGGCACCGGGTCGGGCGGCCCGGGCTACAAATTCGCCGACGAGCTGCCCAAGCCGGCGTCGCCCCAGTACCCGGTGGGGGCCGTGGCCATGGCGAACTCCGGGCCGAACACCAACGGGAGCCAGTTCTTCATCGTCACCGGCGCCCAGGGCGCCTCCCTGGCGCCGAACTACACGCTGTTCGGCCACGTGACGTCGGGCATGGCCGTGGCCCAGAAGATCAACGCCGACGGCAACGCCAACCCCAGCGCCAACGGCGTCCCGCCGAAGGTGATCCACCGGATCCTGAAGGTCACCGTCTCGTCCTCGTAGCACCGGGTCCGCCGCACCGGCGCACCCCTTCACCGTTCTTCCCCGTGTCGCGAGCGTCGTGACGCGACCAGCGAACAGGAGGCCCACCATGCCCGTCGAACCGCCTGCCGCCGACGGCTCGAGCCCGCAGCGCCGATCATTCGACGCCGAGCCGCCCATGGTCATCGACGCCGATAAGCGCTACACGGCCACCATGGTCACGTCGAAGGGGACGATGACGATCGCCCTGGACCCGCAAGCGGCGCCGAGGACGGTGAACAGCTTCGTGTTCCTCGCCCGGTACCACTACTTCGACGGCATCGTCTTCCACCGCGTGATCCCGGGCTTCGTCCTGCAGGGCGGGGACCCCACGGCCACGGGGACCGGAGGGCCGGGGTACAAGTTCGCCGACGAGCTGCCGCCCCCGGGCCGCTACGAGCTGGGATCGCTGGCGATGGCCAACGCCGGGCCCGACACCAACGGGAGCCAGTTCTTCATCATCTCGGGCCCCGACGGCATGCGCCTGCCACCGAGCTACTCGCTCTTCGGCAAGGTCGTGTCGGGGCTCGACACGGTGACGGCCATCGACGCCCTCGGCTCGAGGTCGGGCAAGCCCACCGAGACCGTGACCATCGAGTCGGTGACGGTCACCGAGGCCGACTGAGGGCCCGGGGCGCCCCCATCCCGAGGCGCCAAGGGCGACGCGCCGGGGTCAGTGGGGCAGGGCGTCGAACCCGGCGGGGTGCCCGCTCACGAACACCTGCACCGTCCCCTCGCCCGCCTGGCGCCATCCGCCGTCGGGATCGCGGATGAGGGCGGTGCGCTCGGGGATGCCGACCACGGGCAGCCCCGGGGCGGCGAGGGCGATCGAGCGGTGCACCTTCTCGGCGTTCTCCTGGCCGAAGTGGGGGATGACGGCGAGCTGCTCCACCATCCCCAGCCCCACGGTCAGCGCCCCGCCGCGGGGGTCCACCATGGGGTCGGTGAGCACCATCGCACCCGCCGAGGAGCCGGCGACGACGGCACCACCGCGCCACGCCTGGAGCAGCGCCTCCCAGACCGCCGAGGACTTCAGCACGGACCGCAGGTGCATGGGCGACCCGCCGCCGAGGTAGACGAAGCGGCTGGCCCGGACGATGGCGGCGTTGCCCTCGTCCTCGGCGTCGGCGCGGCCGAGCACCATGAGCCCCCGGGCCCGGCCGCCGAGCGTGGCGAACCAGGCCTCCGCCGTCGCCACGGCCTTGTCCGGGTGCTCGTAGGCGGCCGCCGTCGGCAGCACCAGCACCTCGTCACCGCCGGACGCGGCCAGGAGCTCGGCGTCGAACTCGCACCCCTGGCGCCATTCGTCGCCCCCCACGAGGGCCAACGGCCCACAGTGCCCGGTCGTCGCTGCCATGGCCGCCACTGTAGGGGGGCACGGCCCCAGGGGATCGACCGCATGCGCGGGCACGGGCGCGCCGGCGTCGGCATCGCCACCACGACCCGGCCGGGCCGCCACGGCGGCGTCGCTCACCGGAGCCCGCCTGCTACGGGGCATCCGTGGGCAGTCTCGACCTGCTCGGCGGTATAACCCCTCTCTACCCCCACGCCCGAGGGGCTCGACTGCACCAGAAAGGCTTCCGGCGGCACGCCGGGGGTCCGGGGGTCCGGGGGTCCGGTGACCCACCCCACCTGCCGCTCGGGACGGGCCGTCCAGGTAACCGGCCGGTAACATGCGGACATGTCGATCAAACGTGTGGGAATCGTCGGCTCCGGCATCATGGGAGCCGGCATCGCCGAGACGATGGCCGTGCACGGGCTCGAGGTGGTCCTGCGGTCCCGGGCCCAGGCCACGGCCGACGGCATGGTCGCCGGCATGGAGAAGTCGCTGGCCCGCCAGGTGGAGAAGGGCAAGCTCGCCGAGGGCGATCGCGACGCCGCCCTGGGGCGGGTCACAGCGGTCTCCGACCTCGGGGCCCTGGCCGTCTGCGACCTCGTCATCGAGTCGGTGGTCGAGGACCTCGGCGTGAAGAAGCACCTCTTCTCCGAGCTCGACCGCATCTGCCCCGACCACACCATCCTGGCCACCAACACCTCCACGCTCCCGGTGGTGGACATGGCCATGGAGACGGGCCGCCCCGACAAGGTGTGCGGCATCCACTTCTTCAACCCGGCGCCGGTCATGTCGCTCGTCGAGGTGGTCCGGCCCATCACGGCCTCGGACGAGACCATGGCGGCGGCACGAGCGCTGGCCGAGGCCTGCGAGAAGACCCCGGTCGAGGTGAAGGACCAGGCGGGGTTCATCGTGAACGCCCTGCTCTTCCCCTACCTCAACAACGCGGTGCGCCTGCTCGAGAACGGCGTCGCCAGCCGCGACGACATCGACACCGCCATGAAGGGCGGATGCGGGTTCCCGATGGGCCCGTTCTCCCTGCTCGACCTGGTCGGCCTGGACACGAGCCTCGCCATCCTCGACGCCCTCTACGACGAGTTCCGGGACCCGAACTACGCGGCCGTCCCGCTGCTGCGCCGCATGGTGGCCGCCGAGCTCTACGGCCGGAAGTCGGGCAAGGGGTTCTACGACTATCGCCGCTGACCCGCCCGGCGGCACGCCACGGTGGGGGAGAATGGACAGGTGAGCGACGTGGCGCCTGCGGGCGGTGACCGGGACAAGCCCTGGGTGATGCGCACGTACTCGGGCCACACCTCGGCCCGGGCGTCGAACCGCCTGTACCGGACCAACCTGGCCAAGGGCCAGACCGGCCTGTCGATCGCCTTCGACCTGCCCACCCAGACCGGCTACGACCCCGATGCCCCCGAAGCGGCCGGGGAGGTGGGCAAGGTCGGTGTCCCGGTGGTGCACCTCGGCCACATGAACGAGCTCCTGGAGGGCATCCCCGTCGGGGACATGAACACCTCCATGACCATCAACGCCACCGCCGCCTGGCTGCTCGGCCTGTACGTGGCGCACGCCGAGGACACCGGTGTCGAGCGCCGGGTGCTGCAGGGCACGACGCAGAACGACATCGTGAAGGAGTACCTGTCGCGGGGCACCTACATCTTCCCCCCGGGCCCGAGCCGCCGCCTGATCGTCGACATGATCGCCTACACGGTGCGCGAGGTCCCCAAGTGGAACCCCATCAACGTGTGCAGCTACCACCTCCAGGAGGCGGGGGCCACGCCCGTGCAGGAGATCGCCTACGCGCTGGCCACCGCCATCGGCGTCCTCGACGCCGTGCGCGACTCGGGGAAGATCGAGGTCTCGGAGCTCCCCGCCGTGGTGGGCCGCATCTCGTTCTTCGTCAACGCCGGCATCCGGTTCGTCGAGGAGACGTGCAAGGTGCGGGCGCTCACACGCTTGTGGGACCGCATCTGCCTGGAGCGCTACGGCGTCGACGACCCGAAGCTGCGGCGGTTCCGTTACGGCGTGCAGGTCAACTCCCTTGGGCTCACCGAGGCGCAGCCCGAGAACAACGTCCCCCGCATCGTGCTCGAGGCGCTCGGCGTCACGCTGTCGCGCGACGCCCGGGCCCGGGCCATCCAGCTGCCGGCGTGGAACGAGGCGCTGGGCCTCCCGCGGCCGTGGGACCAGCAGTGGTCGCTGCGCATCCAGCAGATCCTCGCCTTCGAGACCGACCTGCTCGAGTACGGCGACATCTTCGAGGGCTCCACCGTCGTGGAGGCCAAGACGGCGGAACTGGCCGAGGCGGCCTCGGCCGAGCTCGACGAGGTGCTCCAGCTCGGCGGCGCCTTCGAGGCCGTCGAGGAGCTGAAGCGCCGGCTGGTGCGCAGTCAGGCGGAGCGGGTCCGCCGCATCGAGACGGGCGAGCTCCAGGTGGTCGGGGTCAACTCCTTCACCGAGACCGAGCCGTCACCGCTCGAGACGGCCGACGACGGTGCCGCCACGGTGTTGAAGGTGGACCCCGCCGCCGAGGCCGAGCTGTGCGCCGACGTGGCGGCGTGGCGCGAGCGGCGCCGCGGTGACGCGGTGCAGGCCGCGCTCGACGAGCTGCGCCGGGTGGCCACCGACGACAGCCTGAACATCATGCCCGCCACCATCGCCCTCGCCCACGCCGGCGGGACGACGGGCGAGTGGGCGGGAGCGCTGCGCGAGGTCTTCGGGGAGTACCGCGCCCCCACCGGCGTCGCCGGGGGTGTGGGCCAGCGCGGGGCCGAGCTGTCGGCGGTCCTGGCGCGGTCGCGCCGGCTGGCCGAGCAGGCCGGTGGCCCTCCCCGGCTCCTGGTGGCCAAACCCGGGCTCGACGGGCACTCCAACGGGGCCGAGCAGATCGCCGTGGCCGCCCGCGACGCCGGCTTCGAAGTCGTGTACCAGGGCATCCGTCTGAGCCCGGCGCAGATCGCGGCGGCGGCGCGCGACGAGGACGTCGACGTGGTGGGGATCTCCATCCTGTCGGGGAGCCATCTCGATCTCGTCCCCGAGGTCCTCGACCGCCTGCGCGGGGAGGGCGTGGACGCCGCGGTCGTGGTCGGGGGCATCATCCCGCCCGAGGACGCCGAGGTCCTGCGGGACAAGGGCGTCGCCGCGGTCTACACCCCCAAGGACTTCCGCCTCGCACGCATCATGGACGACCTCGTCGACCTGGCCGAGAAGCGCCGCGGCGTCGTCGCCGCCCCGGTCAGTGCCCGGACAGGGGGCGTTGCCGGCGCAGGGCGGCGGGCTCGGTCCACCACCGACCGCTGAACCGCCACGACGCGGGCCGGTCGCGTCCGGCGTCGTCGGTCGGGCGGGGCCGGGGCCACGCTTGTTCCACCGCCGCCACGATGGCGGCCAGCACGGCGGGGTCGGGCTGCGGCCGCACCGACACGACCTGCGGCGCGGCGGCGCGCGCCGCGCTCACAACGGCACGTTCCCGTGCTTGCGCTTGGGCAGGTCCTCGCGCTTGGAGGCCAGGAGGCGGAGGCTGCGCACCAGCACGCGCCTCGTCTCGGCCGGGTCGATGACGTCGTCGACGTAGCCGCGCTCGGCCGCCACGTAGGGGTTGGCGTAGCGCTCGGTGTACTCCTCGACGAGCTCGGCCCGGCGGGCCACGGGGTCGGCGGCCTCGGCCAGCTCGCGGCGGTAGACGATCTCGACGGCACCCTGCGGGCCCATGACGGCGAGCTCCGCCGAGGGCCAGGCGAACGCCAGGTCGGCGCCGATCGACTTGGAGTTCATGACGACGTAGGCGCCGCCGTAGGCCTTGCGGGTGATCACCTGGATGCGGGGCACCGTGGCCTCGCAGTAGGCGTAGAGGAGCTTGGCGCCGTGGCGGATGATCCCGCCGTACTCCTGGTCGGTCCCCGGCATGAACCCCGGCACGTCGACGAACGTCACCAACGGGATGTTGAAGGCGTCGCAGGTGCGCACGAAGCGCGCCGCCTTCTCCGACGAGTCGATGTCGAGCACGCCGGCGAGCACGGCCGGCTGGTTGCCGACGATCCCCACCACGCGGCCGTCGACGCGGGCGAACCCGCACGTGATGCTCATGGCCCAGTGCGGATGGACCTCGAAGTAGTCGCCTTCGTCGACGACCGAGGTGATGACCCGCTTCATGTCGTAGGGCTGGTTCGGCGACGTGGGCATCAGGTCGACGAGCTCGGGCGTGCCCCGGTCGGGGTCGTCGTCGGTGTCGACGACGGGCGGCTCCTCGAGGTTGTTCGACGGCAGGAAGGACAGGAGGTAGCGCACCTCGTCGAGGCAGGTCTTCTCGTCGGGGGCCACGAAGGTGGCCACGCCCGACTTCGTGGCGTGGCTCATGGCCCCGCCGAGCTCCTCGAGGGTGACGTCCTCCCCCGTGACCGTCTTCACCACGTCGGGCCCCGTGATGAACATGTGGCTCGACTGGTTCACCATGAAGATGAAGTCCGTCATGGCCGGCGAGTACACGGCCCCGCCCGCGCACGGGCCCAGGACCACGCTGATCTGGGGGATGACGCCCGAGGCCCGGACGTTGCGGTGGAAGATCCCCCCGTAGGAGTGCAGGGACACCACGCCTTCCTGGATGCGCGCCCCGGCGCCGTCGTTGAGGCCGATCATGGGCACCCCGATGGACTCGGCCAGGTCCATGACCTTGTGGATCTTCTCGGCGAACACCTCGCCCAGGGCGCCGCCGTAGACGGTGAAGTCCTGGCTGAAGACGCACACCCGCCGGCCGTCGATGGTGCCGAACCCGGTGATGACCCCGTCGGTGTAGGGCCGCTTCTCCTCGAGCCCCATCCCGTGGGCCCGGTGCCGGGCGAGCATGTCGAGCTCCTGGAACGAGCCCTCGTCCACGAGGTACTCGATGCGCTCGCGCGCCGTCATCTTGCCCTTGGCGTGGTGGCGTTCCACCGCGTGCGGGGAGCCGGCGTGCAGGGCCTCTTCCTTGCGGGCCTTCAGGTCGGCCAGCCGCTGCGACATGGGGTGGTCCATGGCCCCCGAGGCTATCCGAGGCCGACGCGCCCGAAGCCGGCCGCGACGATCACACCACGCGGCCCCGGCCGGGAGCAGGATGGAACGGTGGCGCGCACGGCGGACGAGCTCGGGCACCGACCCGCCCGGTCGCCCGTGGCCCCGTCGGGAAAGGCCGGGCGGGCCGGGACCGGTCCGACACCCCCGGGCCGCCGGACGACGTTGTCGCGACGGGGCGTCGGCGTCGCCGTGGCGGCCACGGCGGCACTCTTCGCCGGCGTGACCCTCGGCAGCGTGCTGCTCGCCGGCATGGGCTCGCCCGGCCCCGGCACCCCGCCGGCGGGCGTCCAGGTGATGGGCCGCACCGACGCCGCCTCGGTGGCCTTCGACGCCGCCGGCGGCTGGCTCGCCGACGACCACGCCGGGACGGTCCGCCACTTCGACCCGTCGTCGGGGGCGACCGTCGGCCGCACGCTGCACCTCGGCGGCCGGCCGATCTCGGTGACCGCCGGGTTCGGCCGCGTCTGGGTGGCCGACCTGTCCGGCAGCCGCGTGTGGGAGATCGACCCGACGACGGGGAGGACGGTCGGGGCGCCCATCGCGGTGCCCGAGGGCCCCGTGTCGGTGGCGGCCGGCGACGGCGGGGTGTGGGTGGCGAGCCTGCTGTCCGGCACGGTGTGCGTCATCGACCCCCGGACGGGCGCCGTGCAGGCCTCGGCCACGCTGCCCGACGGGGCGGTGCGCATCGCCGTCGGCCCCGCCGGCGTGTGGGTGAGCGGCCAGACGCACTCGCTCACCCGCGTGGACGAGCGGCCCGACGGCACGGCGCTGCGCTGGCGGACCGTGGCGGTGGGCCGGGGCCCGCTCGGGGTGGGCGTCGGGGACGGGTCGGTGTGGGTGGCCAACGTGCAGTCCGGGACGGTGTCGCGCGTCGACCCGGCGACGGTGCGCGTGACGGCCACCTACAGCGTGGGCACGGCGGGGGGCGGGGTCCCCGCCAATCCCGAGACGGTGGCCGTGTGGCGGGGCCGCGTCTGGGTCGCCGACGGGCAGCAGGGCGAGGTGGTGGCGCTCGACCCCGCCACCGGGCACCAGGTCGGCGCGCCGGTGCCGCTCCCCGGCGTCATCCGCCAGCTGGCGCTCGACGACGGGGGCACGCTGTGGGGGACGACCGCCAACCCCGGACGGGTCCTGCGCTTCCACAGCTGACATCCGGCCCGCGCGGCACGGGCCGGGGCTCGCTCAGGCGGGCTCCTGGACGAGCTCGATGAGCGTGCCGAACGCCCCCTTGGGGTGCACGAAGGCGACCGTCGTGCCCCGCGATCCCGGGCGGGGCGCTTCGTCGATCAGCGCCCCCCCGCCCCGGCGCACCGACTCCAGGGCCGCCGCGCAGTCGTCGACGCGGTAGCCGACGTGGTGCAGCCCCTCGCCGCGCCGCTCCAGGAACTTGGCGACCGGCGAGTCCGGGCGCGTCGGGCACAGCAGCTGCACGTAGGAGTCGGCTACGGCGATGAGCGCCTCCTCGACGCCGTCGGACTCGATGCGCTCGCGGTGGCTCACGGTCGCCCCGAAGGCGTCGCGGTAGTAGGCCACGGCGGCGTCGAGGTCGCGCACGGCGATGCCCACGTGGTCGATCTCGGTGAGCATGGTGTGCACCGGCGCCGAGCCGCCGGTCACGCCCCGTGCCTCCGGAAGTGCGTGATCCGCCCCTCGCCGACCCGGGACCGGAGCTCGGGGTCGTCGATGCCCAGGCCCTCCCCGGGCGCCAGGCACAGCACGCCGATCTTGCCCTCGTGCAGGTTGTGGTGCACCTGGTAGGCGGCCTCGCCCACCTCCTCGAGGGGGTAGACGGCCGACAGCGGGGGCACGACCTTGCCGTCGCAGACGAGCTGGTTGGCGTCCCAGGCCTCGCGGTAGTTGGCGAAGTGCGATCCCTTGATCGTCTTCAGCTTCATCCAGAGGTGCCGGTTGTCGTACTCGATCATGTAGCCCGACGTGGCCGCGCAGGTGACGATCGTCCCGGCGCGCTTGCACACGAACACCGAGGCACCCATGGTCTGACGGCCGGGGTGCTCGAAGACGACATCGGGGTCCACGCCCACCAGCGCGCGCACGTCCTTGCCGAAGCGGCGCCACTCCGACTCGTCCTGGGTGTGCTCGTCGCGCCAGAAGCGGTAGCCGGCGGCGGCGCGGTCGATCACGGCCTCGACGCCCAGCCCGTGCAGGAGGTCGACCTTGTCCGGCGACGACACCACGCCGACCGGGGTCCCGCCCCCGTTGAGCACGTGCTGCACGGCGTAGCTGCCGAGGCCGCCGCTGGCGCCCCAGACGAGGACCCGGTCACCCTGCTTCATCGCCGCCCCGTTGCGCGACACGAGCATCCGGTAGGCGGTGGAGTTGCACAGGGCGTTGATCGCCGCCTCCTCCCAGCTGAGGTGGCGGGCCTTCGGCATGAGCTGGTTGGCCTTGACGACGGCCAGGTCGGCGAGCCCCCCGAAGTTGGACTCGAAGCCCCAGATGCGCTGGTTGGCCGCCAGCATGGAGTCGTCGTGGGCCGTGGGGTCCTGGTCGTCGACGTAGTTGCAGTGCACGACCACCTTGTCGCCGGGGCGCCAGTTGCGCACCGCCGAGCCCACCCGCACCACCACGCCCGAGGCGTCCGAGCCGACCACGTGGTGGTCGAGGGCGTGGCGGGCGCCCCAGGCGCTCTCCTTGCCCAGCCGGTCGAGGAACCCGAAGGTCGGCAGGGGCTCGAAGATCGAGGTCCATACGGTGTTGAAGTTGATGGAGGACGCCATGACGGCCACGTAGGCCTCGTCCGGCGCCAGCTCCGGCACGGGGACCTCCGACACGTGCAGCGACTTGCGGGGGTCCTTCTCGGCCGACTCGACGCCGGCGAACATCTCGATCTCGTCGCGCCGGACGTGGGCGGCCCGGTACGACTCGGGCAGCGCCAGGGCGGCCAATTCGTCCCCGCCGGCGCCGGCGACGATGGCGTCACGGAATGCCTGCATGGGGAGGCACCCTACCTTCGTCTGCCGACGGGCACCGCAGCCGGCAGGGCCCGTCGGACTGGCCCGGGGGCCGACCCGGGCCGTGGATCGGACTGGCCCGGGAGCCGGACCCGGGCCGTAGAATGGCGCTCCGGCCCGTCAACGTCCCGGAGGTCATGTCCATGCCCGGTTCCGTCATCATCGCGGGGGCCCGTACCCCCATCGGCAAGCTGTCGGGTGCCCTCGGGGGCTTCAGCGCCATGGACCTGGGCGGGTTCGCCATCGCCGCGGCCCTCGAGCGCGCCGGCGTGGCGCCCGGGGACGTCGACTACGTCTTCATGGGCCAGGTCCTGCTGGCGGGCCAGGGGCAGATCACGGCCCGGCAGGCCGCCACCAAGGGCGGGATCCCGATGTCGGTGCCGGCCACCACGGTGAACAAGGTCTGCCTGTCCGGGCTCAACAGCATCTACCTGGCCGACCTCCTGATCGCCGCGGGCGAGGCCGACGTGGTGGTGGCGGGCGGCATGGAGTCGATGACCCAGGCGCCCTACCTGCTGCCCGGGGCGCGCGCCGGCTACCGCATGGGGGACGGCTCGCTCGTCGACTCCATGATGTACGACGGCCTGTACTGCCAGTTCGACCACTGCGCCATGGGCCTCGGCACCGAGCGGTACAACAAGGAAGCCAAGATCTCGCGTGACGCCCAGGACGCCGTGGCGGCGCTGTCGCACGAGCGGGCGGCGGCGGCCATCAAGGACGGCCGGTTCGCCGACGAGATCGTCCCCGTGTCGGTGCCCCAGCGCAAGGGCGACCCCATCGTGGTCGACACCGACGAGGGCGTGCGCCCCGGCACCACCGCCGAGTCGCTGGGCGGCCTGCGTCCCGCCTTCGACAAGGAGGGCACCATCACCGCCGGCAACGCCAGCCAGATCTCCGACGGCGGGGCGGCCGTGGTCGTCACCTCCCGCGCCCGGGCCGAGGCCCTGGGTGTCACCCCGCTCGGCGAGGTCGTGAGCTACGGGCAGGTGGCCGGGCCCGACGCGTCGCTGCTGCTGCAGCCGGCCAACGCCACCGTGCAGGCGCTCGCCAAGGTCGGCAAGACACCGGCGGACGTGGCCCTCTTCGAGATCAACGAGGCCTTCGCGGCTGTGGGCCTGGCCTCGATGGCGGCGATGGGGATCACCGACGAGCAGACCAACGTCAACGGCGGGGCCATCGCCCTCGGCCACCCCATCGGCATGTCCGGCACCCGACTGGCGCTCACCATGCTCCACGAGCTGCGCCGGCGCGGCGGGGGCCTCGGCGCCGCCAGCCTGTGCGGCGGTGGCGGCCAGGGCGACGCCCTCGTCCTGCGCTCGATCGCCTAGCGGCACCGATCGCGCGGTCCGCTGCCGGACCGTCACACCTCGGTACTATCAATCGACCCCATGGTCGTCGAGCGCGGTCCCGGGGCGCGTACGCGAGGAGTCACGGCAGTGAGCCGACGCCGCAAGCCCACGTCCACCTCGCCGTTCGGGGTGGGCCGGCGCGAGAACCATGACG
>Ga0307372_10004139_pt1 | contig 22653 bp, 24 predicted proteins | sample OX1MG_FD_202533 | JGI IMG/M metagenome (GOLD analysis project Ga0307372, IMG submission 202533) | Soil microbial communities from Risofladan, Vaasa, Finland - OX-1 | ecosystem: Environmental > Terrestrial > Soil > Coastal area > Acid sulfate soil | place: Finland: Risofladan, Vaasa | collected...
GTCGACGAACTCATCGAGCAGAGCCTCGTCAGCGACCGGCGCGTGAGAGGCGACCTCGCCGGTCGCAGGGTTGTAGACGGGAATAACGCCCGTGGCCGTGCGCGCGCGGCCGCCGATGTAATGCGGAATCGTGGACATTGTGCTCACCTTCTCCCCGACCAATCTACCGGTCGACTCCGGAATGGCCGTAGCGTGGCCAGCGTGGCGACTGCGTCGACTCCCCCGGGGGTTCCTTCCGCATCGCGCCGATCCTCGGACCGCGAACGCGTCCGCGCGCACGCGCGCGACGACGGATCGCTGGTGATCGGACCCCGACGTTTGATACCGGCGAGCGACGTGGCGATCCGCGTCACCACGTCGGGAGGACCAGGAGGACAGCACGCCAATCGGTCCCTCACGCGGGTCATCGCCTCGCTGGACGTGGAGGCGTCAACCACGCTCGGTGGTGCAGACCGCGCCGTCCTGATCGAGCGGTTTGGACCGGTAGTGAGGTCCAGCGCAGGGCGGTTCCGGTCCCAGTCGGCCAACCGCGAAGCGGCCCTCGATCAGTTGGCTCGACGCGTTGCCGACGCTCTCACACCGCGCGCGCCACGACGCGCGACGCGACCAACACGAGCGTCCAAGGAACGTCGCCTGGATAGCAAGAAGGCTCGGTCACGGCTCAAGGAGCGCCGACAACAACGCGACGACGACTAGCGCTGAGCCGCGAGGTGTCCGGAGATAGCCGCTAGCGCCGCGCGTATGGTCTCGTCGATCGCGGGGTCGGTGTCCTCGTGTGGTCCCCGCAGCGGCGTGAGCGAGGCGTAGCCCGCGACCAGTAGCGCGCCGTCGTCGTCGGCCGCCTCGTCGCTGACGTCGCCGAGTTGGGGCGTCGCCGCGCCGAGGCGCAACGGAAGCTCGCCCTCTTCTCCCAGGGCCTCTCCGCCGGCCAGCGGACCGGCCGACTTCACGATGCCCGCGGCCGAGATGCGTCCGCGTCGCACGCCGAGTAGGTCGGCGGCCGCAAGGTTGGGTACGTTGAGGTTGAGGAGAGTTCGCGCAGGTGCCGCGATCAGGTGCTCCAGGACTTCGATGGCCACGGCCGCCGCCGTCTCGAAGTGGACCTCGTCGCCCCACTGGACCGAGACCGCCATGCCGGAGAGGCCGAGCTGGGCGCCAGTCAAGATGGCGCCGACGGTGCCCGAGTGCAAAACGCTACGCCCGACGTTGGCCCCGGCATTGATGCCCGAGAGCACCACGTCGGGGGTCACGTTGAAGCTCCCCAGGGCGCCGAGGATCGCGCACAACGCCGGCGGCGCCTCGAGGGCGTACGTGGGAATCGACTCGGCGCCGGTGATCCGGTGTCGCCGGTAGGCGACGGACGGGTGCTCGAAGACGTCACCGACGGCTGAGGACATCCCCGAGTGGTTGGTGTGCGGGGCGACGATTAGGGCGTCGCGGTCTTCGCCCGGGGGGCAGTCCTCGATCCATCGCGCGACGTGGCGCGCCAAGACCGCGAGGCCGGGTGCACCGACGCCGTCGTCGTTGGTGAGCAGGATTCGCATAGGACGTACAGTAACGGTCATGAGTTACGCGCTCGTGATGAAACGGTGGTCCCACTGATGCTTCCATCGGGCGAGCAGCTCGCCATCGCCCACGGTGACCAGCGCGCCGTCGTCACCGAGGTGGGCGCGACGCTGCGCACCTACGTCAAGGGCGGCGTCGCGGTCGTGGAGGGGTTCGCCGGTGAGGAGGTGCCCTCGGGGGCGCGCGGCCAGCTTCTCTATCCGTGGCCCAATCGCATGGGCGACGGCCAGTGGTCGTTCTCCCAGCGCACGGCGCGGCCGACGGTCGACGATGTCGAACACGCCACCGCCATTCACGGCACGGTGCGCTGGCGCCCGTTCCGCATCGAAGCGGTCAACCAGAACCGCTGCGTACTCTCGCTCCTGCTGCATCCCACCCCGGAGTTCCCCTTCCTCTCCGAGGTCGCCGTTGCTTACCACTTGGGCTCGCTGGGACTGACCGTCACGACGACGGTCACCAATCGTGACGACGTCCCGATCCCCTTCGGTCTGGGCTTTCACCCCTACCTGGCGGTCACCACGCCCACCATCGAGGGGGTGGAACTGACGGTGCCGGCCAAGGCTTACGTCGCGGTCGACGACCGGCGACTGCCCACCGGCGAGATCCTGCCGGTGGCGGGGGTCGACCTCGACTTCGCCCGGGCCAAGTCCGTCAGCGGACACGAACTCGACGTGACGTACACCGAACTGACCCGCGACGATCTGGGCCTCGCGACCGTGTCGGTGCGCGACAGCGCTGGTGGTGCGGTCGAGCTCAGCATGGACCGCAACTTCCCCTACGTGCAGGTCTTCACCGGCGACTCGCTGGAACGCGGCCGCCGACGCACCTCCGTCGCGGTCGAGCCGATGACCTGTCCGCCTGACGCCCTGCGCAGCGGCAAGGACATCGTCGTGCTCGAGCCGGGTCAGCACTGGGCTGGTTCGTGGCGACTACGGCGTAGCTCGCCGTGAGCCGCGTCGTGGTGGTGACCGGATCCACCAGCGGCATCGGCGAGGCGACCGCATCGCGCTTCGCCGCCGCGGGCGACAGTGTCGTGTTCAACTCGTCGCGCAGCGTCGAGACTGGAGAACGTCTGGCCGCGTCGACTCCTGATTCGATCTACGTGCGTGCGGACATCTCGGTCGCCGAGGACTGCGAGCGTCTGGTGAGCGAGATAAAGCAGCGCTACGGCCGCCTCGACGTGTTGGTCAATAACGCCGGCACCACCGAGCTCATTCCTCATCGCGACCTAGAGGCGGCGAGCGTCGACGTCTGGCGACGCATTTTCGAGGTCAACGTCTTTGGCACGTGGCAGATGTGCGTGGCGGCCATGGACGAGTTGCGCGCCACCGGTGGCGCGATCGTGAACGTCTCGTCGGTCGCCGGGGTTCGGCCCACCGGCTCGTCGATTCCCTACGCCGCCTCCAAGGCCGCGCTCAATCATCTGACGGCGCTTCTAGCCAAGGTCGTGGGACCCGAAGTGCGGGTGAACGCCGTGGCGCCCGGCTTGATTGACACGCCGTGGACGGCCGACTGGGACACGGTGCGCGGATCTGTCGCCGCCGCCGCTCCGCTCCAGCGTTCCGGGAAGCCTGACGACGTCGCCGACGTGATCGTGGCGCTCGCCTCGACGCCCTACGTCACCGGTCAGGTCGTGGTCGTCGACGGAGGTCTGTCGCTCGCCATCTAGCGGGGGTGACCGGCGGGACCGCCAGGCGCACCGCCGCGTCGAGAACCTTGGTAGCCGGTCGCACCGCCAGCGGATTGAGCACCCGGCGCCGCGGGACGGCCAGCATCTCACGCGCCCACGGCTCGAGGAGCGAATAGGACGCGGCGACGACCAACTGGTAGGCCGCGCGCTGGTGAAACCCGCGCACCACGCCACGCGCGATGAAGTCGCGAGCGGTGACGGCCTCGTCGGTCAGTCGCAGTTCGGGTCGGAAGGCCAGGAGCGACGCGTTGAGCTCGGCGACATTGGTCGGCGGACTGATCGCGCCGAGGTCGCGGGCGACGCGCCCGGCTCCGAGGACGTACGCGTCGGCGTCGGCGTCGGTGATCGTCACGGCCCCGAAGGCCCGGTAGGACGCGAGGAACATGGCGACGCCGGCGCTGTGGATCCACGCCAGCAGATGCGGGTCGCTCGCGTGGTAGGTCTCGCCGCTGGGGGCCACGCCGCGCACGCGCTCGTGAATCGCGCGCACCCGACGAATCGCCGCCTGAGCCGATGACTTGGAACCGTAGGTCGTGGCGCCGATGAAGTTGGCGGTGTGCAGCACACGACTGAGCGGGTCGTCACGGTACCGCGAGTGCTGGTCGACGCCGGCCATGGTGAGCGGGTGGAGCATCTCGAAGAAGAGTGACGCCAGGCCCCCGATCATCATCGCGGGCAGGTCGCCGTGGATGAGACGCGCCACGGCGTCGACCGGGGTGTACGCCTCGTCGGGATCGTCACAGACCTCCGGCTCGGAGTGCGCGAGGCCGGCCGCGTCGCGGATGCGCCGATTCATCTCGCTGCGCAGACGCTCGGGTGCCTCGATCACCCACTCCGTCACGCTCATTGGATCTCCCGTCGTTGCCCCTTCATTGTACGAGCGGGCCACTTTCGCCCGACCGAGCGAACTGCGACACTAGGGAAGTGGACTCATCGACATTGAGCGGCGCGTCGACCGATGAAGCCGTAGAGACCAGGGATATCGTCGAGACCCAGCGGCCCTGGAACGTGGTCGTATGGGACGACCCAGTCACTCCGATGACGGTTGTCGTCGTGATTTTCAAGCGCATCTTCGGATACGCCGATAGCCGGGCCACTCAACTCATGCTGACCGTGCACCACGAGGGGCGGGCGATCGTGTGGTCCGGACAGCGCGAGCGCGCCGAGTCCTACTGCGTCAAGATCCAGGTCGCCGGGCTGCAGTGCACCATCGAGCAGGACGAGTGATGGCCGCCAACCGTCTCTTCGTTCGCCGTCGCGACGGTCGCGTCCAGGTGCGACTCAATGACGTGGGCCGCGCGATTGCCCGCGAGGCCTTCGGGCACGTCGTGGCGGCCGAGCGTGACCCCGACCACGAGTGGGGAGCGACGCTCACTGCGCCGGTGGACCCCACACGCGACGAAGACGACCCGGTCACCACACTGCAGCGCCAACAGGCGACCGCGACCAACGCCGAACTCGCGGTGGCCACCTTGTACGAGGAGTTCCTCACCGACGCAGAGGCGTGGGCGTGGCTGTGCACGCTGCAGGTCGCGCTGCGCGCGACCGCCGTCTCGCGGGGCCTGCTGACCGACGAGAAACTCGCCGCGGCCGACGCCGAGGTCCTGACCGAGGTGCAGACCCTTCAGCAGTTCCTCTTCGACCTGGCAGCCTGCTTTTAGGTGGTCGCGCTTCCGACGTCGGGCGAGCGGTACGCGGAGAACTCGGCGCGACGGGTGAAGCCCGTACGTTCGTAGAGCCGCTCGGCCACCAGGTTGTCGTGGGCGACCCCGAGGCCTAGCCACACGACGCCGCGTGCGGCGGCGGCGTGCATCAACCCCACCAGGACCCGCTCGGCCAGTCCGCGGCCCCGCGCGTTCGAACGCGTGGCGACCGACGACACCACGTGAAGGCCGGACTCCCAGCGCACTAGGGCGGCCACACTAGCCAGGCCCTCCTCGTCGTCCACCCCGTACCACGCGACGACCTCGGGGTCACCGGGCCAGACCTGGGAATGAGGAGCGTGCTCGGAGAGCAGTGCGCTGATCGCCACGGCGCCGGTGACCTCGTTCACCGATCCACCGGTGCGCACATCGACCAGCTCGCGAGTGTAAAAGTCCCACTCGTCTCCTCTCACGAGGCGGCCGACGCGATCACCGAGCGTCGAGTAACTGATGAAACAGGTCTGCCATTCGTTTCGTAGTGGTGGGCTCGGACCGAAGCCGGCGCCGAACCACTCTTGGCCGTGCAGAGTCAGTGCGAACGACTCGCCCGATCGCTCGGCGAACGCGAAGCGTGCGGGGGCGAGGAGAAAGGCCGCAGGTGCACCCGGCCCCCCGAGCTTGTACGCCCATTCGAGCGCCTCGTCTATGTCGTCGGTGTGCTCGAGCTCCACGTCTGCTGACGGTAACGGACGACGGGGCTGGCAAGATCGAGGTGTCACGCGTTCTCTCGACGACGCGATCGCAATCCCCGGTGAGATCAAATGTATGTAATAAATTTTCAGGTTGTTGGGAATGTGTCGACGGGGACTTGTCGTTGCTCTGGAACGCTTACTCCACCCAGGAATACCCCAATAGGGCGTCACACTGTGTCGGGAGGATTACCTGATGAGTACCTTGGCCCGAGAGCGGCGTCGAGGATCGCGTGTACGCGTGGAGCCGAACACTCCAGCGAGCGACCTTGCGGTTGAATTCAAGAATCGCAACGCGACGAACGATGAAGAGCGGGCGGCCGGTCACCAACGCGCGCACCGGCGCGCGTGGATGATCTACGCGGGACTGGGGATCTTTTTATTCGCTTACATCTTCTCCCTGGTGGTGCGCGGTCCCAACAGCAGTTGGACGTGGCTCGACGGTTGGTCCATCGTCGCCTTCGAATTCATCGCGTCCGCCACCTGCATCGCGCGGGGCCTGGCGCGCCGTCCCGGACGTGTCGCGGTCCTCATTCTCGGCGGCGCACTGACGGCGTGGGCCATGGGCGACACCTTCTTGACGATTGAGTCACTCGGCGGAGGCAATCCGTCCGTCCCCTCCACGGCTGACGCTTTCTACCTCCTCTTCTACCCGTTGGCCTACGTGGCGACCGTCTCAATGTTGCAACGGGGTCTCGGCCGTCTGTCGCGCCCGAATTGGCTGGACGGCGTCGTCGCGGGCCTCGGTTCGGCGGCGCTGTGTGCCACTTTCGCGTTCCACCGGGTGCTGGACCTCACCATGGGAACGTCACTCTCAACGGCCGTCAACCTCGCCTATCCGGTGGGTGACCTTCTGCTCCTGTCGCTGGTCATCGGCGGATCTGTGCTGCTAGTTGGTCGCTGGAGCGTGGGGTGGTGCGTCCTGGGCAGCGGTCTGGCGATCATCGTCCTGGGCGATACGTTCAACATCTTCCAGTCGTCACGCCTGGCGACGTCGGTCGGTGCTGAGGTCAACTCCGCGGCGTGGCCCGCCGCCATCCTGCTCATCTCGATGTCCGTATGGACCGCACCGCGCAAGGCTGAACCCCTGCGGCCCGAGAAGACGGCGGGCATGGTGATGCCGGGGATCGCCGCACTGGGCTGCCTCGTCATTTTGGTCGTGGGCACGATCAATCACGTGAGTGAGGCGGCCATTGGCTTGGCGATCGCGACGCTCGTCCTGGTGGGGGTGCGCCTGGCCATGTCGGCTCGACAGCTGCGCATCATGACCGAGGAGCGTCACCGTCAGGCGAACACCGATGAGCTCACCGGCCTCGGGAATCGCCGCCAGCTCACGCACGTGCTGGACACCTTCTTCACCGACCAGAAGGAGTCACCGGGGAATCCGCGTCGACTGGCGTTCCTCTTCGTGGACCTCAACCATTTCAAGGAGATCAACGACTCGTTCGGTCACCCAGCCGGCGACGAGCTTCTTCGCCAGCTTGGCCCGCGCCTGGTGCGCTCGGTCGGACCGGACTCCTCGGTCGTGCGCCTCGGTGGCGACGAGTTGGGTGTCGTCCTGTTGGACGCTGACGAGAAGCAGGCGGCGGAGGTTGCCCAGCGCATCGTCGACGAGCTCGAGGTCCCCTTCTCGCTGCACCGGATCAGCGCCAGTGTCGGCGCCAGCATCGGCATCGCCATGTACCCCGGCGACGCGACCGAAGCGTCCACGCTCATGTGGTGCGCGGACGTCGCCATGTACCGGGCCAAGTTGGGCCAAACCGCCTACGTCTTCTTCGATCAGAACTTGGACGGGGACGATGATCAGATCCGACTGGTCGAGGACCTCACCAAGGCGGTGCACGAGGGGGCGTTCGAGCTGCACTTCCAGCCGCTGTTGAACCTGCGAACGGGTCGCGTCCTCTCGGTCGAAGCGCTGCTGCGCTGGACCCACGCTGAGCTCGGCATGATCCCCCCGGACAAGTTCATCCCCCTCGCCGAGGAGGCGGATCTCATGGGTCCCCTGACGGCCTGGGTGCTCGACGAGGCCATTCGCCAGTGTGCGACGTGGCGGCGCGGCGGTGTCGACGTGGCGGTGTCGGTCAACGTGTCGACGACGAACCTGTTGGAACCCGGCTTCACCGAGCTGATCACGAGCCTCCTGGACCGATACCAAGTACCGACCGAGAATCTCGTGATCGAAATCACCGAGACCACGATCATCTCGAACTTCGAGTTGTCCCAGTCGGTGATCGAGGGCCTTCGCAACCTGGGCATCGTGGTGTCCATTGACGACTTCGGCGCCGGCTTCACCTCGCTCGCCTATCTGGCCAGCCTCGCGGTGGGTGAACTCAAGCTGGACCGTCTGTTCATCACGGAACTCAGCGGCATCGGCGGGGGACGCGACCTCGACCTCGTTCGTGCGGCCATCAATCTCGGACACGAGATGGGACTGCGGGTCGTGGCCGAGGGCATCGAGGACTTGGCCACGTTAGACCTGCTCAGTGAGATGGGCTGCGACTTGGCTCAGGGCTACTTCATCAGCCGCCCGGCGCCCGCCGACAAACTGTCCTTCAAGGCGACCGAGCTTCAGATGGTCGAGCCCGCGCCCGTCGGCTAATCACGGACCGCGACGGCGCCCTTACCGCTGCTCGCTGCTGGTCTGCTCATGGTCCTTCGTAACGCGTGACCTTCGTGTACGCGCACGGGGCGATGACCTTAGCTCAACGGAGCCGTCTAGGCTTTTGCCATGTCCCCCCTTTCTATTCGCTGGTCCCTGCGTGTCCTGACTTCGGTGGGGGTGGCCGCCGCGCTGGCCTACCTGCCCGCCGCGGCCTCCGGCGCGTCCGGCGCGCCGACCGCGGCCAGCGTGATTGCGTCGACCAAGGCAGCGATGGCCAAGCAGACCGGGGTCCACATCGTGGTGAGCGAGAACGCGGGCAAGACCAAGACGACGGTGGTGGTCGACCTGGGCACGGCCACCGGCACCGAGACGATTACGACGGGCAAGAAGTTTGTGGCCATCATCGTCACCAAGAAGTTCGCCTACGTCCGGGGTTCGGCGGGCGGATTGACCGGGATCATGGGTCTGACCGCCGCGCAGGAGAAGATCGTCGGCACGAAATCAATCGTGATGGACGCCGGTTCGACCCCCTATACCAGCTTCAAGACGAGTTTGACCACCGGGGCGTTGCAGTCCTTCCTTCCCAAGACGAAGGGAACGACGTTGCTGCCCGTGGTAGCCGGTTCGGGCAGTTACCGAATTCGTTGGTCGGTGAAGTCGACGTCCACGTCGGCCAAGGTGACCAGCGTGTTGAAGATCGCGTCGGACAAGACCTCGCTGCCCCTGAGTGAGACGGTGACCAGTTCGACCGGCGCGGGCGCGACCACGTTCTCTCACTGGGGTGAGACCGTCCACCTGAGGGTGCCGAGCTCGTCCAACCTCGTCACCTACACCAAGGTCTTTAGTCCGGGCGGCTGAGTCGCCGCGCGGTCGGTCACTCCTCCAAGAGGTACTGAGGGCCCGATCCGTAGCGTCCAGCCACGTCACCGGGATTGGCCAGCGCGCAGGTCCGCAGCGACAGGCAGCCGCAGCCGATGCAACTGGTGAGACCCCCGCGCAGGGCCTCGAGCACGGTGATGCGCTCGTCGATCCGCTCGCGCCAGCCTCGAGTGAGGCGGCGCCAGTCGTCGGCGTTGGGCGCCTTGTCGCGGGGGAGTTCGGCCAGCGCCTCGACGATCTCCTCCAGGCTCAGCCCCACCTTCTGGGCGATGCGGATGAAGGCCAGACGCCGTAGCACGTCGCGTCGGTAGCGCCGCTGGTTTCCCTCAGTGCGATCCGCTTGCACGAGTCCCTGGCGCTCGTAGAACCGCACGGCGGACGCTGCGAAGCCACTGCGCTCGGCGATCTCACCGATTGTCAGGTACTCGGACACCGTTCCTCAATTTCCTCGCTTGGTGACTTGACTTAAACATTACTTTAACTTATAACCTAGAACTCTGGCCGACACCGAGTCGGCGTAGAGAGGTCGCAATGCCCGTCGCTATCGTCACTGGAGCGTCCAAGGGATTCGGGCGAGAGCTCGCCCTGGACCTGGCACGAGACGGGTGGGCCCTGGTCATCGACGCTCGAGGTGAGCGGGCCCTCGATGACGTGGCGCGTGAGCTGAGCGCGTCCGAGGTGAGCGTCCGGGCCGTCGCCGGCGACGTCACGGACCCGTCGCACCGCGCCGAGCTGGTGGCGGCCGCCGAGGAGCTGGGCTCGTTGGAGCTGCTCGTCAACAACGCGAGCACTCTTGGTCCGTCTCCGCTGTTGAGGCTGGAGCTGTATCCACTCAACGAGCTGCGTCGGGTGCTCGAGGTCAACGTGGTGGCCCCTCTGGCCCTGATCCAACTGTCCCTGCCGCTCCTTCGCCACTCGCGCGGCGTGGTGGTCTCCGTGTCGTCGGACGCGGCGGTGGAAGCGTACGACGGCTGGGGCGGCTACGGCTCGGCCAAGGCCGCACTGGATCAGAGCCATCGCGTCTGGGCGGTCGAGGAGCCGGGGATTCGCTTCTACGTGTTCGATCCTGGCGACATGCGCACGGACATGCACCAGGCGGCGTTTCCGGGCGAGGACATCTCGGACCGGCCTGAGCCCTCGGAGGTCGTGCCGAGCCTGCGCCGACTGCTGGCCTCGGATCCCGCGAGCGGGCGATACCGGAGCGCCGATTGGACCGCGCAGTGACGGCCCTCACGAATGTGACGGAGCGCTTCTCCTTCGACCTGCCTCGGTCACTCGAGGCGTCCGAGCCTCCCGAGGCTCGAGGTCGTTCGCGCGACGACGTGCGGATGTTGGTCTCCTACCAATCCAGCGAGACCCTGGTCTCGAGCACCTTCCGGGACCTCCCGAGCTTTCTCGAGCCTGGCGACCTAGTGGTGATCAACACTTCGGCCACGATCCCGGCCGCGATTGACGCGGTTGGAGACGACGGCACCGCGCTCGTCGTGCACCTGTCCACGCGGCTCGACGACGACCGATGGGTCGTCGAGCCTCGCCGGGTCGCGGGTCGCACGACCGAGCGCTGGACCGGATCGCCACCATCACGGCAACTAACGGTGCGCGGCGGCGGTCACGCCACCCTGGATGAGCCCTACGGCACTGGTGCGCGCCTGTGGGTGGCGAGCTTGGACGTGGCCCAACCCGTGCTGACCTGGCTGGAGACCCACGGTCGCCCGATCCGCTACGGCTACGTCGACCGGACCTGGCCGATCGAGACGTACCAGAACGTCTACGCGACCGAGCCGGGCAGCGCCGAGATGCCCAGCGCTGGGCGGCCCTTCACCCGCGCCATGATCACCCGTCTCATTGCCGCGGGTGTCGACGTGGCACCCCTCGTGCTGCACACGGGCGTGGCCTCATTGGAAGCCGACGAGGTCCCGTATCCGGAGAGGTTCACGGTGCCCGCCACGACGGCCGGGCGAGTCAACGCCACGCGACGCGCGGGCCATCGCATTCTCGCGGTGGGTACCACCGTCGTCAGAGCCCTCGAATCCTCGATCGGTGCCGACGGTGACGCTCACCCCAGCGACGGATGGACGGATCTCGTGATCTCGTCTGATACCGGGGTTCGGCTCGTGGACGGCGTCGTGACCGGCTGGCACGAGCCCGTCTCGTCTCACCTGATGATGCTCGAGGCACTCATTGGGCGCGAACTCCTAGTCGACTCGTATCACGCGGCGCTGGTTCAGGGTTACCGCTGGCACGAGTTCGGCGACCTCCACCTCATCCTGCCGTAACTGTGGCCGAAGCTGAGCGCAGTGCGCCAGGGAGCTACTCCTCGATGATGAGACAGCTGGTGCTGGCCGTGGCCACCAGACGCCCCGACGCGTCGCAGATCTGCGCGTCAGCGAAGCCCACGCGGCGACCGGGTTTCGTGACCCGTCCCGTGCCGCGAAGTACCCCGGTCTCGGTGGTGAGGGGTCGCAGGTAACTGACGTTGAGGTCGATCGAGGTGTAGCCCACCCCGGCCGCCAAGGTCGACTGCACCGCGCACGCCGCGACGGTGTCAGCAAGGGTGCACACCAGTCCGCCGTGGACGAGGCCAATGGGGTTGTAGACGGACTCGTCGGGTACGCACTCGAACACCACTTGGCCGACGTCGACACTGACGAGGGTGAAGTTGAGCAGCGCCGCGATGGGCGGTGGCGGGAAACGGCCGTCGCGGATGGCCTCTAGGAACGCCAGGCCGCTCAACTCGCCGCGGGCCCGCGCGGTCACGATCGGGTCGTGCCAGGCGACGCGTTTGGAGCGTGCCGGACCCCACGACGAGTAGTCGTGGCCGCGTGACACCTCGTTCACGTTGACTCGTTTCGGACAGGCGTCGGCGCGGTCCTGGGGGAGTCAACGTCCGTCGACGGGGTCGACGTCACGAGGACGCTCGGCGCGGACGCCCCAGCGGGGCGTCGGAGCTGGGTGGCGACCAGGCCGGCCGCGACGGCCATCGTGGCGATGTAGAGCCACAGGTGATGGAAACTCGTGAGCGCGGAGCCCGGTGAGTGCGCGACGCCGAGGATGACGACCAGGATGGCGACGCCGATGGCCCCACCGATCTGTCGGGCCGTCTGGTTCACCGCGCTGCCGACCGCGAAGCGTTCGGGATGCAGGCTGGAGACCGCCGCGGCGCTGAGGACCGGGAACGTCAGCCCGATTCCGAGACCGATGGCGAGCGTGCCGGGCAACCACATGCTGAGGTACTCGCCGTGCAGGCCGGTGCGGCTCGCCATCCACAACAGCCCGCCCGCGAAGATGACGAACCCGCAGAGCAGGACCTTGCGAAATCCGTATCGGCCGGCGGCGCGCCCGGCAGGTCCGGCGACCACCGCCACCACGAGGGGACCCGGGGTGATGGCCAGGCCGGCGAGCAGGATCGAGTAGTGCCAGACACTGGTCAGGAACAAGATGTTGCCCAACAGAAGCGCGAAGAATCCCATGGAGTACAGCAGCGTGACGGTGTTGGCCACGCTGAAGGAACGCGTCTTGAAGAGCGAGAAGTCGAGTACGGGTTCGGGATGACGTGTCGAGCGCCGCGCAAACGCGCCGCCCAGCACCACCGAGACCGCGAACGAGGCGAGGATCCTCGCACTAGACCAGCCCCACGTCGGGCCTTGAGAGATGGCCAAGACCAACGCCGCGAGCGCCACGCTGAGCAGCACGACGCCGAGGTAGTCGGGCGGCGCAGAGTCGGTGCGAGGAGAACGAGCGAGCACCCGACGCCCGACGAGCCAGGCGACGAGACCGACGGGCAGGTTGACGTAGAAGGCGGAGCGCCACCCGAACCCAGTGATGAGCAGTGCTCCGAAGGAGGGGCCGGTCGCCACGGCGAGGGCGCCGATGCCGCCCCACAGAGCGACCATCTGGGAGCGGCGCTCCTTCGGGTAGGCACCGAGGAGGAGGGCCAGTGAGGCGGGCAAGAGTGCCGCGGCGCCGACTCCTTGGACGAGTCGACCGGCGATGAGCAGTGCTACCGAGGGGGCCACGGCGCACAACGCCGAACCAAAGCAGAAGACCCCGAGTCCGGCGAAGAAGACGCGCCGGCTGCCCAGGCGGTCCGCGGTACGTCCGGCGATGACCAACAGCGAGCCGAAGATGATGCTGTAACCCGTCACGACCCAGGCGAGGCTGGCGCGGGGATCGTGCGCGAAGGCGCGCTGCAGGGCGGGGAACGCCACGTTGACGATGGACAGGTCGAGCGAGGCCATGAACGCTCCGAGCGAGGTCACCAAGAAGATGGATCGACGTCGTGCGGGGAGGGGGAGGGAAGTCGCCGGGGAAGCCAATTGGGTCATGGGGGCACCCTAGTGCAGTGCGTTGTATAATGCAACGTACTAAGCTAGAGACATGGAAAAAAAGAGCTTCGCGTCGATGGACTGCTCGGTGGCCCAATGCCTGGAGGTGGTGGGCGAGTGGTGGAGCATGCTGATCATCCGGGACTCGTTCCTGGGGGTGACCAGGTTCGAGGAGTTCCAGCGCCGTTTGGGGATCTCGCGCAACATCCTGCAGGCGCGCCTGACCACCCTGGTCAACACGGGCGTCTTGACCCGCGTGCCGTACTCGAGCCATCCGCCGCGTGACGACTATCGACTGACCACCAAGGGCCGGGACCTGTGGCCCGTCCTGACGGCGATGCGACAGTGGGGCGACGCCTACGCCGCCCCGGACGGCCCGCCCATTGAGGTCGTGCACTCTGGATGCGGATCGGTCACGAACGCCGTGCTCGTGTGCAGCGACTGCGGTGAGCCTCTGCACTCGAGAGACGTGAGCGTTGTGCCCGGTCCCGGTCGGACGCTGGTGACGACCGGCTCGGGAACCGCCACCAAGAGGTAGCGAGTTGGCGCCGCCGCCAGCCGGTGGAGCGACCGGCGGCAGCGCCTGCGATGTCTAGCCCTGGGTTGGGAAGGGCGACGTCGCGGTGTTGTCGTCACCTGGGTTGGTGGTGACGTTCAGTGAGTTCAGTCCGGTCTTGAACTCACTCTTGGCCTGTCCCAGACTGCGCGCCAGCTTGGGAATCGACGAACCGCCGAAGATGACGACGGCAATCACGATGACCACGACTAACAGATCGGGTCCGAAGATCTCGCCTAAGAACACAGTTTTCTCCTTTGATGTTGTTGACACCGTTGGCGCCGTGTCACGAGCACACGCCGACGTCGTAGGACAGCTCCAGGACGCGGCCCCCATCGATCGTGACCTCCTGGCCCGATCCCTCCAACACGTAGTGGCCCTGAGCGAGTCGAGGGTAGACCGCGGCGTAGAAGGTGTGACCAGCGATCACGCGCTCCCTCACCGCGCTGTGCGTGTGCGGGAGCGCGGGGTCGCTGGGCACGAGATCGATCTCGTGCCCAACCCACGACGAAGGCGTGTTGAGGACCAGTGCCCCGATCGGGCCGCCGATGTCGAGCAGCACGCAGCCGTCCCAACTCGGGCCGTAGGCCGTTTCCTCGACGACGTGCATCTGATCAGGCCGGGACGTCGTAGCCGCTGTACGGCGTTCCCAAATACGGGAAGCTGTCCAGCAGGGTCAGCCCCGCTCCGGTGACGCCGGTGCTGATGTCGCCCACGGCGGCGTCGGGCGTGAACGACGTGTCCACGTAGGGCAGGGTCGCCCCGGCGATGGCCACCACCTCGATCGATACGACGTCGTCAATCACCCGACGCCCGTTCGGGAATCCCGCGACGTCGCCCGCCAGAAGGCCCAAGGCCTTGGGCGAGGCCGCCGGCGGGATCGCGAGGTTCAGGCGCAGCATGTCGGCCGGGACCGCTCCCGTGAACGTCGAGTACGACGGGGCGATCACGCCTGCGGGTATGCCGGTGAGCAGGATCGCCTCGAGGTCCGCGCGCGACTTCGTGTACGCGGCCAACAAGGGGAAGTAGCCCGGGTAGAGCACGTTGAGCAGACCCGCGAGTTCGGGGTGAGCGACGCCGTTCACGTAGTTGGCGTCGTTCGCGGGTGACTGGGCGTTCCACTTGTCCTTGGCGGCCAGGGGCACCAGTACCTCGTTGAACAGAGGATTGCCGAGTCGCGAGACCTGGACCCATGGCCCGGCCATCGTTCCCGAGCCCCCGCCCGAGTCCAGGATCCGCGCCTTTTGTCGACTGGCGGTCGTCCAAATGCCAACGCTCGAGGAAGCGGCCGAGGTATCGGTCGGTGCAACGCCACCCCGAGCGAGATCCGTGATGGGCACCTGCAGGGCGATGCTGTGCACATTGACCGCGGCGGTGGCGTTGACGCCAGCCGTCGAGGACAGTCCGGGCAGGCCGAACGTGTTGTGGATGGCCGCCAAGGGTCGAAGGTCACCCAGGTCGAAGATCGCTCCCAGGTCGACGAAGAACGCCTCCGCGCGCTGGCCGGCGAACACCATCCGATTGGAGCCGAGGCTGTGTACCGCGGCGGCAGCCAGTGACGGGTAGTCGGGCGTCGACAGCGGTCCGATGTTGCACGGCGGGCACGTGAGGCCCGCTGCTAAGACCTGGGGTTTGGCGTTCCCGGCGATTCGCGTGACCGAATAGAGCTGACGCCGGTTCCAGTACTGGCTGTCCAGCGATTCGATCGGTCCGACGTTGTAGAGGAACGTCGTGGGAATCGTGTTCTCGCTGGTGAAGGTGAATTGGTACGTGACGTCGGCGACGCCGTCACCATTGTTGTCGATGTGAATCTCGTAGAGGACGTCGTCGCCGAACTCGTAGAAGTTCGGACCGGCGGCCGGGCCCTCCAGCGGTATGTAGTTCGCGATGACGGTGACGGTTCCGGCGGCGCCGGCGTCAGGACTGACGAAGGCGTAGAGGTCGGTGCTGTCGGCGACCGGGTCCTTGGCGATCTCGGGTGCTTCGCGGTGCGATGACATTATTCGTGACTCCTATCGCGTCGCGCGAACGAGGCGTGCGGCGACGCTCTTGTCGTGGACGGTCACCTGGCGGTGGCCGATGAACAGGCTGATCTCACCCGTGCGAGCGTTGACCACCTGGGCGACCAGGTCCTCGCCGGTGTGCAACTCCTCCTCGGGGCGAAGTGCGGGCTCCTTCGACGTGTGCGCGGTGCCCAAGGCACCCGCGACGCCGGCGGGTGCTCCCGCCAAGCTGGTGCCGGCCACCGCCACCACGGCGGCGGCGCCCGCCTGCTTCAGAAATCCCCGTCTGCTGACCGACTCCATACGTCCTCCTCGCTAGGTCCTGTACCTATTCGGAGCGGTCGCGATTTCGGATGTCACCGCAGACGGAGATCTTCGGACCGATGGCGACCCGGCCGATGTCGGAGCCCAGGCCGGATCCGCGTGGGAACATCTGAAGGGCGTGTCGGCTCCGAATAGGAGATGTATGGCGGATCTGAGCGAAGCGAGCGACGCTCAACTCGTCACGGCCGTCGGGCGTTACAGCGAGGTCGCCCTCGCCGAGGTCTACCGTCGCCACGGCGGGGTCGTGTTCGGATTGGCGCGCCGCGTCCTGGGCAACGCCGCCGAAGCTGAGGACGTCACGCAGGAAGTCTTCCTGCGTTTGTGGAATGAACCAGCGCGCTTCGACCCGTTGCGGGGGTCACTTCGTTCATTCCTCCTCGCCCAGTCGCACGCGCGCTCGGTCGACGTCATCAGGTCTCAGAACTCGCGACGCGCCCGCGAAGCGAGTGACGCGATGAAGACGGCGAGGGCCGAGTACCACCTGGAGAGTGAGGTGTGGGACCTCACCGTCGCCCATCAGGTGGCCCAAGCCCTCGCCACGTTGCCACCCGAAGAGCGCCGAGCGATCGAGCTCGCGTACTTCGAAGGTCGCACCTACGTCCAGGTCGCTGAAATCCTTCACGAGCCCGAGGGAACGGTGAAGAGCAGAATAAGGAACGGCATGCGTCGCATGCGGAGCGTGCTCGTGGAGTCGGGCGCCAGGGATATGGAGCGGTCATGAACCACGACGAGGCCAACGACCTGCTGGCCGCGCTGGCTCTTGACGCCGTCGACGCCGAGGAGCGATCGGCGATTGAACGCCATCTCGCCGAGTGTCCTCGATGCCAAAGCGAGTTGGACGCGATGCGTGAGGTGGCCAGTGCATTAGGGAACACGGTGGACCCCTTGCCGGAGGGTCTGTGGTCAAAGATCTCTGATCGGCTCTACATCGATGGCGTCGAGGCCGTTCCGGTGTTGGCGCCAATGGATGGTGGCGCACTTGGAACGCGGCGCGCGCGCGTGCCTCGTCTCGGTTCGCGCCGCCAGGTCTGGCGGCTCGCGGTCCCCGTCGGGCTCGCCGCGGCCCTCGTCGCGGTGCTGGCCCTTCAGCTGGTGGGTGCCAACAACCGGGTCGCGAATCTACAAGATGCCCTGAGGTCGAACGACGTGCAGTCGGCCCTGCGGACACCCGGTCATCGACTCATCGAACTGCGGAGTTCAACGCACCAGCCGTTAGCGAGGTTCGTGGTGCTGCCGGATGGTCGGGGGTATCTGGTGAAGTCGGAACTACCCAAGCTCTCCACCTCGGAGACCTATCAGTTGTGGGACATCGTGTCGGGGCGGGCAATCTCCATCGGTCTGATGGGACGAGCGCCCCGTCACGTGGCATTTACCATCTCGGGGACTCCGGGACCTTCGTCGTTGGCCGTCACGGCAGAGCCGTCTGGTGGCGCGATCAAACCCACTCTGCCCATCGTCGCTTCCGGTTCGGTGTAGGCCCTACGGCGGACTGATCAGAGTTTGTACCCGATCATTCGCAGCAGGTTCTTGCGGTCGATCTCGTCGCTGGGGGTCTCGACTCCCGCGGGAGGAGTTCCGTCGATGACGCCGACGATCCCGCGACCCCGATCCGTCTGAGCCACCAGCACCTCGAGTGGGTTCGCCGTAGCGCAGAAGACCGAACACACCTCGGGCACCCGCTTGATCGCGTTCAGGACATTGATCGGGTACCCGTCACGCAAGAAGATGATGAAGGAATGACCAACGGCGACGGCCTGGGCGCCTCTCGTGGCGAGATCGATCAGGTCGTCGGCGTTGCCCGAACGTCGAATCAGGCACGGCCCCGACGCTTCGCAGAAGGCGAGTCCGAATCGGAGGTGCGGGCTCGACCCGACCAGGGCCTCGTGGAGGTCCTCAACCGTCTTGATGAAGTGCGACTGGCCAATGATCACGTTGAGGCCCTCGGGCATCTCGATAGGTACGGAACTCAACTCCACGGGTCACTCCTCTGATCGCGACGTCAATGCGTTCATGTGTACTACTTCGACCGGCGTCGCAAACTCCGCGCAAGCCCGCCAACCTGCGAGCCTCGAACGGGCACGCGCCTCAGGGGTACTAGCACCAGCGCAACCGGAGGGTTGACCGCCTTGGGTGGCACCGCTCTACACGCGAGACTGAGGTGCGCGGCGCCAATCGGCGTCGACGAGAGGGGGCGACTCGGTGACCGGACGGGCCCTACGCGTCGCGAGGTACAACCTCGGCGCGGGGCGGAATCGGTCGTGGACCGAGTTCGTGGGCCTTGTGATCGTGGTCGGCGTGGTCGGCGGACTGTCATTGGCCTCGACCGCGGGAGCGCGGCGCACTGAGGCCTCCTTCCCGACCTACATAGCCAGCACCAACCCGTCGACGATCGGGATCTTCCCTCGCTACGACGACCCCGGGTTGGGGATGTCCACCGGCTACGACCCGAAAATCTCCGCCGCGATATCTCGCCTGCCGTTGGTCACGCGTTCCACCACGTCGATCGTCTTCGACGGCAATATTGACCTTTCCAGCATCAAGGGCATGCATGCGCACCTGATCGCCGGTGAAGCACCCCCGGCCTTCATTGGCAGCCTGAACGGCGATCTCTCCTCCATGGATCGCTACACGCTCGTCGCAGGTCGTGTAGCCAGTCCCGGCCGTCGCGACGAGGCCGTTCTCAACGCCCAAGCGGCCGCCGAGATGGGACTGCACATTGGCTCGGTCATCCGCATCCCGTTTTACACTGACGCCGAGGTCAACTCCTCGACTCCTTCCAATCTCCCCAGCAAGCCCTTCCTGGTCGCCACCGTCCGGATCGTTGGCGTCGTGGTCTTCGACCGTGACGTCATCCAGAGCGATATCAGTCGCCTCAACTCCGCGACGTTCGTTTTCTCTCCGGCCCTCACTCGTGTGCTCGCGCTCAAGTGCGCGACCGGCACCGAGATGTTCTTACAGCTGCGCGGGGGGACGAGTAACGCGCACCGGGTTCTCGCTGAGATCTATCGAGCGGACCCCGTGGCGGTTCACCTACCGGCTCAGATCACGTCGCAGTTCATACCCGCAGTTCAGTCGACCGTGACACCGGTGGCCGTGGCCCTCGCGGTGTTCGGAGGGATCGCAGGACTCGCACTGCTGGTGATTGCGGGACTCATGATCTCGCGCTTGATGGGTGCGCGAGGAGAGCAGACGGAGACCCTGCGAGCGCTGGGGGCCGATCGCGCGACGATGATGGTTGATCAGTTGCTGGGTGTCGCGGCGGCCCTCGTGGTAGGCGGTCTGACGGCCGTCGTCGTGGCTGTGGCGCTCTCGCCGCTGACGCCGCTGGGACCGGTCCGCAAGGTGTATCCCTACTCCGGAGTCGCATTTGACTGGACCGTCCTGGGCTGGGGTCTGGCGGCAATGTTCGTGCTCCTGGGCGGAGTCGGTTTCGCGCTCGCCCGACGAGAGGTGCGGCGAGCGACGTCGCGCGGAGCTCGGTCGTCGTGGCCGCGAGAGTCTTCCCTTGCGCGTTCCCTGGCGGGTTGGGGGCTTCCCGTTTCGATCGTGACCGGAGTGCGTTTCGCCATAGAGCCGGGTCGGGGGCGCAACGCGACGCCGGTGCGCTCGGCACTCGTCGGTGCGGTGCTCGCCACCGCGGTGCTGGCAACGACGGTGACGTTCGGAGCGAGCCTGAACAGCCTGGTGTCCCACCCCCCTCTCTACGGTTGGAACTGGGACTACGCGCTGATTTCGAGCTTCGCCGGTGCTGAGGATCTGCCGGGTCCTCAAGTTACCCGGCTGCTCGACCGTGACCCGGCAATCGGGGCCTGGTCGGGTATCTACGTGACGCAGGCCAAGCTCGACGGTCAACGCGTTGCCGTACTGGCCGAGAAGCCTCGGGCGACGGTCGCACCGCCCCTCCTGTCGGGTCACGGTGTTGAGAGCGCTAGCCAGATCGTCCTCGGGCCGGCGACACTGGCCGCGCTACACAAGCGGGTGGGTCAGACGGTGACGTTCTCCAATGGGGCCACCCAGCCCACGATGTTGCTCATCGTGGGTACGGCGACCAATCCGGCCCTCGGACAAAACGGCGGCATGGGCGTTGGAGCAGTGGCGTCGTCGAGTGACTTTCCCGTCGCGTTGCTCAACATCCAGGGTGCATCCATCCCCGGGCCCAACGCGATCCTGGTGCGTGTCCGGGCTGGCGTGGCGTCGTCAGTCGCGTACCGGTCCCTTGTCAAGATCAACGCCGAGGTCAACGCAATCCCCAACGCGGCGGGACTTGGTGGCGGCGTGATCTCGAACCTGCGTCCGATTCAAATCGTCAACTTTCACTCCATGGGCACGACGCCGACCGTCTTCGCCGGTGCCCTCGCGGCCGGAGCACTGATCTCGCTCGGGCTGACCGTGGCGACGTCAGTTCGCCGTCGAAGGAGGGACCTGGCGCTTCTCAAGGCGTTGGGTCTGACCCGGCGCCAGCTCGCGGCGGCGATCTCGTGGCAGGCCACGGTGGCCGCGCTGCTCGGGGTCGTGCTCGGGATACCACTCGGCGTCGCTGCGGGACGTGAGCTGTGGGTACTGTTCGCCCACGGCATCTACGCCGTGCCGCGTCCGGCGGTGCCGGGGCTCACCTTGTTCATGGTGGGACTAGGCGCCCTTGTCTTCGCCAACCTGGTCGCGGCCCTGCCGGGGCGCATCGCCGCGCGCACGCCAGTCGCCCTGGTCCTTCGCGCGGAGTAGTCGCCTCTCGACGCCCTCGACCCGATCAGCGGAGCCGGCGCCCGCAAGTTGCGGCTACTCGACGTCGCGGGGCGATTCAGAAGGCGAGAACGGGGACCGTGCGATGCTCGTCGAGCCCGTCTCATCCGAATCCGACACCCACTGGTAGCCGGCCTCGGCGTGCTCGCTCGCGTCCAATCCGCTCACCTGGTCGGCCGGGCTCACGCGAAGTCCCACCGTCTTCTCCGTGATCCACAGGATCACCAGCGTCATGACGAACGGGAAGACCAGTGCCGCGAGCGACAGCACCGTTTCACGACCGAACTGCAGCGTCCCTCCCGAGACGCCGAGCGCGTTCACCGCGAGGCTCGCGAACACTCCCGTCAAGATGACGCCGATGAAGCCACCGACCATGTGCACGCCCACCACGTCCAGCGCGTCGTCGTAGCGCAGGCGGTCCTTCAGTCGAACCGCGAGGTAGCACAGCAGTCCCGCGGCGCCGCCGATGACCAACGAGGCCCACGTCGCCACGTACCCGGACGCCGGCGTGATGGCGGCGAGTCCGGCCACGGCACCGGAGGCAATGCCGATGCCTGAGGGCTTGCCCCGCATAATCCACTCGGCGATCATCCAGGCCAGCATCCCGGCGCTCGCGCCGATCTGGGTGTTGACGAGCGCGGCCACCGCGACGGTGCCGGCGCTGCCGGCGCTGCCCGCGTTGAAGCCGAACCACCCAAACCAGAGAATGCCGGCTCCGAGCAGGACGAAGGGAACGTTGTGGGGCCGATCGGAGACGTGTCGTCGTCCCAGGTAGAGCACGGCGGCCAACGCTGAGGCTCCGGCGAGCTCGTGGACGACGGATCCGCCCGCAAAGTCGACCGCGTGCAAACCACCGGCACCCAGAAAGCCACCGCCCCACACCCAGTGCGCGAAGGGGCAGTAGACGAAGAGCGACCAGAGGCCAATGAAGACGAGGTAGCCGAGGAAGCGCATTCGACCGATGAACGCGCCCGCGATGAGCGCCGGGGTGATGACCGCGAACTTCATCTGGAAGGCCATGAAGAGTAGGGGGGGGATCGTGGGCGCGAAGGCCGACGGCGTGTTGCCGACGTTTCGCAACATGAAGTAGTGGAAACCCCCAATGAGTCCCGTGTGATCGGGGCCGAACGCGAGCGTGTAGCCCACCACGATCCAAAGGATGGACACGATGCCGATGGCCACGAACGACTGGGCCATGGTGGACAGGACGTTCTTCTCGCCGACCAGCCCGCCGTAGAAGAGCGCGAGGCCCGGCATCATGAAGAGGACGAGCGCAGTGGCCGCGAGCATCCACGCGGTGTCGCCAGCGTTCACGTGCATGAGACCCCCCAGGTTCGCCCGCAAACTTCTTTCTACGCCAGAGGTGAGGCTAGGCCAAAGCCCGGCGTGACGTGGAGGTTCTCATCTGCCCCGGAAAGTGATCCCGGCGTGTCGGGTTAGTTCGAGTGGACCGCGCAGCGAAGCTGCTCGACGAGGGAGTCGATCTCTCAACGCGACTCGCTGTCGCGCTGGAAGCCCAATGGCCCACGGGCTGCCGATGAGGTCAGCACCGCTGCTCTACGAGTAGGTGCTTTTC
>Ga0307372_10004141_pt1 | contig 22644 bp, 20 predicted proteins | sample OX1MG_FD_202533 | JGI IMG/M metagenome (GOLD analysis project Ga0307372, IMG submission 202533) | Soil microbial communities from Risofladan, Vaasa, Finland - OX-1 | ecosystem: Environmental > Terrestrial > Soil > Coastal area > Acid sulfate soil | place: Finland: Risofladan, Vaasa | collected...
CACACGCAGTCCGCGCCTGCGGGCAGGGCCGCGCCGGTCATGATTCGCACCGCTTCGCTTTGGTCGACGCGCGGCGCCGGCGCGTTGCCCGCGAGGGTCGTGGCCACCACGCGCAGGCGCGCGGGCGGGTGCGACGTGTCGCTCGAACGCATGGCGAAGCCGTCCATGGACGAATTCGCAAAGCCAGGTACGGCTTCGTGAGCGACGATTTCTTCGGCCGCCACCGAACCAAGAGCGTCGATGATCCGGCGCGTCACCGGGCGCAGCGTCTCGATCGAACCCAGCACGAAAGAGTGCGCTTCTTCAAAGGAAATCATGGCGTACGACCAATCTTCGCTGCCGGTCGCACGAATTTAAACCTCGCGCGCATGAACGATCCCCTGCGCCGCGTCGCTCCACTGCGAGCCGCCCTCCCAGATTTCGCGCTTCCACATCGGCACGCTGCGCTTCAGCGCGTCGATGCAAAATCGCGCGGCGTCGAACGCAGACTCGCGATGCGGAGCCGATACCACCACGACGACCGCCGCCTCCTTGAGCGCGACTCGTCCCACACGGTGATGGAGCGCGACGGCACCGATATCGGGCCATCGCTCGCGCGCTTCAGCCACGACCGAGCGCATTCGTGCTTCGGCGAGGCCGCAGTCGGTCTCGTACTCGAGCGCCACGATGTCGTGCTCCGTCGTGGACGTCGAACGCGCCGTGCCGCAAAATGAGACCACGGCGCCGCAGTCGGGGCGACGGGCCCACGCGTCGAGCACGTCTAACGAGAGGGCCTGGGCGGAAATGGCTACCCAGTCGTGTGGTTGCGCCGACGTCACGGTGTCACCCTACTTTCGGACTATTTCCCAGTGAATCGCGGCGAAATCCCCCGTCTCCCACGTCAGATCACGCGCACGAAGGCTCCGCTACCGCAGATAGAGGACTTTTCCCCTAATATCACCGCAAAAGCAGCGAATTGTCGGTTAAAACCTGTGAAACGATGGACGGAGCCTCTATGAAATCAAGAGCGGTCGGCAAAACCGTCGTTCAGCGACGCCCCGTCGGGCCAACGACGAGAGTCTTCGCCGCGTCCTTGGCGATCCTTCTTGGTCTCACCGTCGTCAACACCACGGCTCAGGCGAAGACACCGCGATCAGGACCCGTCGACGTTTTGTACGCGGGGTCACTCTTTGCGCTCATGCAGCGTCACCTCGCGCCGGCCTTTCATCGCGCCACCGGATACAGCGTCGTGGGCGTATCGAATGGTTCATCGGCGCTCGCGAGTGAGATCAAGGGCGGCACCGAGGTCGGTGACGTCTTTTTGAGCGCCTCACCGAGCGCCGACCGCGCGCTGCAGGGCGTCGCGAATGGTCGCTGGGTCACCACGTTCTCAACGTTTGCGACGTCGTCGCTCGAACTCGCCTACAACCCTCGTTCGCGCTTCGCGAGTGATTTACGTTCAAAGCCTTGGTACGACGTGGTCGCGCGTCCCTCTTTTCTCCTCGGTCGTACCGACCCCGCCTCGGACCCCAAGGGTGTCTTGGCCGTCGAGGCACTCAAATCCACGGCCGAGCGACGCCACCAGCCGGGTCTCTTGGCGCTGGCCAACTCGAAGTCCAACGTTTTTGAAGAGACCGCGATGATTGGTGAACTCGAGGCGGGTCAACTGGACGCCGGCTTCTTCTACGCCGTCGAAGCCAAGGCCGCCAAGCTACCTACCGTGGCGCTCACCGGCGTGAAACTCTACGCCGAGTACACCGCGGCCGTTTTACGTCGCGCGCCCCACGGCGCCGCGGCTCGAGCCTTCGTCGCGTTTCTCATGAGTCGAACTGGAAAGAAGATCTTGGCCGCCAACGGTCTCACTCCTACGTCGACGGTGCGAGCCGGGCCCTGAGCTCGTGACGACTCGGGTGCGCTTCGTGCCGCTGGCACTACTAGGTAGTCTCATCGTCTTTTATCTCGCCGTGCCCGTCGCGTTGTTTCTGGTTCGCCTGATCGACTCTTCGTCGCGCGGCTTCCACCAACCGGGACTCTACGAATCGCTCGGCGTTTCACTCGAGGGCGCCACGATTGCGTTGGGCGTCGTGAGCGTCTTAGGGGTGCCACTCGCGTACGTGCTGGCCCGGTCCACCGGACGCTTGGGCGCCGCCGTGGGGGTGGTCGTACAACTGCCCCTCGCGCTCCCTCCACTGATGAGCGGCATAATCCTCATCTATCTCGTCGGACCGTACACGTTTGTCGGTCGACTGTTCCACGGCCATCTCACGAACTCATTGACGGGCGTCGTCTTGGCGATGTCCTTTGTGAGCGCTCCCTTCTTGATCGTGGCCGCCCGGGCTTCATTCGCCGCTCTGGATCCGGGTCTCTTCGACGTCGCCGCCACGCTCGGCCACGGAGAACTCTCCCAGTTCGCGCGCGTCGCCCTGCCGGCCGCGGGCGGTGGCGTGCGCGCCGGCATGGTGCTCGCCTGGTTGCGCGCTTTCGGGGAGTACGGAGCGGTCATCGTGCTCGCGTACAACCCCACGTCGCTACCCATCGACACCTACAACCAGTTCGGCGCGGTCGGTCTCTCCTCGACGCTCGCCCCCACGGCGCTGGCCCTCGGCGTCGCGCTCGTCGTCGTCGCGCTCAGCCGGATTCCACTGGGCCGATTCCGTCGTCGCGCCGTTTCCCACGCCCCGGCCGTCGCGCCCTCGAGGGTCTACGTGGACGCGCCGCGTTTTGCGGTGGACCAAGAACGCGGCTCGTTCCACCTTTGTCTCGCCTACCACGGGGGGGCGCGACACCTGGCGGTGCTCGGTACGTCAGGTGCGGGCAAGTCGATGCTCTTGCGCTGTCTCGCCGGCATAGAGGGCCCGTCGTCCAACGTCGTGCGACTAGATGGTTCCTCAACGGCGCCCCGCGTGGGCTACGTTGCCCAAGGATTTAGCCTCTTTCCGCACCTCAGCGTCCACGAACAGTTGCTCTTCGCCCGTGGGACCACGCCGGGGCTCGCGAGGTACTGGATCGAACAACTAGGCCTCGAGGGGCTCGAAGAGCGCCGGCCCCACGAACTCTCAGGCGGCCAGCGACAACGCGTGGCGCTCGCTCAGGCGCTGTGCCATTCACCCGAGGTCCTCCTGCTCGACGAGCCGCTCAGCGCGCTCGACGCCCCGGTGCGCTTGGAACTGCGCCGCGAGTTGCGCCGACTCCAGCGCGAGACGGGGGTCGCCACGGTGCTGGTGACCCATGACCCCGAAGAGGCAGCGGCCCTCGCGACCGACGTCATCGTCATCGACGCCGGCCGGGCCCTCCAAGCGGGATCGAGCCGCACGCTGAGCGCGCGGCCCACGTCGCGCCAGGTCGCTCGACTGGTGGGGGTGACGAACGTTCACCACACGACGCTCGTCGCCGCCGGCGTCCTTGACGTCGCGGGCCAGCGCGTGGCCGTTGCGCACGACTCGCTCGATCCGGGCACGTCCGTGCTCTGGTCGATACGCCCAGAGCGGATTCGCGTCGGCTCGATCCACGACGTCACGTCGCACGATGAGTCAGCATTGCGCGCCACGCTCGTCGATTTCGTTGACCTCGGGACGGCCTACGAAATCGTCGTTTGGTTACCGGGTGATCTTGAGCTCGTGGCCCGCGTCGACGAACCAGTGGAGGTCGAGCTCGGCGAGGCGTGCCTCGTCTTTCTGGCCCGCGAAGCGATCTCGTGCTGGCGAGTGAACGACGGCGCCCTTGGGTCAGCCGCTGAGCGCCAAACGCAGCGACGTCAGAACTGAGTAGGAATTTCGACCCCGACGTTGGTGGCTTTGACGACGGCGTCAACCACGACACCCGGCGCGAGCCGCAGCTCGTCGGCCGCCTCGCGAGTGATCAGCGACACGAATCGATGCGGGCCCGATTGAATCTCCACTTGGGCCACGACCGTGTCTCGAATGACGTTGGTCACGATGCCGACAAAGCGGTTACGCGCGGACTGCGCGCGGGGTTGACTCCTCTTCGGGTCTCCGGCCAGCGAGGTGGCGAGTGCGGCGAGTGCCTCACCATCGAAATAACGCCGTTCATCGGCTCCCAGTGTCGAGGCGACGCGCCCCGACACGGACCACCTACGCAGCGTGTCGACGCTGACGCCGAGCAACTGCGCGGCCTGTCCGATGCGGTATTGCGTCACGCCGAAAGACTACGGGGTGCCCGCGGCGCGGTGCGAACTGCTCGACTATCCGCCGATCATGGACATGGAACGCACGGGGCGAAGAAACGAAGGATCATTGATGGCGTGGCCGGGATACTTGGCCCAGACCGCGTCACGGAACAGCTGCGCGATCGCCACGCGATCGCCCGCACGCACCGCGTCGCGAACGCTGAGCTCGTCGTCGGAAAAGAGGCAGTTTCGAATGTCGCCGTCGGCGGTGAGTCGCAGGCGATTACACGTGCCACAAAAAGGCTGCGTGACCGAGGAGATAAGCCCGATCTCTCCGCGACCATCCACGAAACGAAAACGCTCGGCCGGCGCGACGTCGCCCTCGCGCGCGAGCGCCTCCAGGGGCCAGCGTGCCGAGACGCGTTCGAAGATTTCGCGACCCGAGACCAGTTGCGCCCGATCCCAGGCGCCCTGTGCGTCAAGAGGCATGACCTCGATGAAGCGCACCACTCGACCCGTCTGGCGAGCGAAGTCAGCAAAATCCTCTACTTCATCGTCGTTGACGCCTCGCACCAGCACCACGTTGATCTTCAGTGGCGCGAGTCCCACCGACTCCGCGACGTCCATGGCGTGAAGTACCGTGCGCAAGTCGCCACGCCGACGAATCGACGCAAAACGATCCTCGCGCAACGAGTCACAACTGATGTTCACTCGGGTCAGCCCGGCCTCGTAGAGCGTGCGAGCGACGGGCGCGAGTCGCGTGGCGTTGGTGGTCATCGCCAAGTCCCCAAAGCCCAGCGCGCTCAGGCGTGCGACCAGATCGACCAGCCCGTGGCGCACCAGCGGCTCGCCGCCGGTCAAACGTATTGACTTGACGCCCAACTCCTTCGCGACGCTCGCGACCTCGACGATCTCATCAAAGGTAAGGAGCTCGTCGCGCGGCAGGAATTGCATTCCCGTTAAGGGCATGCAATAGACGCAGCGCAGATTGCATCGGTCGGTCACCGAGACGCGCAGGTCGTCGTGTACTCGTCCGTAACGATCGACCAAGGGGCCCGAACGAGGTGCGTCGGCCAACTTCGTCGTCGGAGCCGACTTCTCGTCGTGCGCCTTCACCGACAACGTGACCGGCACTCGGCGCGACGCGGCTGGCTTTGGCGCCGACGCCGTGGAATTCGAGGCCATGTCAGTGTCGAACAAGCGACTTCGTCCTTCTCCGTGTCGATCTGGGCACGAACGTCAGACCGTCAGACCTAGGTTGTCGCGAGGAGGGCCCCCGCGAATTGAGATTACCAGTCGCCTAGCCAGAGCGGTTGGAGCGATGCTCTCTTTGAGGCGTGGCGTTAGCATGCAATCCAGAGCCCATTGATTCTCACGTCGAATCGTCGGCGCGGAGGGGAACCAAGGACGTCGCCATGGTGAAAAAGTCGTTCACGCACGTTGACCGCGGCGGCAAGGTACGCATGGTGGACGTGTCCAAGAAGCGCGCCACGCGTCGAAGTGCCGAAGCGAGTTGCGTCGTACTCACCACGGGCGACGCGACGACGCTCGCGCATGACGCCCAGGGCGTGGAACCGTTGCACGCCGCGCGCATCGCGGGCATCCAGGCCGCCAAACAGACGTCGACGTTAATTCCGCTGTGTCACCCTCTCAATCTCGACGACGTCAACGTCGAGATTGAGGCCAACGATCGAGGCTTCAGCGTGACGACGAGCGTGGTCACGATTCATCACACGGGCGTGGAGATGGAGGCCCTGACCGCGTGCACCGTCGCGGCGCTGAGTTTGCTCAACGCCCTGCTCGAGATCGACCCCAACGCCTCTATTCAAGAAGTGGCCCTCATGCGAAAAAGTGGCGGGCGTTCGGGCGACTGGGGACGCCTCGTCTCCCCCAGTACGTGAACGTCGTTGACGCGCCCTCGCCTGACTCGACGCGGCGAGGTGGCGGGAGAGACCGCGCGCGACCGTCGCTGGGACTGTTGCCTTCCTCGCGTTTTCTCCCGCGCGACGTTCATAGACCTCGAGACCTTCACGAGTGAAAGACGTTCGCTCTTCCCGGCGAGACGCGAGCCTCGGCGCCGCTGACGCCACCGGGGGACGACTGCCCGTGGGGCGGCGCGTTTTTCTCAGCGTCACGGCGCTCGGAGCGCTCGGCGTCCTCGTGGGAGGAAGTGTCCAAAACTTCGCGGGCAACACGCTGGGCACCGGACTGGGCGGACTGCTGCCCTTCGGGAATCGCTTTCGCTACTACAGCGTCACCGGCGCCTATCCCAAAATCTCCAAGAAGCGATACCGCCTCGAAGTAACGGGCCTCGTCGATCGGCCCAAGACGTTCACCCTCGACGAGCTCAAGGCACTCCCCTCGACCACTTTTACCAAGACGTTTCAATGCGTCACTGGTTGGAAGGTACCCGACGTGGCCTGGCGGGGCGTACGACTCTCGGACGTGCTGAAAGAAGTGAGCGTGCAGCGCGGCGCCGTCGCGTTGACCTTCGAGTCATACGACGGGCTCGACAGCGAGAGCCTCACCCTGGACCAGGCCCACCTGCGCGACGTTCTCGTCGCCTACGAGATGCTGGGCGCACCGGTCTCGCGAGCCCACGGGGGCCCCGTGCGCCTCTACGTCGCGCCGATGTTCGGTTACAAGTCCCTCAAATGGTTGTCCGCCATTCGCGTCGTTGACCAAGTCCAGCCCGGCTTCTGGGAGCAAAACGGCTACCCCGTCAACGGGTGGCTTGACGGAACGACGGGACCGACCAACCCTGATCCCGGGCTGCCTTGAGGTGACGGTGGCCCCAACGCTCAGCGCGGAGCGAGAACGGCTCGTTCGCTTTAGCGCCACGCAGCGATGCGCGCACTGGTGCGTCGCCGTCCTCTTTGGCGCCCTCATGTTCACCGCCATTCCCCTCTACTTTGGGTCCTTTTTTGGCGTGGTGTTCGAGCGTCACCTCATCGCCCAGATCCACCTCTGGTGCGGACTGGTCTTGCCGATCCCCGTCGTCGGGTCGCTGCTCGGCCCCTGGGGCGCGCCGATGCGCCGCGACCTTCAACGCGTGAACTACTGGACGCGCGATGAACTTCGCTGGATCAGGTCCATGGGACGCCGTGCCCTCGACGCCGACAAATTCAACCCTGGCCAAAAGCTCAACACGGCCTTCGTGGGATCCTCGATTCTGGTCATGCTGGCCACCGGCGCGATGCTGCAATGGTTTGGTCTCTTTCCGGTGTCGTGGCGAGAAGGGGCGACCTCGGTCCACGACGCGTTCGCCTACGTGCTCTTCGCCGCGATTATCGGCCACGTCGTGCTCGCTCTCGCGCACCGCGACGCACTGCGTTCAATGCTCAGCGGCACCGTTTCGACGAAATGGGTTCGCGCGCACGCTTCGGCGTGGGCTCGCGAAGAGGGCCTCGACGACGTCGAGACTTCGTGAGCGGATTCATCCGCCCGCCATGGCGCCCACGACGATGAAGGGGACCTTCCGCGAGGCCACGCCACTGGGCAGTGGTTCGTTGGGTTCGTCGTGCGAGCGGTCCACTTCGTCCACGAAGAAACGAACGAACGGGCGGCGCCGACCGGTGGCTGGATCGCGAATGGTCCCGCGCAGAGCCGGGTAGGCCTTCTCGAGCGCGTCAACGATCGCGTTGGCCGTCACGGGTCCCACTACCTCGACGTCGACCTCGCCTCGCACGCCGGCCAAGGTCTTGAGGTGTGCGGGGAGCAACACGCGGATCATGCCAGGTTCTGCACCTCGACCGAAAGCACCGCTGGCAAGTCGCGAACGATGGGCGCCCAGGAGTCGCCCGCGTTCGCCGAGGCGTACACCTGACCACCGGTCGTGCCGAAGTAGACGCCGCACTCGTCCATGGCGTCAACCGCCATCGCGTCGCGAAGGACGTTGACGTAACAGTTCTCTTGCGGCAGGCCCTTGGTCAGTGGCTCCCACTCGTTGCCGCCGCTTCGACTCCGGTAGACGCGCAGTCGCCCGTCGGGTGGGAAGTGCTCGGAGTCGCTCTTGATCGGCACGACGTAGAGGGTCTCGGGCTCGTGGGCGTGAACGTCCATCGCGAACCCAAAGTCACTCGGCAGATTGCCGCTGATTTCGAACCAGTTCTCGCCCGCGTCGTTGGAGCGCATGACGTCCCAGTGCTTTTGCATGAACAAAACGTCGGGACGAGACGGATGCATGGTGACGTGATGAACGCAGTGACCGACTTCGGCGTCGCCGTCGGGGATCCCCTCGGAGTGAAGACCTTTGTTGATGGGCTTCCACGTCACGCCCTCGTCGTCGCTACGAAACGCTCCCGCCGCCGAGATGGCGACCACGATACGTTTCGGGTCACTCGGACTCACGATGATGGTGTGCAGGCACATCCCGCCCGCGCCGGGTTGCCACGACGGCCCCGACCCGTGCTCACGCAGTCCCGAGAGTTCGTGCCAGCTCTGACCCGCGTCGGTGGAGCGAAACAAGGCGGCGTCTTCGACGCCCGCGAGCAACGTATCGGGATCGCTGAGGGAGGGCTCGAGGTGCCAGACGCGGGCGAACTCCCACGGGTGCGGCGTGCCGTCGTACCACTGATGCGTCCCGGGAATCCCGTCGTAGGCGAACTCATTGCCGACCGGCGTCCACGTCACGCCCCCGTCGTCGGAGCGCTGAATGAGTTGACCAAACCAACTCGACGACTGCGACGCGTAGATCCGATTGGGATCGACGGGCGAGCCCTTGAGGTGATACATCTCCCATCCGCCAAAATGCGGGCCCGCTACCTCCCAGTTTTGGCGCTTCGCGTCCGCGGTCAAAATGAAGGCGCCCTTACGGGTCCCCACCAACACTCGCACCCCACTCATGGGCGACCTCCTGATCGTGACACACCGTGCCAGGTCCACAGTAGTAGTGTCCATCGCGGCCCTCGAGGAATATTTCCTCGCGTGAATTCGACTTATCGCGCTCGAACGTGCGCCGTGGCGACGTCGTTGACCCGGAGGCGACCCGTGCGCACCACACGCGCGCGCACGCCGACCTGGCGGTCGTGCTGGGCCGTGACGTGACGAAGGACGTCGAGCTGACGCGAAAGATTCTCCGGCTGGGCGCGCGTGGTCATGACGCACCTCGTGCAGCCCTTCGAGATTTCGAACTCGACGTCGCCCACGACGAGGCGCGAGCCACCGCTCCAGGCCCTCGCTGACTCGACGTCCGCTTCGAGTACGACGTTGGGACGAAAGCGCGGAACGTCCCAGCTCAGGTCGGGACGTTCTTGCTCGAGTCGACGAAGGTCGCCGGTCGAAAGGACGTGCAGCGGGCTCTCGTCGACGAAGGACGATTCGACGCCCTCCCACGACGACAGGGGTGAGTCGTCGCGCTCAAAATCCTCGATACCCTGAAAGACGGCCGCGCCGAAGTGCGCCGCCTCGACGAGGCGCACTGGGCGCACGAGCCATCGTGCGAGCGACTCATCGAGCGCCGGTCCGGGGTCGTACTCTCGCCCATCGGGCAACGTGACGACGAGTTCCTCGTCCTCGAGGCGAGCACTCGCCTCGAGCAGGCGCCCCTCTCGTTTGGCCGAGAGGACCGTACCTGATCCCACGTCAAGTACGCCGTACGCGCGATCACCTCGCACGCCCGAAGCGTCGAGGACGAGTTCGTCGAGCGCTTCGCCTCGCATCGATTTCACGGGATAGCGAAACAACGCACGAACGCGCGCGAACCCCTCGACGGTTGGCGCTGACATGAAAAAATTCTATCGACGCGTTCTTAAGGCGCGAGACGGCCCGTTCGCCGCGAGCCAACTCACGGCGTCCCCGCGCGAGCGCCGCGTCGCGCCCGGTTGGTCTGAGCGACGAGGGGCGTTCCGACGCGATAGGCAAGGTGAGCCGCGCGTGGCGCACTGAGAACGAGGTAATCGGCGCGTGCGCCCACACCCAAGTGTCCCACGTCGTCTCGACGCAGGGCCCGCGCGCCGCCCCAGGTGGCCGCGAGCAGGGCCTCGTCGCAACTCAGTCCCATCTCGCGCACCGCCAGCGCGATCACGACTCCCATATTGGTCAGGTACGAAGTCCCCGGATTGCAGTCGGTCGCGAGCGCGACCGTGACCCCCTCGCGAACCAACCGGGCGGCGTCGGGGTACGGCGCTCTGGTCGAGAACTCCGCGCCCGGCAACAACGTGGCGACCGTGTTCGACGCCGCCAACTGATTGACGTCGTCGTCGCTTAAAAAAGCGCAGTGATCGACACTCGCCGCGTCAAGTTCGACCGCCAACGCCACGCCGCCGGAGTGGCCGAGCTGGTTGCCGTGGACGCGAAGCCCCAGCCCCGCTTCGCTCGCGGCGCCGAGGATCGCGAACGACTCGTCGACGCTGAAGGCGCCCTCCTCGCAGAACACGTCGGCCCAGCGCGCCAGTGGTGCGCATCGTTCGAGCATCGCGTCGCACACGAGTGCGACGTAGTCGTCGCGACGATTGGCGTACTCGGGGGGCAGCACGTGCGCGCCGAGAAAGGTCACCTCGTCGCTAAAGGCCCCGGCGACCTCTAAGAGACGCGCCTCCCCCTCCAGCGTCAAGTCGTAGCCCGACTTGATTTCGACGGTCGTCACCCCTGACGCGAAGAGCTCGGCCACGCGGGCGCGGGTACTCGACTCGAGCACGGCCGTGCTCGCCGCGCGCGTGGCGTGCACGGTGCGCGTGATGCCGCCTCCGTCGTAGCGCCGCCCGGCCATGCGCGCTTCGAATTCGTCACTGCGCTCGCCGGCGAAGACGAGGTGGGTGTGCGAGTCGACGAAACCCGGGATCACGGCCGCGCCGTGGAGCTCGAGAGCCTCGTCGGCGGCCGGCGCCTGGGCATCGGGCCCGACCCACAGCACCCTCTCGTCATCAACGACCATGGCGGCGTCGAAGATTCGGCCCATGGGACTGTGGTCGCCGACGCTCGGATCGTTCGTCGTCAGCTCTCCGACGTGGCGAAGCACCGTGGTGGCCACCTCAACTCTCCTGCATCGGCACGCGAACGCCGCGTTCACGCGCGACCTCTTCAGCGCGCTCATAGCCCGCGTCCACGTGTCGGATCACGCCCATGCCGGGATCGTTGGTGAGTACTCGGCGCAGTTTCTCTCGCGCGAGCGCCGTGCCGTCGGCGACGCAGACCTGCCCGGCGTGAAGGGAGCGCCCGATGCCGACGCCGCCGCCGTGGTGGATCGAGACCCACGAGGCGCCCGACGCCGTGTTCACCAGCGCGTTCAGCAAGGGCCAGTCGGCGATGGCGTCGCTGCCGTCGAGCATCGACTCGGTTTCACGATACGGCGACGCCACCGAGCCGCTGTCGAGGTGGTCGCGCCCGATGACGAGAGGCGCCGACACCTCGCCCGAGGTCACCAGGTCGTTAAAGGTAACGCCGGCGCGGTCGCGCTCGCCGTAACCCAACCAGCAGATCCGCGCGGGCAGTCCCTGGAAGGCCACCTTGTCCTGGGCCTGGGTGATCCAACGTCGTAGGGCGTCATTCTCGGGGAAGAGTTCGAGCACCGCTCGGTCGGTGCGGGCGATGTCCTTAGGGTCCCCCGACAGGGCCGCCCAGCGAAACGGCCCCTTGCCCTCGCAAAAGAGTGGACGGATGTAGGCCGGCACGAAGCCGGGGAACGCGAAGGCGCGATCAAAGCCTCCGCTGCGCGCTTCGTCGCGGATCGAGTTTCCGTAGTCAAAGACTTCGGCTCCCTCGTCCATGAAGCCCACCATGGCTTCCACGTGACGGGCCATGGATTGGCGCGCGCGGTCGGTGAACTCTTCGGGCTTCTTGTCGGCGTAGTCGTGCCAGTCGCCGAGCTCGATACCCTCGGGCAGGTAGCTCAACGGGTCGTGCGCCGACGTTTGATCGGTCACGATATCGACCTCAACGCCGCGGCGCAGCAACTCGGGCACCATCGTGGCGGCGTTGGCGACCAGGCCCACGCTCAACGCCCGGCGCTCGCGCTTGGCACTCAGCACGAGCTCGAGCGCCACCTCGAGATCGCTCGTCCACTCGTCGAGGTAACGCTGCTCCACGCGACGCGCCAAGCGCGAAGGGTCGACGTCGAGACAAAGACAGACCCCGTCGTTCATCGTCACGGCCAGTGGCTGCGCGCCGCCCATGCCGCCGGCCCCGGCGGTCAAGGTCAGCGTGCCGGCCAGGGTGCCGCGGAAGCGCTTCTCGGCCACCGCCGCGAAGGTCTCGTACGTACCCTGCAAGATTCCCTGCGTGCCGATGTAGATCCACGAACCGGCCGTCATCTGTCCGTACATGGTGAGTCCAAGCGCCTCGAGACGACGGAACTCGGGCCAGTTCGCCCAGTCACCCACGAGATTGGAGTTAGCGATCAGCACCCGAGGCGCCCATTCGTGGGTCTGAAAGACCCCGACCGGGCGACCCGACTGGACGAGCATGGTCTCGTCGCCGCGCAAGGTTCGCAGCGTGCGCACGAGCGCGTCGAAACTGCGCCAGTCGCGCGCGGCGCGTCCGGTCCCTCCGTAGACGACGAGGTCATCGGGTCGTTCGGCGACTTCGGGGTCGAGATTGTTCTGCAGCATGCGCAGCGCCCCCTCCTGGGGCCAGCCCAGGGTGCTGCGGGTGGTACCGCGCGCCGCTCGTACCGGTCGAGCACCTTCCACGACTACCTCCTCAGGCGAGCGTCACGTGACGCGCTACCAGCTCTAACAGTTCACCGCTGCGAACGGCCTCGCCGACGGCCCTTATCTCCGGCGACAGCCAGCGATCGGGGCCCGGACCGCCGCTCAGGGCGTTCACGCGCTCGATGACCAGTTGGCTGGCGGGCGACGCTTGAAGCGGAGCGCGCAGCGCCATCGCGCGCGAGCCGGCGAGCAATTCAATGGCCAGCACGTCGGCGCAGGCCTCGACGCTTCGTCGCAGTTTGCGCGCGGCGTGCCAGCCCATCGAGACGTGGTCTTCTTGCATGCCCGACGAAGGGATCGAGTCGACGCTCGCCGGTGACGCGAGTCGCTTGAGTTCGCTCACCAGGCCGGCCTGGGCGTACTGGGCGATCATGAGTCCCGAGTCAACACCGGGATCGTGGGCGAGGAACGCTGAGAGCCCGTAATTGCGATCGAGGTCCAAAAGTCGATCGGTCCGGCGTTCGCTCATCGAGGCGACGTCGGCCAGCACGATGGCCACAAAGTCGAGCGCGTACGCGACGGGCGCGCCGTGAAAGTTGCCGTTCGACGCCAAGGTTCCGTCGGCGAGCACCGAGGGATTGTCGATCGAGGCGCCGAGCTCGACGTCGGCCACTCGGGTCGCGTAGGCGACGGTGTCGCGCGCGGCTCCGTGGACCTGCGGCGCGCAGCGCAGCGAGTACGCGTCTTGGACTTGGGAAACGTCTTCGAGGTGCGACGAGACGATGGGCGAGTCCACGAGCAGCGCGGCGAGATTCGCCGCGCTGACCAACTGGCCGGGGTGTGGACGAAGCCGATGTATCTCTTCGAGAAAGACTCGGTCGGTGCCGCGCAACGCTTGAATGGAGATCGCGGCCGCGACGTCGAACAGTGCCAGCATGCCGGTGACGTCGTCAAGCGCCAAAATCAACTGGCCCAGCATCCCGTCAGTGCCGTTGATGAGCGCCAGTCCTTCTTTTTCCGCGAGCACGACGGGCGTGAGACCCGCCGCCGTCAGGGCCTCGAGCGCGCCCCGGCGAACCCCCGCGACGTCACGAACGTCGCCCTCGCCCATCAGTGCGAGCGCCACGTGGGCCAAGGGCGCGAGGTCCCCCGAACAGCCAAGCGATCCGAACTCGTGCACGATCGGCGTGATTCCTGCGTTCAACAAGTCGGCGTACGCCTGGGCGGTGGCGGGTCGTACCCCCGAGACGCCGCTGCAGAGATTCGTCAAACGTGAGACCATCATCGCGCGCACCACTTCGGTCTCCACCTCCGCGCCCACGCCCGCGGCGTGCGAGCGGATCAGCGACTGCTGCAGGTCGCGGCGCTGATCGGGAGAGATGAAGGTCGTGGCTAACGCGCCAAACCCGGTGGAGAGCCCGTAGACCGGTGTGCCACTGGCCACCATCGCGTCGATCGCCTCGCGCTGGTGGGCCATGCGACCCAACACCTCAGCGCTGAGGATCACTCGCTCGTGGTGGCGCGCGATGGCCACCAACTCGGGGCGCGTCAACGGCCTCTCCTCAAGGGTGATCGTCATGTCGAACGCTCCGCGACGCCGGCGAGTAGCTCGAGCACCACGAGGGCGGCCAAGCGCACCGTTATCTCGTTGACGTCACGCTCGACGTCGATTTCCGTGAGATCGACCGCCGCGACTCGTGGATCGCGGGCGATCTCGCGCGCGAAGCGGCGAATCTCCTCGGCCGAGAGTCCGCCCGGCGCCGCCGCCGGACAGGCGGGTGCCGCGGCTCGGTCAACGACGTCGAAATCGAGGTCGACGTAGACGCGTCGCCCGCCCGCTCCCGCGACCGCCAACGCTCGGCGCGCCAGCGCTTCGGGCGATTCGTCGTAGAAGGCCCGGCGCGGGATCGAGGTCAGACCTATCGAGAGGGCGCGGCGCGCGTAGGCGGGCGAGTTCGAGAACTCCCCGAGGCCCACCTGGACGACGCTCTGGGGATCAAGACCCTCCTCGAGAAGTTGTCGAACCGGCGAGCCGTTGGAACGTCCGTCGCGCAGGTCGAGGTGCGCGTCCAGGGTCACCAGGCCAAAGTTCGAGAGTGCGTCTCGGGCCAACGCGACGAGCGCCAGCCACGTCACGGCGTTGTCGCCGCCGAGCACAATCAACAAGTCGTCGTCGACGTCGTCGAGCATCGCGCCCAAGCGTTCGTTCCCATTGAGGTCATCGGGCGTCGCCACGTCGCCGAGATCGCGCACGCTCACGAGCTCCGCGAGGTCAGTACGTTGGGCCGCGGACCACGTGGAGTAGCGCTCCAGAGCGCCACGCACGGCCGCCGGCGTCGAGCGCGCGGAGCGAGGTGTCAACGACGTGGCGTACGTCGAGACACCAATCAGCGCGACCGATCGTCCACGGGGAGGTGCGTTCAGCAGTGTCGACGCGGCGGGCCAGAGAGGGTCGTGCGACGTTGCCACAGGCCCATGCTAGGCACGGCCCTGAGACCGCCTTCAGTGCACGCTCGTGCGAGCCCAAGAGCGCGCTCGCGAGCCGCCTTCATCCGGCGCACCCGTTGCCGACCAGGCGCAGCGGCTGAGGTTGCGGCCCGGCCACGCCACGCACGCCCGGCGACGCCCAATCACAGTTCCAACGGCCCGGCTCGGCGAGCGCCACGAAGAAATCGCGCTCCCACCCTGAAGAAAAGATGCTCGCGCTGTGCTCTTGACCCGGGAGCTGCAACGCGAAGGACGCGCTCTGGTGCAGTGGCGTCGCGGAGGCACCAAGGATGGGCCAGTACGGGTTGATGTCGAGTTGCATGGCGGTTACCGCGCCGGCGGTGATCAGCGCTCGGGCCAGGGTGGGCGCGAGAACGCCCGTCATCGTGGCGACGTAAATCAGGTTGCCCTGCGCGTCAACGCCCAGGCCCGTGCGAGCAGTGAGGGGGTTCTCATTGATGGGATCACCCCAAAATCGCCAGTTCGTCGTGAGGGCCGAACTCGTGAGTCGGCCGTGCTGAACCAGAGGAGCCAAATTCTGTCGTAGCGCGATGGCGCCAAAGCCCGGGGTCGGGAAGTTGCGCGAACCCCACACGCCCATCTCCCAGTGCCCGAGTCGATTGAGCGCGATGGTCATATAGCCGCGCAACATGGGCTCGAGGACGACGTGATCGACCACGGCGCCGCCGGCCTTCGCCGCTTGCTTGAAGGCGCCGTTAAACGCCCCGACGACGCCCGCGGGACCTTCGTTCGCCCAGTCGATTGAAGGACCTGCGTCGCGGGGGGCGAGACGCCAGGCGTTCGGATCGCCGGAACCAACGTGCCAACGAAGCAACGTCGTACGGGCACGAAGACGGAGCGCGCGAAAGACGACGTTGCCGACCTTGATGTTGCGGTAGTCCACCATGACCCCACGTCGCGATTGGCTCAAAACCGTCCAGAACGCCTGCGGGCGTTCGGGGCGAACCGTCGTCGTCGTGGCCGTACTAAGCGTGGTGCTCGACGTCCCCGACGTGCTCGTGGGTACCACGACGTACCAGGTACCCACCACGACCAGCGCGGCGGCGACGACGAACTCAATCGAGCGCCTCGCGAGGCGGCGGCGAATCACGCGACCGCGCTATCGCTCGACGGTGCGAACGCCCGGGTCGTCGGTCTCAGTTTCGGTGGCGGTGATGAAGGTCGGCACCTCAGTCGGCATGAGTTCATGGGATTGATCGTCGACGTACGCCGGCGCGGGTGTGGCGACGTACTCACCTTGTTCGGTGCGCGTCACGATGTTCGCGGTCTTGCGCTTCCCGGCGCCCTTCGTGCCTTGCATCTCTTTACAGATCTTGTACGTGATTGGATACGTGACGAACGGCACAATGAAGGTCAGCACACGCATCGACCACAGAACGGTCTCCAGGGAGACGTGGAAAAAATTGGCGATGACGTCAGTGGAACTCGCGACGAAGAGAATCGCGAGCAGCGCGAAGATCGACGCCCCCGCGGCGGTGCGCTTAGGACGATCACTGGGACGATCCAAGAGATTGTGCATCGCGTGATCCCCGGTGAACTTTCGCTCAAGGGCGGGCCAGAGAAAGACCAAGTTGAAGATGAGACCCGGCAAGATCACCGCCGGTATGGTCACCTCGAGTGGAATCGTATGGCCGAAACTGTGGAACGACCACGACGGCCAGATACGTAGGGCCCCGTCCAAGAAGCCCATGTACCAGTCGGGCTGCACGGCGTAGGAGATGCGCGCCGCGTCGTAGGGACCGAACTGCCAGATCGGGTTGATCTGCGCGAAGGCGCTGAGCAGCGCGGTAAAGCCCGTGACGATGAAGAGAAAACCCGTGGTCTTGGCCATGAAGACCGGAAACATGGGTGCCCCGACCACGTTCTTCTCGGTTCGCCCCTCGCCCGGAAACTGCGTGTGCTTTTGACGAACGAGCAACACCATGTGGACGGTGACCAAGGTGACGATGATGGCCGGCACGATTAAGACGTGCAGAATGAAAAATCTTGGGATGATCGCGGTGCCGGGGAAGTTGCCACCGAAAATCCAAAAGGCGAGGTACGTGCCCACGAGCGGCACCGAAAGGATGATCGAGTACGCGATACGGATGCCGGTACCCGAAACGAGGTCATCGGGCAGCGAGTAGCCCAAGAAGCCGTTCACGATCGCCAAGATGAGCAACGTCGCGCCGATCGTCCAGTTGAGTTCGCGCGGCTTGCGGAAGGCGCCCGTGAAGAACACGCGCGCCATGTGCACCACGATGGCGCCCACGAAGATGTCACAGGCCCAGTGGTGCATCTGGCGCATCAAGAGTCCGGCGCGGACCTTGAAGGAGAGGTCCACCGTGGAGGCGAAGGCCTGCGTGACCTTCTGGCCCACCAACGGCGCGTAACTGCCGTGGTACGTGACGATCGCGGAGCTCGGTATGTAGTACAGCGTTAAGAAGACGCCCGTCGCGAGCAAGATGACGAAAGAGTACAGCGCGATCTCGCCCAGCATGAAGGACCAGTGATCCGGGAAAATCTTGTCGAGGAACGTGCGTCCGCCCTTGGCGATGCCGACGCGGTCGTCGAGTTCACCGAGCGTCTGGCCGAGTTTGCCGTAGGGTCCGTAGCTCTTCTTCTTCGCGCGGCGCGTGGTGGCGAGGTTGCTCATGAGCGCTCCCAGAATCCCGGCCCAACGGGCTCGTCGTAGCCTCGCTGGGAACGGACGTAGCCGCTGGCATCGATGTAGAGGGGTAGTTGGGGCAGTGGTCGTGGCGCGGGTCCGAACTGGGGAATCGCTCCGTTGGTCACGTCGAACATCGACTGGTGGCACGGGCACACCAGCATCTCGAGTTGCTGCTCGTAGAGACCCACGGGGCAACCCAAGTGCGTGCAGAGTTTGGAGTACGCCACGTAGCCCTTGGGTGCCCAGTTCTCGCGACCCTTTTGCGTCACGAAATTCTCATTCGAGAGTCGAATCAAAACTGTTTGATTCACCGCCTGACCGCGGTCGGTGTTCTCGGTGCCCTCGGGAAAGACGGTAACGATGGAACCGATCGTCAGGTCATCGACGTGCACGCGTCGACCCGTCTGGTCGACGGCGAAGGTTCCCTTACGCCAGTCGGTGTGAAAGAGCGTGCCCTTGGGAAGTGGCCCGAGGCTGCGCAACAACGGGAATAGCGCCACGATGCTAAACACGCCAAGTCCCCCGCCCAACAGCCCACCGAGCATTTTGCGGCGCTTCACGACGCTGCCGCCTCGTTCGATGATCGCCGCGGCGAAGGCGTCACGATCTTGTTCGGAGTTAGCAAGCGTGTGACGCTCTTCGACGAAGGGCCCACGCGGCATCAAGTACTTGCCCCAAGCGACCAGACCGAATCCAATGAAACTCAGTCCCCCGCCCATCGTCGCGCCGAGCGTCCAGGGCTTCGCGTTCACCCAGAAGCAGTAGCCAAAGAGGGCCGTCAGCACCAGGCCAATGGCCAGTGACACGGCGATCACGCGCTCGACGGTTTCGGGGTGGCGCGCCGCAGGCTGGAGGTGCGGATCGTCTTGGCTGAGACCGTTGAGCGTCACGGGCGTGCGCTGTTCGTGCGTGTCGCTCATTGGCGCTCTCCCACCCAGTAGCCCACCAACGCCAAGAGACCCACGCCCAAGGCGAGTCCGACGAATCCTTCAGCGACCGGGCCGAGTCCCCCTAGGCCGAAGCCACCGGGGTTGTTCGGGTGCTGGATCTCCGTGGTGACGTACTTGACGATGTCGTTGACCTGCCAGTCGCTCAAGTTCCCCGTGAAACGCGGCATGTTGGCGGGGCCGGTACGAATGGCTTCGGCGACTTGGACCGCGGGAATGTTGCGCAACGACGGCGCGAACGTGCTCTGAGCCAGGGCGTCGCCGTCGCCTTCAATGGTGTGACAGGCCGCGCAGTTCAACGCGAAGAGCGCAGCGCCCTCGGCGACGTTGGCCTTCTTTAGATGCGGATCGGGAATGTAGGGATAGGCCGTGGGGTCAAGCGACGTCACCCACGCCGCGATGGCCAGCGCCTGGTCGTGGGTGAGTCGAGCGAAGCGACGCGGCGCTTGTACCGAACGCGGGTCCGCGGCGGGCATGCGACCCGACTCGACCCAGAAGTCGATCGTCGCGGGTCCCAGGCCCACGAGGTTCGGGTACGCCCCACTCGTGCCATTGGCGGGCACGCCGTTGGCCTCGTTGCCGTGGCACGAGGCGCAATTCTGTTGATAGAGCGCTTCGCCGAGTTGCGCCAACGCCGGCGACGGCGCGCTATAGGTGATCGCGCTGTTTCCGTAACTGATGATCGCCCCGGTGCTCGGGTCTTTGGTCACGTGGTCCGAGTTGGGCGTACCCGCGTTGCGTCGCGCGGTCTGATACAGCGGTTGCTGGTTGGGATTATTCGAGGCGTGGGCGCCGGTAGTGAAGAGCACCAAGGGTCCCATCACGACCACGGCGAGAAGCACGAGTGACGAAAGACGCTGGAGAAGGTGGGGGGAGGTTCGCATTACTTGAGGAGAAACAGTGCCGAATAGAGACCGATCCATACGACGTCGACGAAGTGCCAGTAATAGCTCACGCCCTGGAAGGTCGAGAGTTCACCGGGGTCGCCTTCGCGCCCACGCATACGAAAGAGCAGAAAGGCCATCGCGACCAGACCGAGGAACACGTGGAGTCCGTGCAGCCCGGTCGTGATGAAAAAGACCGATCCGTAGGAGTTGGTGTACCAGCGAGTTTCGATGTGCGTCCACTCGTAGGCCTGATTCATGATGAAGACGGCGCCCATGATGATCGTGATGATCACCCATCGGCGCGCTTCGGCGCGACGACGATGCTCAATCAGCCAGACGGCCCACTGCATCGTGAACGATGAGCCCACCAAGATGATCGTGAAGATGCCGGCTTGAAGAACGTCGAGGTGCGTCCCCTTCGGCGGCCACGACGCGAGGTGGGCACGGATGGTAAATAGGGCGGCGAAGAGACCCGAGAAGAACATCAGCTCAGAACCGAGCCAAATCATCACGCCAATCGCCAACATCGGCGGTCGGTCGTGCACGATCTTCTCTTGCTTCGCCAGGCTGTTAAGGGGGACTGCCTGACTCACGCCTACCTTTTTAGCGGATTCTTAGAGGGCCCCGGGACCCGCGAGGTGCGCCAATTCCACTTCGAGCGTCATCGGCAGCGCTCGACAGGCCACAATGGCGAGACGTCTCGTGGGGCGCGTCAACGCGACGTAAAGCGTTCGAAGGCCCCGAGGCGTCATCTCTCCCGCGCGTGACGCGCCGCGTTCACCTATCTGACCAGGCTCAACGACAACGACCGCGTCAAACTCGAGTCCGTTGGCGCCCTCAGCGGCGAGCACCACGAGGTCGGCACTGAGTCCCTTGGACTCAAGATCCCTCGGGTCGACTGCGTCCAAGCCACCCTCGCGAAGAATTCTCAACGTCGCCTCGCGGCCGGACTCGCTCACGATCACCGCAACGCGTCCCGGAGCGACCGCCGCGATCTCACGACGCGTCGCGGCGACCAACGTCGACGCGAAGTGCTCACTGGGAACCGACTCGATGATGGGTCGCGCACCCGCACGACGAACGGGTCGTGGCGGCGTCAAATCAGGTGCCGCCACCGCGAGCGTGGGCGCCGCGAATTCGAGCACCTCTTCTGGGGTGCGATACGACACCGTGAGGTCCACGCGAATGGGTGCGCGTCGCGGCTTCAAGACCTCGAGCACCGCGTCCCAAGACGCTGATGAGGCCGCCGTCGTCGCTTGGCCCATGTCGCCGACGATGGTGATCGAACCGGTGAGATCACGCCGCTTTAACACGCGAAGTTCCATCGGCGAGAGGTCCTGGGCTTCGTCGACGACGATGTGTCCGTACGTGACGAACTCGGCCTCGTCAAGTTCGGTGCTTTGCGCGGTGGCGAAACGCTGCGCTTCGCGAAGTGCGGCCGCGCGTATCTCGCCAGAGTAGGCCGAGAGGTCGACCCCCTCGAGCACGTCTTGGTCCATCGCCTTCACCGCGGGGCGCGGGCGGCGGCGCGGTCCGAGCAAAACGCGAGCCTCATCGATCAAGGCCGCGTCCGCTTTGGTCCAGGCGATCTCATCGAGGGAAGACGAGCGATCTCGATACAACATTTCCATTTCGCGCTCGCTCAAAACGCCGTGTCCAGCCGCTCGCAGCAGCGCGGGCGCGCCGAAGAGGTCGTGCAGAAGCTCTTGGCCGGACAAGCGGGGCCAGATCCGCTGGATGGCCTCTTTGAACTGGATCGTGGCTCGAATCTGATCCGCCAATTCGGCCTCCGCGTTGCCCTCATCCAAGCCGTCTCGCACGAATCGAGCGTGATATTCGCGCGCGAGACGGGCCGCGAGTTCTCGACTGATGGCCGAGCGTCGCTGATTGTGATTCCCGGGCCGACGGCGCGCGCGCTCAACAATCTCGGCGGTGTACGAGGCGCGCAGCACCACGATCGCGCGCCCGATGGGTATCTCAACGTCGTGGCGTAGCGCGCGCTGACGGGTGCGCAGCGCTCGAGAGATGAACTTGGACATGCGCAGGTCGCCCTTGAGGTGATCGACGTCTTCGGTGTCGTAGCCGCGTACCTCAACATTGGTCACGAGACCCGAAATCGTCGAGAGCGTCACCCCCGATTCGCCCAGCGACGGAAGAACGTTCTCGATGTAGTTCAAGAACAGCGGGTTCGGTCCGACAACGAGAACGCCCTGGCGCTCGAGCGTCGAGCGATGGGTGAAGAGCAGGTAGGCCGCCCGGTGCAGCGCGACGGCAGTCTTCCCGGTGCCGGGTCCGCCCTGGACCAACAACACGCCCGCGAGAGGCGAGCGAATGATGCGGTCCTGCTCGCCTTGAATCGTCGCCACGATGTCGCCCATTCGCCCAGTGCGCGCGCGCCCCAAAGCCGCGAGGAGAGCGCCGGGACCGCCGAGGGCGAGGCCGCCGTCGACCAATCCCTCACTCGTGGCTTCACGCAGTTGCTCTTCGGGCAGGTCGAGCTCGCCGAACTCGTCGGCGAAATATTCATCTTCGACGCCCGTGACCTCGTGGGTACGTATCGCGACGTGACGTCGACGCGAGAGCCCGAGAGACTCCACGCCGGTCGCGCGATAGAACGCCTCGGCGACCGGGGCGCGCCAGTCGATCACGAGGGGGTTGAGCTCGTCGTCGGAGACGGCGAGGCGTCCCACGTGGTACGCGTCGCCACGCCCCCCGTCTTCGGCGCGGTAGTCGATGCGACCAAAGAAAAGCGGCTGGTCGCCAATGGCGAGTTGGTCCAATCGATGAAGCGCCGTGCCCATCACGACGTCTCGCTCCACGAGGTCACCTGCCCCCCGCATGTTCGCCACCGCCGCGCTGTCACGCAACGCTCGCGCCTCGTGGCGCATGTTCTCAAGGGCCGTCAGGGCGAGATCAAGGAAATCCTGTTCCTCGGCGATCTCACGCTCGTGCGACATCG
>Ga0307372_10004144_pt1 | contig 22631 bp, 23 predicted proteins | sample OX1MG_FD_202533 | JGI IMG/M metagenome (GOLD analysis project Ga0307372, IMG submission 202533) | Soil microbial communities from Risofladan, Vaasa, Finland - OX-1 | ecosystem: Environmental > Terrestrial > Soil > Coastal area > Acid sulfate soil | place: Finland: Risofladan, Vaasa | collected...
GCGAAATACATGTAGCCGAATTCCGGGTGCAGCAGGATGTCGCCGGCGAGCGAGCGGGCGCCGATGCCGGCCAGCTCGGCGTGCAGCTTCAGGCTCTGCAGCGGCACGCGCGGCCCGCCGTCGGGGTCCATGTCCGGCGGACAATAGATCGAGCGGATGCCGAACTTGCTCTCGATGAAGAATGCGAGGCCGTAGGCGATCTTGTAGGCATGCGTCTCGGTGCTGCCGAAATAGCCCATGGCCTTGGCCGGCACGGTCCACGCGCCCTGGGTCTGGCCGCCGACGCCGATGGAAATCACCGACTTGACCCGCGGCATGAGGTCGGTCGGCCGGTGGCCGGGCGGGGCGATGCGCTCGATGGCCGTCAGGTCGGCGACGCCCGCGGCGAGCGCGCCCTTGCGCCGGCAATAGTCCAGGATCTGCTGCTTGGCCTCGATCGGGTCTATCGCGCGCTCCGCAATTGCCATGGGCAAAGTCTCCGGTCGAGTCGCCGCGAGGCGACACGTTGTCGACACATTGTAAGCGGATGGGAAAATGAGTCCGGCTCGTTTCACGTCTATTGCCGGTGGCGGCTGACCTTCCGCCTCGCGGCCCGTGACTCGTGGCGGTTCAGGGCTCGGACTTCGACACGCACGTCCCCGGAGGAGACGCCAGTTAAGTCAGGATCCTCGTTGCCGAAGGTCTATGCGGCCTTCTTTACCTTCGGCTCGACCCGCACGCTGCCGCGCGCATGCCGGCTGCGCTCCTCCCCGGCGTCCGCGCTCACCTCGCGCGGCGCGAAGTCGAGCACGCCACCGGCTCGATCAGCCCGCCGGCTCCAGCAGCGCGAGATCGCGGCCGGGCCCGAAGGTCTGCTCGGCCGCGACCAGGATGCTCGCGATGCGGCCGCTCGCCGGCGCGCTCACCTCGATGGCCGCTTTCACCAGCACCACGTTGGCGACGGGCTGGCCGGCGCTCACCGTGTCGCCCTCCTTCACCAGCCACTTCTCGAGCAGCGCCTCGGTGCCGGTCTGGACGCCCTCCCACATCTCGTCGCCGAGACGGATCGCGAGCATCGCCGCAGGAGCGCCTAGAGCCGCGTGCCCATCAGCTGCTTGCACGCCGCGACGATGGACTCCACCTGCGGGATGGCGGCGTGCTCGAGCGGCCGGCTGTACGGGATGGGTACTCCGGGCACCCCGAGGCGCCGCACCGGCGCCTTGAGGCGGATCGTGTCGAGCCGTTCGGCCACCAGCGCGGCGATCTCGCCGGTCAGCCCGAAGTTGAGGTAGTCCTCGTCGGCCACCAGCAGCCGGCCGGTCTTCGCCACGGACGCGAGCACGCCGTCCACGTCGAGCGGCACCAGCGTGCGCAGGTCGATCACTTCCGCGCTTACGCCCTCGCGTTGCAGCGCCTCCGCGGCGAGCGCCGCCTTGTGCACCATCTGGCTGATCGTCACGATGGTGAGGTCGGTGCCGGCACGGGCGATGCGCGCCTTGCCGAACGGCAGCGTGTAGGCCTCGGCCGGAACGTCGTTGGTGCTGCCCTCGAAGTAGGCCATCCACGGCAGCCCCATGATCCCCTTGTGGAAGAAGTACATCACCGGGTTGTCGTCGCGGATCGCCGAGATCATCAGCCCCTTGGCGTCGTACGCGTTCGAGGGCACCACGACCTTCAGGCCCGGCACGTGCGCGAACAGGCCGTACAGGCACTGCGAGTGCTGCGCAGCGTCGCCGTAGCCGCCGCCGATGGCGGTGGTGATCACCAGCGGCAGGCGCATGGTGCCGCCCGACATGTAGGTGTTCTTGGCGATGTGGTTGTAGATCTGGTCCATGCACACGCCGAAGAAGTCGACGAACATCAGCTCGGCGATCGGGCGCATGCCTTCGGCTGCCGCGCCGAGCGCGGTGCCGAGGAACGCGGTCTCCGAAATCGGCGTGTCCATGATGCGTTCCTTGCCGAAGCGATCGAGCAGGCCGGAAGTGGCGCTGAAAATGCCGCCGTATTTGCCGATGTCCTCTCCCATCACGAAGACCTTGGGATCGCGCTCCATCTCGGAGCCGATCGCCTCCGACATCGCCTGGGCCATGGTGAGCCTGCGCGCGGCTGCAGCGGCTTCGGGTTTCGCTTGCACGGCGGTCGTTGCGGTTGCGAGTGCCATGATCTGTCTCCTGCGGGTTCGTTGCGGGCGCGCTCAGGCGAACACGTGCTGCAGCGCTGCGGCGGGTTGGGGATAGACGCTCGAGCGCGCGAAGGCGAAGGCGGCGTCGACCTGGCGCCCGGCCTCGCCGCGCATGCGCTCGAGCGCGGCATCGTCGGCGACGCCGCGCTGCTTGATCGCGGCGGCCAGCGCCGGGATCGGGTCGTGGCGGTGCAGCTCCTCGACCTCGCCCTTGGGCCGGTACGCCTCGGCATCGCCCTGGAAATGGCCGAAGAAGCGGTCGGTCTTGACCTCGATCAGGGTCGGGCCCTCGCCGCGGCGCGCGCGCGCCACCGCCTCGCCCGCCGCCGCATAGACCTCGAGCGCATCATTGTGGTCGACGTGCACGCCGGGGATGCCGTACGCCGGGGCGCGGTCGCTGTTGCGCAGCACCGCCGTGGCGACGCTCTTCTCGACCGAGATGGCCCACTTGTTGTCCTCGCACACGAATACCACCGGCAGCTTCCACAGCGCCGCGAGGTTGAGCGACTCGTGAAACGCCCCCTGGTTGGCCGCGCCCTCCCCGAAGAACGCCACCGAAACCCAGTCCTTGCCGAGTTTCTTGGCCGCCAGCGCAAAGCCGCAGGCCTGCGGCATGCTGGCGCCGACGATGCCGCTGCAGCCGAACTTGTGCTCGGCGTCGAACAGGTGCATGTGGCCGCCCTTGCCGTGTCCGAGACCGGTCTCCTTGCCGAAAATCTCCGCGGTCATGCGATCGAGCGGCACGCCCTTCGCGATGGCGAAGTGGTGCGCGCGGTGCGTGCCGACGACCGAGTCCTCGCGCTTCAGGTGCGCGCACACGCCCACCGCGACCGGCTCCTGTCCCGCCGAGAGGTGCATCTCGCCGGGCACCGGCCCCGATCCGATGTCGAACGCGAGTCCCTTCTGAATGTGGGGGGGCAGCTTGCCCTCGAGGTAGACCTTGGCCATGGTCTCCTCGTACTGCCGGATGAGCGACATCTTCTCGTACATCCAGCGCAGGTGTTCCGGGGTGGGTTGCATGGTGTCCTCCTTGCGGACGGTTCGCGTCGATGGCGCGTTCGGGAACATCAAGCTATGCCTGCCGAAGCGGCACCGATTGACGTGGATCAAAAGGGAACGCGTCGTCTCTTGGCTGCTGGTCCGCAAAGCGGCGCCGGAGCGGACGCTGCGGTGCAGCAGTCTGAAGATTTGCGTCTGGAGCGGGCGTTCCGGCCTGCGACCGCGGCGCCGCGCGCGCCGCTTCCGCTGGCTAGGCGCTCGAACTGTCCGCCGTCGAATGCGGTACGCGGTTGGTCAGTACCCAGTAAAGCCCGATCTTCGCCACCGTCTCCAGAAAGACGTCGAATTGCACCGGCTTCACGATGTAGCTGTTGACGCCCAGGCGGTAGGTCTCGATGACGTCCTGCTCCTCGTTGGAGGAGGTCATCACGACGACCGGCACCGTGCGCGTCGCCGGGTCCGCCTTGAGCCGCCGCAGCACCTCGATGCCGTCCACTTTCGGCATCTTGATGTCGAGCATGACGAGCCGCGGCGCGTGGCTTGGATCACGGCCGGCGTAGGCACCCGAGCGAAACATGTACTCGAGCGCCTCGGCGCCGTCCTTCACCCAGTGCACGCGGTTGGCGAGGTTGTTCCGGCGCAGGGCGCGCAGCGTCATTTCGGCGTCGGCCGGGTCGTCCTCGACCAGAAGGATCTCGATCTGTCCGCCCTCATTCATTGGTCTGGCTCCCGGTGGGCAATGCAAAGTGGAACGCCGCTCCCTCGCCCGGCTTGGCCTCGGCCCAGACGCGCCCGCCATGGCGCGTCACGACCCGATGTACGATCGCCAGGCCGATGCCGGTACCGGGGAATTCCTCGGGAGTATGCAGCCGCTGGAACACGCCGAAGAGCTTGCCGTAGTACTTCATGTCGAAGCCGACCCCATTGTCGCGGACCCAGTAGGTGGTTTCGTTACCGTCGCTTCGGCCGCCGATCTCTACCCGGGGATGATCCTGGGTGGCGCTGTACTTGAACGCGTTCTGCACGAGGTTTGCCCAGACCTGCTTCAGCAGCGCCCGATCCCCGAACCCTGCGGGCAGCGCGCTCATCGCGACCGGCGCGCGCGACTCTCCGCCGAGCTCGTTCTGCACCTCGCGCACGAGCGCGGCCATGTCGATCTTCGCCCTGGAGAGCGTGGTGCGCCCGACGCGCGAGAATCCCAGCAGGTCGTCGATCAGCTGGCCCATCCTGCGGCTGCTCTCGCGCACCACCGAGAGCAGACGCCGGCCTTCCCCGTCGAGCCGGTCGCCGTAGTCCTCCTCGATCATCCGGGAGTAGCCATCGACGGCGCGCAAGGGGGCGCGCAGGTCGTGCGAGACGGAGTACGAAAACGCGTCCAGCTCCTTGTTGGCGGCCGCCAGCTCCGCGGTCTTGTCCTCCGCCCGGCGGCGCTCGCGGTGTTCGTCCGCGTGTGCATCGACGAGGAGGGCATAGAGCCGGCTGTTCTCCAGCAACAGCACGGCGAGCACGAAGCTCGCGGCGAGCAGTCCGTAGACCCGGCCCGCATACCACCCGAGGTCGTAGCGCGCGTGATTGAGCACCGCGGCCAGCGCGCTGTCGTAGATCCACACGCACATCACCACCATCAGCCACAGGTCCAGCACCGAGTGCGGTCGCCGCCGCCACAAGATCGGCAGCGCGGCGACGCTCAGCATCCATGTGGCCGAAGCGACGAAAAATTTCGCCGGGGCGTCGCGGTTGCCGTGCATGATGGTCGGGAGCAAATCATTGCCTGCCGTCGCGAGCAGCGTGAGCGCACACACGGCGGCCACGATCACCCCGATGCCGAGCACGATCCCGCCCCGCGCGCTTCCGGGCGGCGTCCCGGTTTCGCGCGTCTTGCCCGCGAGCAGCGCGTAGGCAATCACCAGGAGCGGAAACCCGCCGTGCCAGAGAAAGTACAGCCACGCAGTCGTTTGCTGCCCGGCGAACAGGCCGGTCTTCGTGAACAATCCCGGAAAGGTGAGCGCGTGCGCGACGGCCATGAGAGAGCTGAACAGGTAGGCGCTGGCCAGTACCAGGAGCGCGCGCGAGCGCAGGATCGCGAACTGGCCGTAGAGCAGCACCGCGGTGATGAGGTCACTGATGATCAGCGCGGACTGGTAAATCGGAAGAAACGCCTCGACCGGCAACAGCGGCCGCTTCGCGAAGGGCGCTGCGGCGAGAAAGATGACCGTCGAGACCAGCACCACCCAGAGCGCCAGCCGGCGCTCGCCCGCACGCGCGGGAAAGGTGGACAGGAACGGGGGGTGCTCTATCGCCGGATGGTCCGACATGGGCGAAGGTTGGGTGTCACTCAGGAGAATCGGCTCATCCAGCGGCCTCGACCGGCGCGCAACCACGCGCCTTGCGCGCCCGTCTCCCGGCGCTGCGGAGAGCAACGCTCCGGCAGCCACGCGCCCGTTGCGCATTACATGGGAAAACTGCATTGACAGCGCGACCTTCTCCGACGATGCTTTCGCACCTCCGTTGCTCGGGCTCACGGTGATGCTCGCCGCGTCGACGGAACGGGTCATGCCCGAGGAGATTGAAATGGAAGCTCTGATCGTCGACGACCATCCCTTGGTCCACGAAGTCATGCGGGCGGTGCTCGCGCGCGCCATCAATCCGGCGACGATCTACGCGGAGTCGGAGCTCGAGCCGGCGCTCAGCCGTGCGCAAGGCCTCGCGCAACTCGAGCTGGTGCTCCTCGACCTCGGGCTCCCGGGCTGCTCGAAGCTCGACGCGCTGGCGCAGTTTCGCGAGCGCTTTCCGAAGCTTCCTATCGTCGTGATCTCGGCCGCCGAAGAAGGCGAACTGATGCGCGACGCCATCGTGGCTGGCGCCAACGGCTATATCCCCAAGACCTCGAGCATCGATGTCATGGAAGCCGCGCTGCGCTTGGTGAGGGCCGGGGGCACCTACATTCCCGAACACGCCCTGGTGAAGCATTCCGTGACGGGTAATCGTCAGGATCCGCCGGACACCGGCGTTGCTCTCAGCGAACGCCAGGCTGAAGTGCTGAGCCTGGTCGCCAAGGGGTTGTCGAATCAGATGATCGCGAAGCGGCTCAATATCTCCGAGAACACGGTCAAGCATCACGTTCACGATCTGTTCAAGGCGCTCCGGGTCTCGACGCGTACCGAAGCTCTCGTGGCGGCGATCCGCAAAGGATTCTCCATCGAGTGAGCTCGATCCGCCGCCTGAACCAAAGTGCCATCGCATGGCACCTCCGTGCGGGCACTTTCGATCCGGGCACGTTTTGCTCATGCGCGGGGGATCCTCGTTCAATTGGCCGGCGGATAGGGGATACTTTGAGAGTGTGCGCACCGGGTTACGAGGCCATGCCGCATGGGGATGAGTAAGAAATACTACCAACAAATCTCACTCGTCGTTCCGTCGACGCTCGGTCTGCTTTGCCGCGACGGCGCGGTCGACGCACACTGCGCAAGCGTAATACGCGTCGCCGAGGGCGTATAGGCGGAGCGTAGCGTGGGCGAAAACCTCAGAGTGCTGCTGATCGAAGACGTGCAGGTCGACGCGGAGCTGGTGCTGCGCGAGCTCAAGCGCGCCGGCCTTCGCTGCGCGTCCCGGCGGGTCCAGACCGAAGACGATTTGCGCCTGGCCCTCGTCGAATTCCAGCCCCAGGTGATCCTGTCGGATTTCAGCATGCCGCATTTCGACGGCATGTCCGCGCTCGCCGTGGTGCGCGAGATCGCTCCCGAGATTCCATTCATCTTCGTCTCCGGCACGCTGGGCGAGGAATACGCGATTCGCGCGCTGCGCGAGGGCGCGGCGGATTACGTGCTGAAGACCAACCTGCTGCGCCTGCCGCCGAGCGTGGAGAGGGCGGTCCGCGAGGCGAGGGAGCGTGCCGCCAGGCTCAAGACCGAGCGCGAGCTTGAGACGCTGCGCGAGCGCATTCAAAGCATCGTGTCGACCCTCCCGGACGTGGTGTGGTCGATCGCGGTTCCGTCGCGCGAGCTGCTGTACGTCAGTCCCTCGATCGCCACCGTCTTCGGCCATACGAGGGAAACCTTCTTCAGTGACGGGCGGTTGTCGGACCGCTACGTCCATCCAGACGACTTTGTGCGCGTCACGCGCGAATGGGAGCGTGCGGTCACGGGCGAGCCATTCGACTGCGAATTCCGAACTCTGCATGGCGATGGCGGCGTGCGCTGGGTACACGCGCGCGGAAGTCACGCGACCGACGCGACCGGCACACCGATCCGGCTCGACGGCATTGCACGCGACGTCACCGAGCGCCACGAGCAGCAGCTCACGATCGCGCACCTGAACCGCATCCATACCGTGCTCAGCCAGATCAACGCTCTGATCGTGCGCGTGGCGAGCCGCGAAGAGCTTTACCGGGAGGCATGTCGCATCGCGGTGGAGGCGGGGCAGATGCGCGACGCCTGGATAGGAGTCCTCGACCCCGAAGGACGCAGTATCGAGCCCGTCGCATGGCACGGCATCGACGACGGCTACTTCGTGCTGATCCGGGACTTGCTGCAAGTCGGCGGCATCGCGCCGGAGGAACGGAGCCTGGTGCCGTCCGCGATCGCCGACAATACAGCGCTGTTCGCGAACGACATCGAAAGCGATCCGCGCATCCCGATCAGGAACACGCACCTGAGGCGCGGGGTCCGCTCGGTGGCGGCGTTGCCGCTCGCCGTCTCGGACAAGGTCGTCGGCGTACTGGTCCTGCATGCCGCCGAGACCGGGTTCTTCAACGACGCGGAAATCGGACTGCTCCTGGACCTGGCGGGAGACATCTCGTTCGCTCTCGATCATATCGACAAGGGCGAGAAGCTCAACTATCTCGCCTATTACGATCCGCTGACCGGTCTCGCCAACCGCTCGCTGTTCCTCGAGCGCATGGATCTGCATCTGCAGGGCGCGAGCCGGGAGCGGAGAAAGCTCGCGGTGCTGGTCCTGAACGTGGACCGATTCAAGACCATCAACGATTCGCTCGGCCGGCACGCCGGCGACGTGCTGCTCAAGCAGATTGCCGAACGCTGCTCGCGGGGCTTCGGGGAGTCGAGCCTGCTCGCGCGCATCGGCGCGGATCACTTTGCCATGGTGATGCTCGGCCTCAGGGGCGACGAGGAGATCGGGCGGCGCATCGATTCCTGTCTGGCCGAATGCTTCGGGATGCCGTTCCGGCTCGGCGATCAGGACCTGCGCGTCTCGGCCAGGGTCGGGGCCGGGGTGTTCCCCGGGGACGGCGAGGACGCGGAGACCCTGCTGCGCAACGCGGAAGCGGCCGTGAAGGAGGCGAAGCAGTCGGGCGAGCGCTACCTTTTCTACGCGCACGAGATGACGACGCGCGTGGCGGAGAGCCTGGCGCTCGAGAACAAGCTGCGTCGCGCGCTGGACGTGCAGGAGTTCGTCCTGCATTACCAGCCCAAGGTGGATCTCGCGACCCGGCGGATCGTCGGGGCCGAGGCGCTGATCAGGTGGCAAAGCCCCGACAACGGCCTGGTGCCGCCGGTGAAATTCATCCCGCTGCTGGAGGAAACCGGATTGATCCTGGAAGTCGGCGAGTGGGCGATGCGCCGGGCGATCGAGGATCACCGGCGGCTGGTCGCCCGCACGGCCGTTGCGCCGGTCATCTCGGTCAACGTCTCGCCCATCCAGCTGGGGCGCGCGGATTTCGTCGACACGGTGCGCGGCGCGCTGGAACAAGGCGGCGAGCGGGCCCCGCTCGAGCTCGAGATCACCGAGAGCATGATCATGCAGGACATCCAGGGCAACATCGCTAAGCTGAAGATCATCCGCGATCTGGGCGTTTCCATCGCCATCGACGATTTCGGCACCGGCTATTCGTCGCTCGGCTACCTGGCCAAGCTTCCCGTGCAGACCGTGAAGATCGACCGCTCGTTCGTCATCACGATGCTCAGCGACCCCGATGTCATGACCGTCGTCTCGACCATCATTTCCCTCGCGCACTCGCTGCGATTGCGGGTTGTCGCCGAGGGGGTGGATTCCGACGCGCAGGCCGAGACCCTGCGCTTGCTGGGGTGCGACGAAATGCAGGGATTCCTGTTCAGTCGGGCGGTTCCCCTGGAACGCCTCGAGGAGATGCTTGCGTCGGGCCAGTAGGGCCCGGACGGTCGGCTGACGCGGCCCCGCGCGGCGGGACGCACCACGTGGTGACCGGACTTTCCCCGGTATCATCGTCGCTTTGACCCAGATCAGGTGCCGGTTCGCCAGTGCTTTACATGGCCTCCACCCGGAGTAATCTGACGTCCCCGAGCAGCGTTGCATTCATATTGCAGGAGCACATCATGCACGCAGACGACCAGGCATCGCCCCGCCCTTCGAGACGCCGGTTCATCGCGCTTGCGAGCGTGACGCTGGCCGCCGGCCTGGCCGGCTGCGCCGGCACCAAGGCACGCGAGTACGTCGACGACGGCGCGATCACGAGCAAGATCAAGGCGAAGTTCGCCACCGACAAGACCGTCAGCGCCATGCACATCCACGTCACGACCGACATGGGCCGCGTGCATCTGAGCGGCAGCGCGAAGAGCGAGGCCGAGAAGCTGCGCGCCGTGCAGATCGCGCGCTCGGTGGAGGGCGTCGTGTCGGTGCGCGACGACATCGCGGTCAAGGGCGACTGAACCCGGCCGCGTCCCGCCAAGCCGGGACTCGGACCCGGGCGAGCCTTCTCCAGGCGCCGAAATCCCGTGTCAAATGGCTCGCGGGATCGATGGGCCGGCTGGTAACATTGCGAGAGGGAATGACTGCGGCGGGACTCGGCCGGACAGGTTGGCCGGGCGGGACCCGCCCCGGACCGCTCGGTCCGGAAAAGGGGAGAGAAGGTATTGCAACAGAGGAATCTCGAACCTGAGGTCGCGCGGCTGATCGTCGAGGTGGTCAATCTCGATTGCGCGCCCGGCGAAATCGATCCGGAGGCGCCGCTGTTCGGCGAAGGGCTGGGCCTGGATTCCATCGACCTGCTGGAAGTCGCGCTGGCGATTTCCCAGCAGTACGGCTTCAAGCTGCGTTCCGACGACGAGAACAACAAGGTGACCTTCTCGTGCCTGCGCGCGCTGAGCGCGTACGTCGAAGAGCACCGGGCGCGGTAAGCGCGCGTCGTGCGCGGGCCCAGGCGACATCTCAACGTGGCTGTCTGCTGCGCGTACCCGGTCTTGTCGCACCTCAGCGCCGTGACCGGAGAGCCGGGCGTGGCGGCGGTCGCACTTGCGCTGGTCGCATGGGGCGTGTTCGCAGCGCGCATGCGCCCCTTGCCCGCCGCGCTGCTGGGCGCTCTGGTGCTCGCGCTCGGGCTTGTGTTCACCAGGCGCTTCCCCGCGGCGGTGCTCTACGTGCCGCCGCTGGCGATCTATCTGGGCTTGGGGGCGACCTTCGCCGCCAGCATGCGCCGCGGCCACGAGCCCATGGTGAGCCGGTTCGCGCGCCTGGAGCGCGGCGGCGAGCTGCCGCCGGACCTCGTGCGCTACACGCGCATCCTGACCGGCCTGTGGGTCCTGTTTTTCGCCGCGATGGGGTCGGTGTCGCTCGGCCTGGCGCTGTGGGGAACCGTGGAGGCGTGGTCGGTGTTCACGAATTTCGTCAGCTACGTCCTGCTCGCGCTGTTCTTCGTGGCCGAATACCTGGTCCGGCGCCGGCGCTATCGGAATCACGCGCACGCCGGCTTCGTGGAATTTCTGCGCCGTATCCCGAGCTACAGGATCGGCGCGCGGCAGCCGGGCGGGAGCGCGGATGGCCGCTGAGCTCCCGCTCCTGGAGGGCTTCGGCGGCGGCGACGCGGTCGGCTGGCACGCCGGCAGACAGATCGATGCGGCGGAGTTCTGCGCCGCGGCGGCGGCTCTCGCCGCGGCGCTGCCGCGCAAGCGCCACGTGCTCAACCTGTGCGAAGACCGGCTGAGCTTCATGCTGGGATTCGCCGCCGCGCTGATCGCGCGCCAGGTGAGCCTGCTGCCGTTCTCGAGGGCGCCGGGCGTCCTCATGGATCTGTATCGCGGCCAGTCGGATATTTACTGTCTGGCCGACGGCAGCGAGGTTCCACCGGGCCTGCCGGCATTTATGGTGCCGTCGTTCACGCGCCCGGGGGGCGCGCTGCAAGTGCCGCGGGTTCCCGCGGATCGAGTCGCGCTCATCGCCTATACCTCGGGCAGCACGGGCGAGCCGCAGCCGCATGCGCAATCCTGGAAGTCCCTGGTCGAGGACGCGCGCTCGCTCGGCAAGGCGCTCGGCATCGCGCAGGGCGGTGTGCGCTCCGTAGTGGGCACGGTCCCGCCGCAGCACATCTACGGCATGGAGACGACCGTGATGCTGCCCTTGCAGAACGGGATGGCGGCGCACTCCGGGCGGCCGCTGCTGCCGGGCGACGTGACGAGCGCGCTGCGCAGCGTACCCGGCGAGCGCTGGCTGGTCACCACCCCGACTCATCTGCGTGCCTGCGTTGCCGACGGCGCATCCGTGCCGCCGCTCGCCGGGATTCTCAGCGCGACCATGCCGCTGCCCCCGGAGCTGGCGCGCGAGGTGGAGCAGAGGTGGTCGGCGCCGTTGCACGAAATCTACGGTTGCACGGAAGGCGGAGCGCTCGCTTTGCGGCGCCCCGCCCGCGGCGACGTCTGGCGCGTGCGCGACGGGATGCGCTTGCGACAGGCCGGGAGCGCAACCTGGGTGGAGGGCGGACATCTGGCCGGCCCGCTGCGCATCCCCGACCGCGTCGAGGTGCTGAGCGACACGGACTTCAGGCTCCTGGGCCGCCCCGAGGACATGGCCAAGATCGCCGGCAAGCGCGCCTCCCTCGAGGCGCTCACCCGGGAATTGTTGAGCGTTCCCGGCGTCGAGGACGGCATGTTCTTCGATCCCGGGGCCGCGTCGGCGGGCACGGCGCGGCTGGCGGCGGTGGTGGTGGCTCCGCGCCTCGAGCAGGGAGCGATCCTGCGCGCTCTGCGCGAGCGCATCGACCCGGCGTTCCTGCCGCGGCCCCTGATCGTGGTGGCGCAGCTGCCGAGAACGGAGACCGGAAAGGTGTCGCGGGCCCAGCTGCTGGCGCTGCTCGAGGCCGCGCAGGCGCGCAACCGGGATACGGCGTGACGCGCGTCAGCGACGTCGTGGCGCCGTCGCACCCTGCGCTCGCGGGCCACTTCCCCGGCGATCCGGTCGTGCCGGGGGTGCTGCTGGTCGCCCGGGTCGTCCGGGCGGCGGAAGGTCTCGCGGGCGCGCCGCTCGAGGCGATACCCGTCGCCAAGTTCCACGCGCCGCTGTATCCGGGCGTGCGCTTCGAAATCGAGCTGGAGCGCACCAGCGACGCGACGATGGCTTTCCGCGTGTTGCGCGACGACGCCTTGATCGCCTCGGGCAAGCTTCGTTTCAGAGGGCGCGACGCTGCCTGAGCGCCACCATCCGTCGCGCTGGGAGGCGCACAAGGAGCGCGGCAGCGCGCCCGCGGTGGCGCTGTACGGGTGGCTGACGCGCGCGCTCGGCAGGAGGACCACGCGCTGGCTGCTGCATCCGATCTGCTGGTATTTCGTAGCCTTCTCGCCGCGCGCGCGGCGCGCATCCACGGCGTTCCTAGGCCGCGCGCTGGGTCGCAAGGCGCGCCTCGGCGAGGTGGTGCGCCACTTCCACACCTTTGCCGCCACCCTTCACGACCGCGTGTTCCTGCTCGCCGAAGGAGAGGGCGCATTCGAAATCGAGGTTCACGGGGCCGACGCCGTCGAGAGCGCGCTGCGCTCCGGCCGCGGTTGCATCCTGCTCGGCTCGCACCTGGGAAGCTTCGAGATGGTGCGCGCCATGGGAAGGAGCTCGGCCATGCGCCCGGTGAACATCGTCATGCACTCCCGCGACGCCGCGCATACCGCGCGCCTGTTGTCGCGCATCGCTCCCGAGCTGCAGGATCGCGTCATCGCCCCCGGCCGTCCGGAAACGGTGCTCAAGGTCAAGGAATGCCTGGAGCGGGGCGAGATCGTCGGCATGCTCGGCGATCGGCCGTTCGGCGGTGGCAGGACGCACGCCTGCGATTTCCTCGGCTCGCAAGCGCAGTTTCCGCTCGGGCCGCTGCTCATCGCGGGCACCCTTGCCGCCCCGGTGGTGACCTTCTTCGGCTTGTACGAGGGCGGCTCGGGCTATCGGGTATACCTGGAGAAGCTCAGCGGGGGAGACCCGGTGCAGAGGGCCGGGCGCGATGCCTGGGCGGTGGCGCAGCTCGAGCGCTACGTCGAGCGATTGGCGCACTATGCGCGTCGCGCACCCTGCAACTGGTTCAATTTCTATGACTTCTGGAACGAAGAACATCGCTAAGGCCGCCATCGCGCTCTTCGCCGCGATCGCGCTGAGGGCCACGGCGTCTCCCGAAGCGATCGACGCCCAAGGGCTCATGACAATGCTGGCCAGCGTCGAGTCCGCGACGGCCAGCTACGTCGAGACCCGCTACAGCCCGTTGCTCAAGTCTCCCCTGGTGTCGCGCGGCACGCTGTCCTATCGGCGCCCCGACCGGATCGAGGAACACGTGGAATCCCCGCGCGACGAGCGTTTCGTGCTGCAGGGCGATCGACTGACCATCGAGGACACATCCGGCAACAGGAGCGTTACGGTGAATGCGGGCAGTGCGGGCGGAATCGCTGCACTGATCGAAGGGGTTCGCGCGACGCGCGCGGGCGACCTCGCGGCGCTGGAACGCGACTTCCACGTGGCGGCGAGCGGTACGCAGGAGCGCTGGCAGCTCCGGCTGCAGCCCCGCACCCCGGCGCTCACCAAGTACGTCCGCGGCATCACGATCTCGGGCAGCCGCGCGCGCATCCAGACGATCGAGGTGCTGGAGGCAAGCGGCGATCGCACGGTGATGGAGGTCCGGGAGAGCCTGCGTTGACGCGCGGTGCACGAAGCGTCGTCGCCCTCTGGCTGGCGCTGCTCGCGGCCTGCGGCATCTGGCTGGCCCGGGACCTGTCGGTGACGACCGACCTGTCGGCATTCCTGCCGCCGTCGGCGACGCCGACGCAGCGCATCCTGCTGGGGCAGCTGCGCGATGGCGCCACGGCGCGCCTGGTCCTGATCGGCCTGCAGGGCGACTCGAGCGCCGCCCTGGCGCATACCAGCATGGCGCTGGCGCGCCGCTTGAAGGCGAGCGGCCTGTTTGCCTACGTGGCCAATGGCGATTCCGGGACGCTGCGGCAGGAGCAGGCGTTCCTGTTCGAGCACCGTTACGTGCTGAGTCCAGCCGTGCGGCCGGAGCGTTTCTCGATCGAAGGGCTCAAGGCGGCGCTCGCCGAGACGTACGGATTGCTCGGATCTCCGGCGGGAGTCCTGGTGCGCCCTACCTTGAGCTCGGACCCGACGGGAGAAATGCGCCGGATCCTCGCCCAGCTGACACCCGGCGAAGGCCCCGACTTGAGGGACGGCGTGTGGTTCTCGCACGACGGACGCCGCGCGCTGCTGGTTGCGCAGACGCGCGCGCCGGCGTTCGACGCGCTCGCGCAGGGCCGGGCCGTGCGCGCCATCCAGGCCGCGTACGCGGCCACGCGATCCGGCGCGGGCAGCCTGCTGCTTTCGGGCCCCGGCGTGTTCGCGGCCCGCATCCACGATACCGTCGAATCGGAGATCTGGCGCCTGTCGGCGCTCGGCGCCGTGCTGGTGCTCGGGATCCTCTACGCGGTCTACCGTTCCGCGGCGATGCTTGCCGCCAGCTTCCTGCCGGTCGTGAGCGGCATCGTGGTCGGCGTCACGGCCGTGGCGCTCGGATTCGGCAAAGTGCACGGCATCACGCTGGGCTTCGGCGTCACGCTCATCGGAGAGGCGATCGATTATCCGACCTATCTCTTCATGCAGGCTCGCGCGGGCGAGCCGCTTGCCGTGGCGCTCGCCCGCATCCGCCCGACGCTGAACCTCGCGGTGCTCACGACGGTGTTCGGCGCGCTGGCGATGGTATTTTCCGGCTTCGCGGGCCTGGCGCAGCTCGGGGTGCTGACGGTCGCGGGCGTCGCCACGGCGGGCCTGACGACGCGATGGGTCCTTCCGGCCCTGGTCCCGGTGCGCCTCGGGTCGTCGGTCCCGGGCACCCCGATCTCGGTGCTGAGCCGCGCCGTGAAATTCGCTCCAAGACTGCGATGGGTTGCGGCGGTGCTGGTGATCGCCGCCTTCGGCCTGGTGGCGTGGAAGCATGACCGGCTGTGGAATGACGACATCTCGAGCCTGACCCCGGTCTCCGAATCGTCAAAGCAGCTCGACCAGAGCCTGCGTCATGAGCTCGGGGCGCCCAGCCTGCGCTACCTGGTGCTGGCGCGAGGAAAATCGCGCCAGGAAGCCTTGCAGGCGAGCGAATCCGCCGCCGGCTGGCTGCGCGATGCGGTGCGCAAGGGCTGGCTGGCGGGCTTCGACGTCCCTTCGACCTATCTGCCGAGCATGAAAACCCAGCAGTACCGCCAGGCCGCGCTGCCGCCGAGAGAGGTGCTGGCGGGCCGGCTCGATGCCGCGCTCGCCGATTCGCCGTTCCGCGCCGGCGGCTTCACCCCCTTTCTCGATGCCGTTGCCCGCGCCCGCTCGGCGCCGCCGCTCGACGTCGGCAGCTTCGCGGGGACCGCCCTGGCGGTGAAGATCGATTCGCAGCTGTTTCGCAACGAGGACGGATGGAACGCGCTGGCCACGCTGCGCGGCGTCGAGGCGCCCGCCGAGCTGGCCCGCGAGGCGTCCCGCCACGGGCAGGAATTCATCGACCTGAAAGCCGAATCGAACAGGCTGGTCAGTACTTACCGGGATCGCGCGCTGTGGTGCGTGGCGCTGGGGCTGCTCGGGATCTTCGTGCTGCTGTGCCTGACCCTCCGCGACGCGAGGCGGGCCGCGAGGGTGATCGCGCCGATTCTGGCGGCCGTCGCGCTCGACGTCGCGATCCTGCTGCTGCTCGGCCAGACGCTGTCGCTGTTCAACCTGGTCGCGCTGCTCCTGGTGGTCGGCGTCGGACTCAATTACGCCCTGTTCTTCGATCGGCGCCACGCCGACGAGGATGAGCGCGCGCGCACGCAGCGCTCGCTGCTGGTGTGCGCGGCGACGACGCTCTCGGCATTCGGCTGTCTCGCCGTTTCGCGCATCCCGGTACTGCATGAAATCGGCGTCACCGTGGCGCTGGGCGCGGCGTTGTCGCTGCTTCTGGCGGCCGTCTTCGCGCACCGGCCCGAAGCGGGCGGGTCTCCGGTATAGTTTTCCCGATGTCCTTTCAGAGTTGCGCGTGAGCCCGCTGGTCATCTCGCACTGCGCCACGGCGAATCCCCTGGGGATGGGACGCGCCGCGACGCTGGAGGCGCTCGTCGAGCGACGCGGCGCCTTGCGTCCCGTGGATTTCGAGGGGGCGCCGGCGGATACGTGGATCGGCCGGGTCGCGGGATTGGAGGAGCAGCCGGTCGCGGCGCGGCTGTCGGAGTTCGATTGCCGCAACAACCGCCTGGCGCAACTGGGGCTGCGCCAGGATGGCTTCGAGCAAGCCGTCGCGCGGGCGCGGGCGCGCTACGGGGCCGGCCGGGTGGCGGTCATCGTCGGCACCAGCACCTCCGGGATCGAGCATTGCGAGCGCGCTTTTCGCGAGCGGGATTCGCATACCGGCAGGCTTCCTGCATGGTTTCGAGAGCGTCACTCCCTCAACCTGTTCTCGGTGGCGGATTTCGTGCAGCGCTATCTGGGCCTGGAGGGGCCGGCGGCGACGATCTCGACCGCGTGCTCGTCCAGCGCGAAGGCGTTCGCCAGCGCCGCGCGCATGCTGCAAGCGGGGTACGCCGACGCGGCGGTCGTCGGCGGCGTCGATAGCCTGTGCCTCACGACGCTGTACGGATTCGGCTCGCTCGAGCTGCTGTCGCGCGAGCCGTGCCGCCCGTGCGACGCGGGGCGCGACGGCATTTCGATCGGGGAAGCGGCGGGATTCGCGCTGCTCGAGCGGCTCGCGCCAGGCACGGCCGGCGTGGCGCTGGCCGGCTATGGGGAGAGCTCCGACGGCCATCACCTGTCGTCCCCGGAGCCCGAAGGTGAAGGCGCCTTCCTGGCGATGGGGGAGGCGCTCAGGCGCGCGGGCATCGAGCCGGCCGACGTCGACTACGTCAACATGCACGGCACCGGAACGCCCGCCAACGACCGCAGCGAGGAGCGCGCCATTTTTCGCCTGTTCGGCGACGCGGTTGCCTGCAGCTCGACCAAGGGCTGGACCGGCCATACGCTCGGCGCCGCAGGCATCACGGAGGCGGTCATCTGCGCCCTGTGCCTGGAGCACGGCCTGATTCCCGGCTGCCTGAACGTGCGCCGGATCGACCCCGCGTTTTCGGCTCGCGTCGCGGTGGAGCCCGAGTCGCGCAACCTGCGCTACGTGATGAGCAATTCGATCGGCTTCGGCGGCAGCAACTGCAGCCTGCTGTTCGAGAGGCTGGCGTGAGCGCGGTGTATCTGGAGTCCGTGGGGGTGCTCGGCCCGGGGCTGCCCGACTGGCCGACCGCGCGCCGGGTGCTGAGCGGCGCGCAGGCATTCGATGCCGACATCGCGGTGCAACCGAATCCCCTGCTGTTGCCGCAAAACGAGCGGCGGCGGGTGCCGAAACTGGTGCGCTGGGCCATCGCGGCGGCGCAGGAAGCCATGAGCGGTGCCGGGCGCGGGGCCGCCGACGTCACCATGGTCTTCACCTCCAGCTCGGGCGACGGCGAAATCGTGCACAAGCTCTGCGAGGCGGTGGCCGCGCCGCCACGCGAAGTATCGCCGACCCTGTTCCACAACTCGGTGCATAACGCGGCGCCCGGCTACTGGAGCATCGGCGCGGGCTCGCGGCAGGGCTCGGTGGCGCTGAGCGGACACGACGCGTCGTTCGCCGTCGGCCTGCTCGAAGCGGCGTCGCTCGTTCTTGCCGAGCAGGCTTGCGTGCTGCTCGTGGCGTGCGACCTGCCGTATCCGGACCCGCTGAGCGCGGAGCGCGCGATCGAGGCTTCGTTCGGGGTGGCGGTGCTCCTGACGCACGCGCCGGGGACGAGGGCGCTCGGGCGCTGGAAAGTCTCGATCGAGAGCGGTGCCGAGGCCACGCGGTTTCCGGGGACGTTGCCGCGGACGCTGGCGAGCAATCCGGCAGCGCACGCATTGCCCTTGCTCGCCGCGGTGGCCTGCGATGCCGCGGCAACGGTCCCGCTCACCTACGTGGGCGGGCGGCACGTTGCGGTCGAGGTGCGACCGTGCCGGTGATCGCAAGCCAATTCCGCGACCTCATCCCTCATCGCGGCTCCATGAGCCTGTTGAGCGAAGTGGTCCACTTCGACGACGACAGCATTACCTGCCGGGCGGTCAGCCATCGCGACCCGGCCAACCCGTTGCGCGAGCACGGAATCCTCCCGGCCGTGTGCGGCATCGAATACGCCGCGCAGGCCATGGCGGTTCACGGGGCGCTCAGCGAGCAACGTGGTTCGCGGCCGGGCATGCTGGCCGGCGTGCGCGACGTCGTGCTGAGCGTCGAGCGCCTGGACGACCTTGCCTGCGATCTCGTGCTGAAGGCGCGCAGGCTGATCGGCGATACGCAGCACCTGCTCTACGAGTTCGCGCTGCACGCGGCGGAAAGGGAGCTCATTCGCGGGCGCGCGGCCGTAGTGCTCATGGACAGGGCAGGGCAATGAGGCGAGCCCTGGTGACCGGCGGCAGTGGAGCCATCGGCGGCGCGATCTGCAGAGCTCTGGCGCGACGCGGGATGCACGTCATCGTGCACGGCCACGGCAACCCTGAGCGTGCGGCCCGGCTGGCCGAGGCGATCCGCGCGGACGGCGGCAGCGCCGAGAGCGTGACCTTCGACGTTTCCCGGGCCGGTCCGGCGACGAGCGCGCTGGAGAAAATACTCGAGGGCGGACCGGTCCAGGTGCTGGTGCACAACGCCGGGATCACGGCCGACGCACCCATGGCCGGTATGAGCGACGCCCAATGGTCGAGCGTGATCGGCGTGTCGCTCGACGGCTTTTTCAACGTTGCGCGGCCGCTGCTGCTGCCCATGCTGCGTACCCGCTGGGGCCGAATCGTCGCCATGACCTCGGTCGCCGGCATCATGGGCAATCGCGGCCAATCGAATTACGCCGCCGCCAAGGCCGGACTGCACGGAGCGGTCAAGTCGCTGGCGATCGAGGTGGCCAGCCGCGGCGTGTCGGTCAACGCGGTCGCGCCGGGAATCATCGCTTCCGACCTGTCGCGCAAGGCGTTCACGGACGAGGCCGTCGAGCGCCTGGTTCCGATGGGGCGAGCCGGCACCCCGGAGGAGGTCGCGAGCGTCGTGGCCTTTCTGTGCTCGGATGAGGCGGCCTACGTGTCCGGCCAGGTTCTCGGGGTGAACGGAGCGATGGCATGACGCCGCTCGCGGCCGTGATTCCCGCCTACAACGAGCGGGCGACCATACGCGCGATCGTGGAGCGCACGCGGCGCCAGGTCGAGCGGGTCATCGTGGTGGACGACGGGTCGCGCGACGGCACCGCCCGGTCCCTCGAAGGATTGCCGGTCAGCGTTGTGCGCAACGAGCGCAACTGCGGCAAGGCGCTCAGCCTGGTGCGCGGCATCGAGGAGGCGTTCCGGCTGGGAGCCGATGCCGTCGTCACGCTCGACGGCGACGGGCAGCATCCGCCTGAAGACATACCCCGGCTCCTCGCCGCGCATCGCCTCGAGCCTCGGGCCATCGTGATCGGAACTCGGCTGCACGAAGCGCGCAACATCCCGCGCGCCCGTTATCTCGCCAACCGCTGCGCCAATTTCTGGATCGCCTGGGCCGCCGGACAACGCATCGAGGACAGCCAGTCGGGCTTCAGGCTCTATCCGTTGCTCACCTGGCGCGAGCTGCTCGCCCGATGCGACGACGTCACCGGCTTCGTGTTCGAAAGCGAGATCCTGATCGAAGCCGGAAGGTGCGGCGTGCCCCTGCTCGGGATTCCGATCCCCGCGATCTACCCGACGCGCGCGCGGCGCAGCCACTTCCGCCCGGTGGCCGACATCGCGCGCATCGGGCGCATGGTGTCGTGGAAGCTGCTGTCTCGCGGGCTCTACCTGCCCGGTCTGCTGAGAAGCCTGCGCGACAGCCGCCCGGATCGGGAAGCGGCTCTGCGGCGCGCCGACCCGAGCGGCTGAGCCGCGAGCGGCTGCCAGGGCGCGGTCACACGCGCCCGGCTTCGCCCGGGGACGACGCATCGATCGGCTTGCCGAGCAGCTTCGCCATCGGGCACGGTTCATGGATCCCGAACCCCTGCGCATAGGGGACCCCGAGCGCCTTCAGGCGCATGAGCACGTCCTGATCCTCGACGAATTCGGCGATGACGTCGGTCCCGATGGTCTTGCCGACGCGCAGGATGGCTCCCAGCTTGCTGAGCGCGATGGGGCTGCGCAGGATGTTGCGCACGATCGAGCCGTCCACCTTGAGAAAGTCCGCGCGCAGGGTCTTCAACGGCGCGAACGAGACCGCCCGGCTGCCGAAGCCGTCGATCGTCACCGCGCATCCGATGGCCCTCACGGCCGCCGCGAAGCGCGCCGCGTGCTCGAGCCGAAACAGCACGTCGGACTCGGCGATTTCGAACACCAGACTCGTTGACGGCACCGACGCCGTGACCAGGGTATCGGCGATGAATTTCGCGAAGCCCGGATCTTCCAGCGACTGGCTGGACACGTTGATGCCGAGGCGCGCGATGCGCGAGCCCCGGGCAAGCTGCATGACGACGTTGGCGACCACCCAGCGATCCAGGTCCGGGAGCATGTGGTAGAGCTCGAACACCGGAAGGAATTCTCCGGGCGGCAGCAGCGCCGCCTCCTCCTCGCGCAGCCGGACGAGCACCTCCGCCATCGCAAACCGCATGTCCTGCAGATTGAGGATCAGCTGGCCGTACAGCACCAGCTCGTTGCGCTTCAGAGCCTGGTACAGCCGTGCTTTCGGATCCGCCCAGCCCGCGAGCTGCGGGTCCATCTCATCGAGGAACTGCGCCTCGCTCGACGGCTGCACGTCCGCGCCATGGTCTCGCTCGCTCATGGCACATTGTATCCGCGCCGATTTCAATGGGCGCCGCGCTGCCGACCACGTGGCGGTCGGCCGAGCAGTGGCGCTACGTTCGCCGCCGGCGAAGGAGGGTCAAGCTTCCGGGGACGCGTCCGGCCGCCCGGACGCAGGCGAGGGCGCGACCCGCTGCGAGAGCATGTATTGCTTGATCGCGACGAAGCGGGCGATGCGGTCCTTGAACTTCGGCACGGGCGCGAGCCAGGAGGCGCCGAAATCGAGCAGTCCTTCGTTCGCCGGTCCGATATGCAGGATCTGTATCCGGCCGTGCTCGCGCTCGGCGCCGTCGGCCAGCAGGAGCGAGAGCGCGGCCTGAAGGCCGGGCCCCAATCCGGTGCCGTGCGCGAGCTCCGCGGCGAGCGAGAGCCGGCAGCCGTCGACGCTGAGGTCCCTGACCACGGGGATCAGAGGCTCGGCTCGTCCGTCGATGAGAAGCTCGGCGCGTACGCCGTCGTTCGGTTCGATCGGCACGCGCAGCGTCCTGCGCCGCCCCAGGCGCAACACCTCCGGGCCCACCTGCAGCTCGTAGGTGAGCGGATCCCCGGACCCGACCCGCACGACGCGGGCCTGCGCGGAATACCGCACCCGGTCTTCGGTCCACAGCAGCCTGAGCGCTTCGCCGGTACCGAAGGCCGGTTGCTCCGGCGAGGCGCCGGCGGGGTGGCTCAGGACGATGGCGTTCCAGCCGGAATCGCCGCGGCCCACGACCGTGCTCGGGAATTCGGGACGGTCTTCGCCGGCGACGACGCTGACCGGAAGGCGATGGCGCTCCAGGTGCTGCAGCGCCTGGCGCGTCTCGATCCCGGTCAGGGCGTACTGCGGGGGAAACAGGTCGTCGTGTTCAAGCACTGGCCAACGGGCTCCGCTGTGCCACCGGGGCAACGAGGACGTCTACGGGATGCAGGCAATCGAACCGTCGCGGCCTGCCTGCCGCTCGAGCGGCAGGCGCGCCTGCTCGCCGGATCTCGCTCGAATGGTCGCCTCCCGGGCGATGCATTGTCAACCGCGAACGGCGTGTGGCGGTGTCCGTGACGCTGCTCGAGCCGGTAATGGTTCTGCTCGTTAGCGGAGTGGTGCTGATGATCGTGCTCGCCATCCTGCTGCCGATCATCGAGATCAACCAACCGGTGCGCTGAGCGGTCGGATATACCCCGGCCCGCAGAGGGGGCTCGGGGAAATTTATCCGGCGGTCCGCTTGCAGCGCAGCACTATGTACGATACCGTACGTAACAGCTGTCATCGGTTCGATGCCAGATCGGGCCGCCCCTTCAGGAATGGTTTATGCCGATGGTCAAGCCCTCGTCTTTGTCCGCACGGCAATCGCCCCTGCAGAACCATCTTCTCGCCGCGCTGCCGGAGGCGGACTACGCGCGCCTGCTGCCGCACCTTGAGCTGGTGCCGCTGCCGCTCGGCTGGGCCGTGTACGAAGCCGGCGACGCGCAGGGGTACGTGTAT
>Ga0307372_10004147_pt1 | contig 22621 bp, 19 predicted proteins | sample OX1MG_FD_202533 | JGI IMG/M metagenome (GOLD analysis project Ga0307372, IMG submission 202533) | Soil microbial communities from Risofladan, Vaasa, Finland - OX-1 | ecosystem: Environmental > Terrestrial > Soil > Coastal area > Acid sulfate soil | place: Finland: Risofladan, Vaasa | collected...
TCGAGTGACACGACCAGCTCACCCAGACGCCACGTGATGCTCGACGCGACCGCGGTGTCGCGCGCGACCAGCGTCGTTCGCGCCAGGTCCCACTTGCCGTTTAGGACTTGCTTGGAGAGTGGGGGCCGATCGTAGGGCAGGTGAGGCTCATCACCGACCACCGTGATCGGACCCTCATAACCTTCGTCGCGCAGCGCTTCGACGAAACGCCACGCCGCGAGCCCGGCCCCAATGACCAGTACTGACGAATCGTCGTCGAGACGACTCACGTGGCGAACATCGAGAGCCACTGCTCACGGGTCGATGGCGCTAGGACGAAGTTGCTTTCGCGCACCTCACCGAGGGGTGACGACGACTCGGGCGAATAGAGATGTCCCGGCCACAGGACCGTCTCGTTCGCCACGTTGGCGAGGCGACGGGTCAAGGTGTCGTACATCTGCTCGGCGTCACCGCCCGGCAGGTCAGTGCGACCGCAGCCGTCAATGAAGAGCGTGTCGCCGCTCAGCAGTCCGCCTTCGACGAGCAGGCACTGGCTGCCGGGCGTATGACCCGGCGTGTGCACCAGGGTCACCCCCACGTGCCCGACCATCAACTCGTCGCCGTCGTCGTGGCCCACCAAGTTCGCGTCACCGACGCCGGTGCCTCGTTCGATCCACTCGAGTTCCTCACGCTGGGCGTGCACCGGAAGATCACGCCAGTTCAAGAGTTCGACGATCCCCGCCACCTGGCTCTGACCCCCGAGCGACCCGCCCACGTGATCGGCGTGGAAGTGCGTCGCGATCGCTCCGATGACGCGCAGTCCGTCGTCCTCGACCAGTTCGGCCAACTGCACCGGCGCGTAGGCCGGATCGACCAACATCGCGACCCCCGCGTCGCGGTCGCCCAGCGCGTAGGCAAAGTTGCGCATCCCACGAGCGAGTGCGTCGTCCTTCGCGAAGTCCCGTCCGGCTAGGAGCTGGCGAAAGTAGTACCGGCTCATTCGTCTTCGGTCACCTTGGCCAGGCGAGGGGCGAGCTCTTCGACCTTGGCCGCGGTACCCGCGAGGCGCTGCTCCAGGTCCTCAATGATGGTCGTCGCGCGCTCTAACTTCGCGAAAAGTTCATCCACGCTGACCTCACCTTCGTCAAAGGAGGCGACGATGGCGTTGAGCTCGTCGGCCGATTCGTTCCAGCCCTTGTTGGTCACGGTGCCACCTTTCGCGTGACGACGCCGGCGATGACACCGTCACTCACTCGTACTTCAATGTCACTGCCCTCGTCCACGTCCGCTATCGAGCGTACGGGCAAACCCCGATTCGTCGTCACGATGGACCATCCCTGCGCCAAACGGCGACTCGGGTCGTAGGCGCTAAGGAGCTGACGCGAACTCATCAGCCACGTCAACTCGGTTTCCACGAGCTGTCGACCCTCGCGGACGAGTCGCTGGCGCAGCGTACCCAAGTGACGAACTTCGGCGCGCAAGCGGTCGCGCACCGCAAAGACGACCGTACGACGGCGTTCACGAAGGTACTCGCCCGCTTCTTCGACGAGATCGTTCGAAAATCGTTCCAGCGCCTGGGCGGGCTGGCGAACGTTTCGAAGGTGCCACTGCGCCACGAGCAAGACGAGCTCTTCACCTAATTTGGTCGGCGTGATCGCGCGCGTGTGCGCGACCAGGTCCGCGACCGACTCGTCCCCCGTGTGACCGATGCCGGTGAACACCGGCGTCTGGGCGAGCGCGATCGAGCGGGCCACTCGTTCGTCGTCGAAGCACGCGAGGTCGCCCTTCGACCCGCCACCGCGCACGACGCAGATCACGTCGCAGCGGGCCGCGTCGAGTCGCTCGAGCGCTCGAACGATTTGCTCGGGCGCGCCTTCACCCTGCACCAAAGTCGTCACGACCACGACGTCAAAGGCGTAGCCCGAGCGCACCAGCTGCCCGGTGAAGTCGCTGTAACCCTCGGTACCCGGACTCGCCACGAGACCCACCCGAAGCGGTACCGCGGGAACGAGGAGCTCTTTGTTGCGCTGCAAGAGACCTTCGCGGTCCAAGCGCGCGATGAGCTCTTGGCGGCGTTTGGCCAGATCGCCCAGCAGGCCCTCGACGTCGACCTCGGTGATCGTGAAACCAATCTTTCCCTGGGGCGCGTAGACGTCGACGTAACCTCGAAGGTTCACCACCGCCCCCGGCGCCAGCGTCACGCCCTCGGCGGCCAGCCGGCGCTTGAGGGGTCCCCAGGCGGTGGCCCAGCAGTGGGCGTTCAAGACGGGTCGGCGCGTGTCCGAGGCGCTGCCGGCGTCGACGAGGTCGAGGTAGAGGTGGCTCTTTTCGTAGACCTTGGCGATCTCGCCACGCACCCATTGAGGGCGACGGCGACCGAAGGCCGCTTCGAGGTGACCCGTCACGAGTTCGTAAAACTCCCCGACGTTCAAAACGACGCGCGCGAAGGACTCCTCTTCATTCACGTCGCGAGGCTATCGCCCAGTTGTAACCATATTGTGATTGCCGTACTTGCCGGCCTGTGCAACAATGAGAATGGATGGTGAGTCGGCTGGGTGGTCGCGCTGCGTGGCAACACGTAGTGAGGAAAGTCGGGGCTCCAAAGGGCAGGGTGCTCGCGAAACGTGAGTCGCGGTGACGTGCAGGACAGTGCCACAGAAAGCAAACCGCCGATGGCTCGGGCAACCGAGTACAGGTAAGGGTGAAACGGTGCGGTAAAAGCGCACCAGCGTCTTGGGCGATCAAGACGGCTTGGTAAACCCCACCCGGAGCAAGATCAAACACGAGAGCGTGGCCCGCGAGCTTCGAAAGAGGCACTCTCGAGGTAGATCGCATAGATGGATGACCGCCCACCTCGTCCTCGTGACGAGGGGACAGAACCCCGCTTACAGGCTGACTCACCGTCCGCCTCAACGAAGAGATGAACAATGCCGCACCTGCCCTATAGAGAACTGCCCGTCGCGGACCCCGGCACGCCCGAAATGCGCTCCCCCATGCGCTATCTCTTCTGGCTCGCGGGTCATCAACGAGGACTCTTGATTTTGAACGCGCTGAGTGGCGTGGGCTGGATGGTGAGTCAGGCCTTGATGTGGGCCGCCGTCGGCGGCGCTATCGATCACGGCGTGGCGCGACACGACACGCGCGCGCTCTTCGCGTGGGTCGCCATCGTGATGGGCCTCGGCCTCTTCCAGGCCCTCTGCGGCGCGCTGCGCCATCAGCTGGCGGTCACGAACTGGATGCAGTCGGCGTACCGCACGGTGCAGGTCATCGGCCGCCACGTCGCCAACCACGGGAGCGCCGTGGGCGAGGAGATCAGCTCGGGCGACGTGGTCAACACGGTCGCGGCAGACGCGATGCGCATTGGCGGCGCCTTCGACGTGCTGGCACGTTTCTCGGGCGCCATTGTCTCCTGGCTCGTGGTCGGCGTCATCTTGATGTCGACCTCGGTGGAGCTCGGTCTCGTCGTCTTGCTCGGTGTGCCCATCCTTGCTTCACTCACGACGCCACTCATGCGCCCACTGCACGCGACCCAGGCTCGCCAGCGCGACGCCGGCGGCAGACTCGCCGCGCTCGGCGCGGACACCGTTTCGGGCCTACGCATCCTGCGCGGCGTCGGAGGTGAGGACGTGTTCTTCGAGAACTACCGACGCCAGAGCCAACTCGTGCGCGCCGCGGGCGTGCGTATCGCGACTCCCCAAGCGGGCCTCGAGTCCGGTCAAGTGCTCTTGCCCGCTGTTTTGACCGCACTGATCACGTTCCTCGGTGCCCAAGACGTCCAGCGCGGCGTCTTGCAGCCGGGCCAACTCGTTGCCTTCTTTGGTTACGCCACGTTCTTGACGACGCCGCTTCGCACCGCGATTGAGTACGTCATCTCGACCACGCGCGCCTACGTGGGCGCGGGGCGGGTGCTGCGGATCTTGCGCGTGGCGCCACTCGTGCACGACACCGCGACCCCAGCGCCGTGGCCCGAAGTCGTCGACGAGCTCATTGATACACGTAGTGGCCTCGTCGTGCGTCGCGCCACGTTCAGCGCCCTCGTGACCGAGACCTCTGACGAGGCGACCGTCATCGCTGATCGTCTCGGACGTTACGTTCCCGATGGCGACCACACGACGGTGAACGGTGTCGACTTGGCGAATTTCTCGCTCGCCGATACCCGCCAACACGTCGTCATCAGCGAGGTCGAACCGCGCCTCTTCTCGGGCGAACTGCGTGACGAACTCGCTCCCCACGGAAATTGGGAGGACGAGCACATCATGGCGGCCCTCGACACCTCGAGCGCGCTCGACGTGCTCGACGCGCTCGAGGACGGACTCGCGAGCCACGTCGAAGAGCGCGGTCGCAGCTTCTCGGGAGGCCAGCGTCAACGTCTCAGCCTGGCGCGTGCCCTGCTGAGCGACGCCGACGTGCTGGTACTCATCGAACCCACCTCCGCCGTGGACACGCACACCGAGGGACGTATCGCCCAGCGTCTTCGCCAAGCGCGTTCGGGTCGTACGACCCTCATCGCGACGACCAGCCCCCTCCTCTTGGAGCAGGTGGACGAGGTGTCCTTGGTCGTCGCGGGACGCGTGGTCGAACGAGGGACCCACGAAGCGTTGGTGCAGCGTTGCGCGGCCTATCGACGAATCGTGCTGCGAGAGGAGAGCTGATGCAGCTCCCCGTCGCCTCCAATCAAGAGGTTCGCGCGTACGCGCGCGTCACGTTACGTCGGCACCGAAGCGCGTTCACGAAGATGCTGACCCTCTACGCCCTGGCGGCGATAGCGGCGCTCATCCCCGCTTGGGTGATCGGCAAGATCACCAACTACGCGGCCGCCCACCAATTGAACAACTACCGCATCACGACATACGTGGCGCTGCTCTTGGGCTCGTCCTTGACCTATGGCTTCGTCACCTTTCTCGCTCGGCGGCGTAGTTACGTGCTGGGCGAGACGATCTTCGCCGAACTGCGAGAGAGTTTTCTCGCGAGCGTCCTGGCCCTACCGTTGGCGGAGGTGGAGCGAGCGGGCACGGGCGATCTGCTCAGTCGCACCACCAACGACGTCGAGGCCTTGGCCCGAACCGTGCGCTTCGCCCTGCCCGAGTGGTTGGTCGCCATCATCCAGGCCGTCTTGACGGTGGTGGCGATGGTGCTGGTCAGCCCCAAGGCGTCGATCATGGGGCTCGTCTCGCTGCCCATCTTGTATTTTTCAACGCGCTACTACCTGCGATACGCCGGTCCGGGCTACCGACGAGAGCGCATGAGTTACGCGGCGACGTCGGGAACGGTCGCCGAAACGGCGGAGGGTTCGCGCACGATCGACGCGCACCGCCTGAGCGCGCGTCAGCGCGCACGCATCGACGGCAACGTGCGTGAATCCTTCTACGCAGAGATGTACACGCTCTTGATGCGACTGGTGTGGTTCCCGCTCGTGGAGTCGGCCTTCGCCCTGGCCGTCGCGGCGACCTTGGCGTGGAGCGGCTGGTTGGCCCTGCACCACCAACTCTCCTTGGGCGCGGCCACCACCGTGACGCTTTACGTGGTACAGATCAATGACCCTCTCGATCGCATCATCTCCTGGCTCGACGAGCTCCAGGTGGGCCAGACCTCGCTCGCAAGACTCGTGGGCGTCTCGACCGTGCATGACGATCGGCCCCTCGAGGGACCCGAGCCCAGCGACGAGACGATCACCATGGAAAACGTCTCCTACGCCTATCGAAGCGGGCACGACGTGCTGCGCCACGTGTCACTCACGGTGCGACCCGGTGAGCGTTTGGCGATCGTCGGACCTTCCGGCGCGGGCAAATCGACCATCGGACGCTTGATGGCGGGAATCGACGCGCCACGCGAAGGATCGGTGCGCGTAGGCGACGTGGAACTCGCGGAGATGCCGCTCAGCCAGCTTCGCGGTCACGTCGCGCTCGTGACTCAAGAGCATCACGTCTTCATCGGCAGCGTCCACGACAACTTGGCGCTCGCGCGTCCGGAGGCGAGCAAGGCGGAGATCACGCGCGCCCTCGAGGCGGTCGACGCGCTCGAATGGGTCGAACTGCTGCCCGAGGGACTCGATACCGAACTCGGCACGACGGGCTACGCGTTGACGCCAGCGCAGGCCCAGCAAATCGCTCTGGCGCGCCTGGTCTTGAGCGATCCGCACACCCTCGTGCTCGACGAGGCCACGGCGCTGCTCGATCCGCGTGCCGCGCGACACCTCGAACGCTCGCTCAGCGCGGTGCTGGAGGGGCGAACCGTGATCGCCATCGCGCATCGTCTGCAAACGGCCCACGACGCCGACCGGGTATGCGTCGTGGTCGACGGCGAGGTTCGCGAGTTGGGTACCCATGAGGAACTCGTGGCAATGAATGGCGAGTACGCCGCGCTTTGGCGTAGTTGGCGCAACGAGAAACCAGTGACCTCGTAGAATTCTCCCGTGACAACCCACTTGCGAGGCGATGAGCTCGTCGCGTGCTTGCACCGGGTCACGCTTAGCCGCGGCGCTCCGTTCGAACCTCAGTTCGAGCCCGAGCGACCCGAGACCGTGCGCCGACGAGAAGTCGCCCAAGCGCATCGAAGCGCCGTTTTGAGTCAGCTCGAGTCACTCCATCGTGACGCGCGCCGAGCAAAAAACGTGACCGAGACTCGGGCCATGATGCTCGAAGGCGTCGCGCTCATCTTGGCCGCTCGATTGCCGAGCGACGAGGCGGGGGGTCGGGTCGCGACGAGCCACGTCCTCGTGCGCGTAGGACGAGTCGACGAGCGATTCACCTACGCGCCCATCTTGATCAAACATCACGAAGTCGTCGAGTCGTCCACTACCCGCTCCATGATGCGCTCGGACTTCGAGTCGCCCGGACCCGCCCAAGCGCGCAGCGTCGCGGGCGTCTCGCCTCGCACGACGCTTCCCATGACCCGCACCGGCGTCGCGCTCGCCCACGCGACCCGAGTGCTTCAGGCCCTGGGTCACGGAGACGAGCGCGCGAATGCCGGCGTCATCGACCGCCAAGGCCAACTGTGGTGGCTCGCACTGAACAGCGACCAGCTGCCGCGCTTCAATCTCAAAACCTACGATTCCTTGTACGAGACACGCCGCGCGGTGCTCGGCGCTCACGACGAGTGGCTCCGCGAGGGTGGCCCCTTTCCCACATCGCCCTACTGGCACCGCGAATGTCTGGAGTGCCCCTTCGCGCCGCACTGCGAAGCCGATCTCGACGCTCGCGACGACGTCTCACTGGTGCGCTTCACGAATCAAGATCAGCAAGAGCTGCTTCGTCGTCACGGCGTCGCGACGCGACGTGATCTCGCTGGCCTCGATCCCAATCGCGCTCGCGCCGGGCGATCGAGGAGCGACGCGACGACGAGCGCTGAGGAGCCTATCGAGTTCGTCCTCGCCAAGTCACTCGACAAGCTCGACGACTTGATCTACCGCGCGAGGGCCCACCAGTGGAAGTCGCCGCTTCGCATCGTCGCGCCCGAATCGATGGGTTGCGCGTCCGCCGACGTCGAAGTCGACGTTGACATGGAAAGCTACGGTGACGCGACCTATCTTTGGGGCGCCGACGTGCACGTGGCTGGCGATTTCACCGGAGTCGAGGCGGGCTACCACGCCTTCGTCGAGTGGGGACCGCTGACCCCGGCCGCGGAGAGCGCGAACTTCGCGCGATTTTGGCGGTGGCTGAGTGACGTCCAAGAAACCTGCGCGGCGTCGGACAAGACTTTCGCCGCGTACTGCTTTTGGGCCCAGGCCGAGGACGGCGCGATGAACCGAGCAGTGGCGAGCCCTCTCGCTGGGGGGCCGACCCTCGAAGACCTCGAAGCGTTTCGCCGTAGCGAGCCCTCGCGCTGGATCGACCTGCACGACGTGGCCAAGCGTCAGGTCCAAACGGAGGGACCCCTCGGCCTCAAAAGTCTCGCCAACGCGGCCGGATTCTCGTGGCGTGACGAGAATCCCAGCGGCGAGGCCTCGATGATCTGGTACGAGATCGCGACCGGCACGAACGATCACCTCGCCGAAGTTTCGCGCCAACGCCTGCTCGACTACAACGAAGACGACTGTCGCGCGACTCGAGCGCTTCGCCGCTGGCTCAATGGTCGCGCACGGGACCTTCCCCATCGTGACGACCTGGCGTGGCCCCGTTGAGCCCGTCGAATCCCTTCGCGAGATCGAACCTTCTTCCGACGGCGCTCGGGGCACTGTCGGGCGTGACCAGTCTCGCGCTGGCGATCGTGGGCGCGTGGGCGCTCAGTGAGCTCGCGCACGGCCACCTGTCGAGCGGCGCGTGGGCGCTCGTGGGCGTCTTGGCGGGCCGCGGGCTTATGAGCATGCTGATCGAAGAGTTCGCCGCGAAACGCACCACGCGAAGTCTCCGCCTTTTGCGCCGACGAGTGCCGTCACTGCTGGTACGGCCCCGGCCCATGCACGAGGCGCAAAGTGACCTCGCCTGGGCGCTCGAACAAGCAGCGGGCGCGGACGAACTGACCCGGCTGCGCGCGAACGCCGGTGCTTCGATGATCGGGCTCGGCGTCATTTTCGTCAGCGGCGGCGCGCTGGCGCTCGGCATCGCGGCGGCGCTGTTGCTGCTCGCCGTTCCCCTCTACCAGCGAGCCGGCCGGCGAAGCGAAGTCCTGGCGAGCGAGTACCAACGCCGCCGCACGCAACTCGAGGAACGTCAGCTCCAAGTGCTGCGCCACGCACCCGAACTGCGCGGGCTCGGCGCGGTGGAGTACGGGGCGAGGGAGATTGGTGCGTACTCGGACCGCGAGCACCAAGCGGCGCTCGGCGCGATCCGCGTGGCACTACAGTCCTCGCTCGTCACCGAGTTCATCAGTGGGGTGAGCATCGGGTTGGTGGCCATGGTCGTTGGCTTTGGTCTCCTCGAAGGGCGACTCTCGCTCGCGAGGGCGTTGATCGCGGTCTTCGCCACCAGCGAGCTCTTCGGCGCGATTCGTCGCTACGGCGTCGAATTCCATCGGCGCGACGACGCGGCGCGCGCCGAGGCGCTGCTCACGATGGCGCCCGAGCGCACCAAGATCGAGGGATCAATAGTCGAACTGAACGCGGTCGTCACGTCGACGAACGCCGAACCGCTCACGTTGCGCGTGGAGCCAGGTGACCGCGTCGTCGTCAGCGGACCATCAGGGGTGGGCAAGACGACGCTTCTCGAAACCATGCTCGGATGGCGCGAAGCGCTCGCGGGCGAGGTGACCCGACCCTCGACGGGCGTAGGCGTCATCCAACCAACCACGCGGGTGCTCTCGGGCACGCTGCGTGAAAACTTGACGCTCGGCAGCGACGTCGATGACGCGTCCGTCACCGCGCTCCTGGGGGAACTTGGACTCGACGGTGAACGGTTCATCGACCTCTCTCGACCTCTTTTGCCCGACGGACGAGGCTTGAGTGACGGAGAACGAGTGCGGATCCTCCTCGCTCGCGCTCTCCTGGCCGACGCCCAAACACTGGTGATTGACGACGTCGCGGGGCTCTTCGACGAGGCCACACGAGTGCTCGTACGTCGTGCCCTCGAAGTGCGGCCGTCACTCACGATCATCGAAGCCAGCGTCGATCGCCCCCTCCTCACGCGCCCGACCCTTCGCGTGGAACTCGCGTCGTGAACTTCTCGTCCACCCTTCGTCGCTGGCTCGCCCGAGCGCGCCCCTCCAAAAGGGCGCTGCTCTCCGCTCTCACCAACGGCGCCGTGGCGACGATCGCGAACCTGGGCCTGCTCGTGGGAGCGGTCGGGCTCTTGGCCGACAGCGCCACGCGCCCGGGACTTCGAGCGGTGGCCGTGGCGCTCGTGGTGATTGAACTCGTCGCCTTCGCTCGCTCGCCGCTGCGATTCTTGGAGCGCATGAGCGCCCATCGCCTGGGTTACGACGCGGTCAGCACGTGGCGGCGCTGGCTCGTGGCACGTGTGGGCGGTCTCGACTACTCACGATGGCGCGCCTACGCTCTCGGCGACGTCTTGGAACGCTCGCTACGCGACACCGATGAACTGCAGATGCTGTGGCTACGTGGCGTCATCCCGCTCGCGGACACCGTGCTCGTCCTCGTGCTCGGAGACGCGCTGGTCGCGGTCTTGGCCCCCTTCGCGCACTGGTGGTTGGTCGCCGCCCAACTAATCATCATCCAGTCGATCGCCGTAGGAGCCTTGTGGTTCGTGACGCGAGACGCCCTACGCCGCGACCGCACCCTGCGCCGAGCTCGCTCGGCCTATCGGGCCGAACTGCTCGAACTCGGGGCCGCCACTCCGACGCTGGCGCTCTTGGGAAGACTCGAGCGAGCGAGCGAGCGCCTCGCGGCGCCCCAAAAAGCGCTGCAAGACGCTGAGTCACGCGCTCGGCGCGCTCGGCGATACAGCGGCTTCGTCGTGGCCCTCGGCGGAGCGCTCAGCGTCAGCGCGCTGGTGGATCGACCGCGCGCGGCGCTGCTGTGGACGGTCGTGGTGGCGGCCTACTGTCTCGCCGTCATGGAGGCGCTCGGCACCTTGCGCCTCTGCTTCGAAGCACTGGTCGCGGTCAGCGGCGGCGCGGAACGACTCGAGAGTTTCGAGCACGCCGGCCCCGCTGGTCGCCTCGCGTGGCCCACCCACTGCACGCTGCGCGCCGAAGACTTGACCTTGGTCGAAGACGGGCGCACGCTCGTTGAGGGCCTTTCATTTCGCGTCGAACCTGGGCGGCATCTGGGCGTCGCGGGAGCCTCGGGCGTCGGAAAGTCAACGCTTCTTCGAGCGCTGGCGGGCCTCGACGACGTCGCCCACGGCGCCGTCACGCTCGGTGACGTTCGCGTTCGCGACCTCGCGGAAGCGGGACTTCGCGCGCACGTCGCCTACGTACCGAGCGAACCAGGCTTTGCGCACGGCTACGCGCTCGACGTGGCGACGTTAGGGCGCGGCGACGCGAAACTCGCGGGCGAACTTCTCAGCGCGCTGGGTATCGAGGTGGCGGCGGACTCGTGGTTCGAAGACCTCTCTCGAGGCGAACTGGCCCGCGTCGCGCTCGTGCGCGCCCTCGTGACCGGGCCAGACCTCGTCGTGTTAGACGAACCAACGGCGGGACTGGGCGCCGATGAAACGCGTCGACTTCTTCGAGTGCTCGCTGGGCGCGGCGTGAGCGTGGTGGTGGCGAGCCACGACCTCGAAGTTCTTGGCTGGTGCGACGAGGTCGTGACCCTCGAGGTGCGCGCTTAGCCGTTGATCGTTCGCATGCCCGCGGCGTGGTATCGATCGCCCACCACCGCGTCGCGCGGCACGGCAATCTCCAAGTCGGCGAGGTCTTGTTCACTCAGGCGCAACGAAGAGGCCGCGACGTTTTCGCGAAGCCACTTGCGACGCTTGGTCCCTGGGATGGGCACGACGTCCTCGCCTTGGGCGAGCACCCAGGCCAGCGCGAGCTGGGCGACGCTGACGCCTTTTTCCTCGGACATGAACTCGAGATTCTTCACGAGCTCCAAGTTGTGCTCGAAGGCTTCGCCGCTGAAGCGCGGGTGATTCTTTCGGTAGTCGCCTTCGCTGGTGCTCTCGCGATTGGCGGGCTCGCCCGTCAAGAAGCCCCGCCCGAGCGGGCTATAGGCCACGAAACCAATGCCCAGGCGCCGACAGGTCGCCAGCACGCCGTCTTCGGGGTCGCGGGACCACAACGAGTACTCGCTCTGCAGCGCCGTCACCGGATGCACGGCGTGGGCACGCTCGAGCGTCGCCGCCGACGCTTCAGAAATCCCGAGGTGGCGCACCTTGCCCGCCTCGACGAGACCCTTCAAGGCGCCCCAGGTCTCTTCGATGGGCACGTCACGGTCGACGCGGTGCTGGTAGTAGAGGTCGATGTACTCGACCCCGAGTCGCGCGAGTGACGCGTCGCAGGCCGACACCACGTACTGCGGGGTGCCGTTGATGCCGATGAACGAGCCATCTTCGCCTCGTTGGTTGCCGAACTTCGTCGCGAGCACCACTTGATCGCGCCGGTCCCTGATGGCTTTACCGACGAGGACCTCGTTGGTAAAGGGTCCGTACATGTCGGCCGTGTCGAGAAAGTTGACCCCTAATTCCAAGGCTTCGTGAATGGTCGCGATGGACTCGGCCTCGTCGCCCACCCCGTAGAACTCACTCATCCCCATGCAGCCCAAACCCTGTTGAGAGACCGTTAATCCCTGTCCCAGCTGGCGTTGTTCCATATCGGCTCCTATGTGAAATTGCTCACAACCTAGCGATTGTGGGCCTCCGCCCTTACCTTATAGGTGGAACTCGCGATAATTTCTCCGTTATTGGCTGGGGGGGCCAAACATCGAGGGCCCGTCTGTTCTTCACGGAGCAGACGGGCTTCGTTGTCACTCGTCGTCCTCGCCCCAACGCGGCACGAGGTTGAAGTGCACGAGCGAAGGCGTGTTGGCGCGCGCCGCGATCATCGTCAAGGAGCCATTGTCCAAGCGCGTGCGCCAAGCGGCCGAGCCCGCGACCCCGAGCGCCCACGTGGCCGCTGACTTGATCGGGGTGACGTGACTCACGATGGCCAGGTGCTCACTCGGGTGGTGCAGGTAACTCGTCGAGTCACCCAAGAGTTCCTCGAGGACGGCGTGAACGCGCCGGTCCACCACCGCCAACGACTCGCCTCCCTCGAAGGCCGCGTCGTAGTCTTGGCGCAGCGCGCGCCACTCCTCGACGCCCACGTCGTCGACGGACCGCCCCTCCCAGCGCCCGTAGTCAATCTCGATGAACGCGTCCTTGACCTCGGCCGCCAGATGGGGCAGCGCCAGCTCGGCCGTGCGCCGCGCGCGCACCAGGGGCGACGTCCACGCTTGGACTACTCCTCCGAGGGCGCGACCCAGCGAGCGAGCCTGGCGCTCCCCGAGTTCGGTCAGGTCCGGATCGCTTCGACCGACGAAGAGACGCCTCGCGTTGCTCGTCGTCTGGCCGTGTCGAATGAAGATGATCACGGAAGTAAGAGGCGCCCGCACTCCGGACACGCGAAATCGAGATCCGCGCTTTGATGGCGCCACCGCTCGAAGTCCAAGGGCGCCAGCGCCAAGCGACAGCCGTCACAACGTCCCTCGACTACTTGAGCCGCCCCCGAAACCCCAGTGCGCACCAGGGCCGCTTCGTATCGCTCGCGCAGCGGTGAAGGCACCCGCGCGGCGAGGTCGCCGCGCTGCACGCGCAACGAAGCGATCTCCTCATCGAGGCTCACGCCGAGCTCTTGAATCGTCGAACGCAACGTTTCGCGGCGCGCGGCGAGGGGCTGAGCGGTGCTCGTTACCTCGGCTCGAGCCGCCTCGAGCGGCTCGAGCTGCTCGAGGAGAGCAAGTTCGTGATCTTCGGCGCTGCTCACGTGCTCGAGCACGATGTCGAGTTCGTGCTGCAGCGCGGCGAGCTCGCGCGCGTTGGCCGTGGAGGCGTCGAGTTTCGCGCGAAGGGAGTGGGCGCGCTCGCGAAGTCGTTCCGATGCTCCCGCCGCCTCCTGGCTGGCCCGGCGAACGGGGGCCAGCGCCTCGTCGCTCGAGCGCAGTTGCTGAGCGAGCGCACGAAGTTCTGACTCGACGATGGTGAGTTCTTGGCTCTCGGGGAGGTGGCTCTTTTGCGCGCCCACCCGATCGATCCATCGGTCGGCCTCCATCAGCGCTCGTAACGCCTCGAGCTCACTCACGACGTCCACTCTCCCATGTCTTTAAGGGGCGAGGACGCGAAGAGCTTGGCGAGCGCCGGCGCGAGCGCGGGCTCGCAGCGCGCCAGGGCCTCGTCGGGGGCGAACCAGTAGACCTCCGGGCTCTCTCCGGGCGGAGGCTTCGGCTCGGCCGCTTCGGCGAGCAGCACGTAGCGCAGGTCGTAGTGCGTGTGACCTCGGGGTCCGGGATGAACGTCGACATGAAAGAGCAGCGCCGGCGCCAGATGCCGCACTACCAATCCGGTCTCTTCGCGCGTCTCGCGCAGTGACGCCGCTTCGGGCGACTCGCCGGAATCGACGTGGCCGCCGGGCTGCACCCAGATACCAAGGCGCCGGTGAAGGTGCAAGATGACCCCACGCTCGGACACGACGAAGGCCGACGCGGTCACGTGGTGGGGATCGCCGCTTTCGGAGAAGGGGTCGTCGCCTCGATCCAGACGTTCAAGCGTGCGCGCGATCGAGTCGCGCTCGCGCTCATCAACGGGGTCAATCTGGCCAATCGCGTCGCGCAAGGCGTCGCGCTCACGCACCCGCGACCCCGAATCGGCGAAGCGACGCCGGCAGGTCCAGCGCGCCCGTCGCCATCGCCCCGCGCCGATCAGGTATCGGCTCGCCGTACACCAAGCGGGCCGGGAGAATCCCACCCCAGAGCGGAAGCGCGAGGTCGTCCTCGTCGTCGTCGGTGGGACCTTCGGAGATCTTGGCGGAACCCTCTTCGATGGAAAGCGCGACGACGAGGGTGAGGCGTAGTTCGCGCTCGCTGGCGCGGCGAATCTCGCTCGAACGACCCGGCAGCGCTTGGTCGATCAAAAGATCGAGGACCCTTTGCTTTTCGTCGAGGTTCTCGATCTCGACGAGGGGGCCCAGCACGACCGCGGAACGATACGCAATGGACGACTCGAAGCCGCTTCGCGCGAGTCGAAGCCCCTCATAGATCGTGGCGGTCACCATGACCTGAGGCTGAGCGAGCGCGGCGCGCAAGACCGCGTTGGAGTTGCTGCCGTGGAGATAGATGGTGTTGGCCTCGCGCGCGTGCAGCGTGGGCAGCGCCATCGCGAGTCCTTCGACGACGGCGCTGACGTGGCAAAACGGGGCGCCGTCAAAAATCGCGCTGATCGTCTCCACGTCGTAGCGGGCCTTTTCTGGCAGACGGCGAACGCGAGTACGTTCGCCCGGTCCTCGCTCGGTCATAGTCGAAGTTCACCACCAAAGTACGTACGCGCCAATCCAGCGATCTCAACGTTGTGCTCGAAGAGACGCGCGTGCATCACGCCTCCGCGAGGCGACGCCTGGCGCACCGACAGCGTGGGCGAGCCGGTTCGCTCCATCCACCACGGCGCCAGGGAACACAGGGCGCTGCCCGTCGCGTGGTCCTCACCAATGCCGAGTCGAGGCGCGAAGACGCGAATTGAAGCGTCCACTCCGGGACCGCCTTCGCAGACCGCCACCACGAGTGCACCCGGGACGAAAAAGAGCTCCCCGGGATCAACGCCGATCCCACAGAGCGTCTCGTAGTCCGCCACGACGGCGATGACGCTCTGCGCGCCCGCCTGAAAGACCTCTCTGACGTCACCAAAGGCGCCGCCCAGTACCTGCGCGTCGACGGATTCGACGTAACTACGCGGCAGGTCCATGCCGAGCAGCCCGTCGCGCAGCGCGCGACCCGACAAGACGCCCGAACGCGTTTGAAAGTAGAACTCGCCGCTGGGCACCCCGAGTTCGTGGACCAAGACGTGCACCGTGGCGAGTGTCGCGTGCCCGCAGAGATCGACCTCAGTCGTGGGCGTGAACCAGCGAAGCGACCACTGGTCGCCCTCGCGGCGGATGAAAGCGGTCTCCGAGACGCCCATCTCGTGGGCGATCTGTTGAAGTTCATCATCGGGCAGCGGGCGCTCCAGCAAGATCACCACCGCGGGGTTGCCGGATTCGTGGTCACCGATAAACGCGTCGACCCACCACAGGCGATGGCCAAAGGTGACGCCGACAGAATCCACCAATAGAGACTGCCACATCGGCCGTGCGCACTGGGTAGCCTTTATCGATGCGCGTGGCGACGTTTAACCTCCACGCCGGCGTCGATGGATGGGGCCGTCCGACCCCGGTCGTCGATCGCGCTCTCGAACTTGGCGCCGACGTCTTAATAACTCCCGAACTCTGGCGCGGTGAGGGGGGCCACGACCTCTTCGACGAGTTGCGCGAACGCGGCGGCTACGAGGGCATCTTCGCGCCGTTGGCGCGCGCGCAGCGCAACACGAGCGGGGCGCCCGGGCGGACGTGGCAGCCCTTCTTCGCGCACTTCAACGGCGAGCGCGGCCTCTTCTTTCAAGAACATCGCGCGTTGTCACGCGCCCAGCGCACCAGCCGGGCTCGCGCGACCCAACTCGAACTCGGCGACTGGGGGCTCGGGATTTTGACTCGCCTGGCTATCGAAGAGACGCGGGTCATCGACCTCGGTCGACTTCGCCGCGAGCGAGTGGACCGAGCCTTGGTCCTGGCGCGCCTGCGGGCCCCGTCGGGCTCGTTTTGGGTGGCCGCCGTGCACGGGGCCCACTTGAGCCATGGATCGAGGCACCAGTACCAAAAAATCAACGAGCTGCTCAACGAACTACGCCCGGAGCTGCCGATCTTGCTCGGGGGAGATTTCAACGCGTGGCGTCCGGTCTTGCGCATATTTCTACCCGGTTGGCGGTCCTTAGTGCGCAAGCGAACCTGGCCCGCCCGCCATCCCCACTCCCAGATCGATCACCTCTTCGTGCGCGGACCTTGGCGAATTCTGAAGGGTTACAGTGTCAACGCCGGGAGCGACCACCGCGCGCTGGTCGCTGAGGTCACCCTCGGCTAGTCCAGCTCACGCCCCGCGGTTTCGGGCAGACGTCGCACGAGCAACAAGGTGGGCAGCAGTGGCAGAAACGTCACGAGCGCCGGCACCCGCAACGAGTTCGCCGACGCGGTCTTGACGACGTCGGCAATCCAACCGAAGAGGAAAAGGCCGCTCGTCGCGCCCACGACCCCTGCGACCACGATCCAGCCCGCCGTCGTGGCGCGGATGCGATGTGGAAACGTCTCGGTGCTCAGCGCCGCCGCCGCCGGGGCGAGCAGCCCGGCCGCAAAAACGCCGGTCATGTACCCCACGATGAAGACGTTTCTTCCCCCGCTGTAGGCCACGCTCGCGGTGATGGCCGTCGCGAGGACTCCCAGCACGACCGTGGCACGTCGTCCGAGACGCCGCGAAAGCGTGCGGCTGACGAGCAGTCCCGCCAGGCCCGTGGCGGCGCTCAGGGCGACGACGGTGGCGACGACTCGAGGCGCGATGTGCAAAACTCCTTCGCCGTAGACAAAGGCGAACCCGTTCGCCGGGCCCGAAATGATGCCGATGGTGAATGACACCGCCGCCATCACGTAGAGCGACGGCCGCCACTCTCGCGCGACCGCGCCCAGATGGGTCAAGAACAGTTGATCTCGCTGATGGCGTGGTTCGGGCAGTGATTTCGTCAAGCGAGGCATGACGGCCAGGGGAACCAGGGCCAGCGCGAAGAGCCAGCGAAAGGAGTCGGGGCCCCGAATAAGGCCGTGCAAGACAGCGGAGGTTCCGGCGCCGAGACCGGCGCCCGCCGCGATAATGACGAGACGGTGAATTCGCCGAGCACTCGAGGTGAGCTCGACGGTCACTACTTGGATCAACGTCGAGGTCGCCGAGAGCAAGGGCCGCGCGACCGCGAAGCAGGCGACGAAGAACCAGTAGCTCGGACTAAGAGACGCCACCGAAGTCACCAACAGCCCGAGCCAGAGCGTTCGTCGTAGCACCCGCACCCTTCCCCACCGGTCCGCCAACGCCGCCAGCGGTAGCGAGGCCAGGCTGGACAAGCGAAGGACCGCGAGCCCGACCCCCAACACCGAGCCCGACAGCCCCACCACGCTTTGCAGCGTGCGAGCGCTGGTGTGGTGGCCAAAGTGGCGTGCGACGTCGTTCAGCGAAGCCACCGCTCCAAACTGTGCGAAGCCTGAAGCCATCGCGATGAAGAAGAGCAACAAGGTGACGCGCCACACGCGCGACGCCGCGAGCGCGTCAGCCAAGTTGCACGCTCTCGTCGACGACGACCAACGTCTTGCCGTGATTGCCGCCACTGAAGAGAAGATTGAGCGCCTCCGGAGCGTTTTCGAGACCCGCCACCAGATGCTCTTGGTGATGCAACGTGCCGGCCATGACCATCCCCGCTAATTCGAGTTGCGCCTCGATGAAGCGATCAGCGAAATCCAAAATGATGAACCCTTCCATGCGAGCTCGTCGCATAATCAACATCGCGCTGTTGAACAGGCCCGCGCGCTCGCCCATGGCGTTGTACTGCGAGATAGCGCCGCACAGCACGACGCGAGCGTGCATCGCCAGATTGGCGAGCGCGGCGTCGAGGATGTCGCCGCCGACGTTGTCGAAATAAAGATCAACACCCTGGGGAGCGACCTCGCGCAGCCGCTGAGCGAGTCGAGGCTCGCGGTAGTCCAGGCACTCGTCAAATCCGTATTGGTCGACGACTTCGGCGCATTTCACTGGCCCGCCGGTGATACCGATCACCTTGCGTGCACCCTTCGCCTTGGCGACTTGGCCCACGACCGATCCGGTCGCGCCGGCGGCCCCCGAGACGACGACCACGTCGCCCTCCTTCAAGTGACCGATCTCGAGAAGTCCGAAGTACGCGGTGACGCCCGTCACGCCCAGCACGTTCATCACCGTCGCGAGATCAAGTCCCATGCCCTTGGGCAGGACCGAAAACACGTTCTCCTTGGTGGCCAAGACCCACTCTTGCCAGTTGGTCATCCCAAAGACGAGGTCCCCGACCGCGTAGCGGTCGCTTCGGCTCTCGACGACCACACCCGTACCGCTGCCGCGAATGACCGCGCCGATCTCGATCGGGGGCAGGTAGCCCGGGGCGTCGTTCATCCAGGTCCGAATGGTCGGATCGATCGAGAGCATCGCGACCTTGATCAACGCCTCTCCATCGCCACAATCTGGGCGCGGCGATGCGCTCAACGTGGTGGTCGTCGCATCCACCATGCCCGCCGGTCGCTTCACCAAAAGAATCTGTCGATTGTCCATGAACTCCCCCATCTCGTAGTGCCACCCTAGACATTTGACTCCCGGCTCCACGCCATTGACGCGCCCAGCGAGTTCTGTTAAAGAGGAGTCGACCAGAGGGGGGTTGAGTGTCGCGTCGAAACCTACGCAGTGAGCTCTACGCCGACGCTCGCTTGCTCGGAAATCTGCAAGCGGCCAGTCGCGGGCCGGTCGCCTTCGGCAAACGCTACGCACGACGAAAGGTCTACGCGCGAACGAACTCGTTCACGCATTCGATTCTGCGCTCGATCTCGCTCAGTAAGTAAAGACCTTCGCCGCAGGTGCGCACCAAATGACGAACGGCGCGACCGAGGAGCAATCGCTCCTCGGTCGCGCCGTGTCGTGGTCTAGTGAACTACTTCAGCCATGCAGGAATTGCACCCTTCACGGCGTTGACCTTCTTGACCGGACCGGTGGTACTTGAGTCCGTCACGTACACCTGTCCATCAAGCGCCGTCGTCGAAGTCGCGCTGGTGACCGTCACGAGATAACCCCCACTCAGACCCTGGTGGTTGTTGGCGGTGTAACGAAGCGCCGTCAACGCCGGGGTCTGGGCGAACGTGTGCGTGGTCAAGGCCTTCAAGAACGTCGCGCGCGTCAGGTTCTTCCCCGTGGCCTTGACGGCTTCAAGGAAGGACACCGCGTACGAAATCCCGTAGGCCATGTTGCCGGTGATGGGCGAGGTCGACGTGAAGTTCGGGAAGTCCGCCTTGTCCTTCAAGAGGACCTTGCGCATCCACCCGTTCCAAACGTTCGAGGAAGATGACGCGGGCAAGAAGCTAAAGCTGACCGCACCGATCTCGGGGTCCGGGAACGGCAGGCTCGAGAAGGGCTCGTCCACCGTCACCGGGTCCGAACCAACGCTGGAGATCACCCAGTGCGGCGCGTAACCGAGCTTCAACGCGGCGCCCAAGACGGCGTCGGTCGCCCCGGGAATCGTGTCGAGCACGACGACCGTGCACTTGTCGCTCTGGAAGCGTGCCACGTACGGCGCCACGGAGGCGCCTTGAGATACAACGAGCGCGCCCACGCTGTAGAGCTGCGTGTCCGAAGGTGTCACGCCGCCCGCGAGCAGGCCCGCCAGGCCGTCAGCGCCGAAGTCGTCGCCCTGGCCCAGGTAGCACGTGTTCGCGGTCGGGTAGGTCGCGTTGATGTACTTAGCGAAGATCTTTCCCTCTTCGTTGTACGACGTCTGCCAACCGAACAGCCCCGGGTACTGGTTCGGGTTGTTCCAGTCGCGCGATCCCGAAGAGACGAAGAGCTGAGGCACGTGATTCTGCTTTAACAGTGTTCGCACGGAGTCCTGCGTGGGTGTGCCGAGTGAGCCGACCGTGGCGAAGACATGGTCCGCGAGCAACGCGTGGGTCTGGCTCGCGGTGTTCGGAACACCGGTGCAGCCAAAGCCAGGCGTGCCGTAGCAGTCGTCCTTGATGATGTACTTGATCTTTCGACCGTTGACGCCGCCCTTGGAGTTGACGTACTTGAACACCGCGTTCGCGCCACGAGAAACGTCGCTGTAACCCGGCGAGGCGATACCCGTCACGGGCTCCGTGGCGCCAATCGTGATCAGCTTGGCGGTGACGCCAGGTGTCTTCTGCGGCGCTGCGCTGGCCACGACCGACGATCCGATCGTCACCATGCCCGCACAAAGCATCAACGCGACGCCCGTACTCAGCCGACGACTTATCTTTTTTTGAATCACTTGTATCCCCCTGGAATTAGTACTGCTCTGGTAACGCTATGCCTCAGCGTAGGTCTCCTCGACGGGTGTCACGACGTCAGGGCCCTTAATAACTTGGCGGCGTCGAAAAGTCCGATACAGCCCCGCTACGCCTCGCGGCGCGAACATCATCGTCACGATGAGAAGTCCACCAAAGATGATGCCGTTAAGTTGACTCGCCAAATTCCCCTGGGGGTTCAGACCGGTACGCGCGGTAAACCACGCGATGACGTTGGTCGAGTAGGCGTAAATGAGCCCCCCAATCAGGGCGCCGGGAATCGTCCCAATGCCACCGATCACGAGGACCGAGAGAACCACGATGGAGAGGGCGAACGAGTAGGTCGCCGGCGTCGCCGAATTGTTGATCATCGTCCAAAGGGCCCCGCCGAGGGCGGCGTACGAAGACGAAATGACAAAGGCCAGCACTCGGGTGCGCGCTAAATTGACGCCGACGAGCTCGGCGCCCACCTCGTTGTCTCGCACGAGTCGCATCGCGCGCCCGACGCGACTGGCGAAGAGATTGGCCATGAAGAAGAAGGCCACGGCCGTCGCGACGATCGTGAGGTCGGTCAGCCACAGCGTGCTCGCCGTGAGCGGCGCGACCCCGCGGCTGAAGAGGCTCAGTAGCCACCCGGGAGGATTGGTCGAATGGGGCAGCTGGAGCCCGCCGTCTCCCCCGGTCCACGAGTTGAAGTAGTTCAAAATCGCGTCAAAGGCAACGGCGAAGGCGAGCGTCATACCCGCCAAATAGGGGCCGCGCAGGCGCGTCGCCGGTAGGCCCAATAACAGTCCGACGACCGCACCGCCCGCGATCGCGATCAACAGCGCCAACACGATAGGCGTGGTCGCGTGGTGATTGGCCCACATCGCCATGACGAAGGCACCCACCCCCATGAAGGCACCATTGCCCAGGGAGATCTGACCCGAGATGCCGGTCAGGAATGAAAGGCCCACCAGGGTCACCGACATGGCCGCGCCCGTGGCCAAGTTGAAATTCGTCGTCTCCGAAAAGAAGAACGTCGCGAACAGCGTGACGGCCGTCACCACGAGCACCTTCGCCGCGCGCGCCATGACGGGGTGCCACTGGCGAAAAGTCGCCGACGAGAGTCCGGCCGCCGACACGACGATCGAGATGAAGAGGACCGACGCGGCGAGCGCGTCACTGGCGTTGGGCGTCGCCACGAACGCGACGCCTACACCGATGATGCCTACCACCGGCCAAAAAACCCTCGGGCGCGTCACGCTGGCAACGTTCATACCCGCCTCGTTCGAACCGGGCTAAAGACCCCGTTGGGGCGCGCCATAAGCGAGATAATGAGAATACCAAGTGCCGCCAAGATAATGGCGTTGGAGTTCACGTAGTCACCAACAAATTGCAAGATGATTCCCATCACGACGCCGGCCACGATCGACCCCACCGGGCTGTCCAGGCCACCCACGGCCGCGGCGATGAATCCGAACGCAAAAATTCCATCCATGACCTGGGGCGTGAGTCCGGTGAAGAAATTCGACGAGACCAGAATCGCCGTGATCGTGCCCACGCCGGTCGACAGCGTCCATCCCAAGGTCAACATTCGATTCACGCGAACGCCCAAGAGCCGCGACACCTCGGGCGCGAGGGCTGACGCTCGCAGTTGCAAGCCGAGATTCGTGTAACGAAACAGCATGGCGATGGCGACCATGACGGTGAGGGCAGTGATGATTTCGTAGAGCGAGAAGGGCGACACCGCGAAGGGTTGTCCACCTAGGCGGTAATCAATAGGTGAAAACGGGCTCGGCAGTCCGCGGGGAACGGACGACCAAATAGCCGCCGCGACCGCCTCTAAGATCGTGAGAAAACCGACCATCACGACGATCGGGTTGATTTCGGGCTTGCCGTAGAGAGGACGCACCAATATCCGCTCCGTGCCCGCGCCAATGGCGAAACCAGCGAAGAGCGCGATCACGGCGCTGACCCAATAACCGAAGTAGTGTCCCAAGGCCACCATGCCCACGTACACGGCGAACATGGGCATCGCGCCCTGGGCAAAGTTCAAAATGCCCGTCGAACGCCAGACGAGCACGAGGCTCAGCGCCACCAAGCCATAAATGATGCCGTTGGTCATGCCGCCCAGCACGTCAGAGATGATGCGCGACGTTAAAAACGCGTCCATCAGACCGCCATTCCCAAGTAGTACTGACGA
>Ga0307372_10004151_pt1 | contig 22613 bp, 17 predicted proteins | sample OX1MG_FD_202533 | JGI IMG/M metagenome (GOLD analysis project Ga0307372, IMG submission 202533) | Soil microbial communities from Risofladan, Vaasa, Finland - OX-1 | ecosystem: Environmental > Terrestrial > Soil > Coastal area > Acid sulfate soil | place: Finland: Risofladan, Vaasa | collected...
TATTCTACGGGCCAAAAGCGCATTATTTGACCCGGATGCGTGCCGCCCGTAAAATTCGCGTCCCTCGAATTGCAATCTCGGGCGGTTAGCTCAGCGGTAGAGCACTGCTTTCACACGGCAGGGGTCACTGGTTCAATCCCAGTACCGCCCACCAGTTTATGTGCTTGAGATACAAGGCGATTCCGCCGTGACCTGTTTTTGTCCTACCGCCTGAATCCGATTTATGCCACAAATTCGCCACAGGCCGTATGGCAAAGGTGAGTTATGGCAACGATCAGACAACGCGGTCCCTATCGCTGGGAAGTGCAAGTCCGACGCCACGGGTGGCCAGACATCACGAGAACTCTCCGGTCGAAGAATGAGGCACAAGCGTGGGCGTCGACAATTGAATCTGAGATCGCGAGAGGTACTTATGTTGACCGTACCGAAGCGGACACTACCACCTTCGGTCAACTAGCTCAAAGATACCTGGACGAGGTAACTCCCCTCAAAAAGGGCGCGGAAATTGAACGGTGTCGCATCAACGCCCTTCTGAAGACATCATTAGCGCAATACCGAGTTTCTGCTGTATCCTCGCGCCTAATCGCGGAGTGGCGTGACTCCCGTCTCGCACAGGTCAGCGGATCAACTGTTAATCGTGATCTCAATTTAATCAGCCACGTCTTCACGATCGCTCTCAAAGACTGGGGCATCCCGATAAATAATCCAGTTTCTTTAATCAGAAGACCCAGGAATAACAAAGCGCGCAGGCGGCGCTTAACAGCAGAAGAAGAAGCAGGTTTACTCGCGGAGCTCACCCCTTCAGGGGATATTAAGTATGGTGCCGGAAGAAGAAACATTTGGATGCGACCGCTAGTTGAATTGGCACTGGAAACAGCAATGCGACGCAGCGAGCTGCTGAACTTATTGTGGGAGCACGTTCACCTGTCGCAACATTACCTCCACTTGGAGGATTCCAAAAACTCTGACACACGCGATGTGCCTTTATCGTCCAAGGCTGTCCATATACTTTCTGATCTGCCTCGATCAATATCCGGACGCGTGTTTCCGATTTCAGCGAACGTGGTTAAGTTATCATTTGTCCGTGCGGTTAAGCGTGCAGGCATTACGGATCTGCACTTTCATGACTTACGTCACGAAGCAACTAGCCGTCTGGCGACGAAGCTTTCAAATGTGCTGGAACTTGCGGCTGTTACTGGTCACAGAACCTTGACAATGCTAAACCGGTATTACCACCCAACTGCAACGGCATTAGCTTTGAAGCTCGGGTGAATGGCGTCTAATGATTTGGCATGCATGAAGATGTTCAGTACGCATGGGAGCGTACCTATCATGGAGGTGCTATTTGTGCCCCATATTCCTCAGCAAGGCTTCTAAGCGTCCTGTTTTCTGAGATAGTGTCGTGCGGAATCAAGACATAACGCCAGGGCTTTCCTCCGGTCGTAACTGAATAGGCGGATGCTTGAGCACACCACTTTACAGCGACTTCCTGCTTGGCAAGTACATCTTCTGCGGTAATTTGATTGCGAGCCTTTGCCTCAAGCATGTAGATCATGTCACCAGCTTCTGCAACAAAGTCTGGTTGGTATTCCTGTGGATTGCTACTATTGATGCGGTAATAAAGTTGAAATTGACCGTGCCCTGGCCTAAACCATCTCGACGCATCGCGCTCAAGAATCACAGCAAGCTTGCGTTCAGGATCAGAATGAAATTTCTGTACGGGATAGAGACATCGCTGAAAGCGGCCGAATAAATAGCGTGCCATGTTACTTTTGTCATCGGGCGCAACACGATAGTCGGCCGGTTCTTCATTAACAGCCATTGTGTAGGCGCATGGCTTCAGCTCCGTGAAGCCCTTGCTAATCTTCACTTCGTACTCTGATGCATCCTCGAAGTAGTACTGCTGCATCTGCGCGTGCACAAATTGCGCGATTGGCTTCTGGTAGCAGCGGAGTATCTTTTCAGCATCCTCAGAAGAAAGATAGCTCTGAAAATGCTGCACCACCTGTCCGGCCAAGTTATACAACAAGTCGGCCTGTTCGTCGTAAGAGACATCGTCGAAGTCCACCAGACCGCTGACCACGTAGTCCTCAGGCCTTACCTCACGAACACTGCCGCGGATCAATGCCACCACTTCTAGCTGTCCGGTGCGTAGATGCTGCACCCATAGTTCGTCCGACACCGCGGGATACTTCAGTGTTGACAGATCAAGCTTGAATGGGCGGAATCCGCAATTCACTTCACCCTTGGGCACAACTAGAATTCGAGGAATGTTAATGGTCTGCTGTGTAACCAGTTCCACCGTTTTCGCCACCACCGCTGCGACATCCGGCCTCTCTGCCATACCTTCTAGCCCGAGCTGAGCGGGTGCACACAGTTCTTCGACAGCCTTCACTATGTCTGCCTGAACCTCGGCTCTCTTCAGATACTCGAGGGTAGGCAACTTTTGCGGCTGGTCTTCCAGGCCTCGGATGACTTCATAAGCGGCCTGCGCTAGCTTCTGCTCCACCGGACTGGAGAATGCAGGTTGCCCATCCTGCCCCGCAAGCGCCGTGCTACCGGTCATTGCTGGTGGCATTAAGCAAAGCTTGTTGGCCAGTACTGATTGTGAGACGACCGTCTTAGTCTTCTGTGAGAGCTGTGCATTATCAAGCACCATTGACTGCAATCGAATCGGCGAATCCGGCCTTTTGGCCTCGTCTACGATTTCCTGAAACTTGTCATGGGCCACGATGTTCAGCCTATCCACCGCGGTTACGCCAGTACGCTTTCCGTATGGCAAGCGCAGGCCGCGACCAATGGATTGCTCAATCAGCGTGCGCGCGTTGGCCGCGCGCAACGGCACGATGGTGTATAGGTTGGTAACATCCCAACCCTCCTTCAGCATATTGACGTGGATGACGATCTCAGTAGGCTCATCCGGCTGTTCTACCTTCAGCAGCCGCTCGATCATTTCCTCTTCCTTAGTACCGGTCTGACTGGAATCTACCTGGATGACCTTGTCCTTGTAGCGGCCCTCGAAAAACGCATCCGACTGAATCAGTGCCAGCAATTCGCCAGCATGCGTAGTGTCCCGTGCAATCACCAGCAGAAATGGCTTTACGATTTGGTTGTCGGTCTCGCGCGCGTAGGTCTCAAGCTCCACTTTCACGCTCTCGTGAAGACGAATACCGTCTTCCAGCTTCAATCGTTCGATCTCGGGCACAGACATGCCCTTAGGATCGAAATCTTTGCGGGTCACGACGGCAGGTTCCTTGACGAAACCATCCGCCATTGCATGTGCCAGCGGGTAGTCATAGATCACGTTTTTGAATGGCTCCAGTCCGTGGGCGGTTTCTGTGAACGGCGTCGCCGTCAGCTCCAGCCCAAGTATGGGTTTTAGCTCATTTATAGCTCGGACGCCGGCGCTCGCCCGGTAGCGGTGAGACTCGTCCATCACTAGTACCAAGTCCGGCAGGTTGGCCAGGTAATCAAAATAGCTTTCACCTATATATTCCGATAGCCGCTTGATTCGCGGCGCACGGCCACCGCGCACTTCACTGTTGATCTTGGAGATATTGAAGATATTGATTCGCACGCCGCCAAACAGCACACCGCTGGTGGGGTCGCGCTGGGCGTAATTGTCGCCAGTGGTCAGCGACGGTGGATTAACAGCGAAATCGGCAATACCTTTGAAGACATATTTCGGAGTGTTTGGGGTGAAATCCGTGATGAGCTTGTTGTAGATAGTTAGATTCGGCGCAAGTACAAAGAAATTGTTTACGCCATGCGCCAAATGCAGGTAGCTGATGAATGCACCCATCAGCCGGGTCTTGCCAACACCGGTGGCTAGCGCAAAGCACAGGGAAGGAAAATCTCGCTCAAAGTCGGTAACTGAGGGAAACTCACTGTGTATTGATTCCAACGACGTCGCTACTTCTGAATTCTTGCGTGGTGGCGTGATTTCGCAAATGCGATCCAGGACTTCCAGTGATTCCCGCTGCGGTGAGCGCAAGCTCATACGACCGGCAATGGCGTTGACATGCCGGTTCATGCATTGTCCTCGTTGAACAGAGCCCGTTGACCCGCTTCGCGCAAGGCCTGTGGCAGGTTTTCTACCTGCAAGGAGTAGTCGTCATGACCCCATTCACAACGAGCCAGCACTTGCTTCGGAATTTTCTTTACTGTCAGGTTTTCGTAGGCATCAACACGGGCACGGAAGGCTGTGCACAGCACAAGCAGCGTACGTTCGCGGTCTACCTCGTCGTTCAGCTGCTGCAACTGCTCGTGGGTCAGACTGGCGGTGGTGACGTAGATGAAGTCCCGCTCGCTGGAACGGCCGTGCTGCCAATACACCGAATCCGAGGGTGCGTAGGTGAAGCCCTCCAACTTGCAGAGCGCCTCGGCCAACATCGCCGCGTTGTACTCGCGGTTGATGACCCAGTTGCCCCACTTGTCTTTTTCCAGAAGCGAGGGCGCTAAACGGTAATACCGGAAGCCGCCGCCGCCCTTCCAACTGACGGCCTTGGTGATGCCGTTTGGATCCTCGCCGTCGATCACCTTCTTCAGGCGCGGAATGATGTGCGTGTGGCAATGCTTACCCAGTTCCACCATGATCCAGCGCCGACCCATCTTGTGCGCCACCGCGCCCGTGGTGCCAGAGCCGGCGAAAGAGTCCAAGACTAAATCTCCCTCATTGGTGGCAACGTCGAGTAGCCGCTTAAGTAACTTCTCTGGCTTTGGCGTTGCGAACCACTCGGATTTATTCCATTCGGGAAAGAGCCGTTTCTGTTCAAATTTGGCCTGCCTGTTGTGCCCCGTCTCCTCCAAGTCAACCCAGAGTGTTGATGGCGGAAGCCCTCTTTGCTCCCAAAGATAAGTACGCCTTCTGATTCCCTCACCATCCGGCGTGAATCGTATCTCGCCGGAGTCGAGTTTCTCTTGTAGTGTTTCCTTCGACCACCGCCAGCCGTTCGCTGGGGGCTTTATTGTGTGCCCTTGCGGGGAAACAATTTCGTAAACTAGGTTTTCACGGTAATTCGGTGAACCGAGCGGGTTACCGTCGAACCACGGTCCGCGTGGGTCATTGTCGGGGTTTTTGAAATGCCCGTATTTCTCGTCTTCGCCGCGTGTCTTTATGCTCAACCAATCAGGGTTCTTTGAATACACAAGTATGTGGTTATGGTCCAAAGAAAACTGTTTCGCGTCGTTATTGCTGTTGTCGGACGACTTCCAAATGATGTTAGCGACAAAATTTGAACGCCCAAAAATCTCGTCACACAATACCTTCAAGTAGTGCGCTTCATTGTCATCGATTGTAATCCATAAGGAGCCCTCATTGGAAAGAAGCTTCTGGATGATTACCAGTCGATCCCGCATGAGCGAAAGCCACAGCGAATGCTCGATGCCGTCATCGTAGTGCTCGAAGGCGCTTCCGGTGTTATACGGCGGGTCGTTGAAGACGCACTTCACTTTGCCCGTGAACTCTGCCTCTAACGCCTTGAGCGCCAGTAAGTTATCTCCGAAGATCAGCCGGTTGTCGAAGATGTCCCGGTCCGACACACGCTGCGCAGCATGATACGATTTCGACGGATCCTCAAGCAGAACCCGCGGCTCCAGCTTCGGCCGGTTTTCCTTCCCGATCCAGGTGAGTTCAAGTTTTTGCTTGTTAGTCAACTTAATCGCTTCCCACACAGGTATCGAACATCATCGCTAAACTCTGGCATAGCGATATACGCCTTTAATGCGCTGAGCGAGAAACTGACCTTTTGATGCTGCTACCATCATCTGATCAAAAACCATGTTGGGCACATCGTAATAATCGTAGGCAACACCATTTTTGAATTCTACCGTGAGAATCATCGCATTTGAGTTGTATCGATAGCGAGCGATATTGGAAGATTCTGGTGTTTTAATCCAGTTCATGGTCCTCTCCCGCAGTAACGTTGGAATCGGCATCGTTTGTATCAATCTTTTTGTGCTCATAGTAGGGACTTTGCTTACGCCACTGTCGCATAACGATCATGTAGTCCTCTTTTTCAAGCTGTCTTTGCACGGCCCACCCGCCCTCATCTTCATAGCCTTTCGTGGAATTGCCACGAACCACGACATTTGGATCCCTACTGTCTGGCCAGCGGCCCTTGCCCGGTGGGTCAATCAAGGTTCGCATTGGCAGGCTTACGGCCTCGCCGACAATAATCGCCTCACCTGTGCGAAGTATCGGAAGCATATCGAACAACCCTTTTAGATTGTCCGACGCCGCTCCGGTTACTTGTCCACGATCGACGTCATTGGCTAGACGCATGGCGAAGAGCGTGCCGCATTGCGAGAGGACGGTGGGATCGATCTCCGACGGACGTTGACTCACGATCATTATACCTACACCATATTTGCGGCCTTCTTTGGCGATGCGCCGTACGGCACTGGATGCCGCGCCGCCATGCTCCTTCCCCAAATATGCATGTGCTTCTTCAAGCACCAGCATCAGGGGACGTAATCGTCCGCCTTCGGGTAGGTTTCTCGCCCAAAAGAGCGCGTCGTACAAAATGCGCAGCAGGGCACCGATAAGGTCGTTCAGCACTACTGGCGGAATGCCCGACAAGTCGAGAATCGAGATGGGCGCTGGGCTTCCTAGCCATTCCTTTAGCAGCGAGTCCAAGTCTTTAGTAACAGTTCCATCGATTTTAGGACACCAATCACCGGGATTGAATAGGAAAGAGAATTGCGGGTCACGGAGCTTAGATGCTAGAACCGCCAGTTGCTTCCGCATGTTAATAGGGTCTGGCCCCCAATTTACCCTCTCGTTCGCTGGTCCGGTGGTCTTGACCGTACGATACAGCGGAGGCGTCACCGACATGGCGTCACCGGATTGCACCGGGTTCCCATTATCGTCAAGAACGTAGGCAGGCTCCACTTCGTCGGCAGCACCACCGGGCCTTGGAATGATAGTGCGATGTTCCCGTTGGTGAAGCTCGAACCAGAGCTTATGAATGCAGAACGGTACTGGTGAGTCCACGGTCAATCTTTCAGTAGTGATCCCCTCCCGCGCCTGCCTCTCCAACGATTCGCGCTTTAGAGATACGATGGCATCGGCAACAACGGCCCTTGCTTTGTCGTCGCTCAGGTCTCCGAAAGCCAGTTTCACGAGTTCATCGAAACTAAGTGCCCAAAAAGGTATTTGTAGGGGCTTTTCACCCTTCTCCTCTCTGGCATCTGTCGAAACTCTGAACACGGAGCATCTGTCGGCCAGCGCTTTCGCATACTCACCGTGAATGTCCATGATGATGATGCGAGCCGAGGGATAGCGAGCCGGATCCGAAAGCGCGGTCAAGAGGCCGGCAACCGTCGTTGATTTTCCAGCACCCGTAGTACCGACAACAGCCGAATGGCGAGTGACAAGTTTGTTAATATTGATGAGTGCTGGGATTGATTCGGCACTAGCCAAGTGACCTACTGTTACGAAATCAACCGGATCACCAGGTCCGTATATTTCACGAAGGTCTTCCTCGGTGACAATATGCACAGCATCATTAATAGTGGGATGCTGTGAAACACCTCGCTCGAATTTTCCTCCACGCCCTCTCTCGCCAACCAATTGCACTTTGAGCCACTGGTTGCCCCATGGTTCAATGCCACCTTCAGCTTTTGGTGCCGCGCCCGCTCCGACCTGAGAAACAATTCCAAACAGCGATGTATAGCCCAGGGGAATACGGACAAAACTCCCGACTTGCCCAATTCGGTAGGATTCACCCCTATAGAAGCTCAGCCCTGTGGCGGTCTCACTAGCTAGCGAGACGCTCACCGATGTGCCAGCCACATCCTGAACCGTACCGATTAGAGTCGGATCACTTCTCATCTTTACCTCGCTGCTCAATATCTCGGCTGGAGAGTTGGTAAGCCAGCAAACGTCCGAGCGCAGCGAAATCACCGAGGAGCCATTTGCAGCGGTCCGCGGGTGCAGAGGTACGCCCAGCCGGCATATCAATCCCTACAGCGATCGGATAAGCCGGGTTGTCGTCATTCACCGTGGCATGCCACACGCGATCGACAGTCCCGATCACTGCACCATCGGCAGCCAACAACGTCAAGTTAGCGTGTCGCTTCGCGAGCTCGATTCCTTTTGGAATATTCTCGCGATCATTGAAAATCATCCCGAGGCATGCTGCATTAGGGTTCCCTGACAGGCCTTGCGCGATAACGGCATTGATATGCTCATCACCGAAGGAATAGCCACAGGTGAGAAGGAGGCATTGGTCCGAGCGCAAAAATACTCGCAGCCGCTCCAGCATGGCGTAATACGGCATCTGCCGACTTTGATCGTATTTGAGATGAGACGGATAAATTAGAAGTTGCTCTCCCTCGATATGTTCGCGGCTCCGGCGAATTTTTTGTTTAGCAGTCATCCACCAGTTAATTGAGCCATGTATCTTCCAGAGGCGTGCCCAGCGCGGTGGTAAGTCATCCTCTGCCATTGAATCAAGGTCCAAGAACGCACTATCGGAACCGACAAAACCATCGAAGTATGGAACGAGCTGATCTTCAAGCGCCTGTTCCAATGAAAGATCGTAGTTGGTGGTGAATATTTCCACCGCCCTTTCGCGTGGAATAGCCTGAATCCAGCTCGCGAGAACGTGGTATGGCGAATCGCTTGCCGGGAGAGGTTTATTGACAATTGTACGTACCTGTTCACAAATAGCGAGATCGAGCTTGCCAAGAATGTCTGCTGAAAAGCCATCTATCTCGCTGTTTTCACCTTTGCCACAAAGAGACTCGAGTGTCCGGATATGACTTAGCACGTCTTCTACCGTCGGTTTTTGGATGCCACGCGCAATCACGCGGTTCCACGCATCCTGTGCAGAAGCCTTTAACGTAGCGTGGTTGTCCAAATAATCTTTGACCTTTTTTGTGAGACCAGCAATATCGGGAATCAGAGACTTTCCGTTAGTATCTTGAATAGACAATGAACAACCAGCGCCGATGAAGAAACCAATGCGCATCTTGCTCGGAGCAAGGCGTTGTAAAAGATCAGTGGTTCGACGATAGGGACAATGCACTGAGTTGGGCGAGACACTTGGACTCGGTACAGAAGAAACCACGCTTGTCACTGAGCTGTGAACCTCTGGCAACGTGGATACAGCAGCATCCTGTTTCTTTTCTTTCATCGCGCTTCCCCTTCAGAGTCATGCTTTGGGGCGTTGAGCAATGGGAAATCCAACCCGTCGATTTCCTGGAGGGTCTTTCCGGCGATCCCTTGCAAATCACCATACATTCCAACCGTAGCGGTCATCACACGATCAATCTGCGTCTCGCGTTTGGCCCACTGTTTCTGAATCGCCTTCTTTTCCTTGTCCAGGTCCTCCTGCATGGCCGAGAACGCATCGACGATGGCTTCAACCCGCTGACGGAAGCGTGGCCCCGTTAGATACTGATAGATCAGTTCTGTCTTAGTTTGCTGGCCGGCTGAAATCTGCCGAGCTGTGCTGACCTGTACCAGCAAGTCACGAAGCACGGCCGCCATGGGAACAATGCAACGCGGGTGTGCAACCCAGACACCATCACGGATATCGAAAGTCTCAATTTCTTCGGGCAGAGCTTGGCTGATGATGACTGACAGATCTGCCTTTGCAGCCCGCTGATCGTCGCGCAGTTTGGCGAGCCACCCATCACTCCAGCTTTTGGTGCGCTTGGATTCCCACAGAATGAGTCCGCACGGCTGACCGCTTGGGCTAGTGACTCGCTGCAGAACATCCCCGCCGAACTCACCCTTGGGAATCGGTTCAATTGAATCCAATGGGAATCTGTCACGCAGCAAAGTCTCGAGTTCGAGTTCCTGCACTTCACCCTGCAACTGCTGTGAGCCTTGCTCCGCCTTGCGTTTTAAATCTTCAATCTGCTTGCTCATGGAAGAGATCGTCTGCTCCTTTTCGGCCACCTTGAGCCTTAGAGATTCCTCGGCTTCTTGCACAGCTTTGCTGCGCACCACTGCCAGGTTTTCCTGGACGCGTTTCTCCACAGTCAGATCAACCTCGCGCTTGGCGTCATCGAGTTCACGCTGTTTCTTTAGGAAATTAGCCTCGGCCTGCTGAGCTTTGGCAAGCTTTTCGTCGCGCTGCTTCAAGACATCCTGAAGATCGGCGACCTCTTTCATCTTCTGGGCAAGATCAGTTGCCGCTGCGAGCTTGGCCTTTTTGCCTTCTTCCTCCGTGATACGTGCGCGATCCTTTTGCAGTTGTGCAACAACTTTGTCGGCGACCTGCTGATCAAGCTTAGTTTGGGCTTCTTCGAGGGCCTTGGTTTGCTCACTGATCGCCTTCTCGCGCCTCGCTATCTCGGCATTCTTGGCGGAAAGCTTGGACTCGTATTCTTGCTTGATGGTCGCAAGCAGAGGTGCAGCCAAGCTTTCCGTGAGCTTAATTTCGGTGCCGCAGTTCGGGCACGTGACAGTTGGCTCCGGCATACAATCTACTCCCGATAATGTATCTTTATTCAAAAAAGTGACCATCGCACCGAAAATAGAAGATTTGTAGCGATGGACTGGTTTAGTCGGCCTTCAATATTGCTGATCATCTCATCACGCTGACTATCAATACGATCCTGGGCATCAAACAGGCTACGTCGCTTCTGAGCGCGCTGCGCTTCTAAGGCCTTGATCTGTTTCTGCGCCCCAAGTTTTTCCTCCAATGTTAGTGCTGCGATAGCGGTACGGCGGGTTTCTTTGATTTGGCGGTCGATGTCCTTTAGCTCGCGCTCAAGACCCATTTTCAGATCATCTGCCCAGCCATCAAGCTTCTCAGACTCTACTTCAAAGAGGCGCGCGTTGCGCTCAGAAATTGTGCGTTGAATAGTAGTCTTACGCCCCTCCGCAATATCTTGAAGCGCAGCCACATCAATCGGTACACCTTGTTTAACAATATGACCCGGTACCGCCAATAAGCGTTGACCTACATCCTCATCTAGCAGCATACCGTCATCAGTGGTGGCTGCAATAATCAGGTGATCTTCTGCCTGATTCAATGAATCTACGCTAAAGCGCCATACGGCTAGGGTTCCCCGTTTTCGTAGCAACGGATCCAGTGCGCTAATACGGCCTTCGTGTTGACTGTAATCGAACTGAATTTCTGCGGTCGGTAATTCGACTGCTTTTGCATGTAGCAGAATAGCCTCGGCCAATGGATGATTAAGGCGGTAGAGGTGCGCGTCACCAGTGCGTCGTGGCAATTCGTAGCGCCCCAACGGAACACCAGTAATTTCACTGATGAATGCGGGTAGTGCATTCAATTGAAATACACCATCTCCAGTAAATTCAGCTCGGTCGCCGAGTTCGTGGCGAGTAAGTAGCATCAACAGTCGTTCATAGCGGCTCAGGAACTCTTTGGAATTCTCCTCGCGAATGCGCAGCTTTTCACGCACCTCATCATCAAAGTTCTCCAAGAGTTTCTGACGGGTGCGGGCCATGGATTGATCTATCTCAAAATTCAGCTCAAGTTGCAACTGGTCAAATGCACTTTGAATTTCTTCCGGTTTACGGCAGCGTTGGTAAATAGACGCAATGCGCTTTTCAAAGTCTACACCGGATTCGATTGCGCCCAAGATTTCATCACTTGCCCCAAATACGCCTTCAAACAACTTGAATTTCTGGTCAAGCAATTCATAGACCCGCATATCAGCAGCGTTCTTACGATTAACAAAATTGACAACCACTACATCGTGCTTCTGGCCATAACGATGACTGCGACCGATGCGCTGCTCGATACGCTGCGGATTCCAGGGCAGATCGTAGTTCACCACTAGCGAACAAAATTGCAGGTTAATACCCTCAGCACCCGCCTCTGTTGCAATCATGATGCGACCCTGTTCGCGGAAATAATCCACCAGCGCCGAGCGCATATCCGCTGTGCGAGATCCGGTCACTTGATCGGTACCTTCGTGACGTTCCAGCCACTGGGAGTAGATCGCCCGCGAACGTTCATCGCTGTTGCTTCCATTGAACAGCACAATGCCGTCTGCGTAGGGGCTGTCAACCAATACCCGTAATAGATAGTCTTGGGTGCGGCGTGATTCGGTAAAGATAATCGCCTTTTGCTCGGCTCCCAGTTCGCTCAATTTGGCAAAAGCTACACGGAGAACCTTCACGAGGGCTTTACCTTTGGCGTTGTGATCTATGGAGGTCGCAAGCTGGATAAAACTTTCAAGATCATTGATCTCTTGTTGGATGGCATGCCGGTCCGCCTCGGTAAGCGGTTCCTCAGGCTCATCTTCCTGCCATTCATCAGCCGTCTCAGTGAGCGCCTCGTAATCCTCTGTGAGTTGCTCATCAAGGGATATCGGAGCTTCCGCTTTCTGGAGGCGTACCTTTAACCGGCCTGACATCTTGGTTAGTGCGCCGGCAATAGCAAAAGTCGAAGAAGCTAATAGCTTGCGCAATACCAGTGTGATCAATGCGCGTTGTCCGGCGGGCAACGCTTGCAGGTTATCTCTCTGAAGATAGTCAGACACCAACATATACAGTCTGTCTTCGCCTTCCTCAGGTGTGAACTCTTCAAGTAACGGCAAACGTCGGGTAAAAGGAACATAGGCCGTTACTTGCCGCCGAAGCGTCCTGTAACACACAGGTTTGATACGCGCCTTAAGCGCGTCAAATACCTGGCCATGTTCAAGATGGGCATACTGCTCGCGGAAGCTTTGCAGATCACCAAAGATATGTTCATCAATGAAACTGGTCAATCCAAACAGTTCCAGCAGAGAGTTTTGCAGAGGCGTTGCCGTGAGCAACAGTTTGTCCCGTCCAGCCAGCGTAGCCTTCAACGTGTTCGCAATAACATTGGTCGGCTTGTATACGTTCCGAAGCCGGTGTGCCTCATCAATTACAACGATGTCCCAGGCGACAGCATGGAGGTCGCTGGCTTTACTTCTCGCAAACTGATAAGAACAAATAACAATTTCAGGCCTTTCGAAAGGTCGAAACTCGCCGCGTCGGATAGCTTCGTTATAAGCTCTCGCCTCAAGTATCCGACACGGCAAAAAGAACTTTTCGGTCAGCTCCTGTAGCCATTGCTTACGAAGGTTTGATGGTGTAATGACAAGAATGCGCCGCTTTCGCTCAGCCCATTTTTGGGAAATCACCAAACCAGCTTCAATTGTTTTACCGAGTCCCACTTCATCAGCCAGTATCGCTCCCTTAGATAACGGAGACTGGAAGGCAAACAATGCAGCATCTACCTGATGCGGATTTAGATCTACCTGCGCGCTGGCTACAGTGCCAGCGAGTTTTTCAGCACTGCCAGCTGGGCAACGCCTCGTCAGCTCATGCGCGATGTATTTAGCTTGGTAGTCCGTTAAATTCATTGGTTAGCCTTTAAGGACGGAACAGCGTAATCCATGGGCCAAGACACTAAGTCTACGCGGCATCGCTTTTACTTCCGCTTCCCTAGCAACTCCGATCGCCCAGCCACAGCCTTTTCTTCCTTTAGTTTCGGTGGATCGGAGAACCCTGTAAATGGCTCTCCAAGTGATGCAGTTCCCAAGGAATAAGTGCGCTTATCTCGCAGAGATGCAATACCTTCTTGCCACATGAGCAACATGCGCTTACCCGTATCTGTAAAATCTGGATGTTCTTTCATGGCTGCACGAACTACGGGGCCGGTTTCACTCACTGCTTGAGTAATGGCGTTCACGATTTCAGCTTGTTCACTCCGTTTAATTCCAAATACCGTTACGATAAACCTTTCCAAATTCTTACCAGGATTCCATGTCTTTTTACCCATGAACGATATACCTGGTGGATTATTCTCATAGTTGGTATATACATTCGTTGTGAGCATGTCATAGATTGGCGCCAAATGAACATCGGCTCTGGATGTGTAGAGCAACGCAATATTTTTTGCATGACAATCGGCGTTGCGAAGTGCATACGTAAGTAGCAGCGTTAATGTCAATTTACGGAATGTATCAAGCTGTTTATCTCCAGGAACCAAGTCGCGTACAGCTTTTGCAATGCGTTCCCAGGTGGTCTCATATTTCGCGGCAGGACGTAAGCCGAGTAATGCACAAAAATCTTCCATACCCCAATAGAGGCCGCCTTGGCTGTCCACGTCGAATCGATGAACAATTAATGCTTGACCGTCATTGGATATTTCGGTTTTGGCAGTGGGTAGTAACTTTGCGGCAACTTGCATGCAGAGATGCTCATTTAACGTAACAAACGGTAGGCGGTGCGAGGCTCCTTTGATAATGTGGCGCCTCGTTAGCAACGCTGCTTTCTGATGTTGCCCCAAGGTAACGTGCTCCAGTTGCGAGTCCAGGAACTTTGGAACTATGCCGGAAACGCCGCTAGTCGCATGCTGCCGCACCAACGTGGAGAACGCCTCTTCGGAATTATCGCCCTGAAGTATTTCCGCGACTTCTACAGGTTCTGCCGGCACATCCAATCTAGCTCCTGGCGCCGCAACCTGGACACGGCCAACCATGTTGCGGCCCACCACGGACAGCAATGCAATTGGGCTTGATCCAACCACGGCGCCAAACTGCTCCTGGAGAACTTGCAAGAGATAACCCTCAGGGAGGTTCATCTGCAAAACGGGCGGTAGCGTGTCGTCCCAGACCCAAGACTCCGTTCTTACTGGCATTGTCAATGAGATGAAATCATCCTGGGCAGTATTTGAGTGATAGGTGACAATGCTCTTGAAGTCGCCTTCTTGTTCCAATACCGCGACATCCCGGCCCTGCACATAGATGGATAGCTTCATTTGCCCCCTCGTTCTTTGCGGAGCTCATCCAGCGATCCTGCCTGGCCGCTCTCTGCAAATTGCAGCTCCATGCCAAGCACCGCCAGTACAGCAAGCAGCTTGCGTGCCCCCATATCAGTCATATGCCCGCGCTCAAAGCGTGACAGGGACTCTGGCGTGATACCTGCCTTGCGTGCCACATCGGCTTGCTTCAAGCCTTGCGCTCGGCGCCTAGTGGCAACAGTTACGCCCAATTCGGAAAGCAATTTCATGATATATACATCAATATAAATGGAGTTTAGCTGTATTATTGACATATATATCAATTTTTGCAAGTCCAGCGTCCCAAAACCAACAACCATCCACCCCAAAAATATCGAAATCCTAATCCCATGCAGCTCGGTATTCACAGGGCAAGCGCAGAGAGTGCCGGGGGTACATGAGGGGCAAATGGGCTGAACCGGGGTCTATAGCAGCCCCCGCTCAGCAAAACTCACCACGTCGGTAGAGCTCACGACGAAGTGATCCAGGACGCGGATATCCACGAGCGCCAAGGCGTCCTTCAGGCGCTGGGTAAGCCGACGATCAGCATCGGATGGCTCGGCAACGCCAGACGGGTGGTTGTGGGCAAAGATCACACCTGCGGCGTTGTGGTGCAGTGCAGCTTTTAGGACCTCTCGCGGATGGACGCTCGCGCCATCCAGCGTGCCGCGGAACATCTCCTCAAAGGCGATAACGCGGTGGCGATTGTCCACGAAGGTGCAGCTGAACACCTCGTGATCAAGCCGGCCTATGCGAAGCCGCAAGAAGTCGCGTGCTGCCTTGGGATCGGCGAGTGCCGGCGAAAGCCGCGTAAACCGCCGTTCAGCAATTTCGAGCGCGCGTAAGAGAATTTCGTCCTCACCGAGTAACCGGTATTTTCTACCCGGTTCCCGAATGCAAATTTGCTTTTCGTTCATGGCTAAGCTCTCGTAGGTGGATGACGGGAGCATGGCCAGCACTGGTAAGCCGCGCGGTCACAGGCCGGCGTAGCCGCCCGCAGGGCTTGGCCTTGACCGCGAAAGCGGCGAGAGTGCTAGTGCGGTTTTAGAGTCATCCAACGAGAGCAACTATGAACGGATAACAGTCGGGAAACGGGAAACGCCCGACAAGTACGAAATCCAGCGCGCGGTAAACGGCGGCCGCGGCTAAACGCCAAGCTGCCAGGGGGGCCCTAGAGCGACCCGAGGCTAACAGTAGGCCTTTTAAGACAAGGTGGTGTCTGCGCGTTCGGCTACCGAGTTATGCCAAGTTCTGTAGTACGCTCAGCGCGGTGCAAGATACGATCAGGACGCACTGCAAGGGCCGGGGTATAATCAAGACTCACATCCTTCTGGCGTGCTCGCGACCACTCTGGTGCCAGATCCGCGAATGTTTGCCGGTCGCCGTAGACGTGGGTCTCTTGGCGCGCACGTGAGCCCGCCACGTAGGCCCACTCGCGCGAGGTCATTCCGCTGTCAGTGGCCAGTATGTGTGCACAATCCACAGTCGAGCCTTGCGCTTTATGCACCGTGATAGCGTACCCGTACTCCAGGTGATCATAGTCGCGAGTGTCAATAAGCCGCTCGCCGCCATTGTCTAGTGTAACAATCAGCCGTGCTTGTCCTGGCGCTGCGGCTTTAATTGACAACAAAGTGCCAAGATCGCCATTTTTGACATCCACCGTGCGATGGTTGCGGGTGAACATGACCCTATCACCCCCTGCAAACTCGCGCTCACCATGGACAGTAGCGAGCACGATATTGTCTGCTTTGAGCAATCCCTGCTCTTGCGCCGCACGGCGGGCGTATTCATTTACATCACGTGCCTCTTCGCGCGTGGCAGTCAAACCCAACGACAACCGGCCACTCGACATATCGCCTACAATTGCTTGCGCCATGCGCTCTTTCGCTTCCCGCGCAGTTTCATAAGCGTGGACGCGCCCGCGCTGATACAGATTCTCCAGTGCCTCCTCGGATCGGCCTGCCGCCAAATCGCGTACAGCTTGGCGATCATCTAGGTTATTTTGCCGCTGAATGTTATTCAGGGACACGCTACCGATGCGTTCCTCCACCGCTCGAAAGGGGGCACCTGCTTCTATCGCTTGCAGCTGTCGCGTATCTCCGACCAGCACCACCTTGACACCGGTGCGTTCGGCGACTTCGAGCAGTCCGGCCATCTGGCGGCTGCCTACCATACCGGCTTCATCTATAACAAGCACATCCCGAGCGGTTAATCTGTCGCATGGTTCGTGGAAACGCCCCTGCTCGTCCTTAAACCCACGCGTATCCATTTCGAGGCGTTTCAGTGTGGTGCAGTGAATGCCAGAACCTTTCTCCAGTTCCTGGGCGGCTTTGCCGGACAGAGCGGCGCCGCGCACCCGATAGCCTTGATCCTCCCAAACGTCACGGCAAATTTCCAATGCAGTGCTTTTACCTGTGCCCGCATAGCCGCTCAAACATTCTAAGTCACCCCCATTCATGAGATGGATGGCCGCCCGGCATTGTTCATCGCTCAACGCGGGTCGCTCGCTCAAAGCCCCTCGCATGTTTGCTTCTTTTATTTCATGCGTTCGGCTTTGGTGCCAGCGCTCCGCGCGCTCCACCATGGCTTTTTCAAGTGCTTGCATTTCAATCGTGGTATAGCGTGTACCTTGTGGTGATTCGAGTGCAACGGTGCGCTGATCGGACTTTACCTGAGAGACCGACTTTTCAATGTCACCGATGTCGCTAAATATCTGCTGCTCAATGGCAACATACGCATAGAGCTGAGCCTCGGTCACAGTACTGGTCTGATGCGTCATTTCCGCCTGGATTGTTGCCACATCGAGCGCATATTCACGCTTTGCATGTTGGCGCTCCAGTGCCTCTTGCAGCGTCCACTCAGGTGAGATGTTTCGGGCACGCGCTTGCCATTCTCGTATGAGGATTTCGCGCGAAAGCAGCTGCTTGGATCGCCGCGTCGTGAGCGCCGCTACCTCTGAGGCTTTGGCACTCGTGACGCCCCACTCTTTCATAGCATGTTCGATCTGACCCCGTCGCTTTGAAAATGTGATTTCAAGCTCTTGGGGTATCCCAGCAATCCGAAAGGATTTACCGTCGCGCTCTACGTCAAAACCGAGCTCCTTTAATCCTTTGGCCAATTCGGACCGGTAGGCAGCACCCGCAGACATTTTCCATTGGTACAGAGGGCGCGGATCGAGTGTTCCGATCGTGCCGTCGGCACGAGGTGCCAGGTTAAAAACCATGCAATGCGTATGCACTTGTGGGTCCGCTTCGCGGCTCGCGCCGTGGCGGTATGTCGCAGTCACCAAACCGACCTTTTCATGGCGCTCTTCATCGGTAAAGCGCGCGCCACTCTTCCGACGGGTGTAAGACGCATGGGCTTCCAAAAATGCAATGCTTTTCGCGACCGCGCTGGTATGCGCGGTCTCGATTTTCTGACGCAAGTCCTCATCGGCCAATGCCCAGACAATACTGACTGACTTGGGCGCACTGAAGGTCAAATCCCACCCGGAACGACGGTTCTCTTGACCAGCGTTCTGGGCTTTGCCTAAAGCGCAGTATCCAGCGGCTAGCTCAATGAATTCTTGAGCGGTGGCACTACGCTGCAAGCCGAGATTATCTGCGCCACTCCCAAGATAGACTCCTTGAGTTTCGCGGGCGTAATAGTCCTCCAAATCCTTACCCGCCGCATCACCTTCCGAAAGATGGTGGTAGTAGGAGACTGCCCTCGAAGCGCTTCCACGGGCTGAGATGGAAAGCATTATCGGATCTTCCGGGTGTTGATCACGAGTTCCGACAGAATCGGATTCAACTGTTCGGCCAGCCGTCTGACTATGGGAGCCGGATGTACGTCGCTAATTTTGGATGCCAAAGCCAATTCAACCTGGTTCAGCTTCGCCTCCACCACCGAAGTAACGGCCATCGCGATTTGCGTCGCCAATCCCGCAGAAATACTTTGATTATGGATCAAGGCGCGCACGCGATCGCTGTCGGTATCTCCGGGAATGCGCCGTAGCGCCGCAAACTCCACAGCACTTAACCGCACTCCAATCTGTTTAACGCTCATCTGTTTGCTTCCTGACCCTTGGGTTACTCCTAGCTCGTTTGTCTATCCGTGTCACCGAGCGCGGTATTGCGGCCAGCTCCAGCTACGTTATTTTTTGAGTCAAACTCACCGTTTCGCTCGCGCGCCGCCATCAGACTAAATTCACGCTCTAGGTCATCGGCGCCGAGCGACCTCGCAATAACCAGCGCCAGCAATCCTGAGGATCGAGCGGCACGCGCAATCGCACGCGTCGCCGCCTGGCCTGCTTGCTGTTTCTCAAGCACTTTGGCTTCGGCAAGCTCAGACTTTAGGGCTTCGATTTTTGAGGCCAATTCAGCAACTTTCTTCATATCCACTCTCCTCGATTTTCAAGAATCCATCCTGGGCCCTGTGTTACCACGCTTTGGCTGCATGAACTCAACAACTTCGAGCCATGCAGCCTGTGGCGATAACGACGCTGGTATCAACTGATACCAGTCGAACCTCGGCAGTACGGAGGTTTGCACCCAACATCGGTATCACCACAGGGGAGTCGGGTGTGGAGCATTTTGCTGCTTGTTCTTCAATGGACTTGAGAACAGACTGACAGGTCCAATTTCCATACGGCCAGATCGGCATCTTTTGACCGTAATACAATGCTATAAGCCACCGGGCGTTCATGACTTGGCATTCAAGCCAGCACCAAAGGCATCAAGGTCCACCAACGGAGAAGCCAGTTTTGGCTCGGGGGTAACCGGTGATGCGGCGGCTCGAGAAAGCTCGTTGCGCAATACTTCTCCAGCCGATGGCTCATCCCTTGCCGTGCGGTTCCATGAGGGCCCCACGGTAAAGATGTTCGGACATTTGTTTATTTTGATTTTGACTTGGACGGCAGGATGATGGCTGACCTGGATGTATCCGCGCAGATTAGGCAAAGCCCGCAGTTCATCGGCGCGCACCCTTGGCCGTAATTCATCAGACTCTGTCCATCCTCGGGTGGTTCCACTCTCACCCTGTGACCAATTTTTGCGTTTGACCTTTACTTCCTGTACGCCCAGTTCGCGGCTCCAAAACTCCGCACCATCAGCGTCGGGTTGGCCCAAAACAAGTTTCGTACCAAAACCGCCAAATATTTCTTTCCACTCGTTGCCGTATTTCCTCGCGATTTGGTTCGCATGCTGCGCCGCTGCCAAAATGAATATCCCTGGCTTGCGCCCGGCGGTCAGCGCGGCCCCAAGACGATCGACTACGGGAATCTGGCCGATCTCGTCTAGTCCGAGTAGCAGGCGTTCCTCTGGCAAAGCATCAGGTTGGTCTAGGATCTCGGAAATGATGATGCCGGCGAATACCGACAGGAACGGTGCCAGAGCCGGCCGCTGCTTTTCGGATAAAGGAACCCACAGGAATGGCCCTGGCGCTTTGCGTGCCAAGCGTACAAATGAGCGTGCTCCAAAATCGTCCGGACCTGCTCCAGCCTGGAAGTGTTGGATGACAGCAAAGTTTGCCATGAGACTGGTCACATGGCTTGCTGCTTCATCTGTCCCGGCTTCCAGATACACTCGGGCCGGGGTGCGCTTCAAGCGTTGCACCAACTCTGCGCGGTCATGGACTAGCCTCCACATATCGGAGTTCGTATCACAAAGCCGGAGTATCTCCTGCATGATTTGCCGCCCGCCTATCTGAAAGTGATTGTGCACGGGGTGATCGGAAGGCGGGAAAAATGCCTCCCCCATAGCCGCCTGCTCAAGGGTATCTTTTGCATCTGCCTTGAATGCATAGCGGACGCTTCGGGTAATGAAAGGGTTGAGTATTAAATCGCCTTGGTGGTAGAACTTTTGGATCTTCTCATTCTTGTAATCAATGATTACCGCTGAACGCCCCGCTTCACGCCACTGTGTGATTACATTGTCTTCTTCGGAGGACTTACCGGAGCCCATTCTTCCCGAAATCAAGATGTTTGGGGAGTAATCACGCTTCTCTGGCAACGGCACACCGGCGCATTTGATTTGTAGCAGCCCCCAAAGGAACCACGACTTGGTCTTACGTGCTAGTTTGCGCCGGTCACGGGTTGAGCGCTCCCACAATGATAGGGAGATAAAGATGGCCGTTAGCACCAGTCCAAGGAAAGCGCCAAACCCCGCCATCGACTTAGCTTTCTCGCGGGCCATATACTGATCGTTCAGCCAACCATATATTTCGCTCCAGTGGATATAATCCCAATTGCTCAGTGCCCGCCCAGTTTGCAATTCGTACTTCCAAATCGCGGCATCATATCCAGGAATCGAGCCGCTATACATCGCGAGTTTCTGCTGTGCGGAGCGGCCAAACCCTTCATTCATTTTCATCAGGTACATCCCATCCTCTGCGATCTGCATCCCCCAAGCTATGTAAGGATGACGATAGTGATGCGAGCGGAGATATTGACCACCGCCATACAAGTAGCCCCATCCCGCACTGATCAGGATGCCGAGAACCGCAAATATAGCCAAAGATGAATAGTTGGGCTTTTCGGTACGAGTATCCATTTGAGTCACCGTATAGTATGTAAACAAGACCAATGAAACTGGGTTCGAATAATCGGCAACGCTTTTCAGCGAACCTTCCCTATCAACGGCATAGTCGATAGGGAATGTATCCAACCGCGAACATCCCCAAGCCGCCACCGCAATCTGCGGATGCCGTCAACAGGCGCCGGGAAGCCTCGGATTTTGCGCTGACGGACTGTGATAGGAGACAACGCGGTTAAGGCGGCGACCTCGTCCGGTCCAATCAACACTTCATCAGGAAATGCTGATATCTTCAGAACTAACTCAAAATCTCGCATATAGCGCACCTCTAATTGGATGCTTAAAAATAGCGCTACCGCGAAGAACAAGGGGAGGACAGAAATGAAGGGGTATTAACAGCTATTTCAGGCGTCAGCTATACTTAAAACATGAACAAATACCACACTCAATATATTGTCAGTGCGGTCTTACGGGACTGGTGTAACCGTCGCATCGAGAAATTGCGGGATTCACTGCCACCAAATTTCACCAGCTCAACACTCAGGGCGATACAGCGACAGGCAATCTATCGGCCAAACATTGCAGAAAACGATGCAAAAAGCGACACAGAATGGAACGCAGAAAGTGCTGCCGCAGCCCTGGGCATAGCTGGTGGGAAACACACTGAGAACGGCGGTCCTTTGTCTCGGCCTGTGAGCGTAGGAGAACTCGAGCGCATATTATTCGGGCAAGACCAGGAAGGACGATTATGGCGGCGCTATGCTAATTCTGTAGCCCCAATGCAACCGTATTTGTTTACACGGGCGATAGTGCGTGCATGGGAGAATGGTTGGTTGGGTTTCTGGCAGATGGTTTCGATTCTTACGTGGATACAGGAATACGAGGCTGCAAATACTGTACTGCGCAAGTTTTTAAAACGCATCAGCAAGCGGACGCCACCCAAGTCGGCAACCGACCAAAGCGTACAGTTCCGTAGAGCGTTCGAAGATTATGTGACACCAGAGGCGCTCGATGAGCAAGTAAGAAAATCGGTCGATGTCAATGCCGCTTTTGCATTAAAAAGGCTTGACCGCCTACCATTGGACCCGGAGGTAAAGGACTGGTGTCGCCACATTTTGACCACAGATCCAAGCGAATTGTAGATGTGATAAGCTACGTCTGGATAACGTAAGCTATTGTTCATGCGGGCGATATCATGTAGTGTGTTGCCTTACAAGGCATATTTCTTGGATTCACACGGCAGGGGTCGCAGGTTCAATCCCTGCACCGCCCACCAAATCTACGAGACTTGTATTAAGGGGGATTCTAGCCCCCTTAATTCTTTTGCCCGGCTCTCGAACTCGGAATAGTCCTGGGT
>Ga0307372_10004152_pt1 | contig 22613 bp, 26 predicted proteins | sample OX1MG_FD_202533 | JGI IMG/M metagenome (GOLD analysis project Ga0307372, IMG submission 202533) | Soil microbial communities from Risofladan, Vaasa, Finland - OX-1 | ecosystem: Environmental > Terrestrial > Soil > Coastal area > Acid sulfate soil | place: Finland: Risofladan, Vaasa | collected...
GCACCCTGTTCGCCTTCACCGTCGTCTGCGCCGGCGTTTGGATTCTCCGCAGAGAGCAGCCCAACCTGCACCGCCCCTTCCGGACTCCCTGGGTTCCTTTCGTCCCCATCATGGGCATGGGCGTTTCCTTGCTCATGATGATTTCGCTGCACCTTCTCACTTGGGAAGTGTTCCTCACCTGGCTGGTAATTGGCCTGATCATTTATTTCACCTATAGCCGCAAGCACAGCACCGTCCAGCTCGACATCGCCGGCGCTCGATCGCGGCCAACCGCCGGCCAGCAATCCAGTCCCTAGCGCCTCGGTGGGGAGTTATGCCTAGGGAGTCTTTTTCAGCTTCCGACCATAGAGCCTCCCTGCACCCACATCTTATTCTGATATACGCGTTTGAGTTTCTGTTTCATGATTGTGCAATTTCCGAAGACAGTACACTGGTCTGGCGCTCGGTCCGGTAGGTGTATCACTTTTCCCCGCTCTGTAACCATGCCCGTCAAGGAACCTCCGGGATAGGGGTTAGGCTAGAGCGAGACTGCCCTCCCCCCTGCGCGCGCGATGCTCCCAACGGCACCGCAGAGAAAAGCGCAGAAGTGCCGTTTGATGGCTTCCTTCGCGCTTCGACTTTCAGAGACAGCTTCGACTTGGGCTCGTGCCGTTGCGCCGGTCGCGGAGCAAATGTCCCGGACATTCTCTGGGTCCGTACCGAAGCGGAGTAAGCGAATATTCCCAGCCACGCGATTGACCCAGAATAGCCGCCGCCGGGCTAAGGGCAGCCTAGCGGGCCTACCAAACGAAGCCCCTCCCAGACCCGCAACCATTTGCCGAAATTGTGGAGCATCCACCAGCGGTGCTCAATACTGCGGAGCATGTTCTCCGATGACGTTGCGAGAGAATCTCATCACGGCAGCAAAGTTGGGGCGCATAGCAACGCATACGCCAAAAGCCGAAGCTCGCCGTGCTGCCACGATGCGGAGACAAGAAGTCGCCAAGCGGACGTGGAAGTCATCTGACCTGCCCGAATGGTTGAACGAAAAGGTCTATCGCGAAAAGATTCAGCCGAAGTTGGCGACGTTCACGGTGTCGGCCATCACGTCGGCGCTGGAAATTTCGAAGCCTTACGCGACGGATATTCGCGCAGGGAAGCGCGTGCCGCATCGGAGACATTGGATGACACTGGGCGCGACTTGTTGAGGTCGCGCAAGACCTTTAGGAGAAGGTCAGTTGCGATTTCGCAATGCACGGCCACGCCGGGACGCACTGGGATGTCTGCGACTGCGGCTGTTCTTACCGAGCGAACAAACGACCGCTGAAAAGAGTCTGCCAGGCTCACTTGGGACGATCTTCAAAATTGGTCGCTCGGGGTCGCCGCCACCTCAAATTCCGATAACCCTCCACGAGGTAGAAAGAAATATCAGGAAACGCAAAGAAGAAGCACGCAGCAAAGAGTCCTATCACGTTTGCGGTGAAAGCACCCCAGTGCGCGCCAAACCATCCTCGCTGGGATCCCGCAAACATAAGTGCACCGACAGCGATTACCGACCACCTAAGTATCCGGGCCTCCCCTTCCAATTTGTGCTGCTTCCGCAAGAGGTTCCAAATCCCCCAGACCCCAACACTTGCACCAAGGAGATCGACGATTAGTCGAGACAGCGGTACACTCATCATTCAGAACCTCTTGACTATCGAACTCCGGGAATCGCACACACCGTTGCTGCCCCCAACGCCACACCTGCATCGTAAATCGTCTTAATGTTAGCCAGATTTCCAAGGAACTTCGTGCCAGCTTGGGCGGCGTCTCCGAACGGAAGCGCGGCGCTCGCGGACACCTGATAAATGATCTTGCAAGACTTTGCCTTTAAGGGCACCAAGTACTTCGAGTGCTCCGAGAGACGAACCGACGATCGCTTTGCTCAAGAACGTTCTCAGTAGTAGCTTGGTGGCTTGCAGGCTTGCTGCCTTCATGGCGGGGTTGTGGGGCGGAAGGTGTTTCATAACGGCCCCGAGTATATTCTGATTTCGTTCCAATCCAAATGCAGTCACAATAACGGCGACAGCCTTCGGCTGTCGTTTGCGCCGCCGGGGGCACTAGGCTAAACAACTATGCATTACGTTTTGGATGTCAAAGAATTCTTGGACAAACTCGTTGGCACTATAGCTTCAGTAGGCTCCATATGGTTTTGCGCGTGGGCGATCCGGCGCGGCGGTGAGTTCGATTATCCGCTGGATTTTACCGCCAAAATCATCCGTTGGCTCTCTGTCGTGATTTTTATGGGCCTGCCGGTAGAGATCCCTCAGCTTCTGACGCCAGCCGCCAGAGTGGTCTTGGGGTTGACCGGTCTTGCCTTCCTCGCGTGGCCCAACTTTGCTTATTACCTGACGAGATTTCTCCGATGGTCCAAGCTTCTTCCGAGTGTCGCAGAAAACCGCTCCAATTCACCCACAGCGGGGTCACTTCGCTAGGTCGTGATGAGCGGGCCGGGGGGTGGTCCCTTTTTCGCGTGCGTATACGCATACCCCCTTGTTCCTTGACGGGTTAGTGTATGGCGACGGCAAAATGCACCCCCCTGCCCCAGTCGTCCCTTTCGCGAGTGTAGCAACGCTAACAGAACAGCATCAAACGGTCGTGGGGATAGTATGGTTCGGAAAAAATTCGGCTACACCCCCCGGGGGATAGCAAATCTCCGGTAACGCGACTAATCGGGACCTAAAAACGAGTCAGGGCGTCGTGGCGTGGTAGACCTTGCTCTTTTGATTGAAATCTTCCATCCATTTCTGCCTTAGACTCTCGCTAATGTCGCGGATTCGCTTGCGAGCTGTCGGATACTTGTCTTCGGAAAACGCCTCGCTTAGCTTTACGAAGTCCCTGTCCAGGAGCTTTCCAGCCCCTCGCAGAATGGACGACGGAATCGGTTCTGCGATGCCATCGTTCTCCTGTAGGGACCGCAAAGCGAAGCCAAGACCGTGCCACTCTCTCACGGCGTGAATCGGCGCAACCGAGACACCCACAGTGCCGCGGTCCCGAGACGCGCGAACGCGTAGATTGCCTACATCGAACGTGACGGTGGCAAAATCCATTATTCTCAAGCGCCCGTTTGAATTAATTTGAGCCCCGAAATTTCTGAAAAGATTGTCGAACTCTTGCTTTACTTGCTGTTCAAGCTCGGCGTCGCTGCCAATCGGTAGGAACTTGGCGTGCTCGTCCTTCGGTTTTGGAATTAAAAACCGGACCGTCTTTGCGATGCCCCGGAGTAGTGCGGAATAGAATTCCCGCACCGTCTCTCCTTCGTGCTCCAGGGTCTTCTCCACCAACGCCCCTGTTTCCGGATCGAGCATCGCGATCGTTTGTTGTCGTGTGTGCAAATCAACGCCTATAATTCGCATCTCGGCCTCCTTCGGTCCGAGCACGGTTAGGGTGAACACCGAAACAGTCTACTCGGATCGTCGCGAGGCCGGCCTCGTTATGACATCACTCCACGAGTTCCAACAGAAATCCCGCAAAGTGAACTCCTCGTGAGACAAAGCTGTGCATCACACGCTCCTTTGGTGACCCGCCTATATCCGTAGCGCCATCGATGCTCAATCACAACATCCTGGACGGCGGATCGCAGTGCGACTTCCTCCTCCCATTGCCACCCGCGTCGTAAGTAGCGGTAAAATCCCGCGCGGCTGGTCCCACTTGACAGTCTACTCAGGCTTTGAAGTTCCAACAAAAAATCGCAAAGTGTGCCCATCGGAAGGAATTGGCGTCTCCGTAGCCCAGATGCTAGGCAGTTTCATTCAGCTCCCGGGACGAGTGGAAGGTCATCCGGGTAATGAATGCGCCACTGAGGATCAAACTTGGTCTTCTTCATTCCGTGTGCAAGAAAGAAGTCGTACTTCACTTCAAGCTTTCTGAGGCTTGATAGTGATTGGGGTTCGACCCCCGCTCTCTGTAGGTAGAACCCGATGGCTTGATGGAAGGGATACACGTAATCGAGTTCTTGAATTATTTCCGCGAGACGGTCGACCGAAAGTTTTTTGATCGCTCGGCCGTAACTGTACATTACGTTTTCCGTGCCCCCCGCGTATCCAGGCCTCACTGTCATATCGATCAGCGTCCGTTCTAGATTTGTAAGCTCCAGTGGCTCGCCTCGGGTTCCGGTGATCTTTTCGACGCCTAGCCGGCCAGTGTCTTTGCCGCTCAGTAGCATAATTCTCGTTTTGTGGTGAGTGACGATGAAGTGAGATTGTCTCTGTTTCCCGGAAAATGCCCTGTTGAGACCTGCTTGAGTGAGCGACCCGGAATGTTCTTTCGCGGACTGCTCCTGATTCACATAGACGAACTCGGGTTGATTGTCCGTGAGGCCGTGAAGAAAAGCGGCGGTTCCGTGAGAGAGATACGAATACGGGCGCAATGAGAGCGCAAGCTCGTATGGCGTAAATTGGCCTGTGTGAAAGCGAATGGTGTGAAGAGGATAAGTGGAGGTGAGGTGAACCTCCTGAACCATTTTGCTTTCGAGAGCCAAATCACGAAATTTCTTTAGAGTGAGACTCCGAGGAAGACCCCATTCCCTGCGGATCTGGGTGAAGATTTCTGCCAGATCGGCGGGGGAAAATAGCCTTTGTGGGGACGAAGCTAGCTTCTTCGTCAGGATTTCGGCTACGTGGGTCTTTAGAGAAAGTTGAGCCATAGGCGTTTGGGTATATATACCCCAACGCCTATGCCTGTACACGCGATTCTTCAAGGGCGGATGATGTTAGGTATATATACCTAACATCATCCTATAGCGCCGACATTGTTTCATATGCCCATATAGAGGATGTTTAGCTTGTAATGTACCTCTATATGGGTATAATTAAACGCATGCCCCGAGCGAGTCAATCTTATCCAGCGCTTCCCGTCGTGGTCGCTGACCAACTACAAAAGCTTGGCCGCGATCTCACAGTGGCCCGCAAGCGGCGACATCTGTCGTTGCGCGAAATGGCTGACCGCATGATGGTCAACCTAAAAACTGTGCAGCGATTGGAAAAAGGTGATCCTGCGGTGGGAATCGGAATTGTCGCCGCGGCGCTCTGGATTCTCGGTATGCATCGGCGTCTAGGTGATTTAGTGGCGCCGGAAACTGATACAACCGGACTGCAAGAGGACATTAGGAATCTACCGAGGGATTTTCGGAAAACAAAGAGCCGCAACGACAAGTACGATTTTTAAAGTGCCCCATGCCAGAAGCATACGTTTACGTTTACCTTGAAGAGGGACCGGTGCCAGCCGGCGTGTTAGAGACAATTGGCTCGGGGCGCGAGGCGGCTGCTCGCTTCCGCTACGGTCGCAGATACCTTCAGCGGAAAGATCGGCTGACGATTGACCCCGTTCAGTTGCCACTACCTGATGACGACCCCGACCGTGACTACGTTACTCCAGAGGATTTTGCCATTTTCAACGGCATCCGCGATGCTGCGCCAGACGGCTGGGGAAGGCATCTTATGGATCGCGCCGCTGGCGCAGTCCCTCTCTCCGAATTCGATTACTTGGTAGCAACCGGCGATACTCGCGTCGGTGCGCTGGCCTTCGGGCCAGACCTTTCCGGTCCTAAACGCATTGTGCCGTGGAGTGAACACAACTTGCACGGCGAAGACCTCGATTTAAAGGGCATGCTAGAGGCTGTGCAGGAGGTGGACACAGCTGACGATCTGCCGCGCAAACATGGGCGCTTTTTCGCTCGCGGCTCTTCGTTAGGTGGAGCGCGTCCCAAAGCGACGACGGAATATGCCGGAAAACAATGGATCGCGAAATTTGGCCGCGCCGATGATCACTTTCCAATGTGCCGCACCGAGTACGCAAACATGAAGCTCGCGCAGGTTGCGGACATAAATGTGCCGCCTGTCCGCATTGAAAAGGTACTCGGACAGGACATCTATCTCATTGAGCGTTTCGACAGAATACCAAACGGCGCGACCTATCGACGCCTACCATTCATCTCCGCACTAACCGTTACCGGCGCGCATGAAAGCGAGTCTTCGCGGCAAAGTTACCGCCGCTTGGCCGACCAACTACGGCTTTTCGGCTCCCACCCGGTGAACGATTCGAAGGAATTGTGGCGGAGGATGCTTTTCAACATCCTCTGTAACAATACTGACGATCACTTAAGAAACCACGGTTTCCTTTGGGATGGCAAAGGGTGGCGATTGTCTCCCGCGTATGACATCGTGCCGTATCCACAAGTAAGTTTGGAACGAGACCTTGCGATCGGCGTTGGGAGTAACGGCCGCCAAGCAACTTTGAAGAACGCATTAAGCGAAGCGGCAAGCTTTGGATTCTCCAAACCGGAAGCTATTGCGCTTGCTCTCGATATCCAGAAAAGAGTAAAAGCAAATTGGGAGGGCGTCTACCACAATAGTGGTATCACCACCGCTGAACTTGAGCGGCTGCGTAACTGCTTTATCGCTTGCGATGAACCAATCCAGCAGGTCGACGCCGAAGCCGTCTAGGTCTGCATCGTTGCGCACGACGACATCCAGTAGCTGGAGGCGCCCCCCTGCTCGCGAGGTAGGCGTGTAGCTTTCCGACAAGCCTGTGCGCGGATGTTTCTAATTCAGGCGTGCCACCTCTGGGAAGTTCTTCCTTTTCACACTTTCTTCTGAAGGAAAAGGACTTACCCATAGACTTTGGTAGTGGCACGATATAGGAAGATGTGCCTCCGTTCCCGCATTTTGTCTTCGTCGAGCTTCAGACCTGAGGCGGCGACGTTTTCTTCGAGGTGCGTAACATTGGAGGTTCCTGGGATGGGCAAAAGAACCGGAGATCGTGAAAGTAGCCAAGCGAGGGCTACCTGCGATGTAGTAGCCGTCAACTGCTCGGCTACCTGACTGATGGGACTGTCTTCCTTTGACAGGTGGCCAGCGGCAAGGGGGAACCATGGAATGAAACCTATTTTTTCATTTTCGCAATATCTCAGGACATCTTCTGATCCGCGATCGGCCAAGCTGTAACGATTCTGAACGGTGACGATGGGAACGACGGTTCGCGCGTGATGGATCTGTCCTACGCTTACCTCCGACAGGCCTATGTGCCTGATCTTTCCTTCCCTCTGAAGATCCCCCAAGGCTCCGAGTTGGTCCTCGGTCGGAATTTTCGGATCGATTCGGTGCAATTGGTACAGGTCAATCCTGTCCAGCCGTAATCGCCGTAGGCTTCCTTCGCATGCGGCTCTTAAGTGCTGTGGTTTTCCGTTCTCGACCCATCGGTCCGCACCAGGCCGTTCGAAGCCGCCCTTCGTCGCGATCACCAGGTTCGACGGATATGGGTATAAAGCCTTGGCGATAATCTCCTCGCTCACATTTGGACCATAAGAGTCCGCGGTATCGAGGAAGTTGATCCCCAATTCGATTTGCTCGCCGCAAAACCCTGACAGCCTCAGCCGGGTCCACAGGCTGTCCCCAAACTCCCTTTCCCGTAATTCGCATTGTTCCAAATCCCAGGCGCGTAACAAGAAGATCATTTCCGATTAGAAATTCTCCGGATTTCCCAGCAGGGCCTAGTCCGGAACGTGTCGAAGATTGTCTGTTTTCCATTTTATTTTCCTTTTACCTCAGATGTTCGTTAGCCAGTATCTGGCCGTTCGTCGAGCACGATTAATTGACCTGTTCTGGCCGCCTGTTCTGCAATCCACGCGGTGATGCTATTTACGGCATCACCGTAAAACGTTCGATAGAGACCTTCTGTGACGTATCCGATGTGCGGCGTCGCCAGGACATTAGGCATTGTCCGAAACGGATGGTCGGGTGACAGCGGCTCGGGATCGAAGACGTCGATGGCAGCACCCGCGACCGTATACGAGCGCAAGGCAGCGATCAGGGCCGGCTCTTCCACGATGGACCCGCGGGACGTGTTGATCAGCCGTGCGGTCGGCTTCATCAGCGCAATCTCCGCAGACCCCACAAGACCGGCTGTGCGCGCACTCAGCACAAGGTGAATGGTAATGATGTCCGACAGCCGGAACAGTTCTTCTTTCGAGACCAGCTTCGCTCCCGCGGCGTCGGAGGCCTCACGGGTCAGGTTCTGGCTCCACGCGATCACGTTCATTCCGAATGCGCGTGCGATGTGCGCCACCTGGCGGCCAATATTGCCGAGCCCGAGGATCCCGAGCGTCTTGCCGTTGAGATCCTCCCCGACTGAAGTCTGCCAGAGGCCGGCTCGGACGGCGTGGTTCTCTCGAATGAGCGAACGGGCGCCGGCGAGAATGAGGGACCAGGTCAGCTCGATTGTCGGCGAGGATCTATAACCGGTATTCGTAATCGTAATTCCAAGCTCGTTCGCCGAAGCGGCGTCGATGGATGTGTTGCGGATGCCGGTCGAGGCGATCAGCTTAAGGCGCGGTAGGCGCTCCAAGAGGTTTCGCTGCAGGGGCGTGCGCTCGCGCATGACGCAAAGGACGTCGAACGGCGAAAGCCGCTCGACGAGCGCGTCCGGATCGGCGAGATGATTGGTGAAGACCGTGATCTCCGCCTTCGCGGCCAGAGCGCTCCAGTCCGCCATTTTCAAAGCCACATTCTGATAATCGTCGAGAATGGCAATTTTCATGGTCCTGCTTTTCCTTAATTTTTACAGCAAGGGGATCCTCGGCCTTGGCTGAGGGCAAAGCGTTTGGCGGCTTCGTGTTGGGCCCTCGCGTCCATTGGGCCGCGGCTCAGGACGAGAGCATTCCCGGCAAGTACGAAACCCGAAGAGACCCTATGCACGTCGTCAACCTTCTTCGGCCAGTGGACGACGTCATGTGCTGCTGCAGCGTGGAACATTTCGGCGAGCAAGTCAGCGACCGCGCAGGAGTTCACTAAGCGAAGATAATGGAGAACTTTCATAGCAGCTCGCAGGAAGTGGGGATGGATCCCGGAAAGGACGTTACAGTAAAAGTGCCGATAAATCAGCTTTAGCTGATGGTTTCAGCTTTTCTCCCAGCGTTGCCCGCCGCACCGTCGCTTGCTTTTTTGAACCGGAGCGCGCGGATACCTCGACGGTATGGCCTCGGGTCTCACCATTTTCGATCGCGGATAAATTGGCTTTTGGCGAGGATCGCCAGTTCCGGGGCGATGCAAGAAACTTCCGCGGAACGCAGCTCAGCCGAACCCGAGTTCCAGTGGTCCTTCAGTTGCAGACACAGCGCGCAGGAATCTCAAAACAGGAAAATTTCGCCTTGCGGCCCTGGAGGTGAGCCTTGGCAGAACTCCTGAAGATGGCGATCGAAGCGCACGGCGGACTGGATCGCTGGAACAAAGTAAATGCACTCCGGGTGGCAGCCTCCATCACTGGCGCCATTTGGTCGATAAAGGGGCAAGCCGACGCTCTGACAGACGTGGTGATCACCGCCGAAACGAAACAGGAACGGCTGACCATGGATCGGCCAGGACATGACAAACGAACGGTCTTTGAACCCGGCCAAGTATTGATGCAGTCCGCCAACGGCAGGCAACTCGACGCGAACGACAACCCCCGAAAGGCGTTTGAGGGTCAGACCCTGCAGACGCCGTGGGAGGACGTGCATGTCGCGTATTTCAGCGGCGAAGCCATGTGGACCTACCTGAATCTTCCCTTTCTTCTCGCGCAACCGGGATTTGAGATAGAAGAGCTTTCGTCAATTCAACCGGAAGTCGAGATTTGGAGGCGGCTTAAAATCACGTTTCCCGACAACGTCAGTAGCCACACGCGGACGCAGATTTGCTGCTTTGGCCCGGACAGACTACTCAGGCGGCACGACTATACGGTCGATATTCTCGGAGGATCTCAAGCGTTGAATTATGCGTCGGACTACCGCACCGTCGGCGGCATCGTCTTTCCCATGACGCGCCGAGTCATCGCTTACGAGGGAGATTACCAGCCGGTGAAGGATCCGGTTTTGGTCGCGATCGACCTGAAAGAAATAACCCTGCTTTAAACGGTAAAGAGACAATCAATGAATAAGCGACGCGTCGCTAGGCAATTCGACAAGAGGGAATATGTCTCGGGAGTCGAGTTCGCATGATAGTCCCCTAGCCTTGAGGCTTCATCGGAGTTTTCTCACGGACGCAATGCGTTTCGAAATGTCTGAGAGGGCTGCCGCACGGAATGTCGATGATGCAGTCGTGCTCGTACTCGCGCTGGGCCTTATGGAACTGGGCGTTGGCGGCTTCGCGAGTTCTATCTAGTTTTCTAAACCAGTTTGAAAAGGAATGGTGCCATGGAAAAAGCTAAATCGTCAGGAGTTGCTGATCTCAAGTGGGATGTCTTCGTCACGCCCGGCATCCCCATTGTCACGCGCGATCGTCCTGCAGACGTCCCGGAAACATTTTTTCAGGCCATGGCTTCAACGCTGATCTATGGGAGTTCGGACGCCGTCCTGGTGGATGCGTTCATGACGACCAGGCAGGCCAGCGTTCTGGCGGACTGGATCGCATCCAAGGGCAGAAACCTGAAGACCATCTACATCACGCATGGCCACGGCGATCACTGGTTCGGCGTTGGCACACTGCTCGACCGATTTCCCCATGCCCGCGTGGTGGCGACACCAGATACTATCAAGATCATGCGTCAGAATTGTTCACCAGAAGCCCTTCAGGGGGCCTGGGAGGCCGGTTTTCCGGGTCAGATTCCCGCGAAGCTGATCGTTGCGGACGAACTTGCCGGAAATGTAATTGATCTCGAAGGAAAAGAACTGGTGATCGTTGAGTTGGGTCACACCGATACGGACAGTACAACTTGTTTGCATGTGCCATCGATCGGACTCGTCGTCGCCGGTGATGCCGCCTACAACGACGTTCACCTATATCTCGCAGAATCAAATGCTCAGAGCCGGAAGGAATGGATCGCGGCACTGGACAAGATCGAATCGCTGAAACCGCGCGCCGTCGTGGCTTCGCATAAGCGACCCGAAAACGAGGATGATCCGAAAATCATTGAGGAGACCCGAAAGTATATTCGGGATTTCGACCGCCTGGCCGAAACGACGACAACCGCTCAGGAACTTTACGACGAAATGATGAAGCTGTATCCGAGCCGCGTCAATCCAGGATGGGCCCTGTGGAGTTCGGCGCGCGCCGCCAAGCCTTAGTTTGAACGGGAACCGCTGCGCGCATTCGCGGCTAAAGGCGAGACGAAGCAGCCTAGGCGATCCCGTCGAAATTGGCTGTCAATTAACTAACCCTGCTCGGAGGAACAACTAATGGCACTAAGCGAACAACAACAATCCGGCACCGCCGCCATTCAGACTCTCACCAAAGAACAGGCGCGCGCAATCGTCGCGCCGCTTTACGAGGCTCTCAACGAACCTGCCAAGAAGGACGTAAAAGCCCTGCTTGCGGAAGCCACCAACCCCGACTATCGGTCTTGTTCCACACTCACGGATTGCCTTAACCGCGATGCGCTCGCCGACGTGTTCGAAATGATGGGCAGGATCATTCCAGATTTGAAATGGAGGATCGAGGATATCTGGGTCACAGGCGACCGGATCGTAGTGCTCGGTGAAGCCAGCGGCACGCCGACGCAGGCTTTCTGGGGCGCCGAGCCGACCGGCAGAAGTTTCAAGACCATCTCGCTCGACCTCTTCACCGTGAAAAACGGGAAGCTCTCGTCAGCGTATCACGTGGAAAATTGGGTAGGGGCGCTCGCCCAGATAAAAGGCGAATAGCGCTGCGCTCGGGCAAAAAGGCTTCTCGGGTACAACCTCAGCGTCAATGGCAAGCAGTCAATGTAGACGATCAGGGTGATACTCCCTTTGCTCTGGGTCATGCGTGATTTCTTTTTCCCCACGGGAACGATGGCCGCCTGTGCTTTGGGCTGCGGATGAGCGGCCTGCAAATCTACCGCTGATGCCCAGATACTCGCCGAGGAACTCGCCGTCGATTTGGACCACATCGCACCGAAACCGGCTCACCTGGGTTCGTATGAATGCCACGGAATTGGTAACATTTCTGCTATGCTGCGGCGTGCAACGCTTTGATCGCTGTCCGGTGAACCACGAGGCAGCGGCCGTTTAGAAGGGCACGAGCGGACCGTCGATCGATCGTTGAGTCGCACGATATCGAGCGGACTTATGGCTGACACAGGATCTGCATTGAACGTTTCCGCAGGCGGTGCTGCATCGGATAAGCAGCCCCCTGGCGCAAGCCCGGAAGATTTCGGGCGCATTGTATCTGCTGCTCACGATGCGTTCCCGCCGTCGGGCGCTGCCGCGGAACATGACCGCGCGAGGAAGCTCAGACAGATCATTGACACAATCCCCGCACTGGCTTGGTGTGCCCGTTCGGACGGATCGATGGAGTTTCTTAACAAACAGTGGCTCGACTTCACGGGATTGTCTCCTGACGAAACTGTTGACTGGGGCTACCGGACGGCATTTCATCCTGAGGATCGCGAGGGTGGGGAGGAAAAATGCCGGCAGCTTTTTAGTGGCGACGGACCTGCCGAGACGGAAATCCGCCTCCGACGGCACGACGGAGTCTATCGCTGGTTCCTCGTTCGGGTCGCGCCGCTGCGCGACGAGACCGGCCGGATTGTCAGATGGTATGGAACGAGCACTGACATCCATGCCTTGAAAGAAACCGAAGAAAAACTAAGGGAAGAAGAGCGCGGCCTTCGTCGCATAACCGACGCGATTCCACAGGCCATCGTTGTTCTCGACGCCAAGGGCGCACCGCTATACGCCAATAAGACGACCCTCGACTTCGCGGGACTTGATATGCGGGATGTTACGAGACCGGATTTCCGCGACCGCATTTTTCACGCGGAAGATCTCGAACGGACGAAAGAGCAGCGAGCCGCCGCGCTCGCAAGGGGCCTTCCCTTCGAGATGGAAGTGCGCGGTCGGCGCAACGACGGAGAATATCGCTGGTTTCTGATCTGCTATAACCCGTTTCGCGATGAGCAGGGTCGCCTTGTTCATTGGTACGCGACCGGCACGGAAATTGACGACCGCAAGAAGAATGAAGACCGGACGCGGAATGAAAATATCGCTCTCCGCGAAGATTTCGACCAGTCGCAGATGTTTGAAGAGATTGTCGGCTCTTCCCAGTCTCTGCGAAAGGTTCTAAAGGCTGTCGACAGAGTGGCCGGCACGGATTCCACGGTTCTGATTCTCGGGGAAACCGGAACTGGGAAAGAGCTGATTGCGAGAGCGATCCACAAACGCTCGCCTCGATCGGCACGCGCTTTCATTCGCATGAACTGCGGGGCCATCCCGCCAACGCTCATAGCATCCGAGCTTTTCGGGCACGAGAAAGGCGCTTTCACCGGCGCGCTGGAGCGGCGCATCGGCCGGTTTGAGGCTGCGGACGGCGGCACGCTGTTCCTCGATGAGATCGGCGACCTGCCCGGCGAAACGCAGATTACGTTGCTGCGGGTGCTTCAGGAGCGGGAATTTGAGCGAATAGGAAGTACAAAGCCCGTTCAGGTCGACGTTCGGGTCCTGGCGGCGACACACAGCGACCTCGCGGCGGACGTCGAAGAGGGGACGTTCCGGCGGGATCTCTATTATCGCCTCAACGTGTTTCCAATCAGCGTTCCACCTCTTCGCAAACGGATCGACGACATTCCACTGCTCACCGAATACCTAGTCGACCGCTATGCCAAAAAGGCGGGCAAAAGAATCACCTCCATTCATCGCTCAACGCTCGAAATATTTCAGAACTACGAGTGGCCTGGGAATATCCGGGAACTCCAGAATGTCATAGAGCGTGCCGTCATCCTATGTGAGACATCCGTACTTTACGTCGACGAAAGCTGGATCAGGCGGGAACCGCGAGCGCGGACAGGCACTCCTGTTGCTTTCAGTGCTGCCCAGGAAATGAATGAACGCGCGATGATTGAACAGGCGTTGTCGGAATCCCGGGGCAGGGTGGGCGGTCCCAAAGGCGCGGCTGTGAAACTCGGTTTGCCTCGTCAGACATTGGAATCCAAGATCACGAATCTCGGAATAAACAAATTCCGCTACCGCACGCCATAGCGGCTGGGACAAGAACCGTCGCGCCGGGCTGGCTTGCTGTATCCCTGATCATTAACTCGTCGCACTGAGGGGGAGCTGGCCGGCGAAGTCGAAATCAGATAGCTGAAACCTCGGCAAACGCCGAGCCTTCCGTCAACGGATTCGGCTCAGGCCTGCGCTCCACGAATGCCTTGTTTTGCCTGGATGGGTCCAACCCACCGCAATGCAACAAATTACACGAAGGTACGTCCCGCACGGTTAACCGGTGTATTGGGGCATTCAAATTGCTAACTCGACTTTACGAACGGTAGTGGCGGCCGTTGTCGATGCTACGGATTGAAACAGAAGTGAATGGACTTCGGACGATCTTACGCCTGAGCGGAAGGATGCGCCGCAGTTCAATCGGAAAGCTTCGGGAACTGCTCGACAGCCGGGGATTCGATACGGTTCTGGACCTGGCCGAGGTTGATCTTGTCGATCTGCAATCGGTTCAATTCCTGCGCGATTGTCAGGATCGGAAGATCGAATTACGGAACTGCCTCCCTTACATTCTTGAGTGGATTCGGCTTGAGCGCCTTGAAGGACAAAGCCCAAGCCGCGATAGCCGAAAACTCGGCGATTGCTGAAACATAAACGCGCGTCTGTCCACCTAAGCTGTGAATAATCACAACTTTTCGATTGGTCCGCCAACTGCAGTTCAGGAGACTCGGGGCGGCCTTTCGGTTTCGTGCGCGTCTGAAGGCAAGTTTGCCGTCGGCGCGCACAGCCACAACCTATCGCTTGAGAAAGACGAGAAGAGGAGAGCTACGGCATGTCAAACGAAGCGGTAGGCAGCAACATAAGTGCGCCCACGCAGTTTCTTCAGACAAGAAATGAAAAATACGCCTATCGCCGGTTTGGAAAAGGAACCGGGCTGCCGCTTCTGTGTCTTCAGCATTTCACCGGGACTCTCGACAATTGGGATCCCGCGGTTACGGACCCGCTCGCGCTTGAACGCGAGGTCATTCTCTTCGAAAGCGCCGGCTTGGGGCGCTCAAGCGGTGAGGTGCCTGAAACGGTCACGGGTATGGCCGAGCATGCACTGGCGTTCCTCGACGGGCTTGGCATTAAGACATGCGACGTTTTGGGCTATTCGCTAGGTGGGATGGTCGCGCAGGAAATGGTGCCCGCTCGCCCGTCCATTTTTCGAAGAATGATTCTCGTCGGTACAGGTCCGCGCGGTGGAGAAGACATCATGCATCTCGATAAACCCAGCCTCGCGAAGTCTATTTCCGATCCGAACCTCAAGGGCTACCAGGTGCTGCAGAAGATCTTTTTCGCGCCGACAGAGTCGAGCCAGGCTGCTGGAGCGGCATTCATTCAAAGACTTGTTCAGCGCAAGGAAGACCGGGAACCTCTGGCCGGGCCGGCGGTCGCGCAGGCGCAAATGATCTCGTTCCGGGAATGGGAGAAGTTTGGCCCTGACCGATTTAAGGCGCTCAATGGGATTCGCCAGCCGACGCTCGTCGTGAATGGCGTTCACGACGAGATGATTCCGGTCCGCAATTCATATTGGCTCAGCGAAAACCTTCCGAACGCTGTCCTTCTGACATATCCGGACGCGGGACACGGCTCGCTGTTTCAATTCCACGAATCGTTCACGCGCCAGGCGGCGGCGTTCCTTGCTTCAAATTCGCCTTATGCACCCTATTGACGTGAACGAGACAGAGCCAAAGGAGTTTCGCAATGCCGATGATTGATGTTTATGCCGCCACGGGAATTTTTCGGGAGAAGCACAAACTGGCCCAGGATCTGGCCTCCGCCGTGATGAGATGGGAAAAAGTACCGCCCATCGATCTCTTCCGAAAAAACACGGCGGCATTCATCCACGAACTGCCGCCGGAAGCAATCTCCAACGCCGCGGGCGATAGCAACTACGTGCGGGTTCAGGTGCTGACGCCCGTTGGCGTCCTGGATCGCGACAAGCAGCTGGGTGTCGTGCGCGAACTCACGGACATTGTCGCCGCCGCGGCGAATGATCCCACTTTAACGGGTAGAACCTGGGTCCTGATCGCGGAATCCCCCGAAGGGGGATGGGGCATCAACGGGCACGCAAACACCGGCGCAGACATTGTGGCCGCGGCGCGCGCCGCGCTGGCAAACAGCGAAAACAAGAAGGGCTGATCGATGAATCACACGCATGACACGGCGCCGACGGAATTCATCGAAGCCAAGGGCATCCGCTACGCCTATCGGCGCTTCGGCAAGACCGGAAGTGTCCCGCTGCTGTTTCTGGGCTATTTCAGTTCAAATATGGACTCTTGGGATCCGGCGGTCACCGATGGCCTGGCGCGGGACCATGAGGTCATCTTGTTTGACAATGCGGGGGTGGGAGCGTCGAGTGGCGAAACGCCGGCTAGCATCGAAGGCATGACGCAACATTGCATTGAATTCTGCCAGGCGCTCGGTCTAAAGGCGGTGAATGTCGTCGGTTTCTCGCTTGGCGGGATGATTGCGCAGCAGTTGGCGGGCGAATCTCCAGCTCTTGTCCGTGGCCTCTTGCTGCTGGGAACCGGTCCGCGCGGAGGAGAAGGCATGACCTTTGGCGAACTCTCCGCAGAAGAACAGGCAGATCCCGCTGCATTCCTGCTGGCCGCCTTTTTCTCCCCGTCGGACTGCAGCCAGGCTGCCGGCCGCGCTTATCTGAATCGGCTCGCCTCGCGCGAAAGGGATCGCGATCTTCCCGTTTCCCGGAACGCGGCCCTAGCGCAAATCACTGCAATCAGGGACTGGGGCAGCGTGCCGGAGACCGGTCGGTACGCCTCGCTGCAGAAGATCGAACAGCCCACTTTGATCGTTCACGGCAACAAGGACATCGTTGTCGGACCGGTCAACGCGCTCATTCTGGCGGAGCATTTGCCGAACGCCCAGCTGATCATCTATCCCGATTCCAGTCATGGCACTCAGTATCAGCATAACGAGATATTTCTCGAGCATGTTGGACTTTTTCTGAATGGTCCGCAGTCGTCCCTGGCGTCCCAGGCGCGCTAGGCGGAGCAGTCCCGGCGCCTGGATAAACCGGCAGTGGAAAACCGGCTAAATGTTTCACACAACTTTTCACAACTCCACCGGAAGGAAACGGCATGTCGCAAACCAAAGAGGAAAAGAATAAAGCACTCTTGCTGGAAGGCTTCAAGACCTTGTTTAACAGACGGGACCTCGAAGCAGCGAAACGGTATTGGTCGCCGGACTACATTCAGCACAGCGCGCACATACCGCCCGGCAGAGAAGGTCTCTTCAATCTCGTAAAGGGACTTCCTCCGGGAATGAAGTATGAGAACGCCTTGATCCTCGCGGAGGGCGACTACGTGATGGCGCACGGCCGCTACACGCGACCGGGCGCGCCGAACTGGGTGGTCGTGGATGTGATGCGCATCAGGGACGGCGTTTTCGAAGAACATTGGGACGTGATCCAGGACGAAGCCACCAAGGAACAGTCAAAGAGCGGCCTTCCCATGTTTGGCGACAAGTTCCCAACCTAGTTTTATGCAGGCGAATTCCCGTTTGAAAAATAAAAACTGGTGAGAGATAGCATGACAACAAAGTTTGAAGTCGAACGATTCGCCGTCACATCTTCAAAATCCTTTGATGCCGTCGTGACCTCATTCAAAGCCGCTGTCGGCCGGCTCGATCTGGCCGAATTCGCGAAACAATCCAAATCGCCCGGCCGTTTCTCGGAGTTGGAACAGTTGGTAGCCGAAGGCGTGGGCAAAACCGGCCTGATGTTGTTTATGGAACTCGACCACGGCGCGGTGCTGCGCAAGGAATCGGGTCTCGACAAACCCAAAATCATACGCTTCGTGATCGGCAATCCGCTCATCATGAAGGAAATGGCAAAACACGTTCCCGACGCCGGTTCATATGCACCGGTCACGGTGCTGATCGACGAGCGGGACGAAGGGGTGCGCTTGTCTTACGACACGATGACCAGCGTCCTCGCCCCCTACGGAAACGACAAGGCAAATGCAGTCGCACGGGACCTGGATACCAAGGTCGAAGGATTGCTTCGAGAGTCCGCGGTCTGACCGTCTTCTTTTTCTTCACGGAGAGCCTAGAACAGAGCCATGCTGATGACGGACGTTCTTTTCTCGCCCTATATGGTTGGCGACTTACGGCTTAAGAATCGCATCGTCATGGCGCCTTTGACGCGCACGCGGGCGCGCAACCAGGCGAAGATCCCAAATGAGTTGATGGTCGAGTATTATGCGCAGCGCGCGGGGGCAGGGCTGATCATCACAGAGGGCACCTTTGTCAGTGAACAGGGGCAGGGATGGTACGGCGCGCCAGGTGTCTATACGGAACAGCAACGCGCCGGCTGGGACCGCGTCACGGACGCCGTACACAAAGCCGGTGGGGTAATATTCGTGCAACTCTGGCATCAAGGCTCTGTTTCCCATCGCTCTCTTTATTCTGAGGGGCGGTTGCCTCTGGCACCGTCAGCGGTCAATCCCGAACAACTCATTCACGTGGAAGGCGGGACGGTCATGAGCGAGATGCCCCACGAAATGAGTCTCGATGATATCAGGCAGGCTGTGAAGGATTTCTGCAATGCCGCAAAGGTCGCGCGTGACGCAGGCTTCGACGGAGTTCAGATTCAGGGTGGCTTCGTATATCTGTTTCAGCAATTCCTGCATGAGATCACCAACCGGAGAACGGATTTGTATGGCGGCTCGGTTGAAAACCGCGCACGGTTTCTCTTTGAAGTCCTGGAGGCGGTGCTCGGGGTTTGGCCAGCTGACCGTGTCGGCGTCAAGGCGGGACCGATGATGAACGAACGCGGCGCGTTTCGTGCCACCGACGAAACATTGCGGACAAGCGAATACATCTATCGCAAAATAGCGGGCTACAAGCTATCGCATATGCTACTCATGCGGCAGATGGCAGACCTTACCGGCACGCCGATCGAGCATATGAGCGGTGACGCTGTCTTGCATTACTTCCGCCATCTCTATGCAGGAACGCTGATCGTCAATACGGGAATCAACGGTGAACACGCCGCCCGCCTTGTCTCCGAAAAAACAGCAGATCTTGTCGCGTTCGGCCGGGACTATATTGCAAATCCAGATCTCGCTTATCGCATCCGCATCGGCGCACCATTAAACGAGATGAAGACCGAGTATTTCTATGGGGCCTCTGCCACTGGCTATACCGACTATCCTGCCATGGAACAAGATCACTAAACCGAATCAGTCTGTTATCTCGAGCGCGCCATCGCCTTGGCATGAAGTCAAGCTAAACCTTTGAATGAGGAACGCTGCTCCGCACAGTAGATGGTCGAGGATTTCGAGCAGTCCCATTTGATCCCGCCGGAGATGCAGACCAAACTAGAAATCAGTCGACAAGCTGAGCTCTCGGGTGACCTCACTCTGCCCGACTACGCAAACCACAAGATGCCATCCGTTGTGCCTCGCCAAAATTCTCGCCGACTTTGAAATGAAAACATAGGGGCCGTCCCACCGCCTGAATTCTGTTATAACTCTGACCCATGTTCAATCTGCTTTTGCTCTGCCTCGGAGCGCTCTTCCGCCTCTTCCGTAGCCGCCGGGATCTCGTCTTCGAGAACTTCGTGCTCCGGCAGCAACTCGCCGTGCTGAAGCGGCGCCGCCCACGGTCGAGTCTCAGCAGCTTCGACAAGCTTTTCTGGATTGCCGTCCGTCGATTTTGGTCGCAATGGAAACAGTCGCTCATCGTGGTCACGCCCGAGACGGTGATCCGTTGGCACCGGGCCGGTTTTCAGATGTATGGGAGGCTGATCTCGAAAGTCAGGAGGCAAGTTGGGCGAACACAGACTCCGAAAGAGGTTCGCGAGTTGATCTTCCGAATGGTTCGTGAGAACCCGACGTGGGGAGCGCCTCGCATCCACGGCGAACTTCTCATGCTGGGTTTTAATGTCTCGGAGCGAACCATTTCTCGCTGGATGCGCCGGGCGGCGCGGGATCCCGAGCCGGCCAAGCGATGGCTGGCGTTCCTACGGAATCATCGGGAAGCAATTGCCGCGATGGACTTCTTCACGGTTCCCACCATCACGTTCGGCGTGCTCTACTGCTTCTTCGTCATCGCTCATGACCGTCGACGCATCCTGCATTTCAACGTCACCAGGCATCCGACGAGCTTGTGGGTTGTACAGCAGTTGCGGGAAGCGTTTCCATTCGAGTCAGCTCCTCGGTTTCTGATCTTCGACCGGGATGGCAAGTACGGGGCAGAGGTCCCCGCAGTCGTTCGATCCCTGAGGATGGAACCCGTGCGTACTTCGTTCGAAAGCCCTTGGCAGAACGGTGTGGCGGAGCGCTGGGTGGAAATCTGCCGACGGGATCTATTGGACCACATCATTGCGGTGAACGAATGCCATCTGAAACGGCTGCTTTCTGAATATGTTCGTTACTACCATGAGGACCGCACACATCTCGGACTCGGGAAGGGAACACCGAACAACCGACCGCGCTCGATAGTCTCCGGTCGCGTCTTTTCTCACGATCGCCTCGGTGGGCTGCATCACCGTTACGATAGAGCCGCTTAGTCCGGACAGCTTTTTGCCCATCCTTACGCATATCCACGCCGCAGGCGCGCCCACACTTCCGCCCAGAAGAAACCTTCGGGGTCCTGACAGAAACTCTTGGTCGAGTGCAGGCTCCTTATCCCCGCTGTGGCAAAAGAGAATCGCGCCATTTTCGGCCCGGATGGCATTTTGGCGAAGCACAACCTCACCGAGGAGGTCCACATTCACAGCAAGCGAAAGTCCTTAGATACTCTGCCGGCCGTCCCCATTCCCAGCTTCGCTTCGTTCGCGTAACTCGTCCAATTCTCAAGCACGCCCCGCACGTCAGCTAAGAGATCCTTGGCACGCCGTACACCGAAACGGTCGGCCTCGACCAGGAGGTCCTCCCTGGTGATATCTTCGAACTTTCCATTCACGCTCATCAGGTGTTGATACGTCCACTCCCCTCTGGGGTTATAGGCATGCGTCACGTCGTAGGCCGGAGCGAGTTCCCAGTTTCGGCGTTGCTTCAGAAGAAAGCCAAAATTCTTCGTGTGATCGTCGCAATTGCGGGCCATGACGTTAAAGGCCATCCTCCGAAAGATTTCTCCCACCGCTTCGTCTCCCAACCCCAGCTTCGCAACCGTAATAAAGAGCTGGGCATATGCGTGCGTCGCACGCTGCTTAAAGTCCAAGTGACTTAGAGCGCAGAGACTCTGCATGTGGTATTTGATCGTCCGGCCTTTCAACACGTCCCGATCAAAGCGCTTGGTCATGAAATGGGCCCGGCCATTTTCTTCAAGAAGCCGAGAGTCAGACATCCGGATTCCGGCCGCGGTCGCCATTTTGTAATACGCATATTCGATCCGGCCGTAATCCTCCCCAGTCCCCAGCTCCGGGTATTGCCCCACGCCGTCGAATTTGACTATCCAGTGCTCAAACCCCGGCGCTACATCGAACTGACCGCTACGGATTTCGCTCGTCTTGGGATTCCAGGCGATGACAGCTTTCGCACGAGCTCCGCCTGCCGAAGTTCCGACCTTGATCATGTTGGCAAGCGCCGCCTTGGCGTGCGCATCTATCGCGAGATTTCCTGAAACCAACTTTCGTGCTTCCTCGACCAAGGATTTCATCTTGAGAGGTGCAACGCTCTCTCTTTGCGATCCACGTGCGGGCTTGAACTCGAGGGCCCCCATCCCGCGCTTTCCCATGTAGGCCAATCGGTCGAGCGTCGTGACTGAACTTTTTTGGACACCATGCTCCGCCATCCAAGCATCGATCAGGGCATTTCCGAAATCATCTGGCAGGGCATCGGCCAGCATTCCCGGCAATCGATGAAAGGTCGCTTCAGGCAAATTCGGAAAGAGAAATGTGTCACGGCCATCCGAAAGAGGCATCATCACGGGAGCGAGCTCAATCCCCCGGCGGCGCCAAGAAGGTAGGTAAGCGAACCCATAGACACCAATTGTTGGATCCGCAGCGAGCGCCCCCACGCGCTCGCCCCAAATCGAAACCTCGATTACGGGAACACTCACTGAAGTTTCTTCCTTCGCCGATGCCGCACGCGCGCGCGCGGCTTTGCCGTTCTCAGCAGCGCGAGCGGATTGACAGTGGGCTTAGGCGCCAGCATCTCAATTCCCTCTAGGAAATCGAGAGCCTTGAGTGTCCGCACAAGGGTTTCCACCGATGATCCACGGCCGGCCTCAAGATTTCGCAGTGACTTTTCAGCGATCCCTGCCTTTTCGGCAGTCGTGCGCTGGTCGAGATTTCGCTGAAGACGCAACTCGCGAAGCCGTTTGCCCAGCTCTGTCTGGAGCTCCTGAGGGGTCTTGAAAGAGGTCTCTATCATAGGTAACATATTACCTCTTAAAGATAGATTTGACAATAAAAGGTAACTTGATGCCGCTTATGGATAATTGTACAATCTCTGTTAACGGTAATAAGTTACCGTTTATAACGACTTACACGCTAAAGCGGTACTTTTAGTCCTATTACATAAATACAATATCGAATGCTAACCTCCACCATTGTAAGCAGTTCGATCCTTGAAAAGCAGGCCGGTTCGAACCTCGTTTGAGAGTCCTTGGCAGAACGGGATTGCGGAGCGTTGGGTGGAGAGTTGCCGCCGAGACCTGCTGGATCACGTGATTGCCTTGAACGAGCGGCATCTGAAGC
>Ga0307372_10004154_pt1 | contig 22610 bp, 16 predicted proteins | sample OX1MG_FD_202533 | JGI IMG/M metagenome (GOLD analysis project Ga0307372, IMG submission 202533) | Soil microbial communities from Risofladan, Vaasa, Finland - OX-1 | ecosystem: Environmental > Terrestrial > Soil > Coastal area > Acid sulfate soil | place: Finland: Risofladan, Vaasa | collected...
CGCGTCACGGTCGCCCGGTCGGCTGGTATCAGCTAGGGACAGACGAACCGGGGAACTGGCCAACAAATTCCAATGCGGGCGAGGATCTGGCGGGACTTCCTGGCCAGGCGAAGCCTGGCCAGCATCCTGGTCCTAGCCAGCGGACAGCGCACGAGCCAGGCGGGCCTATGATCGCGGGTACGTATCCCGGCGCGCTGAGCGCTCCTGCAGAGAGTGAGGATGAGGTGGCCATTCCTGTCGCGCCGGACGCATCGGCGGACACTCCTATTGCTCGGGCAGCCCAGGCTGCGATGAATGCACGGTCCGCCAATCGGCCTTGGCCGCGTCCTCAGTCGTGTCGCGTTCTGACGATCGCTAACCAGAAGGGTGGCGTCGGAAAGACAACTTCGGCGGTCAATCTGGCCGCGAGCCTGGCCATGCATGGAGCCCGCGTCCTCGTTGTGGACCTGGACCCGCAGGGCAACGCTTCGACGGCACTCGATGTGGAGCACAGGTCAGGTATCTCGTCGATCTACAACGTCCTTGTGGACGGACTGCCGCTAGGCGATGTCGTGCGGCCGGTGCAAGGCTTCACGCAATTGCACTGTGCCCCAGCGACAATCGACCTGGCCGGCGCGGAGATCGAACTGGTTCCCCTGGTGGCCAGGGAGGCAAGGCTGACTCGGGCAGTGGCTGAGTACGACCTGTCGGACCTGGACTACATCTTCATCGACTGCCCGCCCTCACTGGGCCTGCTTACGGTTAACGCGCTCGTAGCGGCCCCCGAGGTGCTCATCCCGATTCAGTGCGAGTATTACGCGCTCGAAGGCTTGGAACAGCTGCTCAGGACCGTGGACCTGGTGAAGAGTCACCTCAATCCGGGTCTGAAGGTGAGCACGATCTTGCTCACCATGTTCGACAGCCGGACTCGTCTTGCGTCGCAGGTCGCCGATGAAGTCCGCGGTCACTTCGGTGAGCTCGTGCTGAGCTCGGTCATTCCGAGGAGTGTTCGGGTCTCGGAGGCGCCGAGTTATGGCCAGTCCGTTATGACCTACGATCCCGGTTCGAGCGGCGCTGTGGCGTACCTTGAGGCCGCGAAGGAGATGGCGTTCAAGAACGCACAGGTCTAGCGGTGTGCTTGCGGCACGGTGCCAAGGCATGGTGCCCTGGGCATACCGATTGATGGCCAAAGCACGATGGCCAGGGGCACGAAGAGGGCACTGGGCGGGCCTGCGATCCGCAGGACTGGGATCAGGCGACAGATCAGTGCCGAATCAGTGCCACGGTTGGCTCGACGGTGGCGTTGCGCTGGTAAACCCGGTCGACGGCAGCGTGCAGCTATGGATCCGAGCCTGAAGCCCGGATGCGACCGCTGAGCTCAGGGTCGTCGACAGGATGTCTTCGCGCTCGACGGGGTGTTCTCGTGCGACGTAGAGATGCGATATCACCGTGTCAGGCGGTCGCCGCTCCTGGTCCGGTACCGCTGTACCGATCTGACCGGTGCGTCCCATGCTGCCGGAAGGCGTGAGCGGTGGAGGTTGTGGAAGATCACAGGGTTTATCCACAGGCCATCGGCAGATCTGATCCGTAGTTGGAGTTCACCTGGCAGTATGGAGCAGCACCGCGGGCGCAGCGTTGTGTGAAGCCGGCTGGTTAGCGAGTTGCAGCCGGAGTCGGCGTGGTCACAGGGAGAGGTTATGTCACAGCAGAAGCGAGGCTTGGGGAAAGGCCTAGGTGCCCTGATTCCGACGACACCGGCTGGACTGGCAAGCGTGCCTGCGGCAGGTGACGGGTCGGGGGACGCCGACCGGCCGAGCTGGAATAATTCCGGCGAGGTGGCGGGTGCCTACTTCGACGAGATTCCAGTGGCCGCGATGATCCCGAACCCGCGTCAGCCAAGGCAGGTCTTTGACGAAGATGCTCTCGCCGAGCTGGCCGATTCCATCAAGGTGGTAGGGCTGCTTCAGCCTGTCGTCGTGCGGAAGTCCAGCGCGGATCAGTACGAGATCGTGATGGGCGAGCGGCGCTGGCGGGCATGCCAGCTCGCCGAGCTGGCCCTTGTTCCGGCGATCGTCCGGCAGACCGCGGACGGGGACCTGCTCAGGGACGCCTTGATAGAGAACCTGCACCGCCAGCAGCTGAACCCGCTCGAAGAGGCTGCGGCCTACCAGCAGTTGCTTGACGACTTCGAGGCGACGCACGAAGAACTCGCGCACCGGATAGGCCGGTCCCGGCCGCACATCACGAACACCATCCGGTTGCTCAACCTGCCGCCCGGCGTGCAGCGCCGGGTGGCAGCGGGTGTGCTGAGCGCGGGCCACGCGCGGGCACTGCTGGCTGTGGAGGACCGGGAGGCTCAGGAGCAGCTCGCGCACCGGATTGTCGCGGAAGGATTGTCAGTCCGTGCAGTCGAAGAAATCGTGGCACTGGGGGCGGAGCCGAGTAAGGCACCGCGACAGCGAGCCCGCAAGCAGCCGGTGGCACCGAAGCTGAACGATCTCGCGGGCCGGCTGTCGGACGTGCTCGACACCCGGGTGAAGGTAGAGCTGGGCCAGCGGAAGGGCAAGATCGTCGTCGAGTTCGCGTCACTCGACGATCTCGATCGCATAGTCAAGACCATCTCACCCGACTGGCCAGCGGATCAGGCGAGCGCCTAGTCAGCTGACCTAGCCGAACGGCCCTGGTAAATCTGGTGGAGGGCGGAGAGCCCCATTGTGGTTTCACGTGAAACGCTCTTCGCGGTTGGTCAGCCACCGGCAGGGTTCGTCGCGCGGATCGCCGCAAGGAAGATGTCGACGTCACTGTGACTTGTGTCGAAGGCCGTCATCCAGCGGACGACGTTCTCAGCCTCGTTCCAGGCATAGAAGGTCCAATCTCGTTGCAGTGCCGCGATGTGGTCTGGGTGAAGCTCGGCGAAGACTGCGTTGGACTGGACCGGGTACCGGACAGCGACACCGGGAATCTCGGCTACTCCCGCGGCGAGCCGAAGTGCCATGGCATTCGCGTGCTGGGCGCTGCGGAGCCATAGTTTGTCCTCAAGCAGCGCCGCGAACTGTGCCGCGGCGTATCGCATCTTGGAGCCGAGTTGCAGCAGCTGCTTACGGTGAAACGGAGTGTCGGCGATCAGCTCATCACGCATCACGATGACGGCCTCGGCTGCCAGCGCACCGTTCTTGGTACCGCCGAAGCTGAGCATGTCGACGTTCGCTGCTAGGTCAGCCAGCCCGCAGTCGAGGTGGGCGGCGGCATTCGCCAGCCGCGCCCCGTCCATGAACAGGTACAGGCTCTCCGCCTTGCAGAATGCTGCCAGCCGCTCAAGCTCTGCCAGCGAGTAACAGGTCCCCAGTTCGGTCACCTGGGCAATCTCGACTACTCGTGGTTGCGCACGGTGCTCATCACCTCGTCCGGTCAGTCGGCTGGCGATCAGTTCCGGTGTGAGCTTGCCATCCGGGCTTGGCACGGTAAGCAGCTTGTTGCCGAGCAGTCGTTCGGTAGCGCCACATTCGTCGACGTTGAGGTGGGACGACTCCGCGCAGATGACCGCCTCGAAGGGGCGCAGAAGCAGGCTCATTCCTAGCACGTTGGCGGCGCTACCGTTGAATACCAGGAAGGCCCCCCGCGCTCCGAACGCTGCACACAACTCGTTAGTGGCGCGCATCGTCCACTCGTCGGCACCGTACGGTACCGCGTCACCGACGTTGGCGTCCGCGATCGCTCGCAGGATCTCAGGATGGGCTCCTGCGTGGTTGTCACTGCCGAAACTCTTGCGTCGAGTGGTCATCGGCTCAGGGTATCGAGGTGAAGCACCGGTCAGGCACCGGCTAGGGGTGAGCGGCCGACTCGGGGCGGCCGGTAACTGGCCGGGGCGAGCAACTGGCTTGCGGCTAACTAAACTCCGCCGAAGATGCGGAACGGTACGATAGGGCTTGGCAGAAGGGGCCTGCGAGGCATTCGATGCCGCTGTGAGCTTCACGCATCCGCTCGCGCCGCCCCGGATGCCGGTACCGTAAGCCATTGTGAAGTCGAGCCAGTTGAAGGAAATTCCATAACAGGGGTGCCCCGTGACGCGCCGTCTCGCCAGTATCACGCTGGATAATCTGGATGATCTCCCGTCCCGGTGCCGCCGTTGTGTCTTCTGGGAACTCGAGCCCGTCGCGCAGGCGCGCGCGGTAGAAGCCGGGGACACTGCCCTGGAGAAGGAGTCGTGGGTCTCCAACGTCCTGCTGCAGTGGGGAAGTTGCGGAAAGCTCGTCTACGTCGACGGAGTAGCTGCCGGCTTCATGTTGTTCGCGCCACCGCAATTCGTCCCGAGATCAGTGGCATTTCCGACTAGTCCAGTAAGTTCGGACGCAGTCTTGCTGATGACAGCTCACGTACTTTCTGAGTTTTCTGGCGGCGGCCTCGGCCGGATGCTCGTCCAGGGCCTGGTCAAAGACCTGAGCCGACGGGGGATCAAGGCGGTCGAGGCCTTTGGCGACCTGAAGCCAGACGGTATGTCGTGCGTGACTCCTGCCGACTATCTGCTTGCGGTCGGATTCAAGACTGTCCGCCCGCACATCCGCTACCCGAGACTGCGCCTGGACATCAGGACAGCGCTGTCCTGGCGCGAGGATGTGGAAGTGGCGATCGAGCGCCTGCTGGGGTCGATGACCCCAGAGCGGCCGCTCCGCCTGGCATAACCGCCTGGACGCCGGCCACCTCAAGCTTGTGACCGGCGTCCAGTGCGATTATCGAGCTCGGCTGGATCAGACGATGAAGTCCGCAATCTCGCGCAGCAAGGCGGACTTGGGCTTCGCGCCGACGATCTCCTTGACGACCTGGCCGTCCTTGAAGACTGTCAGTGTCGGGATGTTCATGATGCCGTAGGTCTGGGTGACCCTCGGGTTCTCGTCCACGTTCAGTTTCACGATGTCGATCTTGCTGCCGTACTCCTTCGCGATCTCCTCAAGTACCGGGGCGACCTGTCGGCACGGACCGCACCACTCTGCCCAGTAGTCGACGAGCACCGGCTTGGCGTTCTTCAGTACATCGGTGTCAAAAGTCGCGTCGGTTACTGCCTTCATTGCTGCGCCCACGTTGTCAGGCTTCCTTTCATGGCTAGGCAGCGTCCCGCGCCCTCGGCCGCGGGACAAGAGGGGAACTGTTACACGTGCTGGTCTGCGAGCCAGCGCTCGGCGTCAAGGGCCGCGGCGCAACCCGTGCCAGCGGCGGTCACTGCCTGCCGGTAATGCCGGTCTACGACATCGCCCGCGGCGAAAACGCCGTCAATCGCTGTCCGCGTCGACGGCTGATCGACGAGCAGATAACCGTCCGTGTCGGTACTGAGCTGCTTGCGGAACAGCTCGCTGCGCGGATCGTGGCCGATTGCCACGAAGACCCCGCTGACCGGCAGCGTGCTCTCGGCACCAGATTTGACGTTACGGACCCGGACCCCGGTGACCCGGTCTTCGCCGACCACTTCGAGGACCTCGCTATCCCAGGAAAACTTGATCTTGGGATCAGACAGTGCCCGGTCCTGCATGATTTTGGAGGCCCGCAGGCTGTCCCGGCGGTGGATGATTGTCACCGACCGCCCGAACCTGGTCAGGAACGTGGCCTCTTCCATCGCCGAGTCGCCGCCGCCAATGACGGCGATGTCCTGCTCGCGGAAGAAGAACCCGTCGCAGGTGGCGCACCAGGAGACGCCGTGGCCGGACAGTCGCTTCTCACCCGGCACCCCGAGTTCCCGGTAGCTGGAACCGGTAGCGATGATGACGGCCCTGCCCTCGTAAACGGCGTCGACAGTCTTCACGACCTTGGGCGTCGAGGTGAGGTCTACCTCCACGACGTCGTCGGCGATGAGCTCCGCGCCGAATCGCTCCGCCTGCTTGCGGATGCCATCCATCAGGTCAGGGCCGAGAATACCGTCCGGGAATCCGGGAAAGTTTTCCACATCGGTCGTATTCATCAGAGCGCCGCCCGCGGTAACCGAACCCTCGAATACCAGCGGGTTCAACCGTGCCCGGGCAGCGTAGACCGCTGCGGTGTAGCCGGCCGGCCCTGAGCCGATGACAATGACATCTCGAATGCCGCTCACCTGTCGCAACTCCTTCGTCGAACCGCACCGGCATCAACCGCGCAGAGGTCCGCCAGATTCCCGATGCGGGCGTCCGGCCGGCCCAGGAAGCTATCTACCTGGTCGGAACACTGACCTGAGCCAGGATGTCACTGTTCGACGCCGAGCAGGCCAGGCCTACCACGACAACGTTCAGCGTGCGAGCCGCCGCGTCCGGCTCCAGCACGATGACGGCAGCCGGACGCCCGAGGTAGCGGGCAATATCGACGAGTCGCACCCGCTGGCCGGCGGCCACCTTCGAGACGCAGCCTTCGAGCTGGGGCACGTTGACCGCGCCGGCGGGTGCAGGCGCGGCTGACTGGCTCTGGTTCGTGGGCTCGCTAGCCGATCCGGGGAACCGAGCCGAGCTGGTGACCTCCTGGCGGATCTGGTCAGCCAGGTTGGCGGGCGTGTAGTCGGCGTTCGATGTCAGGAGGGTGGCCGTCGCGTACAGGCCATTTTGTCGATAACGTAGCTCCCGCTGGCCCGGTGCGGCGGCCGGACTCATGGAGCCGTTGACCGCGGACGGCCGTCGGCTCACCGGAGCGCCGGAGGCCGCGGTGTTCGTGCTGCCTGTCCTGTTCCCAGAGGTGTCCTGACCGCTGGCGAGCAGATAGCCAGCGCCGACCACGACGGCGGCAGCGCCAGCGAGCGCAAGTCCTCGCAGCACCAGCGGCGAGGACCAGCCCGGCATCCGCAGCCGTGGTCTGTCACGTCCGGAGCGCGCAGGCAAATCTGGCCTGCCGGGGATGTGGTCGCCGTGGTCGGCGGCACCCGCCCGGGCCGGTGTACCGCCGTCCCGCATGCCGTGACTGTCGGCAAGTGCCGCGGTCGTGGACGCATACGGGGGTGCGCCAGCCCGCACCTCGGCGGCAAGCGCGATGTCGAGCCGCTCAGCCAGCAGGTCGGGCATCGCAGGAACGGGCAGGCTGGCGAGCAGGCTGGAAACGCTCGCCAGACCGAGGTCCAGGTCCGCGCAGCGAGCGCAGCCGGACAGATGCGTGCCGATCCTGGCCGCCTTCCGGGTGCTGACCGTCCCTTCCCGGTAATCCGCGAGTTCCTCGGCACTGAAGTGACCGGTGTTCGGCACGAGTCTCACTGTTTCTCGGCACCCCCCTCCTGCGCAGGTAGGACGGTTCCGGCGGCGGATTGGTTCCCTTGCTGGCGCAGATGAGCAAGCCGGGGCAGCAATCTGGCCCGGCCACGCGCGCAGCGGCTCTTGACGGTACCTTGCGCCACGCCGAGCACCTCCGCAGCTTCGGCTACCGGGAAGTCCAGCATGTCCACTAGCACCAGGGCGACTTGCTGGTCGTGCGGCAGCCGGCGCAGCGCCGCCATGACTTCAAGGGAGATCTCGGTCCCGGCCGCAGGGTCGGCGCCAACCTCGCCCGATGCGGCGATGGCATCGAGCAACTGTTCGTCGCCTTCGCTGACCTCGGGGCGGGCGCTTCGCCGCCGCATCCGGTCCAGGCAGGCATTCACCACGATCCGGTGCAGCCAGGTGGTCACGGCGGACTCGCCGCGGAAGTTCCGCGCTCCCCGGAAAGCCGAGATCATGGCATCTTGCAGCGCGTCGGCAGCATCTTCCGGATCGGACAGCGTACGGACGGCAACGGCCCAGAGCCGGTCGCGGTGGCGCAGGAAGAGTCGTCCGAACGCCTCGGGATCGCCGTCCACGTGCAACTTGAGCAGTTCCGAGTCCGAGGGCTCCGCCTCCGGATGCGTGACCAGGAAGCCGGCCTTCGCCGAGCCTGGGGGTAGCTCAGTTGCCCGGCGCGGTGCAGGCAGCGACGACCTGCCGGTCCCCTGACCGCCCTCGGGTTCCTGTGATCGCGTCCCCACTCCCTGTAGCTTAGTTCCCTGCGGCGACGGGCTGGTCGGCCGTGGTCCGGCCAGCCGTGGTCGGGCTGGCCGCGGCCTTACCGCGGCGGCACGCCGGGATCACGCGATCCCCCGAATCGACACGTTGAAGATCTCGCCCATATACCAGTGACCGTGGCCTGGCCGGTGCGGGAGCTTGCTGAACCAGATCACCAGGAACCTGCTGGTGGCCGAACTCTTGACCTGGAAGGTCACCGCTCCGGTGGGGCTGGTGGCCGATGCGAGCGTCGTCATCGATCTGAGGTTCGCCTGGCTGCGCGCGGCGGAGTCACCAGCGAGCAGCGTGACCTGGGCGCCTGGCTCGGACCCGAAGGTCACAGTGACCGAGCTAAACCTGACTGCCTTGCCCATGTCGATGATCAGGCCGGAACCTGACTTGAGTCCGCCGAACTCGGCAGTGCGGTACCACTGGGTAGTCCAGGACGTTCGCATGCTGCTGTCGATCGCGTACCGCGCCCACTGAGCGTTCTCGTTGCTCGGATCGCTCCCCGGGCTGGTGAGCGGATCGAATCCGCTCACGCCGGCGGGCTGGAGCGGCGTGACGGCTGAAGCGGGCGAAGTCTGCTGACCCGTGCCGGGCCCGCCGTGCGGTCCGCTCCCGCTGGGCCACAGGGTGAAGGCAGCGACCGCCGTGACCAGCAAGAAAGCGCCGACGGCCGCGATCACGCCGACGGAGAACCGGCTACCAGAACGCCGAGCCGCACGACGACCGCGTACCGGCAGGCCAGCGCCCGCGCGGCGTCCCCGCCGGCCGATGCCGTTCGGGCCACCAGGCAGATCTGCTGGCCATTGCTCGTCGGCGAAGCCTGATTCGCCTTGAGCGCGAGCGTTCCGGCCGACGAAGATCGGATCCTTGGACCAGTCGGTCTCAGCCTGCCCGTCGGCCTCAGGCGACCATCCAGCCGGCGAGCGTGCGCCCGGCCGCCACCCGCTCGTAGGAGCATCCTCGGCGCGCCAGTGCTGATCCTGCGCTCGCCACCCCGATCCGTGCGGATAGTCCGACGAATCCTGCCAGGCAGGAGCGGGCGGCATCGGCGCGGGCGGGATCGGCAGCGGCGGCAGCGCGGCGATCAGTTCCCTGGCGAACTCGCCTGGCATCGTCAGCGGCGGGCTGCCCTCGCGGGAATGCAACTGCATGGCACGGCAGGCCAGGTCGGAGAACGCGAGCGGGACGCCGGCGAGTACCTGGCGCGGGCTGCACGGCTGCCCGTCCGTCGTCGGGGCCGCCGGCAGCGACGGATAGTCCGGTCCTGGCCAGTAACCGGTGAGCCCGGCGTAGAGCAGCCGACCGAGTCCCTGAGTGTCCGTCGCCACCGGGTCCTCGGCGGACACGCCAGAGAGTGCCGCATCGATACCCAGCCCGACGACTTTGACCTCACCGGTCTGCGTCCACCGCACGGAGCCCGGCGACAGGCACATGTGCGCCACGCCGGCGGCGTGCGCCGATGACAAGGCGGCCGCCGCCTCGGCGATCATGCGGGCAGCCCGGGCGGGTTCAAGCGGTCCCTGTGATACCAGGTCGGCGAGCGTGTCCCCGGCGGCCCACTCCATCACGATGTAAGCACGGTCCCAGGCGTCTTCGACATCGAAAACTTGCGCCAGGCGGGGATCGGTGAGTCTGCTCGCGGCACGAGCGGCGGTGGCGACCTCGGTCACCCGGGGAAAGCCCTGGGCGAACGTAAACACGGTCACGGCCCGGGCGAGGGTCTCGTCGATGGCCTTCCAGGCAGCCCACCCAGAGCCTGCGGCGATCCGGTCTTCGAGCCGGTAGCGTCCGCCTAGCCGGGTGCCTGGCTCAGACGTGTAGGTCGTCATCGGTCAGCGCGCCGAGTCGGTCAGGCTCTCGACGCTTCCTCCTGGTACCGGAAGCTGGTCGGCGGTCTGGACATTTCAATGATGCGGCACAACATGCCCGGGTGGTCTGCTGCCACCCTACCGCGTTGCAAACCGTTACCAGGCGGAGACCATTGGGCAGGACGCGAAATGACCGCTCTCGCGTCATTCCGACCCCCACGCTCACCTGTGCAACCTCGACCGCACCATGGCGGTCAGATTTGTCACCTCGGTCACTCGCAGTGCCTTGGCGAGCATCACATAGAACACCAGGCTGCCCCCGCCGCCGACGATGACGATCATCGCGGCAGCGAATTTGCCGGTCGAGAAGAACGCGGTGATCGCCACGGTGACGGCGAGCGCGAACAGCGCGGCGGGCAAGGCTGCCACGTGCATCCTGAGCAGGCTGCCGCCGATCTGCTTGCCGGCCAGGCCGCCCAGCCGGCGGCTGAGCACTAGCCAGGCCAGCACGCTGCCGACGACGTTCGCCAGCCCGAAACCGACGCCGAGCGCGGCAACTAGGTCGCCGGGCGGTACCACTGCGAGCGCGATCAGGTTCGCTGCGACGTTCGCGATCATCGAGGCCACCCCGATGAGCGCTGGCGTGCGGCTGTCGTGCAGCGAGTAGAAGACTCGCAGCAGCAACTGGAACAGCATGTAGGGAATGAGGCCGAGCGAGAAGACCGAGAAGACAAGGCCGAGATACCTGGCGTCAGGGATCTTGGTATTTCCCCAGGCCAGCAGGATCTCCGCAAGCGAGGGACCGATGACGGCGAGCACCAGCGCGGCCGGGGCCACGATCACCGAGCCAAGCCGCACTCCGGTAGAGAAGTCAGCCTGCACCAGGCCGTAACGTTGCTCGGAGGCATGTGCGCTCATCCGGGGCAGCAGCGCCGTGATCACGGAAATAGCGACTATCGCGTAGGGCAACTGGAACAGCAGCCACGCGGTGCTGTAAGCGGTCCAGCCCTTGCCGACGCCGCCGGTCAGCGCCGGATTGTTGACCGTGGCGGCCACTTTGGCGGTGACGAGGAAGGCGACCTGGGTGGTCAGGACGTACCCGAACATCCAGCCAGACATCCGGCCGATCTCGGTCACGTCGGCGCGCCTGAAGTCGAACCGGAAACGCCACCGGAATCCGACCCTGCGCAAGGCGGGGATCAGCGCCGCGGTCTGGGCAATGATGCCGAGCGTGGTGCCCACGCCGAGCACGACCACCTCGAATGGCGTGATGGTCGTGACCGTCTGGCCGACACCCCAGACGGCCATGAACGCGATCGTCATGACGATCACGATGACGTTGTTCACGACGGGGGTCCACATCGGCGCGGCGAAGTGGTCACGTGCGTTCAAGATCGCGGCAGCCAGCGAGCTAAGGCCGTAAAAGAAGATCTGCGGGATGAAGAAATAGGCGAATACGACCAGCAGGTGCCGGTAGTCGGCGGTGCTCGCCGACGTTCCGGCACAAGCGCGGTTCGCGCATCCGTACAGCATCGCGATCGGGCCCGATGCCAGCGTGGCTGCTACCGTGATTACCCCGAGGATCACGGTGACCAGGGTGAACATCCGCTGGGTGTACTGCTCGCCACGATCGCGATCGCGTTTTGCCGCCGTCACAAGCAGCGGCACGATGACGCTGGCCAGGATTCCGCCGATGGCGATGTTGTAGACGGTGTTCGGAAGCGTGTTGGCGTAGTTGTATGAGTTCGCCAGTTCCTTCGTGCCGAGTGCGTAGAGCAGCAGGACCGAGCGGACCAGGCCGGTCACCCGGGACGCGAGGGTGCCCATCGCCATGACGCCGCTAGACCGCACCAGGCTCTGGCCGCTGCTGGCCGGCTGCCCGTCAACCTGGGCAACTGGACCATCCTGCGAGCCGGCCCGGTGCGCTCCGGGTGCGCGGCCGCTCCGAGCGCGGCCCGCGTGCCTGGGCTGAGAATCCGGCACCGGGCCGGGCAGTCTGGGCTCCCGGCTGGCGTACGAGCCGGGCGGTCTGGGCTGCCTGGCTTCCCGGTACGGGTCGGGCCGACGGTGATCGGAGCGTGGACCTGGCTGGAGGAGTTCCCGGTAGGGATCGCTCAGCCCGTTGCCGCGCCCGGGATGGGCCGGCGAGCCCTGCCGCAGCGAATCCGGCTGCCAGTTGCCGTATGCGGGACCAGCCTCCCCGGCATGCTGGCGCGGGTCGCCTGGACCGTAGCCGCTGGTGCCTCTTGGCCAGGTCTCGCGCGGCGGATCGGGCTGCCAGTCATCCCGGCGGGGAGCACCCGGCCAGGTCTCGTGCCCGGGCTCGAAGCCTGGCGAGCTCATCAGCTCTCCTCGGTGGGACTGGGCTGAGGAGCCGGCGGCCCGGGAATGGCGATCGCGGGACCTGGCTGACTCAGTCTGGATCGGTCAGTTCCGACGTTATCTGGTTGATCCTGCCGACTGAGCAGATCCACCGAACCTCGGTACGCGACCGGCGGGGCGACGGTCTCCGGTGACCGGGCGGCTTGCTGGCAGCCTGGCTCCGCCGGGTCAGCGGGCGACGGCTGCGACTCCGGCGGGTCGGTCGGCTCAGGACGGCCGTGCCTGAGGGCCTGAGCCGCCGAGGCGAAGACGAAGACCGCCAGTGCCGCCGCGCAGATGACCAGCGCCACAGTGCCGAAGTTCGATGCTCTGATCTCCATGATCAGCGGCTTGTCAGGGAGCAGGGTCCCGCCGGGCGAGCTCAGGTTCAGGCGGAGCGTCGCGGCTCCGGTCTGAGCCGAGTGCACCGTCAGCTTGAGCTCGTAGATGTTGTGCGCCGGAATCTGATAGAACGCGCGCGGCTGAACCGTGGTGACGCTGTCGTTACTGTGGGTAACCCGAAGCCGGACCTTGACAGGGTAGTCCAGCGTGTTACGGATGGAGACTGTCACCGATCCGACGCGGCCGCCGAGGGTCACGTAAATGACATGGTTGTTACCGATGGACAGCCCGGCGAACTGGTCGGTGACGTAGCGCGAGGTACGGGCTAGCAGCGCCCAGGCGTGCTCGACGCCGTGACCGCTCCAGGCGGAGGACTCGACGCCGTAGACCGCACGGTTGAGCGTCGGATCCTGGTACTTCCTGATCGACTGCAGAAGCGCGATCTTGCTTTCGACTTCGGCCACTCGGCTGAGCAGCTTCCTCGGCAGCACCGTACGCGCGGAGAGTTGCAGCCTGGAGGTACGGGCAGGCAGCGTCACCATCTGGTTGACGGTCGAGGGTGCCAGCCACGGGGCGCTCACCGTCTCGGCGAGCAGGCTGCTCGCGAGCTGGCGAGGCGCGTTCCACCGCCGGGGCGGCGTGACGACGATCGGGCGAGCGAGCGCGGGTTCCTCGGCCACGATCATCGCGGTCTGCGCGAGGAACTGCTGGCTGACGCTGAAGATGGTGCCGCGCGAGGCGGCTGCCGTATTAGCGGTGGCCAGGAGCTGACTGATCGTGTTGTCGGCGTACAGGATGTGCAGCCTGGTGCCGGCACCGTCGACCCCGCTGCTGACAGCGCCGGCGCTGTAATAGGGCGGCGTGGCGAGGATGACAGTGCTTATCTTCAGCGCGCCGAAATTCTCGAGCACGCCAGCGCTGGCGATGCCGTTGGCTGGCCAGGCCACGGCGGAGAGCCGGCGGTCACTGGCCGGGAGCGACTCCGGCACGGGGTTTCTGCCGAGAATCGTCCCCGCGACGTTCTGCCCGTCGGCGAATGCGGCGCGCAGGTCGGTGCTGCCGGACGGTAGCGCGGCGACGTCGACGTCGGCGTACGGGGTGACAAAGACCTGCTGGCGAGACGTCGCCTGAACGAGCCTGGCCAGCCATCTGGCCGCGGCGGGACTGGCAGGGTACGGCGCGGCGCCCGTGCAGGTGGCGTTCTCGACCTGGTAGGGCTGCGTCATGGTCCGCGTGTTGTCGAGCAGAGCGGGATCGATGGCCCAGGTGAGGCGCGCCCTGGCCGAGTACTGCGCGCCGACTGCGAGCAGGGAGCCCAGGCGGCCGGTCGGCTGGATGCTCCTGGCCAGGTCGTTGTCGGTCAGCCCAGGGCAGGGACCCTGATGCGGGCTGTCGATGAGCGGCCAGATCCACGAGATGCGGAACGGCGCGGGCCGCCGGACCCCGCAGCTGGCTGACGACCTCGGCCAGTAGGGAAGCGGTATGGGATCGATAGCCACGTACGTCCCGGTCGGGTCAGAGACGTGCGCTGTAAGCGGATACACGCCGAAACAGCCGATGCGCAGGTCACTGACTGGCAACCGAATGGTCCAGGGGAGCGTGGCATGCGCGCGCAGCCGCCGCAGCGGCGCCGAACGGCCCACCGGAGACTGAGCGGGCTGGTAAAACCCTGACGCGTAGTTCTGCAGTTCGTTCTCCGAGACCAGTGCGGCCCTAGAGGACTGCAACTGGACGGACAGGCCGCTGATCGCCGACCCGGTGGCGTTGTGCACTTGCCCGCTGACCGTGATGGTCCGGCCCGCCGTGGCGTAGGACGGGCTCATCGAGTTGACCGTCAGGCCGAGCGGCGGGCCCGCTGCTTGCACAGGCTCAGCACGGGCCGCCCCGGCGATCAGGGGCAGCACCGCGACCGCAGCGCCGGCCGCGGTCAAAACCGCGGTGGCGCAGGCCACCCTTATCCGCCGGCCGGCGCAGGCACGGGCAGGTACCGCGGTGCCGGGAAGTAGGCGGCGGTACCTGGCGACATGCGAGCGGGCCATGGCGCACATGCTATTGCCGGCTAGGGAGTGCCGTAGGCTGCCGGTATTCACCATTGGCCTACCAGACCACCGGTGGCCCGGTCCGTGCGACGGGAACCCGGATTTCCCCGGCATAAGTTGAGCGCCTACTCTCGATGCCCGTGCACGATCCCACATCCATCACGCCGGAACAGCAGCGCGCCGCCAAGGCACTGCTGGAGTCCGCGCTGTCCGACCGGCTGCGGATGGCGGACAAACTAGCCCGGGTGTTCGTCCGGCACGGTCATGAGCTTGCCCTGGTCGGCGGTCCAGTACGGGATGTGTTCCTGGGGCGCCCGCATAGTGATCTTGACCTGACGACGGATGCGCCACCAGAGCGCGTGCTGGAGATCACCAAGGACTGGGCCGATACCACCTGGCCGGTCGGGATCGCGTTCGGCACTGTGGGCATGCGCAAAGATGACGCGATCTTCGAGATCACCACCTACCGCAGCGAAGAGTACGACCGGACCTCGCGCAAGCCGGACGTGAGCTACGGTACGTCGCTGGTCGACGACCTGGGACGGCGTGACTTCACCGTCAACGCGATGGCCACCAGGCTGCCCGACAACGTGCTCGTCGATCCCTTCGGCGGCCTGGCGGACCTGCGCGACAGGGTGCTCCGCACGCCAGGCAGGGCGCAGGACTCGTTCAACGATGATCCGCTGCGAATCCTGCGAGCTGCCAGGTTCGTCGCCGAGCTCGGCTTCACGCCGACCCAGCAAGTCAGGGAAGCGATGACGGAGCTGGCGCCGCGGCTGGAGATCGTCTCGGCCGAGCGGATCTGCGCCGAGCTGAGCAAGCTACTGCTCGCTGCGCGGCCAGGGGGGCCGTCGGCGGGAATCGAGTTGCTGGTCGAGACCGGCGTGGCCGACCATTTCCTGCCCGAGGTACCAAGGCTCCGGCTCGAAGTAGACGAGCATCACCGGCACAAGGATGTCTACCGGCATTCGATGACCGTGCTTGACCAGGCGATCGCCCTGGAGCAGCGCTACGGTCTCGACCGGGACCTGCGGCTCCGGCTGGCCGCGCTGCTGCACGACATCGGCAAGCCGAAAACCAGGTCGCTGCTGGCGGACGGCAGGGTCGCATTCCACCACCACGACGCGGTCGGGGCAAAACTGGCCCGCGCCCGGCTGAAGGCGCTGCGCTTCCCCGGTGACGTGACCGCTGACGTCGTGAAGCTGATCGGGCTGCACTTGCGGTTCCACGGGTTCGGCAACGGCGAGTGGACCGACTCGGCGGTCCGCCGCTACGTGACGGATGCCGGACCGCTACTGGCCAGGTTGCACGCCCTGACGAGGGCTGACAGCACTACTCGCAACCGAGCCAAGGCACAGCGGCTTGCCAAGAACTACGACGTGCTCGAAGAACGCATCGCGGTGCTGGCCGAACGGGAGGAGCTCGCGAGCATCCGCCCGGACCTGGACGGCAACGAGATCATGGAACTGCTCGGGATCAGGCCGGGGCCGCTAGTCGGGCGGGCCTACGCGCACCTGCTCGAACTGCGGCTCGAGCACGGCCCGCTCGGCCATGACCGGGCCGTTCAGGAACTGCTGCTCTGGGCCGAGGCAGCGGGCCTGCCCGCCGCCGGCGAGCCGGGCCGTGGCTGACCGGCCATGATCCAGTACCCGGCAGCCGCCGCCAGGTAGCCGCAGGCGGCCACCACCAGCAGCAGCGCCGACTTCCCGGTGACCGGGACGAAGACGGCGCAGATCGCGGCGCCGAGCGCGAAGGTGCCGTTGTAGAGCATGTCGTTGATCGAGAACACCCTGCCACGGAAATCGTCCGCCATTTCCCGCTGCAAGATCGTGGTGGTGCAGATCGTGATTCCCTGGGCCACGAGTCCGAGCGCGAAGCCGATTACCACGAACCCCAGCGGGTGGAAGCTGATCCCCAGCGCTCCGGTGACTACGCCGCCGGCGGCCAGCAATGCCGTGATCCAGGTCACAGCCGCCATCCGCCCGGTCGCAACCGGCGTGATCACGGCGGCCAGGCCATATCCGATACCCGAACTGATCCCTACCGACGCGAAGTGCCACAGCGAGGCGTTCCCGCTGCTGCCGGCATAGAAATAGTTCCGGTAAAGCAGGATCGTCATCAGCGCCAGGATGCCGTAAAGGAACCTGTGCGCGGCGATCGCCGCCAGCGCGGCGCGGGCGTGCGGCCGGTGCCAGGCGTGCCGCAGCCCGGCTACCAGGCCAATGGCTACGGTTCGCAGCCCGGCGGCGGCGCTCCTGATCTCGGCGGCGAGGCCACCTGACTCAGGTCCGGCCGGGCGATCGGGCCCGAGCGCGTCTCTGGCCATCCGCGTCGCGCTGAGCCCGGCGAGCAGGTAGCACACGCCCGCGAGGAGCAAGGTGATGGCCGAGCCGCCCGCGCCACCGCTGGTCACAGAGTGCAGGGCGACGCCGATGAAGGCGCCGACGAACCCCATCACCGTGCCCGAGGTGGGACCGACTGAGTTCGCCATGACGAGCTCGTCGTGCACGACGACGTGCGGCAGAGCGGCCGACAGGGCGGACAAGAAGAACCGGTTGACGCCGAGGACTACCAGCGCGCAGAGCCAGATCGGCGGTCCCAGCGTGCCCGACCAGATGAGCATCGCGGTCAGAGCGGCGAAACTGCCGCGGAGCGAGGCCGACCAGAGCATGATCTGACGCCTGGACCAGCGGTCGATGAAAACTCCGGCGAACGGGCCGATCAGCGAGTACGGCAAGTACAGCACCGCGAACGAGACAGCGGCCGCGGCCGGGTTCGGGTAGGTCTGGGCGTTGAAGAACACATAAGCGCCCAGGCCAGCGGTGAAAATCCCGTCGCCGGTCTGGGAAATCAGCCTGGTCGTGTAGAGCTTGCGGAAGCCGCTGCCAGCCAGAACCGTGCGCAGGTCCCGGACAAACGAAGACTTCGCGGGCGCCGTACCTGTCATCGCTGCCTGGCGACAGTCGTGCATGATCGCGGTCGATCCTCAGTCGGTGAAGCTGAGGATCGACCGCGATCATGAAATCTAAGCTGGCAGTGCACACGATCAGCCTAGTGAGGGAGGGCAGAGCACTTTCACCGTGCCGCGTAACGGGGCTCACCCGGTGATCCTGGTGGCCCCGCTGCGCACTGCATCGCTGTACGGAACAGCGGTTAGCGGTCGGCTTCGCCGCGGATGAACTTCTCTACTTGCTCGCGCGCGACGTCGTCGCTGTACTGCTCCGGCGGGGACTTCATGAAGTACGACGAAGCAGACAGGATCGGCCCGCCGATCCCGCGGTCCTTGGCGATCTTCGCGGCGCGGACCGCATCGATGATGACGCCGGCCGAGTTGGGTGAGTCCCAGACCTCGAGCTTGTATTCCAGGTTCAGCGGCGTGTCGCCGAAGGAACGGCCCTCCAGCCGGACGTAGGCCAACTTGCGGTCGTCCAGCCACGGCACGTGGTCCGACGGGCCGATGTGCACGTCCGCCTTCGCCATCTCGTGCGGGATCTGCGAGGTCACCGACTGGGTCTTGGAGATCTTCTTGGACTGCAGGCGCTTGCGCTCCAGCATGTTCATGAAGTCCATGTTGCCGCCGAAGTTGAGCTGGTAGGTGCGGAGCAGTTCCACCCCGCGGTCCTCGAACAATTTGGCGAGCACCCGGTGCGTGATCGTCGCGCCGACCTGGGACTTGATGTCGTCACCCACGATCGGGACGCCGGCCTCGGTGAACTTAGCCGCCCACACCGGGTCAGACGCGATGAAGACCGGCAGGGCGTTGACAAAGGCCACCCCTGCGTCGATCGCGCACTGAGCGTAGAACCGGTCGGCATCTTCCGAGCCGACGGGCAGGTAGGAGACGAGCACGTCGGCCCGTGCGTCCTTGAGTACCCGCACGACATCGACCGGGTTCTCGTCGGACTCGGTGATGATCTCGCGGTAGTACTCGCCAAGGCCGTCGTGTGTCGGACCGCGCTGTACCAGGACGCCGGTCGGCGGCACGTCGCAGATCGTTATGGTGTTGTTCTCGCTCGCGACGATCGCCTCGGCGAGATCCCGGCCAACTTTCTTGGCGTCGACGTCGAACGCGGCGACGAACTCGACGTCCCTGACGTGGTAGGGACCAAACTGGACGTGCATGAGGCCCGGCACCCGGCTTGCCGGGTCTGCGTCCTTGTAGTACTCCACGCCCTGAACGAGGGAACTTGCGCAGTTCCCCACGCCCACGATGGCTACACGTACCGAACCCATGAGGATTGCTCCTTATCTTCTTCCGCTTAGCGACTGAACTGGCCTTACGTGGCCGAGGTCTCAGCGCCGCTCTGGTGGTAGTCCCCGTGCTGACCAGCGGACTGCGCGTCCGTCCGTCGTTCCGAGGCGATTAGCTCGTTGAGCCAGCGAACCTCGCGTTCGACCGACTCCAGTCCATGCCGCTGCAGCTCGAGGGTGTAGCTGTCGACCCGTTCCCTGGTCCTGGCCAGCCCGGCGCGGAACGCCTCGACCCGCTCCTCCAGCTTGCTGCGCCTGCCCTCCAGGATCCGGAGCCTTACGTCCGCTCTGGTCAGTCCGAAGAAGGCGAAGCGCACGCCGAACCCGTCGTCATCCCAGGACGCCGGGCCGGACTGCGAAAGGAGACCTTGCAGATACTCCTTGCCGTCCGCGGTGAGCCGGTAGACGATCTTGGACCGGCGGCCGGCCAGCGGCTTGGCCGCATCGGGGAGTTCGTCTTCGGTGATGATTCCCCGGGCGGTCAGGTCCTTCAGGCACGGATACAGCGAGCCGTATCCGAATGCGCGGAATGCGCCGAGCACCGAATTGAGCCGTTTGCTGAGCTCGTAGCCGTGCATCGGGGCTTCGTGCAGTAGCCCGAGGACGGCAAGCTCGAGCACGCCTGCTCGTCGGCTGCTCATCTCAGCTCGTGCCTCCTGCCATGGTGTGGACTACTATCCACCCAGCCGCTGCAACGGTCGCATATCCGCTCGATGTATCGCGGCGATACATCACAACGATATGTCGGATGCGGTCGCAGCGCAAGTTCACGTGCGCGCGGACATGACTCCATACGCCCTGACCGGCGCAGATCGGCGTTCGGTACAGACTGGGGTCTCGGCCTGAGCGCAGATCCGTCGTAACCTGTCGGTCATGAGGCGATCGGTCGTCGACTATGCGCTGGCGCGGCGTGCGACGCTCGCGTCGGTGCTGGCTGGGCGGACCACAATCACCGACGTGTGCGACGCGCACCCTTACCTGCTGCGTGCGGCCAAGTTCCACGGCGAACCTACCGAGACCAAGTGCCCGATCTGCCGCCGGGCCAAGCTGACGCACGTCACCTACGTCTACGGTGACGAGCTCGGCCGGTACGAGGGCCGGGTGAAGCAGGGCAGGGAGCTCGACGAAATGGCCGCGGAATACGCCGAGTTCCAGGTGTACGTCGTCGAGGTCTGCCAGAGTTGTGGCTGGAATCACCTGGCGTCGTCCTACGTGCTCGGAACTGGCGAGCCGTCCGCTAGGCGAGGTCGGCGAGCACGCACGGGAGACTGATCGGGTCCACGACCGGCGAAACCAGCGACCGGCGTGACCAGCCGAGATGCGCTGGCACTTCACGGCGCGTACGCACGTTAATGCGATTGGGCCACGCAACCACGGATGAAGACGCAGACTAGGGAGCGTACCGGGACGGTAGGTTCTGCCGGGTAGCGTGGTGCCCGGCGAAGTTCCCCTACTTCGTCCGCGACTGCCTTAGCGCCGACCAGCGAGGATCACGTGAGTAGTCGAGACTTCCCCGGGCCGTCCTGGCAGGACCGATCGCAGTCTCCTGACGGACCTTCTGAATATCTTAACGGCAACGGTGACTATGGCCGCGCTCACGACGCCGGATGGTCGGCTAACGACCGGTCTCCCGGGCAGTCGGGCTATGGCAGACAGCGCGATGACGACGGCCGGGCCGGTTATCCGGCTAGCCGGGATCGCGGTGCGAGCGGCCGGGCTTCGGGCCGGGGCTACGAACCTGGCGGATACGACGGTGGCCGCGGTGCCGGGGGGAACCGGGGTTACGAGAATCAGGAGAACAGCGGCTACGACTACCCGGGCAACGGTTACGGCCGCAACGGCAATGGTTACCCTGGCAACGGCAGCGCGGATAACGGCAGTGCTGGTAACGGCTACGCGAGTAACGGACGCCGCGGGCGCAAGGGTCCGGGCCGCAGGTCGGACAAGTACGCCGACGACGGGTACGCGGGCAATGGCTACGGCCGCAACGGGTACGACCGCAACGGGTACGGGGGCAACGGACAGCGCTCAGAGGATTACGACCGGGACCGGTCCGGCTACGCCGGCCGTGTGGCGTCTCGTCGCGGTAGTGGTCGGCCAGATGCGCCGGAAGGCTGGCCGGGCGGAGGCTACGACGACGCCGGCCTCTACCGGCCCGAGGGGCCGTACGGGTCAGGCGGCGGAGGGTATGGTCCTGACGGTCCGCGCTGGCGGCGCGGTCTGGCCGGCCGGAATGTCCGCGACCTGGTCCGGTCGCGCCCTGGCGGCCGTCCGGGGCGGCCACCGGTGCCGGGGAACTGGCTGCAGCGGCAGTGGCGCGCGAACTGGTGGCGGCACTGGACGCTCAAGAAAGCGGGGCTGGTAAGCGGCGGGGTGGCGGCCACCATGGCCCTGGTGATGATCGCCGGGTTCTTCGTCGCCTACTCCTCGGTCAGGGTGCCGATCGCCGCCCTGAGCCAGCCCCTGCAGCAGGCGTCGATGGTCTTTTTCTCCAACGGCAGGCAGATCGGCTGCTTCTGCGCCGTGGACCGTACCGTCCTCACCGAGGATCAGATCAAGCAGTCGAAGAACCTGGTGGCCGCCGTACTCGCCGCCGAGGACAGGAACTTCTTCAACGAGGGCGGCGTCTCGGTCAACGGCATCATGCGTGCCGCGAAGGCAGACCTGACCGGTGGCGCCATCCAGGGTGGCTCGACCATTACCGAGCAGTTCGTGAAGAAGTATTACGACCCTAGCGGCCTCGGCAACCTCTCCTACTCGACCAAGGTGAAAGAGATCTTCGTCGCGATGAAGCTGGCGAAGATGGAGTCGAAGTGGTGGATACTCACCCACTACCTGAACTTCATCTACCTCGGCTCCGGAGCCTGGGGCGCGGAGGCCGCGGCGCAGACCTACTTCGGACGGCCCGCCTGGAAGCTCACGGTCCCGCAGGCGGCGATGATCGCGGCGATGATCCAGGCGCCCGGCCAGTATGACCCGCTGCATCCGACCGCGGTCGTGCCCTACCTGGGCAATTCGCTGCTCGACCGCTGGGTGTACGTACTCGGCAACATGCAGCGCGATGGCGTGATCACACAGCAGCAGCTGAACGCGCTCGCGCCGGACATCACGAACGCCAGTAACGACGACCTGAAGTACTTCCCCAAGGTCCTGATCAACCCGCCGGACAGCAACTGGCCCGGGTACCGCGGCTACGTGATGTCCCTCGTAGAGAACGAACTGCAGGCCAACTACGGCATCTCGCCGAGCCAGATCGGCAGCATGGGCTTGCAGATCCACACGACGATCAACGAGCGGTTGATGAACGGCCTGTATGCGGCGGTCAGGCAGAACAAGCAGCTGATGGCTTCGTACGGGGTCCCGCTGCCGTCGTACGTGCACATCGGCGCGGTGCTCGAAAAGCCGGGAACCGGCAAGATCCTGGCCTTCTACGGAGGACCGGGCTTCGGGGTCAAGCACTGCAGCGAGTTGCACTGCAAGCTCGACACCATCCTGGCCGCCGAGCCGGTCGGATCGTCGTTCAAGCCGTATGTCCTCGCGACCGCGGTATCTCAGGGCATGAACGTCCAGACCAGCATCCTGAACAGCCACTCGCCGCTGTGCATACCGCCGGACTGGACGCCGACTGACCAGTTGCAGTTGTCGAAGCAGACCAAGAACTGCAATACCTCAGCCGGATACTGGCTGTTCAACGAATCGTCGGAGGACACCCCAGGACGGAACCTTGGCGTCCCGGTAGCGACCGCGTCGTCCAACGACCCGGCGTACGAGGACCTGATCCACCGCACCACCGTGCAGGCGGTCATCAACATGGCGCAGGCACTTGGCGTGAGCTCGTACGACGTCGCCGGCCTCAACGCGCTGTTCGG
>Ga0307372_10004155_pt1 | contig 22609 bp, 18 predicted proteins | sample OX1MG_FD_202533 | JGI IMG/M metagenome (GOLD analysis project Ga0307372, IMG submission 202533) | Soil microbial communities from Risofladan, Vaasa, Finland - OX-1 | ecosystem: Environmental > Terrestrial > Soil > Coastal area > Acid sulfate soil | place: Finland: Risofladan, Vaasa | collected...
CTAATCTACTGGACGGGTATATTAAGTTGATTTTAACGGCATTCCAGGCGTAGGATGGTCAGGTAGAAACAGGGTAATTTATGGAAAACTCAATCTCGCGGCGGTCGCCGTTTTGGGGTAAGGGGGTCTATATGGCCAAACGAGCTATTGCACTCCTCGTTGGAGGGTTGTTTATCGCCACAGGATTGTTTGTGGGCGTCAGGTCGGCCGTGGCCCAAGGGAGGGCCCCCGTCGAAGTCGTTCATGCCGCGACGCACGACGTTTCTCCGCCGCTCGACAAGATTCCGGCGATTCCACCCGGAGCCGGGCCGACCATGGCCATCCCGTATCGGCCGACCCACCCCGTGCGCACAACTCCTCCCAGCCAGGCGGACCCGCTGCTGCAAAATTCGCTGTCGTCGACGGCTCTCTCCACGACCACCGGCCAGGACTTCCTGGGCGTGGGGAACGGCTTGCCGGGGTTCTCGGTCCAGTACATTCCTCCGGACACGAACGGAGCCGCCGGTGACACGCAGTTTGTGCAGTGGGTGAACGCATCGTTCGCCGTCTTCAACAAGAGTAATGGCAATGTGGTTTACGGCCCGGCCGCGGGGAACACGCTGTGGTCCGGCATGAATGGGACGGCGGGGCGAGCCTGCGCGCGCAACAACAGCGGCGACCCCATCGCCCAGTACGACAAGCAGGCGGGGAAATGGGTGATGATGCAACCCGTGTTTAAGTCGCCCTATTACCTCTGCGTGGCCGTCTCGACAACTTCCGATGCGACGGGCAGCTGGAATCGATATGCATTCCCCATCCCCAGCGGCCTCTTTCCGGATTATCCCAAGCTGGCGGTCTGGGATGACGCCTACTACGTCACCTACAACCAATTCCAGGGCAACACCTTTGTGGGCGGCGCGGCGTGCGCCATGGACCGAACCAATATGATTGCGGGTAATAACGCCGCAATGCAGTGCTTCACGGTCAGCCAAGCCTACGGCTCCCTGTTGCCGGCCGACCTTGATGGTTCCACTACGCCACCGACGGGTTCGCCGGAGTTTATACTCAATTACGACAGCAATCTTACCTCACTGGATGTTTGGCGATTTCACGCGGATTTTGGAACGCCCTCCAACTCCGCGCTCAACGGTCCCGCCAACATCCACGTGGCGGCCTTCACCGAGGCCTGCGGCGGAGGCGCGTGTATCCCACAGAAAGGGACGACGCAACAGCTTGACTCGCTCGGCGACCGGTTGATGTACCGGGTGGCCTATCGCAACTTCGGCAATTACGAATCCATGCTCGCCAGCCAATCCGTCGATACCGGAACCGGTAACACCACGGGCGTGCGATGGTATGAGCTGCAGGAGAGCTCACCCTCGACTCCTTCCCAATCCAACTGGGGGCTTTACCAGCAGGGCACGTACGCGCCCGACTCCAGTTACCGATGGATGGGCAGCATCGCCCAGGACAAGAATGGCGACATCGCGATGGGGTATAGCGTCTCCAGCAGCACCATGAGCCCGACCATTCGGTACACGGGTCGGGTGCCCAACACTTCCATAGACCCCCTGGGCACGATGGAAAGCGAGAACGATATCCTGTCAACGCTGGGGATCGCCACTGGTTCGCAAACCAACTACACGCGTTGGGGGGATTACAGCAGCATGGCTCTGGACCCCAGCGACGATTGCACCTTCTGGTACACAAACGAATATCAGCCGACCAACGGGAGCGCCTGGAGCACGCGGATCGCTTCCTTTGCCTTCCCGGGTTGCGCGAGCGGTTCGAGCTCCCCAACCGTAGCTTCCGTCAGTCTCAGCCCATCGACTGTTACCGGCGGCGATCCATCGACCGGCACATCGACCGGCACGGTGACGCTGACTGCAGCTCCAACAAGCGACGTTAGTGTTGCGCTTTCCAGCAGTGATACCTCTGCGACAGTTCCCTCAAGTGTAACTGTAAAGGCTGGCTCGACCAGCGCAACTTTCGGCGTGAACACCAGCGCAGTGACCAACACGACCTCTGTGACGATCACTGCAACTTACAACAGTTCATCAAAATCGGCTACGCTGACGGTCAATCCAGCGTCAACAGGTGGAAGCAGTTTTACGATCTCGGCCACGCCACCATCCCAAACCATTAGTGCGGGGGGCAGCACGGCCTACACCGTCAGCGTCGGTACGTCTGATGGTTTCAGCGGAAGCGTCAGCCTCAGCGTCAGTGGCCTGCCGAAGTTTGCGCACGGCAGCTTCAGCGTGAACCCCGTCTCCGTACCGGGGAGCGCCACGCTGAACGTTAGCACAAACAGAAACGTGTCTCCTAACCCCAGCTACACGCTCACGATTACCGGCACAGACTCGAGCGGCACGGCCACTCCTCAATCGACCACGGTATTGCTTACCGTGAAGTAGCCTCGTTTCCCATAGACCCTTCAGGCCGTCCCGTTCCGGCGGGACGGCCACCCGCATGCCCTATTTGAAACCGTCAGAGGTCACGCGAGTGGAAAGCATTCTGCTCTCCTCGGCGATCGCCTGAAAGCGCACCGGTTCAGGACCGCTCCGGGGCAGCATCTCCATGGATTGTGTCCGCGTGAAGCCTGTGCCGCCCTGATGAGGCTTGGGTCATTTTCCGCCAGCATGTGCCACGTCTCGATAGTGCGCCCCTGCCGTTCAATACAAGATGTTCGGACCGGCAACCCCGCTCACACCAAGGCGTGACTGGAGTCACCGCAAGCCTTGAGAGGAAGCGCGTATGCTACAAGTGTAGGAGTGTGCAGGATGCGGCTGGGGGAGTGGCATGGGAAGCGAAGCCGCGAAAAAACGGATTTTGGTGATCGACGACGACGAGCGCGCGTTGATTTCGCTGGAGTGCCTGCTTGAAACCGAAGGCTACGTAACCGCCACCGCCTGGAGCGGGCAGGAAGGTCTGGCGATGCTGCGATCGCAGCAGTTTGACCTGGTCCTGCTGGACGACTATCTTCGAGACATTGAACACGAAGAGATCTTCAAAGAGATCGAGAGAATGGAGATTCAACCGCTGGTGATCCTTACGGAAAGCGCTCCCATGTCCGATGCGAGAAGACATTACTTTGACCTGGGGGCGAGCGCTGTTGTGAGCAAGTGGGCCCCGTGCGAGGAAATTGCCGCGGAAGTTCGCAAGTGCTTTGCCAGGAGCGCGCTGGAAACCGGATCAATTTGAGCGATGGCTGCAAGGTTTCCAATAGCGGCAGTGCGGGTTGGATTACGGGCAGATCGGATCAACGATGAAGCGGGGGTCGGGTCAGGCGCCGGGTACGGGTTCCGGCGGCTGAGCAAGGCGGGTCGTCGAGGGGGGATAAGTGTGCCCCTTAACCGGCCAGAGTAGATCACATTTTGATGTGACGAGCATCACAGCCCGACGAGGCAAAGCGTCCTAGGCTTCGCAATCAGAAGGACTCAAGATGATAGGAAGCGTGGGCGATTGTCGACAAGAGTGCTTCGAAGGGGGAAACTTTTATGCCGAAAGATGAGCAGAACATGCTGGCGATCCTCAAGTCGGAGTTGGAGTTTATCGAGAAGGGCGGATACGGGCTTCCGGGGAAGCCGGATGCGACGGCAGATTCGACAATCTTTGCGGATTCTCTCACCTGCCTGAATTATGGGTACCCTTATCGAACTCACCCCTGTGGTGAATGTCCGCTGATGGAATTCGTTCCGGATGAGAAGCGGTCGTCGGCCATGCCCTGCCACCAGATTCCACTCGATTCATCGGGCCAGACCGTCGAAGCGATGGAAGAAGCGGAGAACCAGGCCAGGATGCAGGAAGCGGTCAAAACCTGGTTGCGGCAGACGATCCAGCGCATGGAATCTCGGCAGCCCTCTTAAACCGGCGGTGTTGGCGCGCGGGGCACCGGAGTTCGCGCAGGGTCCTCGGCGTTCAGTTGTTAATTCTTTACATGATAGCATTGGCAGTATGACGTTATAGTATACTCCTGTTGGAACGTGAAATCCCCTTCCTGCCAGCAGGCGCAACAACAAGACGATGATTGCGTCGGAGCAGCCTGAGGATCACATCGTTCAGCCTCCTATTGAGAATTACATCATAGAGTGACGCTCCGCGAGGTAGCGCCGCCGTCCTGGCGGCCGATTCCGCCTGAAACGCCAATCCCTCAGAAACCCAATCCAAACCCGAAAGAAACTCGGCTGCATTGCGCTGCTCGCGGAAGCAATCTGGTTTGCTGATGCCGGCTGCGCGGGCCCGCCGCAGACCGCCGCTGGAGCAGGGCCCGGACTTGACGATCAGCGCTTTCAGATCCCGGACTAGTCGGCGAATAGGTCCTGGGCATCCAGACAATACCTTAGGGATTTGTTACTAGAGGATCGAAGCGAAGGTGTTTCCATCGGAAACGCCCGCCTGCCGCGCAAATTGCGCGCGCCGCAAGTTCAACGCGTGATGTCGGTCACAACGGAGCGTGAGCAAGCTCACTGCCGCCCAACGCGTGGACTGATAGAAATACTTACCTGAGCATGAGGCCGGTCTCAGAGGAAATTGTGGACCGAATTCTGGGGAAACCGGCGGGAATGGGTGGCATGGAGTTCAGCAAATTCACAGAAGCTGATTGCCGTAAAAGCCTGAGGAATTCTGGCCGATATTGCGAGAAGCTGGCGCCGGGCCACAGGCACACGATTCGAACGATTGCTTCTTCCAAAGAGGCGGGCACTTGGCTAGCCTCCACCGCAAAACGTGACAGGGGTCACGGGTCCCGCGCCGTTTCTACATTCGCGCGCGCCGCTGACTCAAGGTCGGACGCCGCCTTTGCAAACTGGCTTGTGGGCAAGATGCCCGGCTCCCCAAAGCTGCCATTCGCTGACAGAATTCGACCCAGGCCCATTTCCTGCAATGGCAACCCCCCATGCGAAGGGCAAAGTCGAATCAAGGCCGGCGAGAGGGCCTATCACGAATGGGGCCTTTACCGTTGGAGTTGTCCGGCGGCCGAGCCGATGAACTTGTCAAATGCTTATTTGATGTCGAAGTTCTAGTTTGTGCACGAAGAGGAGTCTCCTATGGATAAGGAACGCGGAAGAGGGGAGAGCGAAATGAAGCGACTGCTGAATTTTCTTGTAAGCGCTGCATTCCTGATATGCATGGTTGGGTTTGCGACCACAGCCTACCTCTACGCACAGCGGCAGCCGGCCCCGCCCAAGGGTCCGTCGGTCGCCTGGAAGGCGCCCGTGGAGGTCAATCCAAACGACTACGTTGGCGCACAGACGTGTGCCGGCTGCCATCGTACCGAAGCCCGACAGTTTTTCAAATCGCCCCACGGTGCACAGGAGCAGGGCGAGGCCGTCCAAACGGCAGCTGCCGCCCCGGGAGAGGCCGAATCGCCATCCGTGGCAGCGGGCAGGAAGATTTATAACGACATGATGTGCGCGGGCTGCCACCAGCTTGGCGGCAAGGGTGGGACGGCAGGACCGGTGATGGATGGTGTGGGAGCCCGCAGGACCCGGGAAGAGTTGATGGACCGGATGCTCAAGCGGCGCGCAGGAACCATTATGCCGACGCTCCCTCCCGACACGCCGACCAAGAGCCTCAACGAGCTCGTCGATTACCTGATGACATTGAAAGGAGCGGCGCAGAATGAAGCGCAGCCGGCCGCACCCCCATCCGGCCCCAAAGTGGTTAGCGGATGCGAAATCTGCCACGGACCGGGCAGAGCCCATGCGGAGGCCGAGCAGTCGGCGGCAGGGGACCCCGCAAAGATGGAAGCAGGCATGAAGTTGATTTACCACTTTGACGGCAACCCGAAAGAGAACTCCGAGCGCTGCCTTAGTTGCCATACGACGGGAACACCCCAGGATGCCTTCCCCCATTCAACCCATGCCGCCGCAGGCGTCAGTTGCATTGACTGCCATTCCATCCATCCCGTTGAGGTGGCGGATGCAGGGAAGCCCAAACTCCAGCCAGCACAGACGGCGTTCTTCTCAGTCCCAAGGCTGAACGAGGAGAATGCCTGGCTGACCGACGGCTTGTTGAAGAAGCCGCAGCCGGAGCTTTGCTATACCTGCCACCGGACCGTGCAGGCGCAATTCGCGCTGCCGGAACATCACAGGGTTCCCGAGGGCTTTATGAAATGTACGGATTGCCACAACCCTCATGGCACCTCAAACCACTTCCAACTGGCCAAGGCCAATTGGGAAACTTGCGTAAGTTGCCACGTGGAGAAACGCGGGCCGTTTGTTTATGAGCACGCGGTTGTCCGAGTGGAGGGTTGCACATCTTGCCACAGTCCGCATGGAAGCGTTAACAACTTCCTGCTCAAGCGTCGCGAGCAGCGATTGCTGTGCCTGCAGTGCCATACCGCACTCCACGCAACATCGGGATTTCACGGCCAGGCTAACGTACCGCACGGCCGGGGTGGCTACCAGGGTTCAGGACCCTGCACACGCTGCCACGTGGCAATCCATGGATCAAACTTTGATGAGTACCTGCTGCGATAGCAATAGGAGGTTTCGCGTGAGAATCACACGTAGTTTGCTCTTCTTGGTGGTTATATTCTTGGCGATGCTGCCTGTGCTCAAGGCGCAGGATCAAAGCGAGCCTTCACTCCAGTGGGGAGGCTTTCAGGTCCAGGGATCGGCCAGCGCCGGGTATCGCTTTACGGATGTGAAGGGATACCAGCCGATGTTCGATGAGATTTATAACCTGAAAAGCGGGCCACGGCTCATGGACTTCAGCATGTTTGGCCATAACGACGGAACGAACCCGTTTGCCGACAGCTTTTCACTGACGACGAGCGGCATGGGCGGAGATCCGTACCCCAGCGCGCAGTTTACGCTGTCCAAATCCAAGCTCTACGATTTGCGCGTGAACTGGCGCCAGTCGTATTTTTACTTTAACCAGAATGACGGCATCATCCTGCCGACGCGGGGAACCACCGGGCTCACGGACAATCACGATTGGGCCAACGTGCGGAAGATCGGTTCCGTGGACCTGACGATCCACGCCACGAATAACCTGCGCTTCCACTTCCAGTATTACCGGACGTCGTTCAGTGGCGCCACCTTCACCACTTTCTCGCCGGACTTCTTTGACTCACCGAGCATCTTTGGCACCCTTGCCCGGGCGAACCCTTATTACATGTACGCGCCCGTCTTCGATAACACGAACCGGATCACGGGCGGGTTGGATTACACTTGGAAACAATGGAACTTCCATTACAACGTGGGCTACCAAACCTTTACGGACAATATGACGGTCAACAACGTCACTTCTCCCGAGATGGGCCTCGACACTACGACTGCCAGCAACCTGCTGCAGCCGCTTTTGAATGCTTCCTGGACCGATTTCCGGGAATTGAAGACTCCGGTCAGCGAATTTTCTTATTCCGGAAAGCCCTACTCGTGGCTGACGACCCGCGGGAGCTACATGTTTTACCGCTACCGCGGCCCTGCTACGTTTGACCAGTCCTACAACGGGATCATCCAAACCGTCAGCAACCCCGCTACCTACGCGCCTTACGCGGTATCCCAGACCGGCCGGGACACCGTCACCGAGCCGAACAACATTGTTGAACAAGGCTTTACGTTCAATGTGAAGCCCTGGTGGGACATTGACCTGGACTACCGCTACACGAGGTTTACCACCAATACCCACGGAGTCCTGACCTCCCTGCTGAATGGAACAACTCCATCGAGCGGCGAGGTTTCCAATGACTGGAAAGACGGCATGCACCAGTTGGATCTGAGCATGATGTTCACGCCGGCAACCAATCTGGTGATTCGCCCGGGCGTCCAATTCTTCAAATCTGACATCGAGGTTCTGGAGGATGGCGAGGCCGATCCCGCCCGCACCCTCCGAACCAAGAGTGTGTCGCCCATCCTGAGCGCCTTCTACCGGCCCTCGAAATGGTTCAACCTCCGGGGCGAAATTCACGAATACAACCGGGGATCTTCCTATACGGCGCTCACGCCGCACACCGACCTAACCGGACGCTTGGTGGCGTCCATCCGCCTCAGCGACAAGTTCTCCCTCGACAATGAACTGTACATGGTTAATCAAAAGCTGCTGGCGACCAATTTCCAGGCCAAGGTCCATTCGAACTCCACCATGCTGACCTATACGCTGAACCCCAAGTACTCCATCTTTGCAGGCTTTACCTACGACGATGAGCTTGCGACCGGACTGATCGCCTGGCAGCGTGGGGTTACCGTGGCGGGCACGGCCGATACGCTGCGCGACCAGGCTCTTAGCCGGGTCTGGCAGGCGGGCTTTGCCGCAGAACCCGTCAAGTACTTCGGCATCCGCTTTACCGGGAACTTTGTGCGCACCACCGGTCTGGGCCAGGAAGGTGGAATCAGTCCGGTTTACGGACCGCTGACCTGGCCGCTGGGCACGGGCACGGTTTATTTCAACATTCCCAGGGCCGGTCGGCTGTCGGTGGACCTGCAGCGAACTTACTACGCCCAGCAGCTCATTCCTATCAACGCCAATAATTTCAGCGCCAATATGCTGACGATTCGCTGGACCCGCGACTTTTAGCAAATGTGGATGATGCTTGAAATATGACAAAAGACAAGAGATCATTCGTACAGACAGAGTTTACAGCAAGGTACGCAACAAGGAGGAATTCATCATGAACAAGCTCGTCAATAGTGCCGGTTTTGCAGCCTTCTCAATTCTCCTGGCGGGTGTCTGGCTGCTGATGCCCGCCTTTAAGACACAAGCCAAAGACGCCTCACCCACCTTTGACGCGAAGTGTGTGATGTGCCATGCGAAAGACGGGAGCGGAAACACTCCAATGGGTAAAAACATGAAGGTTCCGGACCTCCGTTCGAAGGCGGTGCAGTCGAAGTCCGACACGGAGCTTCACAGCGTCATTGCCAAGGGCAAGGGAATCATGCCGGCGTACGGGAGCCAATTTAACAACGAAGAAATCAACGATCTGGTCGCGTATGTCCGCCACCTGGGCGGAAAAAAGAAATAGGGTTCGGTCGAGGAAAGATGCCGTCCCCTGACGGGTGGAATTGGAGGTGATAACGATGAGCAAGGTATTCAAGGTCGCAGTGTTCAGCATCACCCTGGGCGTGGCCCTTTCACTGTCCTCCCTTTCTTCTTTTGGCACCATTGAAATCGCCAAGAAAGAGAAGACGGCCTGTACCACGTGCCACGTGAAGATGGGTTCGAAAGAACTGACCGACGTGGGCAAGTGCTACGCGAAGAAGAAATCACTGAAGGCTTGCGAAGCCGGAGCCAAGGAAGGCAAGAAGTAGTAGCCGCATCCTTGCGGGTTGCGAACCCTCGGAGTTCGCGATTGGAGGTTACAATGAACCTCACTTTTTATCTTGCAACATGGATACCTCTTGCGGTGCTGGTTGGCGTGCTGGCCATCTATCGCAACATGATGGCGAGCCACGAAGACGAGACCATACATGTGCTGGATGGTGATGCGCCACAAGTCGCCGTGCAGGCCAAGCTCAGCCATAAACTGGAAGTCATCGAGCGCTGGGGCAAAATCCTGACGATCATCGTTGTGGTCTACGGATTAACCATCGGAGCCATGTATCTCTATTACGTGTGGCAGCAAGGCGCCAAACTGCCGGGATGATCTTCAAGTCCCTGGAAACGACGGCTCAACATGAACGCTTGGCAGCGATGCGTTGGAGTGTCGGTAGCGATGTTGGTGTTCGCATCCGCAGGCTGGGCACAAGGTTCAGCCGAGCTCGATTGCGCCACCTGCCATACCGATAAGGCTCAGGCTCTCAAGGGCTCCGCCCATGAAGGCTTAAGCTGCGCCACGTGTCACGCGGGAATCAAAACCTTTCCCCATCCCAAGGGGGTTGCCCTGCCCCAGTGCTCCCAATGCCACGCCAGGCAGGCAAGCGAGTGGGCGCGCAGCGTGCACGGGATGGCGTTTGCCGGTGGAAACAAGGCTGCGCCGAACTGCCAGGTTTGCCACGGCGATGCCCACCAGTTGCAGCGGACCAATACCTGGGCCTTCAAAAAATCCATCCCGGAATTGTGCGGCGCCTGCCACGCGCAAATCGCTCAGCGCTACGACGAAAGCGTCCACGGCCAGGCCATCAAGCGCGGCGTGTATGAGGCACCCGTCTGCACAGCCTGCCACACAGCTCATACCATCGAGCCTCCTACAAACCCGACCTCCACCGTCTTTCCCAGCCACATTCCGGAAACCTGCGGGCAATGTCATGGCAACGTCCGCTTAACCAGCCGGTTCAACATACCGCCGGACCGCCTTCTCAGTTACGAAGCTTCCTTCCACGGGCTTGCGCTCAAGGCGGGTTCTGAGACAGCGGCGAATTGCGCCAGTTGCCACGGGATTCACCGCATCCTTCCGTCCTCGGACCCGCGCTCCACCATCAATTCGAAGAACTTATCCACGACTTGCGGCAAGTGCCACAAGGGGGCGGGAACGCGTTTTGCGCTGGGGCCCGTGCATGAGATTCCCGGAGGAAAAGGCGAGTCGCCAGGCATCCGCTGGATTCGGCTCTTTTACCTCTTGGCCATTCCTCTTCTGGTCGGCTTGATGTTCCTGCACAACCTGGGCGATTGGATCAGGAAGCTGGCCGATCTCCGCCTGCGAAGGATCAGGCCAGCCATCCTTCCCACCGTTTCTCAACCGGCCGGCCAGCCCGGCGAAGCGAATGACATCCGGATGTACGGGTTTGAGCGTTTGCAGCATGCCCTTCTGCTGGTTTCCTTCATCGTGCTGGTGTGGACGGGCTTCGCCTTCAAGTATTCGACGGACTGGTGGGCCCGGCCGCTGCTGGTGGTCGCGTGGGGATGGGAACTGCGCGCCCTGGTTCATCGCATTGCCGCGGTGGTGTTCATCGGGGTCGCGGGAATGCACGCCATTTCTCTGATCAAAAGCCGCAAACTGCGCCACCACTGGCAGCTTCTGTGGCCGCGGCACGAAGATGTGCTTGAGGCCCTTGGGACCTTCGCCTACAACCTTGGCTTGCGGCGCCGGCCCCCCCAGCGATCCTCCCACAATTACGTGGAGAAAGCGGAATACTGGGCGGTGGTTTGGGGCGGCGTGCTGATGTCGGTCACAGGATTGATGCTGTGGGCCCACAACCTGGTGCTGGCGTGGCTGCCTATGAGTTTTCTGCAATTCGCCAGTGCTATCCATTTTTACGAGGCGGTGCTGGCGGCTCTTGCTATTCTGGTATGGCATTTTTATTCTGTGATCTTTGACCCCGAAGTTTACCCGATGGACCCGGCATGGCTGACCGGCCACAGCGTCAGGCGGCGCAAGACAGAACAGTCCGAACCCGAAGAGAGCGAGGAAGAAGGCAAGGAGGAAATCGAACACCTGCAGGAGCAGGCCGGCAACTCGAAGGAGGTTGAGGAGGGCGGGAGCAAGGATGGCTGAACAAGGCAACGGATTTAAAAAATGGCTTTCTCCATACGTCTATCTTTCAGGGAATTGGTTAAGCCGGATCGGTGTGGTGCTGGTCACCACCGGAGCCGTCCTGTGGCTTTTTCTGTTGCCGATCATCTTACGCGGCTTCACCGATAATCCCTACGCCGGGATTCTGACTTTTATGGGGCTGCCCGCGGTTTTCTTTGGCGGGCTGATTCTCATCCCGCTGGGGATTGTTCTTCGGACGCGCCGGGAGCGCCACAGGGGTATCTATCCCGCGAACTTCCCTCCGCTGAACTTCAAGAATGTTGAGCTGCGACGGCTCTTGTTTTTTGTGGGCGTGACAACGGTCGTCAACGCGATTATCGGCGCCCAACTTCTGTATTCCGGCGTGAATTACATGGACAGCGTGACTTTCTGCGGCCAGACGTGCCATACGGTCATGCAACCGGAATACGTTGCCTATGAACACTCACCGCATGCTCGCGTGGCTTGTGTCGCGTGCCACATCGGCCCTGGCGCCTCGTGGTTTGTGCGCAGCAAACTGTCGGGAAGCTATCAGGTTTTTGCAACGATCTTCAGTGTGTATCCGCGCCCGATTCCTGTCCCCGTCACCAACCTGCGGCCGGCGCGGCAAACCTGCGAGCAGTGTCATTGGCCGGCCAGATTCGAGGGGAACCGGCTGGCGGTCATTCCGCATTACGCTGACGACGAAACAAACACCCTGACCAAGACGGTCCTGCTCATGCATATCGGCGGGGGAGAGGGACAGGGGGGAATCCATGGCGCTCATGTCGGGCCTGGAATAACCATCCGGTATGGATCGGACCCGAGCCGGCAGAAAATACAGTGGGCCGAGTACAGCAACGCGAAAACCGGCAAGAAAACACTTTTTGTAGACCAGAATACAAATCCCAAAACCGTCAATACTGGAAGCGGCCGGGTGATGGATTGTATCGATTGCCACAATCAGCCCACTCACGTTTTCCATCTGCCCGGAGAAGCAGTGGATGAGGCCATGACCAACGGGGCAATTCCACCCTCGCTTCCCTTTGTGAAGAAGGAAGGTCTCGCGTTGCTGCAGGCCAAATATACCAGCCAGAGTGAAGCCGCCCAGAAAATCTCTGCCGGCCTGATAGAGTTTTACAGCCAGAAGTATCCTGAGGTTTTCGCTCAACACAGGCCAGACATTTCCCGGGCTGTGAAGGGCCTGGTTGCCGAATACAAGCAGAATGTTTTCCCGAAGATGAACGTCACCTGGGGAACCTATCCCAACAACCTCGGCCACATGAATTTTCCGGGGTGCTTCCGCTGCCACGGAACCCTGCACGCGGCTTCCGATCCCAGCAAGATGGTCCCCCAGGATTGCAACGTTTGCCATAATCTGCTTTCAATGGGCGAGGCCAATCCGAAGATTTTGACGGATCTGGGGCTGAGCGGGGCCGAGGGAACGCCGCAGCCATAGCCCGCTCTGCCTGCTTTGAACTGCCTGCCGGGTTGCGGATATCAGCTCCCGGTGGTATTCTGCGTTGTAAATCAGTCCCCCTCATTGTTGACCTGAAAGGTTATGAGAATAGAATGGGTTTCCTTTCCAGCAGGCTTGAGTACACCGGGCCCACAGCCGTATTCTTCCGTCTTGCCGGGGGAGCCGCGGCGTCTTCCTTGCCCTTGCCCTTGCCCTTGCCCCGCGCGCTGTGAGGTCGTGATCCTGATCCGTATCTGTTCGAGGGAGGGTTTATGAACGAAGCTGTTTTTGCCCACCGGATCCAGTTCGCTTTCACGGTGATGTTCCATTACCTGTTCCCCATTCTCACCATGGGGCTGGGGTTCTTCATTGCCATTTTTTCAACTCTGCACCTGCTGACCAAAGACAAGCGCTACGCCGAAGCGGCCCAGTTCTGGGCCAAAATCTTCGCCATCAACTTTGCCCTGGGCGTCGTCACGGGCATTCCGCTGGAATTCGAGTTCGGGACCAACTGGAGCCGATTTTCAAGTTTCGGTGGCGGGGTGTTCGGGCAGACGCTTCCTCTGGAAGGCGTTTACGCGTTTTTTCTGGAGTCCGGTTTCCTGGGCATGTTTCTGGCGGGCGAAAAGCGCGTGGGAAAGACGCTGCACTGGCTTTCGGGTCTTGGGGTTGCCGGGGGATCCCTGCTGTCAGGGTATTTCATTGTGGCGACGAACGCCTGGATGCAGCACCCGGTGGGTTATGTGATGGGTCCCTCCGGCGCCATCCGCTTGACATCGTTCTGGGCGGTGCTGCTGAATCCTTACGCAATTTGGGAATACGCCCACACGATCAATGGGGCGTTGCTGACGGCGGCCTTTGTCATTGGCGGTCTCGGTGCCTTTTACCTTCTATCGGACCGGCACCGCGAATTCGGCAGGCTGTCGGTGAAGACGGCCGTTGTGGCCGGCGTCATTCTCTCATTGACCCAGTTGTTTCCGACCGGAGACTTGAACGGCGCCAGCGTCGTCCAGTATCAGCCCACCAAGCTTGCGGCGATGGAAGGCCTCTTTGAAACCGAGCAGGGCGCTCCTCTGGCGATTGTTGGAATGCCGGATACACAAACCCGCACGCTGATCGATCCCATCTACGTTCCGGAATTTCTAAGTTTCCTGGCCTATGGCAATTTCCACGCCACCGTCGGCGGGCTGAATAAATATCCGAAGGACCTTTGGCCTCCGGTTGAACTCACTTATTACTGCTACCACATCATGGTGGGACTGGGAACCATCTTCATCGCTCAGATGCTGATCGGCCTGTTTCTGTTGTGGAGGCGTAAGCTTTACTCGAGCCGCTGGTTCCTGTGGATGCTGATGCTGACCCTTCCCTTTCCGTATATCGCCAATGAGGCCGGGTGGCTGGTTTCCGAAGTGGGCCGGCAACCCTGGTTGGTGTATGGACTGATGAAGACACAGGCGGGAACTTCCGTCAACGTCGCCGCCGGTGAAACCATCTTTACCACGATGGGTTTTGCCGGGATCTATGCCATGCTGAGTCTCCTTTTTGTGTTCCTTGTTGCACGGATCATCCACCGTGGGCCGGAGGAGCCAGGAGCGGCGGCGCACGGGTAGACTGGGGGCAAGGCCATGACCCGGATGATTCATCCATGGACGGTGTTGGAAAGCGAAAGGGCACAGCTGAAACAGGCTGATGAAAAACGCCGCTCGATGTCATCCTGAGCGGAGCGAGGGATCTGCTTTGTTTATTCTCAGGAGATTGAAAAACAGTCACCGTGCTGAGCTGCTTGCTCAGGGTGCCGGTACGGAACAGATCCTTGCGGATGGAGGTTATCACCGATGAACGTTGCCTGGTTTTGGGTGCTGAGCGCCATGTTGGCCGCCTATGCCGTCCTGGATGGCTATGACCTGGGTGTCGGAACTCTGTCACTTTGGATTGCCAAAGGAGACGAGGAGCGACGTCTCACGCTCAATTCCATCGGACCCGTCTGGAACGGCAACGAAGTCTGGCTGCTTGCCGCCGGAGGCATGATGGTGGTCTCCTTCCCGCGCGTTTATGCGTCGGCCTTCAGCGGCTTTTATCTGGCTTTGATGCTGGTGTTGTGGCTCCTGATTCTGCGCGGCGTTTCCATTGAGTTCCGCAGCCAGTCAAAAAATCCATTGTGGCGGACGCTATGGGATGCCGGCTTCTGGGTGGGCAGCCTTCTGCTGGCTCTGCTTCTGGGCGTTGCACTGGGAAACGTTGTGCGCGGCCTGCCGATCGGGCCGGACGGATATTTCCAGGGAACGTTTGCTCTGATGCTGAATCCGTATGCGCTGCTGACCGGCGTCCTGAACGTGGTGGTTCTGGCCTGGCACGGATCGAATTACCTGCGGGTCAAGACGGAGGGACCGCTGTTCGAGCGAGCCGTCCGGTGGTCGCGGGCGCTCTGGTGGGCGACCGTGGTGATGGTTCTTCTGGTTACGGTGTCCACGTTCGCCACGCTTGCCGGCACTCCCCGCACCTTTCAGGCCCATCCGGTGGCCTGGGCGATCCCCTTCCTTATTCTGGCTGGCCTGGTCTGGGGCTTTTTGTCTCGCGGAGAGGATCGCAGTCGCGCCGCTTTCCGTTCCTCGACGCTTCTCATCCTCGCGCTGATGGTAACGGCTGCGTTAACCGTGTTTCCCAACCTTCTTCCCTCAACCCTCAATCCGCAGTACAGCCTGAATATTTACAACGCCGCCTCTTCGCCTCATGCGCTTCGCGTGTCCCTGATCGCCAATGCCGTGGGCATGATCGGAGTGATCGTATACAGCACTTACGTTCATCGGGTGTTCCACGGAAAAGTACGTCTGGGTGAAGGGCACTACTGAGTGGAATGTCCGGTCATTCGCTGGACATCGTAGCAGCGCCGTCTTGGCGGCATATGCGGGCAGGATGCCGGCGCTACGGTCCGCGCAATTGTCCGGACATTTCCTGGACACTACGCTGACGTTGCGGCAATCGGGACGCTGAGCGCGTTGCATCCCGCGCTATTGTCTGGCTTCACGCGACGGTGTGTGTTTGATGCATGAGAACTGATCGAGCGTGGCAGTCACTTGTTCGCTCAACAACTGAACAACCCAGAAGGCGGCCTCGGGATGATGGTTCAGGAAGTGGAGAAAGTCGTTGCACTTGATAAAACCTGTTTGGCTGGGAACCGCCGCCTCAGCCGTCTCTTCGTGGTTTTTGCCCGAAACCACAGCGCTTAATCCCAGAACATCCCCTGGCAGGGCCAATCCCAGCACCATCTGCCGGCCATGGATGTCCGTCACGGACAGCTCCACACGGCCCGCATAGAGAATATAGATGCCCAGCGGAGACTGACCCTCCAGGAAAAAGTCGAAGCCCTTCGGGCATACCTTTGTCTTCTGAATGGCCTTTAAGGCCGTGAGAGCTACCGGCGGTAGGAGATTTCTAAGCTTGCGCACCGTGGGAGCGTCGGCTGTTCTGGGGTGGATTCCTTTCATGGGCCCTCCCTTAAACTGATGATAGTGTATGGGGTCTGGCAGGGGATGAGCAGTGATGAGTGTCACCGAAGCCAGTGGCGCTGTTCACACCCGCTTGTGCGCTCGTGCCTTCGCAAATTCTCCATGGCCGCACCGGAAACGGGAGATCCAGCAGCACCGATTCAGACAAGTGGATTACGGCACGGTGGCCAACCAGTCGTCCCCGGCGGTAGCCTGAGATTGACACCGGAGGGCGGCAGGTATATATTTTCCGCGCGAAGATAAAGCTGAAACCGCAAATCCCCGCTGATGTCCGGAAGGTACAGACATCGCAGCCAGTGCTGCCGGCGTGGATGCCTGGAGAGGTAAAGGATGGATATGGATCGGCGTGATTTTCTCAAATCGGTCGGGGCGCTTGTTCCGGCGTCCGTCTCCACCACACTTGCGGCAGAGCGCAAAAGCCGGCGGCCCGTCAATCTGCTTTTCGTGATTACAGACCAGCAGCGATTTGACGCTCTGAGCTGCGCCGGCAACTCCGTCCTGCGCACGACGAACCTGGACCGGCTGTCGAGGGAAGGAGCAATGTTCCGGAACGCGGTGACCAATTGTCCGGTGTGCGTGCCTGCCCGAACCAGCATCTTGACCGGTAATTCCCTAGAGAACACTCATGTCGACAACAACGGCGTCCTCCGAAAGGAGCCCGGGCTCAATCCCGGCCCTTCGTTCGACAACATTCTGGCTGGCCATGGATATCATTCGCAGTACTACGGCAAGTATCACTCACCCTACGCCCTGGCTGGCACTTACGACAACAAGGTCATTCCCATTACGCCTTTCAAAAAAGGCCAGATGACCGAAAAGGCATATTACCGCCGTTATCTCGACCGGTACGTTCCGGTGCGTAAACCAGGCCCCGGCGAACTCATTGATCCTGGCTCCGGGCGCCCCTACACACCGGCTGTCGTCGATTTTCGCTATGCCCTTCGCAACGCTCCTCTGGCGGAAAGGGAAAAGGTGCCAGAGCACATGAGCCAGGCAGAGGTTTGGGGTTGGCTTCACGTTCCCCGGCAACATTCCCTCTCGGCTCTGACAGTGGACGACACCCTCAAGGCGCTAGGGCAGTTGAAAAATGGCCCGTTTAGCTTGACGTGTTCCATTGGTCCTCCGCATCCTCCGTTCCTGAACCACGCACCGTATTGGGGCATGTACCCGGCGGATGAGATGCCACTGCCGAAGAGTTTCCGGGACAAGATGACCTACTCGCCCTATCGGGAACGGGCAGCTCAGATGACCCATTTCCAGAAGCCCGAAAACGTCCAAAGCATGATCTCGGTCTACTACGGGATGGTGAAGGAAGACGACGATCAGATTGGCCGCCTGCTGAAGAGGCTTGAGGAACTCGGACTGGCGGGCAACACCCTGGTCATCTTCACTGCCGACCACGGTGAAATGCTGGGTTCGCACGGGATGCATTCCAAAATGGTCTTCTATGAGGAAGCCGTGCACGTTCCCCTGCTGATGCGCTTGCCCGGAGTCATCAAGCCGGGTTCTATCGTCACCCATCCGGTATCAACCCTCGATCTGTTTCCCACCATCCTCGACTATTTAGGACAGCAGGCTCCGCCTCGTGACGGCCGGAACCTGCGGCCCCTTCTCGAAGGGCGCAAGAGCGACTATCCGGACTTTTGCGTTTCGGAATGGGCTGTGAAAAATTCCCCCAACTATATGGTGCGCACGGAAGATTGGAAATTGATGATGGCCAACCGGCCGGAGTCGAGGGCAACGGATGCTCTTTACAATCTTAAGGAGGATCCCTACGAAATGCGGAACCTGCTGGGTGCGCCCGTTGACCGGGCGCACTACCGCAAACAGGCGGAGGAGATGAAAGAGCGTCTCGTTTCATGGCTCGAACGCGTCCATTCGCCGCATCTGGAGGGCGTCAAGCAGAGGACCTTTGCTTAGCCGGATCCAGCCGTTGCGGAATCCGCCCAGCACAAACCGGTCCTTCTTCCGATTTCTCCGGTAGTCTGCCGCCATAGACCCAGTCTCAAGGATTGCCCGCCGCAGTTTAGACTTTGCAACCCAGAACCCAATTCAGCCGGGCGGGAATCAAGAATCGAGCGCTTGCCCGGTTGTTTCAGCAAGCTGCAAACGGGCGGGGCTTTCAGAACCGCCAAGCGAAGACCGACCCCAACCTATCAGGGCCTGCTGAAACAAATGGATAAACCTATAGTTCCGCTGAGTGAGCTTTAAGGCTTTGGCCTGCGCTGGGCTTTCCTCTAGAAAGAGGTAAGCCCGGGAATCGAACGGCACGTGTGGGGCAAACCGTCGGCCGCTGGGGCGGACTCCCGGGCGGTATTTTGTTGAACCCAGTGTAGCTGTCCATCTATACCAGTTCAGTGAGCCACATCACTTAGGGCTGTGACGTGGGCCACGCTGGCAGCTCCTACATGTATCTGATTCTTGTAATAAGGGTTAGTCGCCATCAGGGGGCGGTTCGGAACCGGCTGAACCCCTTCAAAGCCCCTGATTTGCAACCGCGAACCGGGGATTCGCAGGTCTTAACAGTTTATTGAGAAACGTTCCGAGGATGTCATCCTGAGCTTAAGCGAAGGATCTACTTTGTGCGAAATCAAGCACTTATAAGATTGTTCGTCGCCCTTCGGCAGAGTTTATTCTGAGCCCTCTCACTTCGTTCGGGGCCGTTCGCAAGCGGAGGGCGAACGGGCTCAGGGCAGGCTCTGCGGCTCCTCGGAATGACAGGCGGCACGAGTTTTTCAACAAACTGTTAAAAGCATCACCCGCCCAAGAAGGCTTCGAGCGCCGCCTTATTCTGAATAACAAGGGTTGAGCCCTTCAGTTCAGCGACGTGTTTGGATTTAAATTCACCCAGAGTTCGAGTCACGGTTTCTCGTGAAGTTCCGATGATCTGACCGATTTCCTCATGAGTCAGGGTCAGTTTGACGCGGATTCCCTGCTTGGACTCCTGTCCCTTGGATGACCATTCGAGCAGGAATCGGGCCAGCTTTTCCGGCGCCGATTGCGACAAGCCCAGGGAGCGGACCTGTTCGCAGGCTGTCTGATAGCTGCCGCTCAGTTGCTGTGCGGCATGGATGGACGCATCTCCGTGATCACGGAGGAAGCGGAGGAAATCGTCCCGTTTGACAAAGTTGACCTGGCAGGGCTCAAGGGTCTCAACGGTTGCCTGAAAAGCGGTGTCGGAAACCGCGGCATGCAATCCCAGAATCTCCCCCGGCTTGACAATCCTCAGGATCAGAGTCTTGCCTTCGCTGGAGGTCATTGAAATCTTCACGCGGCCCTTGCACAGCAGGAAGACTCCCTGGGCTGATTGTCCTTCCACAAACAGCACTGCCCCGGCGGGATATGCGGTCGTATACTTAATCGCCTCGAAGGCCTTCAGCCCTTCCGTGGAAAGGTCGCAGAAGAACCCTTCGTCTTTATTCGAGCAGGTCTGGCAGTCTTCAACCAGCTCCAATCCGTATGGCGATCGCATCTTATCCTCCGTTCCTTCCAGAACGCATTCCTACACGTGTAATCTCGTCAATGACATACTTTGTCATTAAATGCGTTCCTTCAAAGCAAACCCCCTTGTCCATCATCCGAGCAAGCAGTCTTTTCCCTTCCGGATCAATATAAGTGACATCCGATAAATCTATTATCACATTTTCAGAAGCTCGGGGCGAGTGTTCCGTCCAGCTTCGCTCCAATTCCTCTACCCAAGGCCCGGAAAGCTTTCCTTCAAGCTTGACCGTTGTATGATCCGGCGTGTCCTGGAAAGTTATCTTAAGCATCTTATACCATCCTTATGAACAACCCGTCTTGCGACTTTGTCTATGAGAATATGTACGATTCAAAACTCGAGAAGATGTTCACCATATTGAAAATGGCCTTCGCGATCACAGCCTCCTGACCGCAGCTCAAACCACCCTCGGATTTCGTGCCCTTTCCCCCAAACTTCGCCGGCTCTCAGATCTCCCTTCAGTTCATGCCTGGGGCGGAGCATTCAGGTCCTGCTTGGCGCTGAGCAATTCCTTGTAGATGGCAGAGCGAACAATACGGGCCAGGTCGGAAGCCAGAAACGGAGGCGTGATAAAGTCGAACGCTCCTTCTCCGAGAGCCTCAAGGTAAAGTTCGATATCCACCGTTCGGGAAACCGCAATGACCGGCAGGTAGCTCTTGGACTGCTGTGCTCGGCCCAGCACGTCTGCCCAGCTCCCGTCCGGCAAATCTATCCCTGTAAAAACCACGTCGATCGGGCTCTGGCCGGTGAAAAACAGTGAAGCTTCACGGTAATTTCGAGCCTGGATAACTTCGACACTGAGCGACTTAAGAATCCCTGCCAAAGCCTGGCATGCCTCATCCTGACCGTGGACAAGAAGAGCGCTGATTTGTTCAGCCATGGTGGTTTCCTCCCGCCGATAACCCATCCGCTCCTGGTTTCTCCAGCCGGATGGATTTCAACTTCCAACAATGGATAGGCATTCACCGTTCCAAACCGTAGAGATCTTGAAGTTAAGATTACCTAATTAGATTCAATGAATTGGCGCACAGCTTGGTGGGGAGCGGTAGATATCGGCAAGAGAGGAATGACGGAGGGCAGTCAGGCGGCGATATTTCGTCACGCGGGCGGCATCTTGATGATTTCTTCACGCGTAATTCCAAGTTTTCGCATTTTGGAGTTAAGCGTCGTCCGCTTGAGGCCCAGGCGGGCTGCTGCGCCGTTAGGTCCGCCGATAATTCCCCGTGTCTCTCGCAGAATTCGAACGATGTGCTCCCTCTCGGCGCCTTCCAACGTACTGGGACCGTTACCATTTTCTCCTTCGGCGGGCACGAGTTCCGCAAGCGGAACGCGCAGAACCGGCCCGGGAGACAGAATGACGGCCCGTTCAATAATATTCTCAAGTTCACGCACGTTTCCCGGCCAGTGCCACTTCACGAAAGCGTCCATGGCTTCCGGGGGAATGATCTCAATGCGCCTGTGCATTCTCTCAGCGTGCTTCTGGGCAAAATAGCGGACCAGGATAGGGATGTCTTCAACCCGCTCGCGCAGGGGCGGAACCGTGATCGGGAAAACTCTAAGGCGATAATAGAGATCGCTGCGGAATTGCTTGTCGGCGACCATTTTCGCCAGGTCGCGATTGGTTGCTGCAAGCAGGCGGACATCGACGGGAATCGTTCTTGTGCTCCCCAGCCTTTCAAATTCCTTTTCCTGCAGGGCCCGCAGGAGTTTGGGCTGGAGTTCAGGCGGGATGTCCCCAACTTCATCCAGGAAAAGAGTTCCCTGATGGGCGAGTTCGAGCCGGCCGATCTTTTGCGAAATGGCCCCCGTGAAGGCTCCTCTCTCATGTCCGAAGAGTTCGCTTTCGAGCAATCCCGTGGGAATCGCGGCGCAATTCAGCTTGACGAACGTGCGGTCCCGGCGGGGGCTCAAATCGTGAATAGCTCGCGCAACCAATTCCTTGCCGGTACCGGTCTCACCCAGAATCAAGACGGTGGCGTTGGTGGGTCCGACGGATTCCACCTGCTTCAAGACGCGCTTCAGGCCGGTGCTCTCCCCGATAATTTCCTCAAAGTGGTATTCGGTGCGGATTTCTTCTTCGAGGTAGAGTTTCTCTTCCGCCAGCCGTTCTTTCAGCTCAGCGACTTTGCGATAAGTCAGTGCGTTATCGAGGGCGATGGCAACGTGGCCTGCCACCTGCTGGAGCAGGTCCACATGCTGCTGCTCAAAGGCTCCACTTCGCCGGCTGACCAGGTTCAGGGTTCCGAGTACCCGGTCCTGCGTGATAAGCGGCAGGAAGCAGGCGGACTTTACGCCCTCGGCCATCAGGCGATGAGTGGCCTTGGAGTTGAGAGCGTCACCCCCAAGCTCGTTGAGAACCAGGGGTTGGCGGGAATGCATCACACGGCTGGCCAGAGCCTCCTGGGCGGGCGAAAGCATCTCCTTCCCCAACGCAGCTTCCGTCTGAGGGTGTTCTAAGGAGAGCACGCGGAGGTTCTTGCTTTCAGATTCATAAAGAGCGAGCGACGCATATTCATGGGGCATGATGCGGCGAAGCGTCGCTGAGACGGCGTTAAAAAGCGCTCGAATATCCAGATTGGACAGCAGCACCGTACTGATTTCCAGCAGCAGGGCTTCTTCAGCCTTCTTGCGTTCCGTGATGTCGGTCGAGATGCCGGCCACGGCGTAAGGCCTGCCCCACGGGTCAAACAGGGGAACCTTAATCGAAATGTAAGTATGGATACCCCCCGTATGAGAAACAGCCTCTTCGAACTCAATAGGCGCCGCAGCTTCCAGAACCTTATGGTCGTTGGCGC
>Ga0307372_10004156_pt1 | contig 22608 bp, 20 predicted proteins | sample OX1MG_FD_202533 | JGI IMG/M metagenome (GOLD analysis project Ga0307372, IMG submission 202533) | Soil microbial communities from Risofladan, Vaasa, Finland - OX-1 | ecosystem: Environmental > Terrestrial > Soil > Coastal area > Acid sulfate soil | place: Finland: Risofladan, Vaasa | collected...
GATGGCTCCCGAGCGGCTGGCGGCGACGGCGGCCCGGGCGCCCGGCTCCACGACGCCGATCACGGGAATGGCGCGCTCGGCACGGAGCATCGGCAGGGCGTGGGCGGTGGCGGTGTTGCAGGCGACGACGATCGCCTTCACCCCGCGCTGCTGCAGGAAGTCGGCGATTTCGCGGCTGTACCGCTGCACCGTCTCCGGGCTCTTGTTGCCGTACGGGACGCGCGCCGTGTCGCCGAAGTAGATGATGCTCTCATGCGGGAGCTGCCGCATGAGTTCATGCACCACGGTGAGGCCACCGATGCCGGAGTCGAACACTCCGATGGGGGCGGGATCACTCATCGCACGTGCAGCGTGAGTCCGACGTTCGTGCCGGTGCTGGTCGGGTGCACGGAGAGCTCAGCCGGCAGATCCCAGAGGTTGGCCGACACGTAGGCGTCGAGCCCGCTGAAGAGATGGTTGGCCACGAGGACGGCGATCCAGTCCTCGACGTGGGCGCGCCGGCTGCGGATGAGTTGGCTGTTGTAGGGCGACGCCTGCATCACGACGCCGCTCTGTCCCGTGGCGGGGTCCCACCGGGAGACGACGATGCTATCGGTACCGGCATTGCGCGCCTGCCGCAGGTCGAACTGCGCCTGGCGCAGCATGGTGACGCACATCGCTTCGAGGGCGATGAACAGCGCCGACGCGCGAGGACGGCCGAGCACGGTCTGCGCGTATCCCGGGACGATGAACGAGTACGCGAACGACCGGGCCGGCGACAACGGCGGCATGAGTTCCCGGCGCGGACCCTGGGTGGTATCGGCGGCCGGCTTGGCTGCGGCCGCCGGCGGCGGGCGCAGGGTGTCGGCCTTCTGCGCGCCGGCGCGCCGGGCGGTCCCGGCCATGGCCAGCAGAGCGGCTGACAGGATCAGCGTGACACGCACGGCATTCCGCACACGAACGCTCCTCGAATTTCCCCGGGCTCTCGCTGGCGGGAGTGCATGGGAATCGAACCCACCCAACCCGACATCGTCAGGTCGCAACAGTTTTGAAGACTGCGGAAGCCACCAGGCCTCCTCCACTCCCCACGTCACACGAGGACCAGCGCCACAGGGCCGGCAGCACGAACGCCGCCGATCTCCACGGCTCCCGGTACGCGGGAAAGATAGTCGTCCAAGCGGTGCGCCGGCACGGCGACGAGCAGACCTCCCGAGGTCTGCGGGTCGAGCAGCAGCGCCCGTTGGACCTCGGTGGCGGCCCCCCAGTCCGTTCGGGTGCGCAGGTACGAGAGGTTGCGGTCCGCCCCGCCCGTGCGCATGCCGCGCTCCCAGGCGCCGACCGCCCCGGGCAGAGCCGGCACGGCAGCGGCGACGATCTCGAGCGTGACCCCGCTCGCGCGGGCGATGTGGGACGCGTGGCCGAGGAGACCGAACCCGGTGACGTCGGTGGCGCACTTGGCGCCGACGTCGAGCGCGGCGCGGCTGGCGGCGGCGTTGAGCGCCCGCATGGAGTCGTGGAACGTCCGGGCATCGGCCTCACCCAAGGCGCCCGCCTTCTCCGCGGTGGCGAGGAGGCCCGTCCCGAGCGGCTTGGTGAGCACGAGCCGGTCGCCGGGGCGGGCGGCGGCGTTGGTGAGCATCCGATCGGGGTGCACGCGTCCGGTGACGGCGACGCCGAACTTCAACTCCTCGTCGATGATCGTGTGGCCGCCGACGACGAGCGCGCCGGCCTCGTGCACCTTGTCCTGCCCCCCCCGGAGGATCTGCCCCAGCACCTCGAGCGGCAACGTGCCGACCGGGAATCCGACGATGTTGAGGGCGGTGATCGGCTCGCCACCCATGGCATACACGTCGGAGAGCGCGTTGGCGGCGGCGATCTGCCCGAAGAGGTATGGATCGTCGACGATCGGCGCGAAGAAGTCCACGGTCTGCACGAGCGCCAGATCGGGAGACAGCAGGAAGACGCCGGCGTCGTCGAATGTCTCGCGTCCGACGATGAGGCGCGGGTCGGACTGGTGTGGCACGCCCTGCAGCGCCTCGGAGAGATCGCCCAGGCCGAGCTTCGCGGCGCAGCCGGCGCAGCGCGCGAACCCGGTGAGGCGGAGCAGTTCCGCCGAGGCGGGGGCGGTGCCCATGGGCTACTTCACGGCGACGACGGCTTCGATCTCGACGAGCACGTTCCGCGGCAGCGCGGACACCTGGACCGTCGAGCGGGCGGGGCGCGCGTCGCCGAGGGCGCGGGCGTACGCATCGTTGACCATCGGGAAGTCGCTCATGTCGTGCAGGAATACCGTGGTCTTGACGACATCGTTCCACGTGGCGCCGGCGGCTTCGAGGATCGCCTTGAGATTGGCGAGCACGCGCTCGGTCTGGGCGACGACGTCCCCGGCCACCACCTGACCGGTGGCGGGATCGATGGCGATCTGGCCGGCGGTGAACAGGAAGCCGTTGGCGATCACGCCCTGGGAGTAGGGCCCGATCGCGGCCGGCGCCTTGTCGGTATGGATGGTGTTGGGCATTCGAGGGCTCTCCAGCGAGTGAGCCGGCGCGAGGCCGGCGCGTGTGTCGACGTGCATGCGATCCGCGGGAACCTACTCAGACGGCATCGTGCGTCGCCAGGCCGAACAGTCGCTCCGCGTTCCGCGTCACGACCGTGCCGAAGGCTTCCGGCTCGACGCCGCGCGCCTGGGCCACGCGGGCGAGCGTCAGACTGACCCACGCGGGCTCGTTCCGCTTGCCGCGATGCGGCACGGGCGCAAGGAAGGGCGCGTCGGACTCGACGAGCACCCGATCGTCCGGCACGAGGCGCAGGAGCGCGTCGTCGGCCCATTTCTTGAACGTCACCACGCCGCTGAACGACACGTACCAGCCCACGGCGAGCGCCGCTTCGGCCAGCCGGTGCGATCCGGTGAAGCAGTGCAGGACACCGCGCACACCGCTGGAGCCGGCCTCCTGGATCATGGCCCGCGTGTCGTCTTCGGCCTCGCGCGTGTGCACGACGACCGGTTTGCGCAGGTCGCGGGCCAGGCCCAGCTGGGCACCGAACGCCCGGCGCTGTTCGGCCCGTGGCGAGTGCTCGTAGTGATAGTCGAGCCCGCACTCGCCGATCGCCACGGCGCCCCGCCCGCATTCGTCGCCGATGCGCGAGGCGTCGCGCAGGGGATCGAAGCCGGCCGCGTCGTGCGGGTGGACGCCGGCCGTGAAATAGAGGAACCCCGGGTGCAGCGCGGCGAGCGCGCGCGACCGCGCCGCCGCGTCGAGGGACTCGCCGATGCAGACGACGGCGCGCGCGCCGGTGAGCCGCGCGCGCTCGATGACCTCGGCGCGGTCGTCGTCAAAGGCCGGATCGGCCAGATGCGAGTGGCTGTCGATGAATTGAGCCATGAACGAAGAACCGCCGCGGGATGCGCGGCGGTTCCGGAAGCGTCAGGGACTGGCCTCGCGTCGCCGGGCCTGGGCGGCCCCGGCCCGCGCCGACACGCCGGCCCCGCCCTGTCCCTCGAGGGATCGCGGCCATTTGGCCTCGATCCAGAGGAGCAACGCGCCGGCGACGTAGATGGAGCTGAACGTGCCGGTGAAGATGCCGAACGCCATGATCCACGAGAACGGACGGATCACCTCGCCGGCGAAGAACAGCAGCGCCAGCGTGGCGATGAGCGTGGTGACGTGGGTGAGGATGGAGCGCGGCAGCGTCTCGTTGATCGACCGGTTCATCACGTCGTACAGCGATTCCTTGCGCTGCTTCTTGAGATTCTCGCGCACGCGGTCGAAGATGATGATCGTGTCGTTGAGCGAGTATCCGATCACGGTGAGGATCGCGGCGACGACGGTGAGCGATATCTCCAGCCGCATCATGGCGAGGAACGCCAGCGTGGTGAAGATGTCGTGCGCCGTGGCGACCACGGCGGCGACGCCGAAGCGCCACTCGAACCGGATGGCCAGATAGATCAGGGTGACGAGGAACGAGATGAGGACGGCGACCAGCGCGTTGCGGCGCAGTTCGGCGCCGACACGGGGGCCGACGTACTCGGACCGGAGGACCTTCACCTGCGACGTATCGCCGAACTGGGCGTGGAGCGCGGTCTCGATCTGCCGGGCCGTGCTGTCGTTGACCTCGCTCGCGGCCGAATCGGACGTGGCGCCGCTCGCCAGGCCCTTGGGCTGGGCGCTGATCGTGTAGTCGTTGAGCGTGCCGAACTGCTGGATGGTGGAGCCCGAGAACCCCGCCCGGTCCACCGTCTGGCGGATGGCATCGGCCTGGGGCGGCTTGGTGAAATGCACCTGCATCAGCGTGCCGCCCGTGAATTCGATGCTGTACCGCGCCCCGCGAATGCCGAGCGCGGCGAGTCCGATGACGATGAACGCGATCGTGGCAATGGCGGCGTGCCGCCAGTACTTGATGAAGTCGTAGCTGGTGCCGTGAAGAATGCGCAGCATTTAGATGCTCAACGTCTGGGCGCCGCGCGAGCGGTTCAGCCACAGGAGGAAGAAGGTTCGCACGACGAAGATGGCCGCGACCATGGACGCCACGACACCGGCGATCAGGGTGACCGCGAACCCGCGCACAGGGCCGCTGCCCCACTGGTACAGCACCGAGGCGGTGAGGATGGTCGACACGTTGGAGTCGATGATGGCCGGCATCGCGTGGCGGAATCCCTCGTCGATGGCGGTGCGCACCGTCTTGCCGCGGTCGAGCTCTTCACGAATGCGCTCGAAGATCAGCACGTTTGCATCCACGGCGATGCCGATGGACAGCACCATGCCGGCCAACCCGGGCAACGTGAGCACGGCGTTGAAACCGGCCAACGTGGCGAGCGTGAACAACACGTACAACGCGAGGCCGCCCACGGCGAGCAACCCCGAGAACCGGTAGTAGATGGTGAGGATGAGCACGATCGCGATGACGGCGATGAGCCCGGCGCGGAATCCCTTGTTGATGGAGTCCTGGCCCAGCGACGGCCCGATGACGCGCGTCTCGGCCACGCGAAGCGGCACGGGGAGCGCGCCGGCCCGCAGGACGAGCGCCAGATCCTGCGCGGCGGCGAGATCCTTGCCGCCCATGGTGATCTGCCCCCGCGTCCCGATGGCCGACTGGATGACCGGCGGCCGACCCATGACGCGATCATCGAGCACGATCGCCATGTAGTCGTTCACGTGCTTGCCGGTCTCGTTGCGGAACCGCCGTCCGCCCTCGTTGTTGAGGGTGAACTCCACCACCGTACCGTCGGTGGGGGACTGCGTAGGACGCGCGTCGGTGAGGTAATCGCCGGTGATGATCGGCGTGGCATCGGTGACGTAGAGCGCCTTGTACCACTGCGATCCCATGTTCGTGGAGTCGGTGCCCCAGAGAATCCGCTTGCCCGGCGGCATCGCCGCCTGGATGGCGGGCAGCTGGAGCCAGCCCTCGACCGCGGGGACCTTGTCGAACGCCACGAAGTATTCCCCGGGCATCCCGCCCTGGGAGATGGCGCCGGAGAACGCGCCCGCCGCGTTGGCGCCGAGCGAATCGACGTTGGTGGTGTCGCTCTTCTTCCCGGCCGTGTCCTTCTTGGCGGCGGCCCCCTTGGTGGTATCACCGCCGGTGAGCAGGCCCTGCAGGCCCGCGGGCGCGGCAGGCTTGGCGCCGGCCACCGGTTTGCCGGCAGCCACGGCCCCGCCCGCGTCCTTGATGATCTGATCGAAGCGCGGCAGCACCTTCTCGAGCGCCTTGGTCTTGTCGGTGATCAGGAACTCGAGGAAGGCCTGCTTCTTGACGATGTTCTCGGCGCGCTGCGGATCGTCGTAGCCCGGGATCTCGACCATGATGCGGTCGTTGCCCACCTTCTGGACCACCGATTCCGACACGCCGAATCCCTCGATGCGGGTTCGGACGGTCTTGAGGGCGCGGTCGATCGCGTCAGCCACCTTGCTGGCCGGGATCGCCTGCTTGGACTGATCGATCTCGAGCGTCAGGTGGATGCCGCCCTGCAGATCGAGGCCCTTACGAAGCGGAACGTGGCGCTCGGTGGTGTCGTGGAGGATGCCGTCGGCCCCACGATACTGCACCGTCTCATTACGCGGCACCAGCGCCCAGATGGACATCAGGCACAAGGCGGCGATGGTCAGGAGGCGATACTTCAGGTTGGACATGCGACTTCGGTGGGAGAAATGAGTTTACCCGGAACCTATAAGGCTATCCAGCAGGCAGAACTACGTCAACGCACGACGGGCACTTTGCGCGTCGATTTTCAGCTGTGCGACCAGCGCTTCGGGACCACTGAACTTTAGCGTGTCCCGGAGCCGAGCCACGAACTCCACCGCCACCGGACGGCCGTACCAGTCCCCGCCGGCCTCGAACAGGTGCGCTTCCAGCGCGATCGCGTCGTCGCCGAAGGTGGGACGGGGACCGAGGTTCAGCATGCCGCCCAGCGTGCCGGCGGCGCTCGCGATGCGCACCGCATACACGCCCACCGGGGGCAGTAGCTTGCGCGGTGAGGGGAGGGCCAGGTTGATGGTGGGGAACCCCAGCAGGCGCCCCCGCCCCGCCCCAGCGACCACGCGTCCGAGCGCCTCGTAGGGCCGGCCAAGCCCCCGGACGGCGCCGGCGAGATCGCCGGACCGCACGGCATCGCGGATCACGCTCGACGACACGCGCTCCCCGTTGAGCAGCGTCACCTCGTCGACGACCTCGGCCGTGAAGCCCGACGTCCTGGCGATCCGCTCCACCAACTCGGCGTCGCCTTCCCGGCCGTGGCCGAATCCATGGTCGTGGCCGATGAGCAGGGCGCGCAGCCGGTAGCGCCCCACGAGGACGTCGCGAATGAACGCCTCGGCGCTCAGGGCCGCGAACGCCCGCGTGAACGGTATCTCGGCCACGTAGTCCACCCCGCAGCCGGCCAGTTCGAGCAGCTTCTCCTCGCGCACCGTGAGGCGGTCGGGGGCGGAGGCCGGCTGGAGGATCTCCAGGGGATGCGGCTCGAAGGTGACGACCAACGACGGGAGCCCGAGTTCCGCGGCGCGCTCGCGCAGGCGGGCGAGGACGTGCTGGTGGCCGCGATGCACGCCGTCGAAGGTGCCCACCGTGATCACCGCGCCGGTGACGTTGGGCGGGAGCGCCGAACGGACCTCAGCCATCCAGCAGCACCACTCTGGGCTGCCAGCGGTCGTCGTCGCGGAAGGCGACCGCGACGAGATCGCCGTTGGCGGTGAGGGCCGCGCGGTCGCCGGGCACTCGGGCCGGGATGGCGCGCCCGTGCGCCACGAAGGGCAGTTCGTCGGCGGCCAGCGGCTGCTCGGGAAGCTGGGCCACGGCGTCGCGCAGCGGACGGACGGCGGCCGTTCCCTGCCGCACCGCATCGAGCGAGGCCGCGTCGGCGACGTCGAACCGGCCGGCACGAATGCGGCGCAGGGCCACGAGGTGCGCGGCGCTGCCGGCGGCGATGCCGAGGTCGCGGGCGAGGGCGCGCACGTAGGTGCCGCCGCCACACGACACCGTGACGTCCAGATCGTCGCCGCGGCGCGCGCGCACGGTCCACATGTGCACGCGCACCAGCACGGGAGCGAGGTCCAGGGGGCGGCCGCGCCGGGCGGCGGCGTAGGCGCGCACGCCCTTGACCTGCTTGGCGGAGTAGGCCGGCGGGCGCTGTTCGAGATCTCCGACCATTCCGGCCAGGGCGGCATCGACCGCCGCCGCCGACGGCGCCGGCGCCTCGCGCACGACGGCGCCGGTGGCATCGTCGGAGTCGGTCTCGGCGCCGAAGCGGATGGTCGCCTCGTACACCTTGGGCTCGGCGTCGAGGTACGGCACGAGGCGGGTGCCGCGGCCCATGAGGAGGACGAGCAGGCCGGTGGCGAAGGGGTCGAGGGTGCCGGCGTGCCCCACGCGCGGCTGTTCGAAGGCCCGACGCACCACCGCCACGACGTCGTGTGAGGTCATGCCGGCGGGTTTGTCGACGAGCAGCAGGCCGTCAGTCGTCCTGGGCTCCATCCACCGGCTTTCCTTCGCGAACCTTGGCGAGGAGCGACTCGATGCGGGCGGCGCGGGCGATGCTCTCGTCGAGCTTGAACGTGATTTCCGGCGCCAGCCGGAGCTGGAGCGCGCGGCCGACGCGGGAGCGAAGGTGGGGCGCGAGGCTGTCCAGCCCCTCGACCGTGGCCGCGCGCTCGGCCTCCGAGCCCATGATGCTCACGAACACCTTGGCGTGGCGCAGGTCACGCGTCACGTCGACGCCGGTGACCGTCACCAGCCCGACCACACGCGGGTCCTTCACGCCTTCGGCCAGGAACATGGCCACGACTTCGCGGATGGCTTCCGCGACACGGTCCGGCCGTCGATTGTCTGCGCTCATTGGCACTCATACCCCGTCCCCGCGCGCGGCAGCGCCACGCGCGGCGACCGATCAGGTGGCGGGCGACGAGCCAAGGGACCGCGCGATCTCCTCGGTCCGGTAGCACTCGATCACGTCTCCCACCTTGATATCGTTGAAGTTCTCGATGCCGATGCCGCACTCGAAGCCGTCCTTCACTTCCCGCACGTCGTCCTTGAAACGGCGCAGCGAGGAGATCGCGCCGTCGTAGATCTCGACGCCGTCGCGAATGACGCGGACGCGGCCCTGCCGATTGATCACGCCGCTGCGGACGTAGCAGCCAGCGATGGTTCCGATGCGCGACACCTTGAAGATCTCGCGCGCCTCGGCTTCGCCGAACACCACCTCGCGCCGTTCGGGACGCAGCATGCCCTCGAGGGCGGCGCGCACGTCGGCCACGGCCTCGTAGATGATGCGGTACAGCTTGATGTCCACGCCCTCGCGCTCGGCGGCGGTACGGGCGTTGTTGTCCGGTCGCACGTGGAAGCCGATGATGATGGCCCCCGACGCCTTGGCGAGCAGGATGTCGCTCTCCGAGATGGCACCCACGCCGCGGTGCACGACCTCGACCTGGACCTCGCCGGTGGAGAGCTGCTGGAGGGCGTCGGCCAGCGCTTCGGCCGGGCCGCCCTGGTCGGCCTTGATGAGGATGCGGAGCGTGCGTCGTTCACCGCTCGCCGCGTGCTCGATGAAGTCCTCGAGCGACACGCCGCGCGACGTGCGCCGGCTCTTGGCTTCGCGATCGAGCCGCTGCCGGCGCTGCGCGATCTCACGCGCGGCGGACGCATCGTCCACCACGAGCAGCTGATCGCCTGCCATCGGCACGCCTTCGACACCGAGGACCTGCACGGGAATCGCCGGCCCGGCGTCCTTGACCACATTGCCGCGCTCGTCGAGCAGGGCGCGCACACGGCCCGAATGCATGCCGCAGATGAAGTGATCGCCCACGTGGAGCGTGCCGCTCTGGATGAGCACCGTCGCGACCGGGCCCTTGCCCGGATCGAGCTGGGCCTCGACCACCGACCCGGTGGCGCTCTTGCTGGGGTTGGCCTTGAGGTCGAGGATCTCCGCCTGCAGCAGGATCTGGTCGAGCAGTGTTTCGATGTTGGTGCCCTTCTTGGCCGAGATCTCGCTGGACAGCGTCTGGCCGCCGAACTCCTCGAGCACCACGCCCTGCTGCAGCAGGTCCTGCTTGACCTTCGCGGGGTTGGCCTGCGGGAGATCGACCTTGTTGATGGCGACGATCATCGGCACGCCGGCATTCCTGGCGTGCGAGATCGCTTCGATGGTCTGCGGCATCACGGCGTCGTCAGCGGCCACGACCAGCACCACGATGTCGGTGACCTGCGCGCCGCGGGCGCGCATGGCGGTGAACGCCTCGTGGCCCGGCGTGTCCAGGAACGTGATGGACTTGCGGTTGGGCAGCGACACGTGGTAGGCGCCGATGTGCTGCGTGATACCGCCCGATTCGCCGGCCACGACGTTGGCGCGCCGGATGAAATCCAGGAGCGACGTCTTGCCGTGGTCGACGTGGCCCATGATGGTGACCACGGGAGGACGCGACACGAGATCCTCGGGCCGGTCGGCGGGCTGGGCTGCCACATCCTCGGCCTGATAGGCGTCCTCGCGGACGGCCTGGAAGCCGAATTCGCCGGCGATGAGTTCGATCTGATCGAAGTCGAGTCGCTGATTGATGGTGATCATCAGCCCCAGATTCTTGAAGGCGAAGGACACGATTTCCGTGGCCGGCACCTTGAGGATCTGGGCGAGCTCGCTCACCGTGATGAACTCGTTGACGCGCACGAGCCGCTTCTCGCGCTCGGCCTCCGCCACGCGCGCGGCCTCGGCCTCCTCGCGGTGACCGCGGCGGGCGTCGCTCGACGAGCGCCGCGACGGGGCGCCGCGCATGGCCGCCATCGTCTTGGAGATGTTGGCGTCCACCGCCCCCTGGTCCACGGTGCCCCGGCGACCCTTCTTGCGGCGGGTCCGATCGGGGGCGCCGCCACCGGGCTTGGCCTGTCCCTTGTCCTCGCGCCGCGGCGGCGCGGCGATCCCGCCACCGGGCGCGGCCGACGCGACGGGACGCGGCGGCATGAACGACGAGCCGCCGCCCCCGGACCGCGGACGCGGGGCCCCGGGCGTGACCGGCCGCGGACGCGGGCGCTCGCGCCCCGACGGCGCTCCACCCTCGGGCCGCTGCGGCGCCGAGCGCGATTCCATATGCGTCATCGGTTCTTCGGCGGCCGCCGTCTCCGCCATCTCGTCGGAGCCCGTGAATGCTTCGGGGGCCTCGACTTCCGGCATCTCTTCGTACTGCGCCTCTTCCAGCTCGATCGCGGCCTCGGCGGCGAGCTTCGCGGCAGCGTCCGCCGCAGCGGCGGCCTCGGCGGCGGCTTCTTCCTCGGCGGCCTTGACGGCAGCCTCGGCGGCGGCGGCGGCGACGTCCGCTGCCTTGCGGCGGCGCCGGACGGGCGCGCCGGCGGCGGCCGGCTCTTCAGCGACCGGAGCGGCTTCGGCGGGAGCGGCGGCCGGCGGCTTGGCGTGGGTCGCCTTGGGCGCCTTCGCGGGCTTGGGAGCCGCCTTTGGTGCGGCGGCGGCGTCAGGCGGCGTGTCGGCGGCGGCCGTGCGGCGGCGGCGCGACGGGGCGGCGGGCGCATCCTTGCGCTCGGCGCGCACTCGCTTCTCCCGTTCCCAGCGCGCGCGGAGCCGTGCGACCTGGTCGTCGGTGAGCAAACTCAAATGGCTGCGCACGGGCACGTCCATTTGACGAAGCAGACCAACCACTTCGTCAGCAGGAATCCCGAACTCGCCAGCCAAGTCGTGTACGCGAAGCTTGCTCAATCCAGCCTCCTAAGTGGACTCCGGAGAGTCCGAGTTCACCACACCAAGAATACCCCTGGCGAGCTGGTGGTCGATGATTCCGACCGCCGCCGTCAGCGTCCGCCCCGTGACGGCCCCCAACTGCGCCGCCGCGAGTCCTTCGACCATTTTCACGCGCCGCCCGCGGAGGAGCGGCACCAGCTTGGCCAAGCTATTCTCCGACGCGTCGCTCGCCACCAGGGCCAGCGCCAGCGTTCCCCTCTTTGCCGCCCCCCGCACCTGCTCCACCCCAACCACCGCGTTTCGCGAGCGGAGGCCCAGCCCGACGAGGCCGAGCACCCGCCGCGCCTGATCAGGCGTCACGCGGGCGAGGCGCCGTCCGAGGGCGGCGCCTGGTCTTCGCCCTTGCCCTCCGCCGGCGAATCTCCCGGGGCCGCCTCGTCGGCGGGGCCCTCTTCCGTGGTCAACTCGGCGAGGATCGCCATCAGGCGGTCCGCGTCGTCGAGCGTGATGCCGGTGAGCCGAAGAAAATCGTCGCGCTCGAGATCGATGATGTCGTTGAGCGTACGATAGCCCGCCTCCTCGAGGATGGCGACCGTCGCCGGCGGCATGCCTTCGATCTCCGACAGCGGCACGTCGGCCACGTCGCTCTCTTCGGGCAGGGGCGCGAAGATCGCGCCCTCACCGCCGCGTTCGAGCCATTCGCGGCTGGAGTACAGATCGATCTTCCAGCCGGTGAGTTCGGACGCCAGGCGCACGTTCTGCCCATTGCGTCCGATGGCGAGGGAGAGTTGATCCTCGTCGACCACCGCCTGGATGGTCTTGGTCACGGCGTCGCTGAACACGCGGGCCACGCGGGCCGGCGCGAGCGCGAGCTTGGCGAACCGCTCCGGATCCGGCGACCAGGGCACGATATCGATGCGCTCGCCGCCCAACTCGTTGACCACGGCCTGCACGCGCGAGCCCTTGAGGCCCACGCAGGCGCCCACGGGATCGATGGCGTCGTCCCGGGAGAACACGGCGATCTTGGTGCGGCTGCCGACCTCGCGGGCGGTGGCCTTGATGTCGACGATCCCCTGCTGGATCTCGGGCACCTCGAGCTTGAACAGGGCCTTGACGAACAGCGCGTCGGCGCGGCTCAGGATGAGGCGCGGTCCCTTGGGGGTCTCCTCCACCTTCTTGAGGACGGCCCGCACGGGCTCTCCCTGATGGAAGTGCTCGCGGTGATTCTGCTCGCGATACGGAACGATGGCCTCCGCCTCGCGGAACTTGTTGAGCATGATCACGAGCTTGCCGCGCTCGATCTGCTGCACCTCGCCGGACAGGAGCTCGCCGACGCGCGAGGAGAACTCGTCGCGGATGCGGGTGCGCTCGCCCTCGCGAACCCGCTGGATGATGCGCTGCTTGGCCGCCTGCACCGCCGCCCGGCCGAACACGGCGAAATCGACGGGTTCTTCGAGCACGTCGCCGGCGTCGAATTCCTCGTCGTACACGCGGGCGTCCTCGACCGCGATCTCGCGGCTCGAATCCTCGACCACGTCGACCACGGTCTTGAGGAGGACGATCTTGATGTCGCCCTTGGCGTCATCGATCGTGACCTCAGCCTGCACATTGGCGCCGTATTTCTTCGCGAGCGCCGCCATGATGCCGTCCTGGAGGAGCCCGTAGAGTTCCGCGCGATCGAGCTGCTTGGTGCTGGACACCTCGCGGAATGCGGCCAAGATCTCTGCTGAGCTTACCATCCACGCATCCTCGTGATGGGCCGGCGACTCGCGCCGACCACCGTTGGTTGTCCCCGCGATGCCGCGGGCACCCATGCCGATCCGTTCATCCCGTTACACGCGGAACGCGAGCCGAGCCTCCTTCACCGCATCGAGGAGGACGCGTCGGCGCTCCCCCGATTCCAGTTCCAGTTCGATCAGGTCCGCACCGCCCTCCGCCTCCACGCCGACGATCCGAGCTTCGAACCGCCCCCCGTGAACCGGGCTCAAGACATTCGCCCACCGCCCGATGAACCGGCGCCATTCCGCCGCCGTGCGCAGGGGCCGCTCGCCAGGCGAGGACACCTGCAGATCGTAGCGGTCGGACAGGAGCGCACTGCCGTCCAGTCGCGCCTCGATGGCGCGGGATGCACGGGCACAATCGTCTACCGTAACCTTCTGGCCGTCACGCCGATCAATCCGGACCTCGATGAGGGGGCGCGACTTCGTGCCCCCACGCCGGAACTCGACAAGGTCAAATTCCAGCGCTCCAAGCTCTTGATTGACAAGACGTTCCAGCTCTTCGTTCACGCTATTTGGAAGGTACCCCTACAGAAACAAAAAATGTGGGGAACCTCCCCCACATTTCCGCGCGGCAACCACCGCGTGTGACTAGGAACCTACAGGATGTGCGTAGGTGAGTCAAGCGAACGCACCGAGGGGAAGGCCAGCACGGCGATCTGCCGGCCGGCGTCGCCGGCGCGATGCGAGAAGAACCGTTCGTTGTCGCATCGCGTGCACCACCGGCTCGTGGAAATCCTGATCACGCCCTGCGCGCGGGCGTGGCCCGCGATGAGCGCGCGGAGATCCACCGGTGTCGGACGAACCACCGCACGCCCGGTGAGCCGGGCATGAACGTCCGGACTGACCTCGTAACACCGGCCGCACACCGCCGGCCCGAGGTGCAGGGTGAGATCTCGCGGGGGGCACGCGAGGGCGGCGAGCGCCGCGATGCCCGCTTCGACGATCCGGGCCTCGGTGCCGCGCCAGCCCGAATGGAGCAGCGCGCACGCGCCCGAGGGATGGGCGAGGAACACCGGCACGCAGTCGGCCACCATGACGGCGGCCGCGGTGGCCGGCGTGGGCGGGCAGGCGTGGCCGTCGGCGCCGGGCGCGCGCAGCCAGCCCGACCAGCCCGGTGCATGCGTGATCACGCGGGCGCCGTGGACCTGCGCGGCCGTGGCCAGGCGGCCCACCCCGCGGGCGTCGAGGGCCGCAGTGAGGGCGTTCCAGCGCCCCATGACGTCCCCCACGGGCTCGTCGGTGGCGGTGCCGAAGCTGCCCGCGTCACGGGTGGTGGTGAACGCCACGAAGCCGAGCGCGGTGAGGTCCTCGACCGGCTCCGCGGCGGGCAACGCGGCGATCACGCGTCGCGCACTTCGACCCGCTCGATCTGCGCGCCGAGGGCGCGCAGGCGCTCGTCGATGCGCTCGTAGCCGCGCTCGATCTGCTGCACGTTGTGGATCGTGCTCTGTCCGTCGGCGGCGAGGGCGGCGAGGAGCATCGCCATGCCGGCCCGGATGTCGGGCGAGTCGACGCTGCCGGCGTGGAGTCGCGACGGACCGACGACGAGCGCGCGGTGCGGGTCGCACAGCACGATCCGCGCCCCCATGCCCACCAGCTTGTCCACGAAGAACATGCGCGATTCGAACATCTTCTCGTGCATCAGGATCACGCCGTGGCACTGCGTGGCGGTCACGATCGCGATGGACATGAGGTCGGCCGGGAACGCCGGCCAGGGCTGGTCTTCGAGCTTGGGGACGTGGCCGCCGAGATCGCTCTGCATGATCCGGGCCTGGTCGGCGGGCACCACGAGGTCCGCGCCGTCCACCTGGCAGGTGATGCCCAGGCGCTCGAACCCGATGCGGGTGGAACGCAGGTGTTCAACGCCGGCGCGCTCGATGCGGAGCGCGGAGTTGGTGACCGCGGCGAGGCCGATGAACGAGCCGACCTCGATATGATCGGGGCCGATCTCGTAGGTGGCGCCGCCCAGCGACCGCCCGCCGTCGATGGTCAGCGTGTTGGTGCCGATCCCGTGGATCTGCGCCCCGAGCGCGACGAGGAAACGCGCCAGGTCCTGCACGTGCGGCTCGCCGGCCGCGTTGCGGAGCACCGTCGTGCCACGGGCCGTGGCGGCCGCCATGAGGGCGTTCTCGGTGGCGGTCACGCTGGGCTCGTCGAGGAACACGTCGGCTCCGGTGAACCCGTCGACGCGCATCTCGTACTGCGTGGACACCGTGAACGTGGCGCCGAGTTCGCGCAGCACGTGGAAATGCGTATCGAGCCGGCGGCGGCCGATCACGTCGCCGCCGGGAGGCGGCAGGACCACGGCGCCGCTCCGCGCGAGGAGCGGCGCGGCGAGGAGGATCGACGCGCGGATGCGCGCGCAGAGCACCGGATCGAGCCGGGCGGCGTGCACCGAACGGGCGTGGACGGCGAGGGTGTTCCGATCCGACCACTCGGCGGAGGCGCCCACCGAGCGGACGAGCTCGACGAGGGTCTCGACGTCGCGGATCCGCGGCACGTTGGTGAGGGTCACCGGCTGTTCGGTGAGCAGCGTGGCGGCGATGATCGGCAGCGCCGCGTTCTTGTTGCCCGCGGGGCGGATGGTTCCGGAGAGCGAATGCCCTCCCTGGACGACGAACTGCAAGGCGCTCATGACGCTCGGCGATCGAAGGGACAGCGGACGGTGCGGCGACGGACGATGGCGAAGAATGACGGGCGCACGGAGGGTGCGTCAAGCGTGCGCCGGATCGCTTGACACGATGACGCGCACCTGCGTACGTACGTTCACCCACCCATGATGCCGGTCTTGATGGTGCGCGCGAGCGCTTGGCTGCTGCAGGCGGTGGCGACACTCCCGGATACGATCGTGACCCGGCAGATCGTCGCCCGCGGCTGGTTCGACCAGATGACCCACGTGGCGAGCGGCATTCTGACGCTCCTGCTGCTGGCGCTGGTGCTGCTGGTCTTTCCCGCGGCCTGGTACGTCCGCAATCGGTTCAGGCAGCTGGCGGTGATCCTCGACGGGTTGCGCCACGACGTGGCTCCGGTGCTCGAGCGCACCCGCGGCGTGATGCTGAACGCCGAGCAGATCTCGCAGACGGTGCGCGAGGATGTGGAGCGGCTGAGCGAGACGGTGGAGCAGTTCGACGCGCAGCTCCGGGAGATCGCCGATATCGCCGGCGCGCGGGTGCGCGACTTCGACGCGCTGCTCGGCGCCGCGCAGGAGGAAGCCGAGGACCTCTTTCTCAGCACGGCCTCGGCGGCGCGCGGGCTGCGGGCCGGCGTGCGGGCGATCAGGCGGCGGCGCTCGAAGGACGAGGCGCCGCCCGCGCTCGACGAGCCGGAGCCCGATGAGCCCGACGACGCGCCGGACGCCGATGCGCCCGACGATCCGGCGGATTCAGCGCCGCACTCGCGGGCGCCGCGGCTGCGCCGTCACCGGCGCCGCGGAACGTGACCGTGGGCCGGATCGCGGCGATGCTGGGGATCGCCGCGTTCCTCGTCGCGGCCCTTCCCCACCCCGCCCTGGCGTGGACCCCGGGCACGCACGTCTTTCTGGGCGAAGCCGTCCTCCGATCGGCCCAGTTCCTGCCGTCGTCGATCGCCGATCTCCTGCACGCCTTTCCGTACGATTTCCTGTACGGGTCGATCGCGGCCGATACGAGCATCGCCAAGAAGTACGCGCCGGCCGGCCGCCACTGCCATTCGTGGGAAGTGGGCTTCGACATTCATGAAGCGGCGGGCGACGAGCCGCTGCGCGCGTTCTCGCTGGGGTACCTGGCGCACCTGGCGGCCGACGCGGTGGCGCACAACTACTTCGTCCCCATGCAGCTCACGGTCACGTCGTCCACGTCATCGATCGGGCACAGCTACTGGGAGAGCCGGTTCGAAACGCATCTGGGCGAGCGATACAGCCGGCGGGCACGCGACCTGATCCTGCTCGATCACTCGACGTCGGATTCGTTGCTCGACCGCATCCTGAGCCCCACGCTGTTCAGCACGCAGACCAACCGGCGCATCTTCCGCGGCATGGTGCACGTGGCGGATTCCGAGTCGTGGCAGCGGATCTTCCAGTTGATGTCCGAGAAGAGCCGCTGGGACCTGCAGGATGCGGAAGTCGGAGGATACCTGGAGCGCTCGTTCGACTTCATCGTGGACCTGATGCAGCGTCTGGATCACTCCGACCCGTACCGGCTCGATCCGTCGGGCGACGAGCGCCTGGGGCGCGCCAAACGCGTGCGCCGGCAGGCCCTGCGGCTGGGCGGCGAGGAGGCCGTGCGGGAGCACGCCGTGGAACATTTCGGAATGCCGGCGGCCACGCTCACGTTCGCGCGATCGCTGCCTTCTCCGATCTACGACCCGAGCCGCGCCGCGAGCAGCTGAGCGAGCCGCTTGGGGTCGGCGCTGCCCTTGGATTTCTTCATCACGGCGCCGATGAGCACGCCCTGGAGTTTCTTCTCGCCCTGGCGGAACCGCTCGGCCTCGGCCGGCATGGCCGCGATGACCTCGTCGAGCCACGTCCCCAGCGCGTCGTCGTCGGAGACCTTCACGAGGCCCTCCCGAGCGGCGATCTCGGCCGGTGCTCCACCCGACGCGACCATGATGCCGAATATCTGCTTGGCGGCGGTGTGGCTCACCACGCCGTCGCGCACCAACCCGAGCAGCGCGCTCAGCGCGGCCGGCTGAACACGGAAATCGGCGATGTCTTCTCCGCTCGCTTTCAGCGCGCCGAGGACCTCACCCATGACCCAATTGGCGGACGCCTTGGCATCGCCATGGGCGCGCACCGTGGCCTCGAAATAGTCGGCCACGCGCGGGCTGGCCGTGAGCACCTCGACGTCGTACTCCCCGAGCGCGTAGTCGGCCACGTAGCGCGCGCGCCGCGCGGCGGGAAGCTCGGGCAGATCGCGCCGGATGCGAGCGACGAAATCGCCCGCGAGCACGAGGGGCGGCAGATCGGGTTCCGGGAAGTAGCGGTAGTCGTGGCTCCCCTCCTTGCTGCGCGCCGGCCGCACCTCCGCCGCCGCGCCGTCCCACAGCATCGTCTGCTGCTCCACGCGCCCACCGGCGTCGATCAGCGCGCACTGACGCACGAATTCCGCGTCGAGGGCCCGTTCCACGCCGGAGAAGGAGTTCATGTTCTTCACTTCGGTCTTGGTGCCGAGGGCCGCGTCGCCGTGCGGGCGCACGCTGATGTTCGCGTCCACGCGGAGCGAGCCCTCCTCCATGCTCACGTCGCTCACGTCCACGTACTCGAGCACCTGCTTGAGGGCGCGCAGGTAGGCGCCGGCATCGGCGGCCGAGCGCATGTCGGGCTCGCTCACGATCTCGATCAGCGGCACGCCGGCCCGATTGAGGTCGATGGCCGTGGCTCCGGAGAATCGATCGTGGATGGACTTGCCGGCGTCCTCCTCCATATGCACGCGGGTGATGCCCACCGATCGGTGGCCGGTAGCGAGCGCCCCGCCGGTGGCCAGCGGTTGATCGAACTGGGAGATCTGGTAGCCCTTGGGGAGATCCGGGTAGAAATAATTCTTGCGCGCGAACACGGACACGCCGTGCACCGTGCAGTCGATGGCGAGCGCCGCGCGCACGGCGAGTTCCACGGCGCGCGCATTGAGCACGGGCAGCGCGCCCGGCAGCGCCAGGCACACCGGACAGACGTTGGTGTTGGGCGGCGCGCCGAACGCCGACGAACAGGCGCAGAACGCCTTGGTCGCGGTCTTGAGCTGGACGTGGACTTCGAGTCCCACGACCATCTCGTACCGTTCGGCGAACGCCGCGAACGTGGAGGCGCTCATCGGTGCGCCTCCTCGCCGAGCGCGCGCTCGAGCGCGAACGCGGCCGAGAACATGCGCGCCTCGTCGAAGAGAGGGGCGATGAACTGGCCGCCCACGGGCAAGCCGTCGACGCGCCCGATGGGCTGCGACATGGCCGGCACGCCGGCGAGGTTGGCCGTGGCCGTGAAGATGTCGTTCAGGTACATCTCGTACGGATCGGTGGTGGCGCCGATGGGGAACGCCGGCGTGGGCGTGGTGGGCGTGAACAGGAGATGCACGCCGCTGGCGAACACGCGGGTGAAGTCGTCGGTGATGAGCTGCCGCACCTGCTGCGCCTTGCGGTAATACGCATCGTAATAGCCCGCCGAGAGCACGTACGTGCCGAGCATGATGCGCCGGGTCACCTCGGCGCCGAACCCCTGGGAGCGGGTGGCCTCATACATCCCGCGCAGCCCGTCGCCGTCCAGCCGCAGGCCGTAGCGCACGCCGTCGAACCGCGCCAGGTTGGACGACGCTTCGGCGGGCGCGACGATGTAGTACACCGGGATGGCGAGCGCCGTATGGGGGAGCGAGACGTCCCGGATCTCGGCGCCGGCCGCCCGCAGGAGGTCGAGCGCGCGTTCGCAGTGCGCCCGCACGCGCGGTTCGAGATCGGCCGGGAAGTATTCGCGCGGCTTGCCGACGACCAGGCCGCGCAGCGACGCGTGCGCGGCCGCGCGGTAGTCGGGCACGGGGCGGTCCACCGACGTGGCGTCATACGGGTCGCGGCCGGCGACGACGCCGAGCGCCAGTGCGGCGTCATCCACGCCGGCGCCGAACACCCCCACCTGATCGAGGGACGAGGCGAAGGCGACGAGGCCGTAGCGGCTGACCCGTCCGTACGTGGGCTTCACGCCCACCACCCCGCACAGCGCGGCGGGCTGGCGCACCGACCCACCGGTCTCGGATCCAAGGGCGATGCGCACGACGCCGGCCGCGACGGCGGCGGCCGATCCGCCGGACGACCCGCCGGGCACGCGGTCGGGGGCCACCGGGTTCCGGGTAGGGCCGTACGCGCTGTGCTCGGTGGACGAGCCCATGGCGAATTCGTCCATGTTCGTCTTGCCGAACACGACGGCGCCCGCGGCGCGCAGACGGCGGACGACGGTGGCCTCGTAGGGACTGACGAACCCGCGCAGGATGCGCGACCCGCAGGTGGTGGGCAGCGTCCGCGTGGCGATGTTGTCCTTGACGGCCACCGGGAAGCCGGCGAGCGGCCCGTCGGGGCTGGTGTCGGCGTCGGTGAACGCGGCGGCGTCGTCTCGCCAGGCGAAGATATTGAGGCCGTCGCGGCCGGCGTTCACCTCGTCGGCGCGGCGGGCCGCCGCCGCCACGGCTTCCCGGGCGGCGGCGCTCATGCCTCCTCTCCGGTCTCGTGCGTGGCGAGCCGCGGGACGAGGAAGAATCCGTCGCGCACGGAGGGCGCGAACTTTTCCGGTGCGCGATCGAGGGGATCGGCGGGGCCAACGTCCTCGCGCAGCGGCATGCCGGCGCCGGCCTCGGCGCTCGCGGCCTGCGAGGTGTCGACACGCGAGAGCGCGTCCATGTGCCCGAGGATCGTGTTGAGTTCGGCCACGAGCGCGTGGGCGCGTTCGTCGGTGAGCCCGAGCCGCGCCAGTCCCGCGATGTGCCGCACGTCGTCGAGTGAGACCGCCATCAGTCGATTCCGCGTTCGAGGTTCGCCTGCGCGACGACGAGCGTCTTGCGCCCGACGGCTTCGTCGTCGAAGTCCACGCGCGCCTTGGTCTGCGCGCCACTCCCCGTGATCTCGGCGATGGTCCCGGCGCCGAACTTGCGATGCGTGACGCGGGAGCCGACGGCGATGACCGCGGCGTCCTGCGATTCGTCCTCGACGTTGACCGCCGAAGGCACCGGACTGCCGGGGCGGCGGGCCGCGGCGCTGCCCGATGGGAAGATATCGTCGTCGTCGATGAGCGACGAGCCGTTGGACCAGGACCGGCCCACGGCGCCCCGGTCGGAGCGGCCGCCGAGGCCGGCCATCACCCCGCGCCCGCTGCTGCGGACGCGAATCGTCTCGCGCCGCTCGAGCATCCCATCGGGAATGGCGGTGAGAAAGCTCGACGGGCGGGACGGCATGAACTCCCCGTTGCGACGGCGCGATTCGGCATGCAGGAGATACAGCCGCCGCTCGGCGCGGGTGATGCCCACGTAGAACAGGCGGCGCTCCTCCTCGAGCATCGCCGGATCGTCGTAGGCGCGGGCGAGGGGAAAGAGTCCGTCCTCGAGGCCCCCGATGAACACCACGGGGAATTCCAGCCCTTTGGCATTGTGCAGCGTCATCAGGGTCACGGCATCGGCATCGGCGGCCAACTGGTCGACGTCGGCGACGAGGGTGGCGCGTTGCAGGAACACGTCGAGGGGCGTGAGTCCCACCTCCCCCTCGACGTCGGCCACCGTCTCCGATGCGCCGGCGATGAGTTCGCGCACGTTGTCCAGGCGGTCGCGCGCCACCTCCTCGCCCTCGGCGCGCAGGTGGTCGGCGTAGTGGATGGCCTCGACGAGGTCGCGCAGGAGCTCGTCCACGGCGGACTCGCGGGCCTGGTCGCGGAAGCGCGCGATGAGGGCGACGAAGTCGGCGAGGGCCGTCCGGGTAGCCGGGCGGACGCCGTCGAGCAGGTCGTCGCGGGTGGCGGCGGCGAACAGTGTGAGACCGGCGTGGCGCGCGCGCTCGGCGAGCATCTCGATCGTCGCGTCGCCGACGCCGCGGCGGGGGACCGCCACGGCGCGGCGAAAGGCCTCGTCGTCGGCGGGATTGGCGACGAGCTTGAGGTAGCTCATCACGTCGCGGATCTCGCGACGGTCGTAGAAGCGCACGGCGCCGATGAGCCGGTACGGCACGGCGTGGCGGCGCAGCGCCTCTTCCATGGCGCGGCTCTGGGCGTTGGTGCGGTAGAGCACGGCGAAGTCGCGCAGCTGCCAGTCGCTCGATCCGCGTTGACGGCGCAGCTCCTCGACCAGCCAGTCGGCCTCGTCGCGCTCATCGAGCGCGCGCACCGACACGACGCGGTCGCCGCCGCTCAAGGTGGCGCGGAGGGTCTTGCCCATGCGCCCGGCGTTGGCGGCGATCACGACGTTGGCCAGCGCGAGGATCGGCGGCGTGGACCGGTAGTTGTCTTCCAGTCGCACGACCTGCGCCTGCGGAAAATCCTTCTCGAAGTCGAGGATGTTGCGCAGGTCGGCGCCGCGCCAGCCGTAGATGGATTGGTCGTCGTCGCCGACGACGCAGACGTTCCCGTGCCCGCCGCCGAGCAGCGAGATCAGGCGGTACTGGGCGCGATTCGTATCCTGGTATTCGTCCACGAGCAGGTAGCGGAACTTGCGCCGGAGCCGGTCGAGCTGATCGGGATGGCGCTCGAGGATGCGCACCGGCAGCACGAGCAGGTCGTCGAAGTCGGCGGCGTTGGCGCGCTGCAGGGCGGACTCGAGGTCGGCGTACACCGGGGCGATGGCCCGGGTGAACGGATCGGCGGCGAGCGACGCGTATTCGTCGGGCGCGACGAGGGCGTTCTTGGCGTCGGAGATCGCGCCTCGCACGGCGCGGGGCGCGTACTGCTTGGGCGAGACGCCGTGGCGTTCCATGAGGCGCTTGAGGAGGGCGAGGGAATCGTCCTCGTCGTAGATCGTGAACGCCGGCGTGCGCCCCACGAGGTGGGCCGCGCCGCGCAGCATCCGGGCGCCGATCGCATGGAAGGTGCCGGCCCACATGCCGGCCGGCTCGTGGGCGAGGAGCGACGCGATGCGCTCGCGCATCTCGCCCGCCGCCTTGTTGGTGAAGGTGACGGCGAGGATCTGCGAGGGGGCCACGCCATGCGTCCGGATGAGCCGGGCGATGCGGCGCGTGAGCACGCGCGTCTTGCCG
>Ga0307372_10004157_pt1 | contig 22605 bp, 21 predicted proteins | sample OX1MG_FD_202533 | JGI IMG/M metagenome (GOLD analysis project Ga0307372, IMG submission 202533) | Soil microbial communities from Risofladan, Vaasa, Finland - OX-1 | ecosystem: Environmental > Terrestrial > Soil > Coastal area > Acid sulfate soil | place: Finland: Risofladan, Vaasa | collected...
GCTCCTCGACGAGATCAACGCGTCGCCACCGCGCATGCCCGGCGACCCCCGGCCCATCACCTACCAGCTCGCCATGCCGGCCCCGATTTAACACCGGGCAACGACCGACTGCCGGAGGTCTGAGGCTTGTGTGTGTTTCCCGCGATCGACGCGGCCTCGCGGTAAGCCGTTATATTTTTGCACCTGTTCATCCAGGCCAGGTACGGTGTGTAACGGGATGGGCAGCATTGGCGTTCCTCGCTATGAGATGCGTACCCTTCCTCACCGTGGCGCTCCCCGCCAGTCACCGCAGCGGGCGCCGGTTTTCGCGGATGTTTCCGGCCGCCGCAGGCGCCGGATGCGGCTGCTCGGCCTCGGTGCCGGTGGTGCGATGGCGGCATACCTGGTGGTGATGGCTGTCGGCCTGCTCGGAGGGCCGAGAGCCTCGTTCATCCCGTGGGCCGGGCTGCACGCGGGCTCGTCCACTGCGGTGGGGATTGGCGTCCCCGGTGAGGCCAGTTCCGCCCCTACCCAGCGGGCACCGGATCCCTCGGCGCTGCCCTCCCCGTCCACGGGGCCAGGCGCCCCCCCGTCCACGGCCGCTAGCGGGTCTTCTTCCCCAGCTGCTAGCGCCAGTTCGTCCCCCACTGTGACCAACCGGGCCAGCAGGACGCCGCAGGGACGCAATCGCTCGCCGTCTCCCCACCCGTCCCCGTCCCGCCCATCTCCGTCTAGGTCCGCTGGTGCCCCCTGACCCACCCGTCCCGCCGCGATATCGCAAGCACCGGCAGGGCCGATCGCCGCGCGGGCACTGGTGGCTGGTGGGGCTGGTCCTGCTGCTGTTCGCGTTCAGCCTGCTGGTCGAGGGCTACACGCGCGACGTGCTCGGGGAGACCAGTTCGGCCGTCGCACAGGCGCCGTCGGGCGGGTCAGTCGTGCCCGGAACCGTGGTCAACGGCGGCCCTGTCATCAACGCGACCGGCGCGTTCCCGCAGACTTACTCGATGCCTGCCCGCACGGTGGCGCTGACCTTCGACGACGGGCCTGACCCGAGCTGGACCCCGCGGATTCTGGCCATCCTCCGCCGTTATCACGTGCCAGCCACGTTTTTCGTGGTGGGCGTGCACGCGGTGGTGTTTCCAGGGCTTGTCCGCCAGGAACTGCGCGAAGGCAACGAGGTGGGGGCGCACACCTACACCAATCTCGACCTGGCGGGCGGCTGGCAGGAGCAGTTGCAGCTCACGCTGGCCCAGAACGCGCTCGCCGGGGCGGCGGGCCTGCACACCAGCCTGCTGCGGCCGCCATACAGTAGCCGAACCATCGCCGTTACCGCCTCCGATTGGCGCGCCTACCGGCAGGCCGCCGGTGACGGGTACCTCATCGTGCTGGCCAGCCTCGACACCCGTGACTGGGCACGCCCCGGGGTGGCCAGGATTGTCGCGGCGGCCATGCCCCGCCACCGACAGGGCGCGATCATCCTCATGCACGACTCCGGCGGGAACCGGAGCGAGACAGTTGACGCGCTGCCGCAGATCATCACCGCGCTGCGGGCCAGGGGGTACAGGTTCGTGACCGTCACCGGTGGGCTCGGCCTGCCGCCCGCGGACGTGCCCGCCACCATGACCCAGCGCCTGGCCGGTCTCGCCCTTGTCACCACGCAGCAGATGTCCGACCATGTCGTCGCCGCGCTGGCGGTCATGCTGATCGCGGCCACCGTGCTGGCGGTGATGCGGGCAGTGCTGCTGGTCGGCTTCGCCCGCGCGCACAGCCGTCGCGTCGCCAGGACCGCCCGGCGGCGGCGTTACCGGTGGTACTCGCCGGGCGTCTCTGTCGTCGTCCCGGCGTACAACGAGTCCGCTGGCATCGCGGCAACCGTGAACTCCCTGATGGACACCTGGTATGAGGGCCCGCTGGAGGTGATCGTTGTCGACGATGGCTCCACGGACGCCACCGCGAGGATAGCGGCCGGGCTCCGGTTGCCGGGTGTCCGGGTAATCAGGCAGCGGAACGCCGGCAAGCCCGCCGCGCTGAACCGCGGCATCGGCGCGGCCCGCTACGACGTCCTCGTACTCGTAGACGGTGACACGGTCTTCCAGCCGGACACGCTGACCTATCTGGTGGACAGGCTGCGGGACCCCTCTGTTGGCGCGGTGAGCGGCAACACCAAGGTGGGTAACCGCGGCGGCATCCTGGGCCGCTGGCAGCACCTTGAATACGTCATGGGCTTCAACCTGGACCGGCGGATGTACGACATGCTCGGCACCATGCCCACCGTGCCCGGCGCCATCGGCGCGTTCCGGCGGGACGCGCTCGCTGACGCCGACTGGCTCAGCTCGGACACGCTCGCCGAGGACACAGACCTGACCATGGCGATCTGCCGGACGGGATGGCGGGTCACCTACGAGGAATCCGCCATCGCCTGGACCGAGGCCCCGGCCAGCCTGCGCCAGCTATGGAAGCAGCGGTACCGGTGGTGCTACGGCACGATGCAGTCGATGTGGAAACACCGGCGGGCGGTGATCGAGCGTGGCGCCTCGGGCAGGTTCGGCCGCCGGTCCCTGACCTACCTCATGGTCTTTCACGTGCTGCTGCCGCTGCTCGCCCCGGTCGTTGACGTCGCCCTAGTCTACAGCCTGATCTTCCTGAATCCGCTCCGGGCCGCAGCATTCTGGTTTGGGTTCGCCATCATGCAGATGCTGACCTGCGCGTACGCACTGCGCCTGGACCGTGAGCGGCTGGGTCCGCTGTGGGCGCTGCCGCTACAGCAGGTGGTCTACCGGCAGCTGATGTACCTAGTCACCGTGCAATCGGTGATCGCGGCGCTGCTTGGGAGCCTGGAGCGCTGGCAGCCCCTTCGCCGGGTGGGCATCTTCTCCGACGACGAGCCGAACGGGGAAGAATGGTACGAGCCCCGTCCCGCCCAGTCTTATCCATAGAAGATTCGCTCCACACGGCGCGGGTCCTCCGGGCGGCCCGGCGGGGATTTGCAGCAAACCCTCTGGCGACCGTCACAAACGGCCTGTTGACCACCGCAACCGGGAGGAGTTCGGTGCACCGCTCCTCCCGCTCCGATTCCGGCCGCTAAATTTAGCACGACCCGCGGGCAGAACTCTTTAACTTTGCGCACGCTAAGCCTCGATCCACCGCGTAAATAGTGGCCGGGTACGGTGCGTCGACGCGAAAGGTGCCCCTTGACCAGGGACGATGGGAGTTGCTGAAGCTTCCATCACCTGGTTCGAAGGAGCACCTGTCAAGTGCGATTGTTGCATGAGCTGGCCAGGATCCACGCGTCGTTTGATGAGCCGAATCTCGTGTCGCGGGCCGGCCTGGTCCCGGTGATGGCCCTGGCGCAGCGGGCCGGCCTGGCGGACCTGGCCGGTGAGAATGTGCGGATCGCCCGCCGTGCGGGGTCAATGCCCATCTGAAGGTCTCCTGCCTGGTCGCCGGGATGGCCGCCGGGGCGGACAGCATCGATGACATGGACCTGCTGCGCCACGGCGCGATGCCCATGCTGTTCGGCGGGATCCGGGCTCCGTCCACGCTGGGGTCGTTCCTGCGCTCCTTCACCTGGGGGAACGTGCTCCAGCTGGAGAAGGTGAGCCGGCTGCTGCTGGCAGAGCTGGCCGACCGCGCGCCGCTGCTGCCCGACAAAGATGTGCTCGCTTTCATCGACATCGACTCGACGCAGAAACGCGTCTACGGGCACGCCGGGCAGGGCGCGGCGTTCGGCCATACCAAGATCGGGGGCAAGAGCCTGCTGGTGCGGGGGCTGAACGCGCTGGCGGCCACGATCAGCACGCCGCTGGCAGCACCCGTGATCGCCGGCACGAGGCTGCGCGGCGGCAACGCGGGTTCCGCCCGCGGCGCCGCGTCCTTCGCCACCGCAGCGGTGGCCACCGCCCGCGCCACGGGATGCACCGGGATCCTGGTGGCGCGGGCGGACTCGGCGTTCTACTCCGCCGCGTTCACCGGCCCAAGGCCAGGGCCGCCACGCTGCGGCGCGACCTCATCAGCGTCGCCGCCCGCACCGCCCGCCACGGCCGCGGGCACATCACCATGCACCTGCCCCAGGACTGGCACCGCGAGACCGGGTGGATGAACCTGTTCGACGCCGCCTGCGGCCCGCCCGCCCACGCGGCCTGACCAGCCCAGACCCGGTCACCGCATCCTTGCCGCCTGCACCGGCCACCTGGCCATCCCAAATCCCCGGCACGGACCCATGGACAAGCCGCAGAAAAGTGAGCGGCAGATAAGCCACGCCTACCCCGGCGGGCGAGCTCGCCCGGCTCAAGGCGGCCTTCCCGGATTGGTCCATCCGCCGCGTGCACCCCGGCAAGGGCGCGGGGTTCACCGCCCACCGGAGGGCGGAGGGTCGAGGCCGACACTCGCTCCACGTCCGGACGCTGGCGGAGCTGGAGCAGCAGCTACGACTGGCGGACAAGGGCGGCAAGCGTGGCTGAGCGTTCGAGGCCCACCGGCCGCCCCGCTGTGACGCGGCCCGGTGAGCGCGCCCGCAAGCGCAGCACCCCCCCCCGCCGCGCTGACTCCGCAGCTATGCCAGATCGCCCGCCTCCCCAGCGAAGGGCACACCAACCCCGACATCGCCGCGCAGCTGTTCACCGGCGCCGGCACCGCCGATTACCACCGGCGGAAGGTTCCACAGCAAGCTCGGCGTCACCTCCCGCACCCGCCTCGCGCGACAGCTCAGCCAGCAAGACGTCCCCTGACCCGCCACTGCATCCTGGCAGGCCGTCCACGGAAACCGGATTCACCGAGCGACGTGCCGCCCGGCCCGGGCAGTGCCGGGCCAGCGGGCAGCCCGGCCGCCGGAGGCACTTGCAACCGGCGGCTCGCCCAGCGTGCCCAAGCCCGCGTGAAGGCTCCGTATCTAGGTGCCGTCGTCCGCGTCAGGCGCGTTATGCGGTGGACACGAGGTTCTCGCTCGGCAACGCCAGTTCGACCGGCCGATCACCGTGCACAGAATGCCCGGATAAGGCTCATCAAAGTCCAGCAACGCAGCCCTAAAGGCTGGTGGCGCACCCTTCTGCCAGCCTCAGGGGACTCGCCGATCACCTATTTTAATTTCGGGTGTGGGCCATAAATTTTTTGGATTCCACGCCATCGCCCAGGAGCATCCACTAGCTAGTGCCACCTGGCCGGTATATCTTCCTTGCATCGGAGGGAAGGGATTACCATGGCAAGAAGGTTGACTATTACCGCCCTGGCCCCTGCGCTTCTCGTCGCAGTGGCGGTTCCGGCTGCAAGCGCCGCAACGACCCTCGCCCCGGCGGGGGCCGCGGAGGCCACGAGTTCGCCTTCCACGCCGTTCAGCCTCTCTGGCCTGCCCGCCGAGAGCCGGGGGCCCAGTGTGGCCACCACCCCTGTGACGTCCGGGACACATAAGTCCGCGCAGTCGTCCGCGGGCAGCGTCAGCACCGGGGCAAACGTCAACGTGATCGGCAGCAGCGACGTGGTTGCGCAGGCCACGATCAATGGTGTCAACGTCTTCACGTGCAATCCGGGCAAGGACACGGCGCAGAACGAGACGACGATCGCGTCGGGCGGATCGACGCTGGTCGCCGGGGCGAACGACTACCGGCTGTACGAGCCGAGCGAGAACCGCTACGACGGGTCCGGCGGCTTCTATCGCTCGGGGAACAATGGCACCACCTGGTCGGCGGGCTTCCTGCCCGGGCTTGTCCGGGCCAACCCGGTTTCTCCCGGCCCTTACGAGTCCGCCGGTGACCCGGCCGTGGTGGCGGGCCCTAACGGGACGTTCTGGTACGCCAACCTCGCTTTCGACCGCACCGATGCGGCCAACTCGGTCGCCGTCAGCCGCTCGGCCGACGGCGGCAAGACCTGGGCCACCCATTACGTCGTCCAGACGCCCGCCAACCAGGGCAAAGCGTTGTTCAACGACAAGGAGTGGATCGGAGCTGACCCCAGCGACCCCACCGGCAACACCGCCTACGTCACCTGGACCCAGTTCAAGGGCAGCAGTTCCGCGATCGTCATCTCAAAGACAACCAACGGCGGGGTCACGTGGTCGGCGCCGCAGCGAGTGTCCGACGTGTATACCAACGACCAGGGGTCGACCGTCGTGGCCGGCCCGTCGGGAACCGTGTACGTGACCTTCGAGACGTTCAACGGCAGCACTGACGCCGTTGCCTTCGCCGTCTCCACCGACGGCGGCGCCACGTTCACCACCAGGCTCATCGCCCAGATCAACGACATCCCCAGCCCGCTGCCGGGGGCGACCTTCCGGGACGACAGCTTCCCGGCGCTGGCTCTGGACGGATCGGCGCTGCACGTCGTGTGGTCCAACTGGAACGGCGCCAACGCCGATGTCGTCTACATGCGCTCCGCGGACGGCGGGGCCACCTGGGCGAGCCCCGTCACCATCGGCGGCGGGACTGGCGACCAGTTCTTCCCCTGGGTGGCGGCCAGGAACGGCACGGTATACGCCAGCTGGTTCAGCCGGGCCGGAACTGGCGACACGTACACTATCGCCGGCGCCGCTTCCACCGACGGCGGCGCGACCTGGACTTCCCCCGCAACCCTCTCCACGGTGGCATCGAACGTGACGGCAGGAAACCAGTTCTCCTACCCTTCCTGCCTCTACAACTTCATCGGCGACTACAGCGGGATCACCGTGGACTCCAAGGGCGTCGGGCATTCCCTCTGGACCGACATCCGCCTGGATGCCCTTGACCCCGCCAACGGCGGGGCAGACCAGGATCCCTACACCGCGACGATCAGTTCCCCCTGATCGGCCAGCCTACGGTCAGCCACCGGGAGGGCGGGCACGGGGTCTTGGACCGGCCGGGCTGCCGCTACCTGCCAGCGCTCGGGGATCGTCCCTGCGCTGGCGAGCACCTCAGTATCGAATAGGTCATGGAGCAACAAGGGAGGACATGCATGTACTGGACTAGGCGGATCGGGATGCTCGCAGCCGGGAGCGCGCTGACGGCCCTAGCAGCGATGTCCGCTGGTGGTGCCGCGCTGGCCGCGTCATCGGGCCCAGCTGTCCGGACCAGCAATCCGCCGTTCCGGGTCAAGGTCATCGGCCGTTTGCCGAGCGGTAAGCCAAAACTGACCAGCGCCTCGCCAACCGGGCTCTCGCCAGGGGCGGTCCAGTCGGTCTACTCGCTGTCCGGGCTGTCCCCGTCGTCGGGTGCGGGCGCTGGCCAGGTCATCGCCATCGTGGATGCCTACCATGACCCGAACGCGCTGTCCGATCTCAACACCTTCAACGCGCAGTACGGATACGCGCAGCTTTCGGCCTGCACCTCGCTGTCCCAGTCCGGCCCCTGTTTCGAGCAGGCTGACCCGCAGGGCACACCCAATGTAAACAGCGGATGGGTGCTGGAGGAATCCCTCGACATCGAATGGGCTCACGCGGAAGCCCCAGCTGCCAAGATCGTGCTGGTCGAGGCAGCCAGCAACAGTAACAGCAACCTGTTCGGCGCGGTCTCGTACGCGAACAGCATCGGCGCCACCGAGGTCTCCATGAGCTGGGGCGGCGGCGAGTCCAGCGGCGAGACGACCTACGACGCCGACATGACCCGCAGTGGCACCTTCTACACCGCCTCCGCCGGGGACAGCGGGCACGGCGCGGAATACCCGGCCGCCTCACCGAACGTGATCGCGGTCGGCGGGACGACACTGAACGGATGCAGCGGGACCTCCTGTGCCGGCTTCACCAGCGAGACGACTTGGTCAGGGTCCGGCGGCGGCGCCTCGGCCGACGAGCCGATCCCCGGCTACCAGTCCAGCTACACCGGCCCGGTTTACGGCGCCGCGACGATCAGCGCCCTGACCGGGAGCAAGCGGGGCATTCCCGATGTCTCCTTCGACGCGAACCCCAGCACTGGCGTGTCTGTCTATGACAGCACCCGGTACCAGGGCCAGTCCGGCTGGTTCACGCTGGGCGGCACCAGCGTGGGCGCCCCCAACTGGGCCGGCGTCCTCGCGGCCGGAAGCGCCGCGGGCAAGACCGCGCTCCAAGGCCACTCCGCCATCTACTCCGGCGGCTACGCCACGAACCTCAGAGACATCACCAGCGGGACCAACGGCACCTGCGGCACCGACTGCACCGCAGGCAGCGGCTACGACCTGGTGACGGGCCTCGGAAGCCCGGTGAACTACCCGTAAAACGGTTCCCGGCCGCTCCGCGTCATCGACGCGAAGCGGCCGGGAACCCCGTTGCCCGCGGGCGCTGGTTAACATCATTCCCGGGCCTTTTCCAGCCTATGGATGGCGGGTCGCCCGGACCTCATACATGTCACGGCCTGTTACATGGCCGCCGGTGTCGCGGACCAGTGCATCTGGCGCTGGGCGATGTTGAATTGCCACTGCCCGCAGCCCCGGGCGGATCGTATGAGATGATCAGCTGATCTTGGCTTCCCTGCAGCTGGCATACCCGGCGCAGCGACACCGTTGCGCCGGCGTGTCCAACATGAAGGGAGTTCTGGCCCGCGTCTTCGTGCACGATCTCGCTGCCGCGATCCCTCTATACCAGGAGTTGGCGCAGGTCATAGCGGTCAACCGGGTGCCGCTTCCGCACGTGGAACTCGCCCAGATCGGTCTATTCCTGCCGCTTACAGGCAATACCTCCGTCTACCGGGACCGGGTGGCTACCATCCGGTGGGGCTCGATTACTGGATCTGGCCTGGGCGGGCAGCCTGGTTGGGATCATCGCCGAGTGATCTTCTCGGTCGTCTACCTGCTCGTTCGCCGTCTGCTCGGCTGTCTGAATGATGGTGCTGGCCCGGGGTGAGGTGTCCAAGGATGCCGAACTCCTGGTGCTCCGGCACGAGAACGCGGTGCTGCGGCGCCAGATCAGCCGGGTCCGCTACCAGCCAGGTGACCGGCTGTGGCTCGCGGCGCTGTCCCGGCTGACGTCATCGAGCACGGCACCCGCCGCGTTCACCTGGCCGGCATCACCTCAAATCCCGACGGCGCCTGGACGACCCAGGCAGCCCGCAACTTCCTGATGGACCTCGGCCAGCTCACGGAATCAGTCAAGTTCCTGATCAGGGATCGCGCAGGCCAGTTCACCAGCTCCTTCGACGCCGTGTTCACGGCGGCAGGGATGAGAATTCTCGCCAGCCCACCGCAAGCGCCGAGAGCGAACGCGATCTGCGAACGGATGATCGGTACCCTGCGCCGGGAGCTCTTGGACCGGGTGCTGATCGTCAATGAGCACCACCTGCGACGGGTGCTGACCGAGTACCTGCGCCACTACCACGCAGCCAGGCCACACCGCACCCTCGGCCAGCTCGCACCGGCTCAAGCTCACACCCGGCCGCCGCAGATCAACCTCGCCGAGTACCGGATCCGCCGGAAACAAGTCCTCGGCGGACTCACGCACGAGTACCAGATCGCCGCCTGACAACCCCAGGCTGCTACAAGAGGGAGCAGGTCACCGCCACGATCGTGTATTCGAGCCCCACAGGTTTCTTCGGCGATGGTCTTCTCGATGAAGGCCGCGGCTTCGGGGAAACGGCCGTTCTTGCCGAGCAGGTCAACGTACTGGAGGCGGAGCGGCGCGGCATCCCAACGGGTGATCTGCTGTTCGGCTTCGCGGATCGCCGCGTCGGGCCCGGCGTGCTGTACCAGCAGCTGCACCAGCTCACCCGCCGCGAACAGCGACTTGTCCGCGAGTTCCCGCAGCCTGGTGATCCCGAGATCAGGCTCCCCGGACTGAGCGCGGCACACGGCCTTGAACACCTCGTGCTCATCCTCTGGCAGGACAGACCGTCGCCGCAGATCATCGGCTTGTGGCGGCCAGACGCCGAGCCTGGCTAGCTTGGAGATTCCCCGGACGGTCATCTCATCGTCTGCGGCATCACCGAGAACACCAGTCCACGCCCCTATCATCTCCTCCCGCGTCAGCCCCTGGTCCTCACTCTCCAGCACTTGGAGCTCGCGGCGGTGGGGCCCGTCCGGCACCCACTGCAGGAAGAATTCGTAAGAACCCTGGTCGCCGCAGGCCAGCGCGGCGAGCGCGCCACGGCGGGCGACCTCGCGGTTGGCTGTCTCGGAGTCAGGGACCGTGCCAGCCGCGGACACGGGCAGCGCGGCCATGACCACCGCCGACATGTCTCCCATCGCGATCAGGATGTCGAGCACCTCGGCTAGCCCGGCGGCGCTAGGACCCGACCAGCGGCGCCGTTCGTCGACCGCTGCCTGCGCGTAGCTGAGCGCACGACGCAGGTCGGAATCAGCCGTGCCAGGCTCGGACATCATCCGGCGGCGCAGGGTGCGGGCCAACTCTAGCCGATATGTGCTGTCACGCTCGCCGGCGGCCGCGACCGCCTTCTCCCGCAGCTTCACCGCCTTGGTGATATCGGGGCGCCGGATCGCCAGCTCGGCGAGGAAGTTCAGCAGGAACGGCTCCGCGTTTACCTTCTCTGCGGGCGCGTCACTTAGCGAATCAGGGACATCAACCGGGCGGGCGTCGCCTGAGGGGATATCCAGGCCAGCCAGGCCGGCGTCAGCGATGAGGATCTCGCCAGCTTCACGAGCACGCACAAGGTGATCCCGTGCCGCATCGCGGTCGACGTGCATCAGCTGGATTCCCGCGGAAGCCCGGGCTTTCGCCACCCGTGTGCCCGCGCAGTCAGCGGCGAGCGCGAACGCGTTACCGGATTCGCGCAGCTGCGCGTGCTCGGCCGCGTAGCCGGCGACGGCCAGCCACAGGTCCTGCGCCGCCGTGCTGGCGGTCAGCCAGGAAGGCGGCATCCCGATCACGGTCGCGGCTGTCATGTCGGGGGCTGCCCGGCCGGCGGCCAGCCGGTCCGCTAGCCGGGCGGCGGCGAGCGGGTCAATCTCAACGGCCCGGTTCAACGGGCTGATGGCGCTAGGCGGCAGAACCGCGAGGAACTCGGGGACGGAACCAATGAGGCGTTCGCCGCGCTGGGCGAGCTTGAGCAGCTTTTCCCTGGCGGTGATGTCGAACGGCTGGCTGCGCGGGATCAGCATCGTGAATCCCTTGGGGGTCTCCTTCACCGTCCTGGGCGTCACCTCCTCCCAAAACGCGTTGCCGTCGTTGTCGACGATCACCACCAGGACCGGCAGGGCGTAGCGCAGCCAGTAGTCCAGGTGGTCGCTGGAGTCATGGAATGTCCAGCCCATGTCATCCTTGGGCCTCGCGAAACGGGAGTTGCCTCCCCTGATCTGCAGCCCCAGCGAGCCGTATATCCGGTCGTCATCGGCGAAGGCTTCCGCCTGGGCGTCGATACCGTAGTCCGGCGGTGGCTGCTCGCGGAACAACCAGCGCAGGTCATTGATGACGATGCCATGCACGCGATACACCGACTTGCTATCGCGCTCCTGGGTGGCGCTTCGATACATGCCCGGAGCCCGCACGGGCTTCCCGCTCACGCGCTTCGGTGACTTGCCTGATGCCACCCGCGCACTTCCTTCTTCGCCGATCCTGGTGCCACCAGCGCCGCGGCGAGCAGCGCACACCATTGAGAACGTGAAAGGGCCGCTAACCTCGATAGACCTGAACCACCGGCTCGCGGTCACCCCGCGGACATTCGGGATTACGCACGGCGTACCGGGCAGCCTGCCCGGTGGGCGGTATCACCCTTCGTGGCGTCGATGTTACCGCCCCAGCAGCCGCCTGCAGCGTCCCGCGAATCCGGCGGGCTGCCACCGCGTGTCGCGTGGGGCACGCGGGTCTGAGCAACCGAGCTGTCCGGAACGACAGGTAGGCTCCCCGGTGGCAGGGAGTACCCGCCAAGGTCACGATCAATATCGGGAAGCGATGGAATCCACCTGGTGGACCAGGGACCTGCCTGTCCTGGACGCGGCCGTGCAGCTCTTCCAGACCCAGGACTTCGTGGAGGTCGGTGAGCTGGCCAAGGCAACCTGCTTTGAGCCCGAGGTCGTGGCGCGTTCCCTGCTCGACATGCGCTATCGCTACGTCAGCGAAGTGCAGAGCATGGGACCTAAAGAGCAGTGGTGTATCACGGATGTCACTCCGGAAGCCCGGCAGGCGGTGGGCCAGTGGCCGACGCCTGAGAACGTCGTCGACAGCCTGGCGCAAGCGTTCACCGTGGCGGCCGAGCATGAGCCAGACCCGGAGCGTAAAGGGATGCTCCGCACACTGGGCGGCTTCCTGGCTGGCACGGGCAAGGACATCGCCACCGAGGTTGCCTCAAAGGTGATCTTGCACCAGGCCGGCATGGGGTAGGACCGCGCTGAGCATTAGTGGCTGGCGTTTGACTCAGCCAGGAACCTGTACCGCTCCAAAATGTCGCTGGGTGCCTGACCTGCGGGTTCATGGAGTGGTTCACTCGGCTCGGTGATACTCGCTGATCACCTTGCGGCGCTGCACCGGCGCGTCAAGCGGCACCAGGACATCCGCGGCCTGATGCTGCGGCTCACGCGGGAGAACCTGGCCCGAAGGCACCGCCGTCACCGGCCAAGCAGGCCGACCTCGGTGTCGAGGATCCCAGCTTTCTGCAGGCCGCCCGGCCGATGTCCGCCATCGACAGCTGATAGCTGGCGTCGCGGTGCCATGGGGGTTCAAGTCGGTTCTATGGGGGTTCAAGTCGGCTCCGCAGGCAGGCTTCGTCAGCTACCGTGGCTGCCATCGCGTGCCACGTCCGACTCAAGTACACATTCCCGCAGGTCAACCGACCAAGGGGCTACGCAGGAATCCCAGGCGCACTACAGATCAATATCGGCACCGTAGCTTATAGAGCAATGTGGGGATACGGGGTCGGTCCCCCCTCGATCTGGAACCCCTCCATCTGAGAGTGACTCTCGCCCTTCGGGTGCGCTGGTGACAGGGATATTTGACCCGCACCCGGCGCGGCGCCGAGGCGTGAGGTCAACCGCAGGCCGGCGGCAGGTCCATGAAAGGTCCATCAGTGGCCCGCGCGGTGCACTGTCATTGTCCCGGGGCTTGGCACGCGGGCGTGCCAGGAAGTCCTGGCCGCGGATGAGCGGTACCGGCGGTGCCGGCGGGCAGTCACCCGCCGGGCATGTGCGCCGGCCCTCCGTGCCCGCGGAGCCACCGGCTGCAGGGTTCACCTGCCTGCCGTCCGGGGCCCTGCTGCCCCGCGGCCGGGCAGTCCGCCACTGCGTGCGGCCTCGCCTTCATGGGGGCGTGATGAAACGTGCTCGACGCAGCCTTGAGTCGTTCGCTGCGCTCGCCAAGGCTGGTGCAGCGCCCGGGCAGCCCGATGGCTACGAGAAGAACCGGGTGCCGCGCCCGGAAAACGGGAAGCCGGCGGCACGGTTTCCCGGCGGTCCCAGGCAGGGACAACCGGCCGGGCGGACGTCGTCCCCGGGGCATCACCGGCGATGCCACCGCAGCTCACGCCCCTAGACAGCGCAGTCCGGTATCCGCACGCCGTGAGCGGGGCGGCCAGCACAGGGCACGGCGTGGCCACGGCGGCGGGACTGGCACTATAGGAGGTGATGAGCAAGTCAAGTTCCCGGCGCTTCCCCGTGACCGTCACCCATCTTCCGGTCACCCGCTGCCAGATATGCCACACCACCATCGCCTACCGGCCCGGGAAGGCCAGCGATGCCCTGACCGGGCACTACCGCCAGGCCCACCCCGAAACACTCGGCCTCCCCTCCTCCCGGTAGCCAGCCACACACAGATCGCGCACCGACCGCAAAGACTGCTGCCCGGCACGGGCCAGCCGGCCCGGCAGGACCACGCCACAGACCCCAGCGGTCACCGGCCGTGGCCAACCCACGGGGAGGGCACGCGCGATATCCGCCCCGGCGCGGCGAGGCGCCTTGCTGCAGCGATCAACTGGGGCGTGATCATCAGGTCGATCTGGTGCACCAGATCGCCTCCAGGCCGTGCCGGAAACATCCGGATCTGCCTGTTGACTGAACTACGGGGCGTCGCCGCAGCTCAGAAGGCGGGTTGGCCACGGTCCGGCCCGCGATGCTGACCGGAATGTCATGATCGGCACTCCTGGCCCGGGCGCAGGTGCTACGGAAAGCGGACATCCGGGCCTGAAGGGTCCCCCTGCCTTCTCCTCGTTGCCGCTTGTCGACACCAGCCCCGATGTCCGTGCAAGCCTCCTGGCCTGCGACGATGCCCGAACTCTCAAGTTCACATTGATTGTTCAGTGAATGCCGATGAGCGGACGTCAAGACGATGCCGGGCACTACCCGCCGGGTCATCGTGCTAACTGCATGGGCTGTATACGTAAAGCCAGATCTCTCGACCCTCGTCGTCGATCTCGGGCTCACTGGACTCCCGAATGTAGTGGGCATCGACACCGTCAGGATCGTCATCCCACGGCTCAAGGTCCCACTCATCTTCAAGAGTCGGCCGCATGCGCCACAACCTAGCCAGGGGCGGGCCCGTGGAGACGACGAAAGACCCCGCCTCTATGGTGGACCGATGGCGTCGGTCAAGCAGATCCAAGTCACCTTCGACTGCGCAGAACCTGAGCGCGTCGCTCGTTTCTGGTGCGAGGTGCTGGGGTACGTCGTACCGCCGCCACCGGAGGGGTTTGCTACTTGGGACGATTTCGATCGCGCGCTGCCGCCTGAGCATCAGGGTTCAGCGTTCGCATGCATTGATCCCTCAGGTGCAGGCCCGCGACTGTTCTTCCAGCGCGTTCCCGAAGGCAAGGTCGTCAAGAATCGGCTGCATCTTGACGTGCGGGCCGGCACCGGGCTCGCAGGTGAAGAGCGCCTGGCCGCACTTGAGGCCGAATGCGCACGACTGGTCGCGCTCGGCGCGGTACGCGTGCGGCTACTGCCTGCCGATGGCGACAACGAGTCGTGCCTCGTGATGCAGGACATCGAGGGCAACGAGTTCTGTCTCGACTGAGTGGCCGCGAACGTGGCACCTTCGCGAGTCGACTGGTGCAGTTCGCCATCACGAGGGTCGCCGTCCCGCGCCGCGCCAACGGTCCTGATCCAGAACCACCCCTCGGTGTCCACGAGCACGAATCTAGCGGCGATCGGCGCGAACATCCGCTGATGCCGCTCCTGGTGTGCGCCTCGGGTGGGATCTCACGTCCGGTTGCCGGGTGGTTTTCCGGTCTGCCCAGCCGCGCTGAAGTTCTACCCTGGCCAGCATGCGCTCAGCGGGGATGGCCGGGGAGACTGTGACGTTGTGGCGGCCTACTGGGCAGGCAGAGCTCAACCTTGTCGCAGACTCGGGGTGGCGGGCATGGCCGCCTCGGCTGCCCGGGCAGCCGATCTTCTACCCGGTTCTTAACCGTTGGTACGCCACGAAGATCACGCGGGAATGGAATGTCGCGCATGAGGGCGTGGGGTACGTCACCCGGTTCGATGTCCGCCGCCGGTATCTCGGCCGGTACACCGTGCAGCAGGCAGGCGGGCGCGATGTCCTGGAGTATTGGATCCCGGCCGAAGATCTGGCGGAGTTCAACGCGAACATCGTCGGGCCGACCAGGGAGGAAGCCCGCTACCTCGGCCCGGTCAGCGGCCAGGAAATCAGTCGCGCAGCCCATGCCCTCGGCCAGTCCCTCCCTGCGGCGTAGTGCGACTACCTGACGGCCTCGTCCTGGTTCTCCCGCGGCTGGCTGCCCAGCGGCTGTTACCTGTCGCTGTTTACCCCCGGCGAATCAGCCGATGCCGCCGACGCGTGGGCCCCAGCCGCAGCGAACTGCCCCGGCCTGGTGATCCTGGGCAGCGACGGCAGCCGCGAAATGCTTGCTGCTGATGCCCGCAGCGATCCAGCACCTGTCGTGCTGATCGACATCAGCGCCGAGGGCTGGCAGGACGCGGTACCGCAAGCCGAAGATTTCCCAGAATTCATCCAGCGGATCGAGGCGGGCACGTTCAAGTTCACTTGGTAAGCCATCCGTAGCCCATTCAGGAGGAACCTTCTGCGCCACGCCTCTGCGCCAGCTGACCACCGGTCATGCCGCTGCCCGTAGATCTGAGATCGGGGCGCGAGGACTTCAGGAGACCTCACCTCGCGGAGGCCGTGAGCTGTACTGCGGGTTGGCTTGGTACTCGCCGGTCGGTGTGCCATCGTCGGCGATCTTCCACGCATCGATGATCCCTTCAGGGGGGCACCGCTCCGTTAACCCCGTCCGGTGCGTACGCAGGATCGATCGCGTAGACCCATCCGCCGGGATGGGACTTGGCTTCCGCCAGCAGTCCGGGCGGGAAGGCGGGATGAGGACCCTCGGACTTCTGACGGCGCTTCCGCATGCATCGTTTCTATGCGATGTCCCCGGTCGGACGGACTCATTTGCGGCGTGGCGCGGTGGTATTCGCTCGCCGTCAGCGCGCCGGACGGTTGCGGGATGATTCTGATCGAGGGGCACGTTGACCATAGAGCACACGACATATCGTGTTGCTTGGGTAGGCGTGGGCTGTTGAAGGGCTCCGGGCCTTGAGAGGTGAGCGTGATGACCGGTTGGTACGCAGAGCGGACGCCGGACAGGTCGGCCAAGGTCATGATCGCCGTGACGCTGCTCGCGCTGTTGCTGGTGGCGGCCGTGCCGGTGGCCCTGCTGGCCGCAGTGGTCATGATGATGCTGGGATACGTCGTGGGCGGGCTCGCGCTGTTCGGCGGCTCGGTCCTCGCCGCCGCTATAGCTGTCGCGCTCGCGGGCATGAACGGGATGCGGCACCTGCGCAAGCTGCTCTCCGGGGACAGCTTCCGCGTCGTGCGGCTGGACGGCAGCCAGTACACCGACGTCGCCGAGCCGGAGGGCAGGCACTACACCAACCTTGTGCAGCTGGACCGCAGCGAGTACACCGAAGTTCGCTGACCTGGCCCTCCCCCTTATTGCGTGTATTTCGGGGCCGGATATCCGGCGGCGGGTCCGGCTGGTGGTCGCAACGGTGAACTGACCCGGGTTTCGGCGGCCATTGGTGCGGGCCGCTGGCGTGCCGCCGGTAGAGTTCGCCGGTGGCGCGGTACAGCGCCAAGGAGAGACCGGCCGTCAGCTGGCTGATCTTGAACCGATGCGGCAATACACGCCCCCGGCGGACCGCGGGAGATCTGTTGCGCGTACCAGATCCTGCGCTATTCCGGCCATCAGGCAGATGACATCAGCGTGCACGCTATATCGGCCCAGCGCGACGCAGAGAACATCCGGTCATGCCGCTCCTGGTGTGCAGGGTTGAAGTCGGTTGGCGAACCGGCTAGTGCGGACCAAGCCTACAGTCTTCCTATGACGTCCAAGATCAGCAGCGGCGCGTCGGGAGCGATCCGCAGATTCGCCGGTTGGGTCGCCAGGGGGTCCGTCGGCCATCCGATGCTCGACGGCATCAACTACTGGGATGAGTTCAGGGACTCTCCGAGCCAGATGGAGACTTGCTTCGCGATCTTTGTCAACGTCCTTGAGCTTGACGATTCAGGTCAGCCGGTCAACGAGAAGTACGCAGAGCAACGTGCTGCGACTTGGATCTACCAGTACTGCACAGGCAAGCTTCCGCCTGGCCAGCCGGGTCCGGAACCGTGGGAGACAGAGCTCTACTGATGCGGGGCGCTAGTGAGCAACCTTCGCCTTAACGATGGCGTCCGCACATGCCGCATGTAGCCCGTCTTGGCCTCATGTAACCAGCAGGGAGGGGTGCCTCGGGTCAGGGCGATAGAACCAGCATGCGCAATTGGCAGGCCTTGGTCCTCGGGCACAGTCTCGCCTGGGAATCCTCACCGTCAGGAACCCAGGGCGTCGCCCTGTCGGAAAGACGCTCGCAGCGCATCGGTCAGCAATGCGGCCAGCGCCTCGAGCTGCACGTCGGCCGACGAGGAGACCTCCTGGTCCGACCCGTCCAGCGCCCGGGCGGCGAGCCCCGCCTTGCTGTCGATCAGCCCGGCGATCCGGGCGTCGATGGTCTGCGCGGCGATGATGCGCCACGCGGTCACCGGTTCGGCCTGCCCGATGCGGTGGCTGCGGTCGATGGCCTGGGTCTGCTCCGCGTCGGTCCAGGACATCTCGGCCAGCACGATGTTCGAGGCGACCTGCAGATTCAGGCCCACGCCAGCCGCGGTCAGCGAGCACACCGCGACCGCGACGTCCGGGTCGTTCACGAAGACTTCGACGTTCGCCTGCCGCGCTGTGGGCGTCTGGCCGCCACGGATCGACGAGAAGCGCACCCCCTGCCGGGCGAAGATCTCTTCGGCGGCGTCCATCACGTCGACGTGCTTGGCGAAGAAAACGACCTTGCCGGCGCTGCGGGCCAGCTGAGCCGCGTAGTCCGCGGCCAGTCCGGCCTTCGCCTGGCCGATGCGCCGCATCATGGTGAACACGTTCTCGCCGGACTTCGCGCCCGTCGCCTCCTTCAGCTCCGACCGGGCCACCCGGCAGACGAGGTCGTGGTCGATGCCCTCGATGCCGGCGCCGGGGGATCGGTTCGCGAGCGCGGTCTTGTACCGCGCCACCATCCGGCCAGCGAGGTCCCGTTCTGCCTCCCGGATCGACCGGCCGGCCCGTTCGTCCAGCTCAACGGGGAGGTCGGCGATACGGCGGGCGGGGATGCCGGCGGCCACGTCGAGCTTGCGGCGGCGCACAATGCCCAAGTCGATCACGCACTGGCGCGCCGCGGCGTAGAAGCTTCGGCCGGCGGGCGTCAGGCCGGTGTCCTCAAGCGCGTCCATCAGCTCGCCGAGGGGCTTGCTGTCGTCGATCCAGCCGAGGAACTGCCAGATTGCCCGGAAGTCCTCGATGTCGTTGATCAGCGGGGTTCCGGTCAGCGCCATCAGCAGGGGCCGGTCCGTACGGGACCTGATGCGGCCGGAGAGCGCGAGGACGTTCTGCGAGCGCTGCGAGGTCTTGTTCTTCATGAAGTGGGCCTCGTCCGCGACCATGCCGCGGAAGCCGAAGTCGCCGAGCCAGCCCATGTGGCGGTCGAGAATCTCGTAGTTGAGCACGACGATATCGGCGAATCCGTCGACAGCCTCGCCGTCGCCCTGCACCACCGTGGCCGGGCGGCGGGGAGTCCAGCGGGCCGCCTCACGGGCCCAGCTGGTCTTGACGACGTTCGGCACGACGACCAGCAGCGGGTAGGCGTTCGCTGCCTCCGCGGCGAGCAGCGCCTGGGCTGTCTTGCCCAGACCCGGCTCATCGGCGAGCAGGAATGTCCGGTGACCGGCAGCGGCCGCGGCGACCAGCTGCCCCTGGTGCGGCATCAGTTCCAGGCCCGCCGGGGTGAACCGTTCCGTCGGCGCCGGGAGCGCCATGCACGCCGGGGCTCCCCCGCCGGCACGTTCGAAGGAACTCAGCAGCGGGCCGAGCAGCTCCCAGCCGGCCAGGCGGCGCGGACGGGAGGTGCGCTGCGGAACGGAGGAGAAGCCGGGGGCGAGAAAGGGGTTCGCCAGTTGCCGGGAGATCACCGGCTGCGGCACGACCCGCCGGTCCGGGCCGGCGGAAGCTGTAGCGGTCTGCGTAGGCGCGAGCTCTTCGGGCGCCGACTCGATGCCGAGGTCCCGCAGCATCGCCCGCTTGAGTGACCGGGCCGCGTCGGAGACGCCGGAGCCCTCGGCGAGCAGCGCCAATAGCCCAGCGTCCTGGACGGCGGTCGCCGCGAGGATGGCCGCGACGCCGTCCAGGCGCTTGAGCTGCCCGGCCCGATGACTGTCGCTTCCGGCCGCCGCCCGGACACGGGCACGCTCGTCCCGCAGCAGCAGGGCGACGGCCTGGAACTTCGTGCGCACGGCAGGCGTCACGCGACCGCGCCGGGCAGCCGCCTCGACCTCACGGACGGTTCGGGCGAGCACCGGGACGACATCGCCGCGGTGGTGGACGCGTCGCTGCTTCCGCGGGGCGGTACGGCGAGCGCCCGTCTGGCGCTGGCCTGGTCGGGCCACAGACTTCTCCTCTGGAATGCCGGGACACGATGGCCACGGCAGCATGCAGCACAGTCCCGCGGCCGGGGCGGGAAACGTCCCGGGCAGCGGGCCTGGTGCTTTGAACGCCGAGCCGGCTTGCGGATCTCCGACGATCGACGCAGGCGGCCCTCGGCAGGCCATTTACACGAACCCTGAGCCGCCGGCAGGTGGGCTGGTGACCACGGCGCGGGGAAAGTCGTCGTCGGACGACGGCCCGGTTCTCGGCTACCGCTCATGTCAACGCGCGCGAGAGCGCATAATTCCCGGCCGCACCGTGGGTGAACGTCCTCAATTGCCGCCGACAGACCGGCCCGCTGGAGCCTGCGCTCGGGCTGCCCGGTTCGGCCACCACCCATACAGGTCGTTACACGACTCGCAGGCCGTCCGGGAAGCTCCACCCACAGGCAGTCGGTGGGCCGACGGTCGTTACGGAGGGTCGCCGGAGGGCCAGACGGTAACGCGCGCAGTGCCGCCGATAGGCGCGGCCATGTCTCGCGTGACGTGATGGCGATTACCGATCAGATCTGGATGATCTGTGTTGGTTGGTCTTGGTCTTCGCTAGGACCGCGCCGCCGCGTGACGGTTACGAGGGCAGGAGTGTCAGCGCGGCGAGCTGCCCGTTGTGGATGCTGACGACCGGAGAGCCGAGCTGGCCGAGTTGGCCGGTGCCGAGGATTTTAGGGATGTAGTACGGCGAGAAACCTGGGTCCTGGAACTCACTGGCGCCTAGCCCGTCCTGGCCGGGCAGTTGCGTGCCGGGCAGCAGGTCTCTGATGTCCTGATTCCCGTTCGCGCCGCCTGTCAGCACCCACGCCAGCGCGGTGATCCACGCGGTCCCGGAAACCGTGGCCGCGCTGATCACGACCGGAAAGTCAGGCGTGACCGTGAAGTCACATCCTCCGACCGGCCCGTCGCCCTGCACGTGCAGTACGACTGAAGTTGGCAGGTACGGGCGTGAGAGAGACCCACGACTAGTGAACGTAGTGGAGGCGCTGACGGCGAGGTTCTTGTAAGTGCCTGACCTCACCCCCCGGCAGGAGGCAGTCGGGAACGACGGCGCTGTCGCGGGCAGGGGCGATGCGAGCGCGGCGGTGAACTGAGTAGTCGATACCTGGTGGAACGCCCCAGCGCTCCAGGCGTACATGCGTTCGACCTGCTGCGACCTCGCGGACGTCGAGCCGTTCGGCCAGGGCGATCACACAGGCATCGACCACTTGCAGGCGCAATGAAGCGTAGGTGGTCAGCAACTCGGCCATGCGGCCGTAGTCATGGGGAGTCGCCTCGATGACCCGCAACTCGTCTTCGGCTATCGCAGCGCAGAACTCCGCGGCCAGGCCAGCACGCCCGCGGCGCTGCGGGTCGGCGAGCAGGTGACAGACCTCGGTGACCGCCAGCGACGGGACGACCAGGCGGGACCAGTTCTCCCGCAGAAACTCGGCACAGCGACCGTGGTCGCGGTCAGCGGCGTTGAACGCGGCGACCAGCGGCCCCGTATCGCACAAGATCACGCTGACGCAGCCCCGCCGGCCTCCTCACGATCGGCATAGGTCAGGTACTTGTCGTGATTGCGGCCCAGGTCCGCCGGGCCCCGCAGGGAACCGATCAGCGCGGACAGGTGCCTTGGCAAGGCAGGCAGCTTCTCGGGCTCAGCCGTTTCGTCACCCGGGCGCATGTCCTCGGTCATACCCGCAGTATAGAGCCCGCATCGCCGCTCTTTAGCGAACGCCCGCAGCGAGCGTCCGTGCCATGCCATTGCCCCCTGATCCACTGCCGCATGACCGAAGGACAGTCGCCTGTACGGCTGGCCACACCGTCGTCGAAGCGCGTGACCGTAACGGCCGGCAGGGCGGTGATCCAGATTCCTGCCGCGATAGGGAGGGGTACAGGTGAACAGGTTCGATGTGATCGTGTATGCGATCCGGCGCCGACGTGGGCGCCGCCGTCCGTTCGAGGTCCGCTGGCGGGCCGCTGGCCGGGCCAGGTCGAAGTCCTTTATCACCCGGGCTCTGGCTGACAGTTACCGCGCGGAACTGGTCCGCGCCGCGCGCCAAGGCCTGGAGTTCGCCCCCAAAACCGGCGAGCCGGTGCTGTGGGCTGAGCCGGAACCGGTGACCGTGACCTGGTACCAGCATGCGGCGGCCTATGCGGCGATGAAGTGGCCGACCCTGGCCGCGCATTCGCGGGCCAGCGTCGCCGAAGCGCTGGCTACCGTCACGACCGCCCTGACCGGCGCCACGCCAGCGCGCCCACCGGCAGCCCAGCTGCGTTCTTCGGCTGCTTGTACTACGGTGCGTTGCGCCCGGAAGAAGCCATCGCCCTGTGCCTGGCCGACTGCTACCTGCCCGCCCGCGGCTGGGGGATGCTGACCCTGACCCGGGCCGTGCCCCGCACCGCCAAGGCGTGGACCGGCACCGGATCCAGCTACGAGCAGCGCGGCCTCAAGCACCGGCCCGAAGGATCGGTCCGGACCGTCCCCATCCCGCCGGTTTTGGTCGCCATGCTCCGCCACCACTACCGCTGCTACAGCACCGCACCCGATGGCCGCCTGTTCCGCGGTGCCCGCGGCGGCCCGCTCAGCGAAAGCAGCTACGGCCGCACCTGGCACACCGCCCGTAGCCAGGCTTTCGGGCCCGCAACTGCTGCCACCACCCTTGCCCGCCGCCCCTACGATCTGCGGCACGCTGCCCTCTCGCTCTGGCTGAATGCCGGTGCCGCACCCGCCCAGATCGCGCAGCGGGCCGGGCACAGCATCACCATGCTGCTCGCCGTCTACACCCACTGCATCGACGGCCAGGACGACATCACCAATCGGC
>Ga0307372_10004161_pt1 | contig 22591 bp, 19 predicted proteins | sample OX1MG_FD_202533 | JGI IMG/M metagenome (GOLD analysis project Ga0307372, IMG submission 202533) | Soil microbial communities from Risofladan, Vaasa, Finland - OX-1 | ecosystem: Environmental > Terrestrial > Soil > Coastal area > Acid sulfate soil | place: Finland: Risofladan, Vaasa | collected...
CTGGATGACAGTCCTGGAATGCGGCGGCGCCCGCCGCGCTGCTCACTGCCATCGGGATTCTGCAGCAGGCAACCCGCCATACCCGCCTTTGGATCAGCATCGAGGACGGCACCAACCACGGCCAGCGTAGCGGGATTAACTACACAGTCTGGATTAAGGATCAACAGATATTCGGAACGGGCAAGTTTTATAAACTGGTTGATGGCGCAGGCATAACCAAGATTCTTGTCATTGCGGATTACCTGGACCTTGCCTGAGACCAACAGCAGTTTCCCGAGAGATGCGAGGCTGCCGTCGTTCGAGGCATTATCCACGATGCAGATCTGCCCGACTACAGGATCGTCCACCAGACTTGACAGGCATTGTTGCAGGCACGCGCCGGCATTGTAATTGACAATGCCGACATCTATCTTCATTTACATTCCAGCTAACCAGGCAGATTGCGGTTGATCAATACTGGCCGCTATGAGCGTATTAGCATTGAAGATTGCACGTTTCACTTCGGCTTGACGATAAAATCCACGCTATTGCTTTTTAATTCCTTGCCGTCAATCACATCAACGACAATCAGCGGATACGTGCCCGGCTGTGCATATAGAGCGGCTGGAACAACTGCGGTAATCAGCTTGCCGGAAACAGCGCTCTTGAGTTTGAACCCATTGAGTGAAATATATGCGTTGTTGTCCAATTTCTGATCCACATTAACCCAGAATGCTGCCGTACCATCCGGCTGGGCGTTGAAAGCTACGCCAGCTTGGGTACTATTGGACCCCCAGGACGTGATCGCAATACTGCTTGGCTTATTGGAACCGCAGCTGGTAAGCAATAGGCCCATAGCCAGCAAAAGGATGAGAGCAAAATAGTGGCGGTACCGTCTCGACAAATCTGTAGTTAATATCATCTTATTCTCCTTGTGTAAGTGGATTAATTCGACAAGCGTGTCAGTTGGGTTGGTCATATGCATTGGGAATTCGCGTGTGGCAGTAGATCCCGCCGTGGTTTTTATCAACTGATGTGGTTTCAAGAATGGTTGGTTACGTCAATGAACTAATCATATAGACTATATTGGATTGCCCCTGCAAGGTCAAAGACTATGGCCACTTCAAACATCCCTCTGTGCGTGGATCTTGATGGGACCCTGATTCAGACCGATTTATTGATGGAATCTGCCCTAAAACTGCTATATAAAAACCCCTTGAACCTATTCAGATTTGTGCTGTGGGCATCCAAGGGAAAGGCATATATTAAACGGCAGATCGCAAAAAGAATACATATTGATGCGGCCTGCCTACCGTATAACATCGAGTTTCTGGACTGGATACGCAAGACGTCAAAAGACCGGGATCTGGTGCTTTGCACGGCATCCGATCAATCGCTTGCCGATGCAGTGGCTGCGCATGTGGGCGGTTTCCAACTGACTCTCGGCAGCGATGGCATCCACAATCTCTCAGGCATCAACAAGGGCCTAGCATTGCGCGAGCGTTTCGGGGAACAGGGTTTCGATTACGCTGGTAATGGACGCAAAGATTTGGCGGTCTGGCAATACGCGCGCCGCGCGATACTGGTAAATGGATCCAAACGATTGATGACTGCGGCTGCCGGGGTATGCGAAGTAGAACGTGTATTTGAAAACAAACGGCCTGGTTTCAAACAATGGGCCAGGACCCTGCGCCTGCATCAATGGATCAAGAATACACTCGTATTCCTTCCGCTACTGGCTGGGCACCACCTGTTTGATATGCATGATGACTTGCTGGCGCTTGGCGGCTTCCTGAGCTTTAGCCTGTTGGCATCGGCGACTTATGTTTTCAACGACCTGTTAGATCTGGATTCCGACCGGCGACATCCGCGCAAGCGCTACCGGCCATTAGCCGCGGGTACATTGCCGTTGTCACATGGCCTGATCATCGCTCCCTTGCTGACTATTCTCGCCTTCACTCTTGCTTTCCTGATTTCAGGGGTGTTTACACTCGTACTATTGACGTACTTAGTGTTGACTCTGGGTTATTCGTTTCGCCTGAAGCGCATCGTGATGCTGGATGTGGTCATACTGGCTGGGCTCTACACCACGCGTATCATCGCCGGCACGGTGGCCATCCAGGTGGAAATGTCATTCTGGCTGCTGGCGTTTTCCATGTTTATTTTCTTCAGTCTGGCCATGCTGAAGCGCTATACGGAACTCCTGGTCACTCAATCCGGAATAACGGATCAAAGCAGCTTGAGAGGACGTGGTTATGGCGTTCAAGACCTGCCTTTAATCCAGTCGCTGGGCAGCACCGCCGGTTATCTGAGTGTTCTGGTGTTGGCACTCTATATAAACAGCGAAGCTAGCAAGACCCTCTATCGGCATCCCCAGGTCCTATGGCTATTGTGCCCATTACTGCTTTACTGGATCAGCCGCATTTGGATAGTGGCCCATCGCGGTGAGATGCACGATGATCCGGTCATCTATGCAGTAACTGATCGGATAAGCCTGCTGGTATTGTTCATAGGTGCATCCATAGTTATCTTGGCCATTTGATGACAGCCGTAGGCACATCCTGGGGCCGGTTCCCGCGGGCTAAACAAAAAGTGCTGGTCGTGCACAACCGCGACCAGCCGTTCCCTCGTGTCGATGGATACCTGCTGCCCTATGGCAATGGCCGCAGTTACGGAGACTGCTGTCTGAATGATAGTGGCACACTCCTGCATACCCGCAGACTCGACCGCTTTATCAGCTTCGACCCTGTACGAGGTGTGCTCTGTTGCGAGGCAGGCGTGTTGCTCTCCGAGATCCTTGAACTCTGCGTTCCTCATGGTTGGTTCTTACCCACCTCCCCCGGCACTCAATATGTGACGCTGGGCGGCGCGATCGCCAACGATGTGCACGGTAAAAACCACCATATGGCCGGCACTTTTGGCTGTCATGTGATGCGCTTTGAACTGCTACGCAGCGATGGACGCCGCCTGCTCTGCTCACCGCAGGAAAATTCCGCGTGGTTCACCGCAACCATCGCAGGCTTAGGCCTGACGGGCCTCATTACCTGGGCGGAGATCCAGCTCAAGCGCATTGCGAACCCCTGGCTGGAAACCGAGACCCACAGGTTTTCGAATCTGGATGAGTTTTTCTCACTGTCGGAAGCCTCCAACCGTGATTACGAATACACGGTCGCCTGGGTGGACTGTGCGGCAAAGGGAAAATCCGTGGGACGGGGGTTATTCATGCGCGGTAACCATGCGCCAGCCGGTGCGGCTGTGCCAAAGGGCTATGGCCGGCGTCAGTGGGCGATGCCGGTCTCGCCTCCGGTATCGCTGATTACGCCTCTGACCCTGAAGGCATTCAACTGGCTGTATTACCATCGACAACGTCGGCCCGTAGCACACGCCATGTCCCATTATGTCCCGTATTTTTACCCGCTCGACGGCATCCAAAACTGGAACCGTATATATGGACCGCGCGGATTCCTCCAGTACCAGTGCGTTATCCCGTCCGCGACGGCGCAGGCGGGAATCACTGAGATCATGCAGCGCGTCGCGGCCAGCGGCAAGAGCTCCTTTCTGTCCGTACTGAAGCAGTTTGGTGACAAGGTTTCTCCGGGGCTAATGTCATTTCCCCGTCTGGGCACCACGCTAGCAATGGACTTTCCCAACAGAGGTGAAGCAACTTTCCGCCTGCTGAATGAACTTGACGAGGTGGTCGCCAACGCCGGCGGCGCAGTATATCCTGCCAAGGATGCCCGCATGTCGGGTAAACATTACAAACAATATTTCCCCGATTGGCTGAAGTTTAAAGACTTCGTGGATCCAAAGTTTTCATCCAGTTTCTGGCGAAGGGTTATGGAGTAGAGCATGCGCAAGGTACTGATCATGGGGGCGACCTCGGCTATCGCCGAAGCCACGGCGCGTGTATTCGCGGTTCGCGGCGATGAGCTGTATCTAATCGCCAGAAATCCCACCCGTTTGGAGACCATCCAGAAGGATCTGGAGATCCGTGGAGCTTATAACGTGGCAACAGCCACGCTCGAAATCAACGACCTCAACCGCCACGCTGCAATCTTGGACGCCGCCTGGTCAGCCATGCATGAGGTTGATGTGGTGCTCATCGCCCACGGTACCTTGCCGGATCAGAAAGCCTGCGAGAACTCAGCAGCCATGACTCTCAAGGAATTCAACACCAACGCCACCTCCACAATCGCCCTGCTCATCCTCATCGCCAACCGCCTGCAGGCGCAGGGGAAAGGCACCCTGGCCGTGATCTCCTCAGTTGCCGGTGATCGCGGGCGCGCCAGCAATTATATATATGGCGCGGCCAAAGCTGCCCTGACGGCATTCATCAGCGGATTGCGCCCGCGACTGTATCGCTCAGGGATTACGGTGATCACCATCAAACCCGGATTCGTGGATACACCCATGACCAGCGAATTCAAGAAAGGCCTATTGTGGGCGGCACCAGAACAAGTTGCCAAAGGCATCGTGAAGGCCATCGACAGGGGCCAAAGTGTCGTCTATCTGCCGTGGTTTTGGCGATTGATCATGTTTGTGATCAGGCATATCCCCGAAACGCTATTTATGAGAATTAAGTTTTAAGCGGATTAGCTGATGCCCGCAACCGATAAAAACGCAAAAATAATAATAACCGGGGCGGCCGGGCTTGTCGGACAGAATCTGATTGTGGAGTTGTTGCATCAGGGTTACTCGAACATCACCGCCATCGACAAGCACGCCCATAACCTGGGTATCCTGCGGGAGTTTCATCCGCACATCGAATCTATCCTCACTGATCTGGCAACATCCGGAGAATGGATGGCAAGCTTCCAAGAAGCTGCGTGCGTCGTGCAGTTGCATGCACAGATCACTGGCAAACATCCTGAGCTTTTCACCCGCAACAACATGGAAGCCACTAAACTGGTATTGGAGGCGGCGCGGCAACATGCTGTCCCGTTCCTGGTGCACGTCAGTTCTTCCGTAGTCAATTCGGTCGCGGCTGACGACTATACAAGGACAAAGAAGTCGCAGGAGCAGCTGGTCACACACAGCGGGATACAGCATTGCATCCTGCGCCCCACCCTGATGTTCGGCTGGTTCGATCCCAAGCATTTGGGATGGCTCTCCCGCTTCATGGAAAAATCTCCGCTTTTCCCCGTGCCCGGAAACGGAAGATACATGCGCCAGCCCTTATATGAACGCGACTTTTGCCGGTGCATCATCAAGTGTATCGAGCAGCGGCCAGCGGGCGCCTGTTTCGACATCGTGGGTGATACGCGCATCGACTACATCGATATAATCCGCGCCATCAAACACGCCAAGGACCTTAAAACCCCGATAATTCCCATACCCTACAGCGTCTTCTATGTATTGCTCAAACTCTACGCTTTATTCAGCAAGAGTCCGCCATTCACGGCCGACCAGCTCAAGGCCCTGACAGCTGGAGATGAATTCAGCGGCATCGATACAGCAGCGGTATTTGGCGTCAGACAGACTCCCTTTGACCTGGCGATACGTGAAACATTCTGTGATCCGGTTTATGGACAGATCGTCCTTAAGAGATGACATCAGGAAAATCATGAATAAAAAACGATTTGTGGTATTAGGTGCAGGGCCCATGGGATTGATGTGCGCCATGGAACTGCTCAAACAGGGTCATCAGGTGGATTTGTATGAGCGCGACGACCGCATCGGCGGTATGTCGGCGACCTTCAACTTCGACGGCCTTGAAATCGAACGCTATTACCATTTCATCTGTAAGCCGGACCGTCCCTTGTTTGCGCTGTTGGATGAACTGGGAATAACAGACGCATTGCGCTGGACCGACACCAGGATGGGATTCTTCTATAACGGACGCATGTACAAATGGGGGACACCTCTGGCATTGCTGAAGTTTGATGGCCTGGGGTTTATCAGCAAGATGCGCTACGCGTTGCATGTCATGTATACCAAGAATATAAGCGACTGGGGACCACTGGATAAGATCACGGCCACAAGCTGGATCAAGAAGTGGGTAGGCGCACGCGCCTATGCTGTTCTCTGGAAGAGCCTCTTCGATCTCAAGTTTTACGACTATGTGGATTCGCTCTCAGCCGCCTGGATCGGCACCCGCATCAAGCGAGTGGCGCTATCCAGAAACAGCCTCATGCAGGAAAGCCTCGGCTATCTGGAAGGTGGTTCGGCGACGCTGTTGCGGGCGATGGAAAAGTTCATCGTGGAGCATGGTGGCTCTATCCACCTGAAAGAAGGTATCGAACGCATAATCACGCAAGACAATAAGGTGCAGGGAGTGGTTGCCGGTAGTAAGACCATTTCATGCGACGCTGTGTTTTGGACAGCGCCGATTCAATATGTCCCGCGGATTCTTCCTGATCTACCAGAAGATTTCATTGCTCGCATCGACGCCATCAAGAACATCCCGGTGGCCTGCGTGATACTCAAACTGAGCAAACCGTTCTCGGAGAATTTTTGGACCAACATCAATGATCCATCGATAGATATACCCGGTCTGATCGAGTATTCAAACCTGAACAAGGTCGGTTCCGCCATCCTGTATGCACCTTTCTATATGCCAAAGACCCACCCGAAATGGGCAAAGAGCAATGACGAACTCATTGAAAAGGTCATCGGCTATCTGCCACGGTTAAATCCGGCTTTTCGTCGTGAAATGATTATCGCCACACATTGCCATCGCTATGATTTTGCCCAAACCATCTGCCCGCCGGGATTCTATGCCATGCTTCCGCCCATGCGGACCCCAATCAAAGGGTTTTATATGGCAGATACCTCTTATTACTACCCGGAAGACCGTTCAATATCTGAAAGCGTTAAGGTCGGTAAACAATTAGTCCAGATAGCGCTAACATAAGCCATCCAATGATATCCATACAATTTGCCAAGTTCCTCCTTGCAGGCGGATTAGCGGCCCTGGTTAATTTCTTATCCCGGATTCTGTTCAGCCATTGGATGGCATATGTGCCAGCCATTATCATTGCTTATTGCGTAGGTATGCTGACTGCTTTTATTCTGAACAGGCTTTTCGTATTTCAACCTGAGATTAATCGATTGCATAAGCAAGCGGCGTGGTTTATCGCTGTAAACATCGCTGCTCTTTTGCAGACTCTTATTATCAGTGTAGTACTAGCTTACTACCTATTGCCCCATTTAAATATTCATCACAATGCAGACACGATTGCACATGGTGTTGGTGTTATTGTGCCTGTCATATCAAGCTATATTGGCCATAAATATCTTACCTTTCGATAGTGGAATAGTCGAACATTAAAGATACCAATGGCCCAGGGTTATCCACCATCATAACCGTGACTGTAATAAGACCAGTGCTCCTGCTTCAAGATTACTATCCCTTGACGGACTGTATCCGCGTCTATATCAAAGGCACGTAATTGCTCATCGGTTACACTTCCGGTATGTGCAAGCATATTTTGCAGGTTATTTACATATACTTGACGATAAATCCCCATTTTGTATTCTTCTAGCGTTGAAGAAATAACAAAAAAGGCAATAAGGGCTGTAACTATCGTGAATAATGTGGCCACCCGTGGAATCTTGTAATTAGCAGTCAAAGACATGTATACGCCAACCGGACCTAGCATGAGTACAGTGGAGTAACGTGAAGCACAAGCTGTTTCCAATGGATACTTGGCTCTACCAATCGTTATCAACATTGCAGAACAGATAGAGAAGAATATATATGGCAGAAAGTCAATCCAGTCATGATCGCCCCGTGAGTACTCGTTTACTGATTTCTTAAAAATATACATATATACGCATAACATGACAATTCCAATCAAACCTGTAAGTAATAATTGTGTTCTATTATTTTCCTCTCCGACAATAGATACTCCCAGTGTCAATATGAAGTAAGCCATAGAATGAGCTGGGTGATTGATTAAATACCTGATATCCATATCAGATGCCAAACCTCGAGAATATATTATGATTATCAAAAGTCCAGCAAGTGCATATATGATAGAAAGCTTTATACGGTTTTTGCCTACTTTCCTCGCAAATAAATAAATTACACCAATTGGCCATACCATCAGACCGGATCCAAACGAGTAAGTAGCTAACAAACCTGTAAGGATGGCTAGAAAGAGCCACAACCATTCGTACCGGTTGCTTAATGCTGTTTTTCTTAGCGAATGTATACATGCAATAACAAATAATATCATTAGAAATATGGCTACCTGCATACCCATAAGCCAGTTTTCCCATTGTCTTAGTGAAAACATCAGCGCTGTTATCGGCAGAAATACCAGTAATGCGGACCATGTATCCCGTTTATAGTAACCACGGAACATGTAAAACAGCAGCCACACTGATAACAGTGTGATCAAGACTGACAGATACATTAATAACATGTAATTCAATGAGGCAAGCTTGGCATCGGTAACCAATAGTAATCTGAGTATGAAATATCTATGCCCATTATGCGGAGCGAACCAAGCATGCAGCGTAGCATGGCCATTAACCGCATCATGTATAAATTTAAGAAATTTCCAATCGTCTGCGAAAGGTATGTTTCCAGCAGCCTGATAGATATGTACGATTGAAAGAACGATGAAAAGCAGAGATGCAATCGCAGCGAGAACAGCAACCACATATCTATTTTTCTTGGCAAACATTAAGAAATTCCTATACCACCCACTGCATCATGAATGACACTGGAATTACATTGACAATACTCTGTTAACATCCTATGGGACTTCGCAGGATAGAATCGAACATGCGTTTGTGAGTTATCTAATTTGACCTGCTTCGGCACCATTGCTATAACATGGTTTGGAATTATCATTCTCTCGGCTTCCGTACACTTCTCTCTGGAGAAAGTCCGCGTGAATACAGGTGCTGAGAATATGGCTGTGTGGTCATCACCGCTACCATATGGGTTGGCGTAAGTGATCCATTTTCAAGTGCTTGCTCATCGAATGCATGCAAGCGGTCAATAAATGCGCGATCCCATTCCTGATCGGCATTGAAGTTGTGGCCGAATCCCCGATCGATGAATACGTCTACGACATTCGCAAATCCGATGAATAGGTGAAAATCGAAGCGCTCTAGCAGAAGTGGCAAAATATCTTGGGCACGTACGCCCTCGAATCCTTCAATGGAGCAGTCCCAATTGTCATAAAACTCTTCATGACGATTGAGTTGATGATTGTAGCGGTATTCAGAAGGTAATTCTTGCCAGAACCTGTGAACCTCCTTTAAAGCCTCGGGCCAACGCTGATGGCCATTCCGACCTATCATATCGTGAGTAATGAAGTAGCCGTGTGGATTTAGCGACAGCTTAATCTCATCAAACAACCCTTCCAGATTCAGAACATGATGAAGTGACTGATTCGCCATCACTCCCGTATAGCGCTTGGAAGCTTTCCATTTATTGAAGTCTTCCTCGATGAAATCGAGGTTCTGTGCAATGCCTTCACTTTCCGCCATTTCCCGACCACGTCGTAACATGCTGGGGTTCATCTCCAAGCATTCGATGACGAAATCTGTATACCCGTTGTTGCGTATTATCTTGGCTACACGCACCTCGGTCTCGCAGTTACCCGCACCAATACTTATGAATGCAGGTTTACCGTCGTTACAGGCTTTCGCGCTTTCCATAAAATACTTAGCGAAGAAGTGATCGAAGTTATTAATTCCATACTCTTCCAACATCGGACGCAGATATTTGTCTGACCAGTAGTGAAATATTGACGGCAGGATATGAATATCTGGCACATCTTTATATATTTGCGTCTCAGCCGCAAGCCTTGCATCGTATGCTGCATCGCTGGTGGGTTCAGCTGACATGCCTGAATTATTATATTTGGAGAATAGCCGGCGCAAGGCTGGGGATGAATTCTTTATACGTCTGGCAATATTGTACAGATAATTCATTTATGATCGTAATTCACAATGAGCAATGGCTCTGTACTTACAGGATAGATAATCTGATATCGCGGCAATAACATTCCTGCGTCACTGTTCCCGTAATAATGATACGGTTATCGCTTCTATTCGAAGATCGATGCTGGATACTGCAGCTCTAAAACGGGCCTTGTTTTCTTAGCAATTAAAAGCCAATGCATACCAAACTCATTTGCATGACTTGTGCTTTTCATGGCCGCCTTCTCAACTTCATCAAATGGGATCATATTAATTGACGCGAGTAGATCTATGTCAAAGCCATAGGATATTGCGAGATCAGACAACTGATTTTTCGCGTATTCCAAAGGATGTATCCTTCCATACTCTGGATTACGATGATAGAGTGGGCAAAGCGCTGGATGCATACCACGCAGTATTGACGAAATTGCTAATGCTGAGGTAGCGTTGGGTGTAGTAAGTACGAACCAACCATTAGGTTTCAGGAGTCTGTTGACTTCTAACATAAAATATCCAGGAGAATATTTTAGATGTTCTAGCACTTCAAATGAAGTTACAAGATCAATGCTCTCCGATGGGATCGTAAGCTTCTCTCGTTCAATATCTAACGGTTGGCTATACATAGAGATTTCTGGGCGCTCGCCGTTACCATCGTAGTAATGAAGTCCTTTTTCGTCCAAATAAATAATACACCCCTCATAAGTGGCTAAATGAATATCTATATCAGGCCGAAGAATCTTTAATAAGATAGCATCATGACAAAATGAGCCTTCATCCACCCAACTTCCACCATTTGGACAATATTGTTTAACTAATTCAACAGTTAAGGCAAAGCGATTGAGTGATTGTTCAAGCTGAAGTCCATTACCAAAATAAAGTCTTAGAAATTTCTGAAAAGGTGAATCAGAGTTTGTGTTTGTCTGAAACCACTTGATATGGTCCTCAATTGCCTCTTTAGATATTTGCAGATGATTATGCAGCTCTGGATTAGTAGTTTCGTATCTACCTGCTATTCTATAAATATTAGACATGTTTACTTACCTAAGATATCAATCCAATAATAATCACTAAATACAGATGCATATTTATGATCAATCTTCGTGACACCTAATTACCTTGTCTATAATAAATACAACCGTTAAATATATCGCAAATATAATAATGTTTAAAATACTTCGACACGTGTTTGATGTAACACCAGCTGATTCCATAAAGCCGGATAACAAATCAAATAAAGCTTGCAGACATCAAGAAGCGCGCAAATAATATTTGGTAATTAGGGCGTTTCGTAACCACAGGCATAGGATAAGTGCTTATGGTTACAGGGAAAACGAGTCATTTTGCCTGTGCGGCCAACTTTTTGAGGGGTCGCAAGTGCATTTTCTGCGGTTCGTTTCGCGTGCTCCACACGGCGCGCGGCTACGTGAAATGCCGGCACTGTGGCAAGAGCAAGAGCCTCGCCAAGCTGCGGCGTGAGATCGAGATCCTCAAAGGCTTCTATCAACTGCAGCCGGCCTACCGCCTGGCGCAGGATCTCGGCGTCGATACCAAGGTCATCACGCGCGTTTACCAGCGTTTGCGTGAAGCGCTGTTCCATGTCACGGAACTCGAGGGCGGTAAACTCAAAGGCGAGATCGAACTGGACGAAGCCTACTTCGGCGGACGGCGCAAAGGTAAACGCGGCCGGGGTGCCGCCGGCAAAAGTATCGTTTTTGGCCTGCTGGAAAGGGATGGGCGCGTGTATACCCGAGTTGTCACCCACCTCACCGCCGAGGAACTCATGCGCCATATCCGGGCGCACACCCGCAAGGGCTCGGTCTACTTTACCGACGCCTTCCGTGGCTACCAGTCCCTCAAGCGCTATGGTAAGCATCATGTGGTCAGTCATCGGCACACCTTCGTCAACCGCCGTACGCGTAACCACATCAACGGCATCGAGGGCTTCTGGAGCTATGCCAAGCATGTGCTGTATAACTACCGGGGTGTTTCGCGCTACCATTTCCCCATGTACCTCAAAGAGATCGAGTACCGTTTTAACCACCGCCGCGAGAACCTGTTCAAGCGGTTTCTGAAGCTCTATTTTGGTTACGTTTCGCCCTAATTACCAAGAATTATGTTCTCATGATTTCATGAACTTGGCTAACTCAACCATAGCCATCGTATCACGCTCACAATAACGGCGTAAATCTGCAATAAGTGATTTGCACCGAGTCGGAGGCGTACCTTTATCTAGAATCTCCAGGTAAGCCGCGGGTGCCCCTCCACTGTTCTGTACTTCACCCAGATTGTCGTAAGCCATGTGAGGTGCGATGGTCGGGAGTACGTGTTTAATGGACCATGAACCATGCATATCGGGGTGGTAGTAGTTATCCCTAGTTATCGGCAGGAGGTCAACAATTCGATCTATCAGTCCGCTAATATCTTCTGCGTAGTGTGGAAACCAATGGGCGAGGCCAGTCAGCACGCTTTTTTCAAAGGCTGCGTTATAGACAAATATCGGTCCATCTTGACCCATGCAATCTAAAAGAGTCCGACAAAAACTCTCCATCGGGGCATTCCCCGAGGTATCCAGAAATTCCGCATGCCGCAGGGCCCCATCGACCGTTTCGATTTCACATGACCATTGAAACGGAAGTCTCTCGTAGGGTCGTGTACCTTCCCAGATCGGTACGGCGAATTGCACAGTCTCAAAATCCATGTAATAGCGAGGATACGGCAGCTTATCGATGAGTTTCTTCGCGCCGGCCAAGAGCTCAGGCTTGCCGGCCTTGGTCGCGCGCCAGATGCGCTGGTGTTTTAAGTTGGTTAGCCGCCCTGGCGGAATTTCCCGAAGATCGCGGTAGCCTTCGGCGAGAAGGGTATTAACAACCTTTCGACTGCCAGGCAAGAGGCTGACCGGATACTCCGCCTGAGGCGGCGTGCAATAGGCAAGGAATGGGCATTCAAAGGGATCATGGCAATGCGGTCCGATTCCAATCGCGGGTTCCGAACCCTTAAGCATTTTGCGCAACCGTGCCACCAGTTCTGGGACAGTGCGAAGGTGTTCCTGGATATTATCTGCGACGTCCACAAAAGTGAACAGGCCATCATAGTCGCCATCGCCCTGATATACAAAGTCGGTATCAATATGCGCGAGCTCAATGCGCTTCAGTTGCACGCCGGCTTTCTGCAGCACCCACGTTTGTACAGCCACATCCAGCAGGTGGTAATCCTTCACCGAGGTCGATGCTTTAACTTCCACAAGCCGCGCGCCGTGGGCGGTGCATTCCAGAATGTCATTGCGCACCAGAATGCCATCGGCTTCGAATGTCGCCTCAAATAACGTCGAATCCGCATTGGCTGAAAGGCGATGCTTGGTTTCTTTTAACGCCTGGGCAAGCTCAGTATCGTGCGTAATCAATTGACCTTTTGGCCACAATGTCTGCGCTGCAGCACCTACTTTATGCCCACTGGCAAACTGCTGCTCAAGCTCGCCACTCACTTCGGCTAGCTCAGGATGATTGACCTCCAAATATAGGCGCTTTAGGCACTGCTCACCTGAAAGAATCTTCGATTTCGATAGATACCATTTGCTCATGAGTTGCCTTTGAACAAAGACACATTGTGCGAAGTTCCCGACCGATCCTTATGATTAAGCATATTGTCTCGCCGATTCCTTGAGGGTACGGGCTATCTCCTTACGCAATTCCTTGGGCGCAAGCACTTCGAGTTGTTCGCCTTGGCTCAGTATCCACCAGCGCAGTTGATTGGAGTCCTGCACGGTGGCGCTGATCAATTTGGCGCCTGCCGGGTCTTCCTTCACCGTTTGGTCCTCGGACAAGGGCGCTTCCTCCAGATGCCGGGCAAGTGCTACCGTCATCCGCAATTTGAGTTTCAATGGGGCGTCCGTGACCAGCACGTCAAAGGCGCCGGAGGCGATGTACCGATCCAGCGAAAAGCCTTTGGGTTTGAGTGCTGGGATCGGCAGAATCTCGGCTTTGCGCATCCGATGCAACGCGTATTGGCGGATGTCCTCGTATCCCCAGGCGGTAGCGACCAGATAATAGACATGATTGCTGACCACCAGCCCCAGGGGATTGAGTTCATAGGGATCGCCCGCCGATTCACGACCGAGCGGCAGATAAGTAACTTTCAACCGTTTACCCTTGAGTAACGCGTCATAAACCGGATGCGTGATGCTTTCCGGAATCTTGGGAAGATGGTGGCGAATATCCCGGGGGATGACCCGTACCTGATCCTGCCAGCGCGCAAGGGGACTATCCGCGAGTTGGGCGAGCACCGTTCCTGCGCGCGTGAAATAGCCCTTGAGTTCCCGCTGTGCCGAGGGTGGCATCAGGTTCGCAATGTATTGCTCCACCAATCGGAACGTCAGCGCTGTATACCCATCCATCGAAGGGAATTCAATGCGCTCGGCGCCCTTGCGCCAATACCAGCCATAGGGGTTGCTGCGCTTATCGCTCTTAAGATCCGGGAATACATCCTGCAGTTTTTCGAGATCGCGTTGGATGCTGCGCACATGCACATCTTCGCGGGTATGGTCTTCGATCCCGCGCCGCAACTCAGTTGTGGTTATGCGGCCTGGATCGTTCGGTACTAGGCGCAACATCACCCAGTGCCGCATCATCACCCCGCTCGCTGTCGCCATCGTCTTACTCCTCAACCGTCCTGGTCTGACACCAGTGTAGCGCACGGCGACCCTGTGGATGTCGCCCTACGCGACATATCTTGTCGCGTTGACCCCCTAGAATACGTGCCTAACGTAATGGAGCACCTCTATGAGACACAGACGCAGTGCAGTCTGGGCAAGCGGTACCGGGGGGTTCGGAATCACAGCCGAGCCACTCATCGATCTTTGGGCGTTACGCATACTCGCGCTTCCAGGTGTTCTAACCCATGCAAAGCAGCAAGGCATATTCGAGCCTGAGGATGAATTCTTAAACCGCGTGGGGATCCCGGTGACTGGAGATCCCAACACTAAGGATCCCAAATCAGAACCGCTGCAGGCCACGCTCAAGCGGATACTGAAAGTCAAAGAGCGCAAGCTACCCACCTTCCCCGAACCCCTCGCGACCAATCTCGCACACCTGGGTGAGGAGATCGGTCTCACCGAGATCGAGCGCACACTACTCGGATTCTACGTCATACTGAATTCCACCCCCTGGCTCGACACGGTCACCGACCAGCTGGGTCAAAGCCTGTCCAACCCGCTTGTTGCTCACGCACTCTCCGCCATCCTCCACTTCCCCAAAGAGGCATTTAGCCAGGCTCTCAGCCGCAAGAGCATGCTGACCACAGCCGGTCTGTTGCGCTTTGATCGCTCAGGCTTCGGAAGCCTGCGCAGCCGGGTGGATCTGGGAAGCGGTGTGGTCGGTGCCCTGATAACCCATAAGGAATCCGGCAATGACCTCTTGAGTGAATTTTTCCAGATGTCCCAGCCGTCCAACCTGACGGTTGAGGATTATTCCCATATTGCAGAGGACATCGCTTTGTTGCGGCCGCTGCTCGCCAACACAAGTCAAACCCGGACCAGCGGCGTCAACATCCTGCTCTATGGTTCACCTGGCACCGGCAAAACAGAGCTCGCACGCTTGCTCGCCGCGGAGGCCGGATTACCGCTCTATGAGGTCAGCTCGACGGATGAGGATGGGGATGCACGCTCCGGGGAAAAGCGTTTGGGAGTCTTCAAGCTCAGTCAGCAGGTGCTGAAACGTCGCCTACCCTGCGTATTGCTCTTTGATGAGATCGAGGATGCGTTTCCATCCCAGTTTTCCTTCTCAGCGTTTTGGAGCCAACCCAAGCCGGTCGGTCAACAGAAAGCCTGGACCAACCAGCTGCTCGAAAGTAATCCCGTGCCGGCGATCTGGATCAGCAACCAGGTAGAACAGATCGACGAGGCTTTCCTGCGCCGTTTCACCTACATCCTGCATCTCGAAACTCCTAGCCGAAAGGCCCGCCGTCGATTGATCAAAAACAAGGTGCAAGCATTGGCAGTCTCGGAGCGCTGGATTGACCGGCTTGCCGATGAGTCTCATGTCAAGCCAGCACATATCGAAACCGCAGTGCGCGCCGCGAGCCTCATGCAGGTATCACCGGGGCAAGCGGCCGAAGCGGCTATCGCACGCACTCTTTCCCATCTGTCGGAAGTCTGTGGCAATCCCTTGCCGCCGCACCTGGTTTCCAACGATCCCATCACCTACCGCTTGGACTATGTAAATCCCAGCTTCGATCTCGAATCCGTGCTTCAGGGTCTGCGCGCGACACCGTCAGGGCGTCTATGCCTCTATGGACCTCCGGGCACAGGTAAAACTGCGTTTGGCAAATACCTGGCGGAACAACTGGATAAACCTCTGATGGTGCGACGGGCATCGGATCTCCTCAATATGTATCTGGGGCAGACCGAGAAGCTCACTGCTCAAATGTTCCGCGAAGCTGAACAGGATAACGCGGTGCTGCTGCTGGATGAGGCAGACAGCTTTCTGCGCGAGCGCTCCAACGCTGTGCGCAGCTGGGAAGTCACCCAGGTCAACGAGTTCCTCACTGGCATGGAACATTTTGAAGGCATCTTCATTGCGTCCACCAACCTGTTGCGCGACCTCGATCAGGCGGTATTCCGGCGCTTTGATTTCAAGATCGAATTCCGCTGTCTGACACGCACACAGCGGTATGCACTCTGCAACCAGATTCTGCGGGACCAGGCGCAGGCCGAACTCGATGCCTCTCATCCTGAGGCCCGCCGGTTGGATGCACTCGACCAGCTCACACCCGGGGATTTCACGGCCGCGCTACGTCGGTTGCGGCTCGTCAAACGGCTCAATGCCAGCACGTTCCTCGATGCGCTGGCCGAGGAATGTGTACATAAGCCCAGGGGGCAGCACCGAACCATTGGGTTCATAAACTGATGGTCACGATCAACCGAGATGAGATGATCCCGAGCCACTTGGCACTTGGGCTTCATGGCATAAGCTTGACGGTGGTCGCGAGGGGCTCCGTGAAAATGATTTGTTAAAATACTAATAGACTAAAACTATGACACAACATCCATCTCACGCAGGTCACGGCATCGACGGATACGACCTGATTGGCGATATCCATGGCTGTGAGACGGCCTTGCAGACCTTGCTCAAGCGTCTCGGCTATCGAGATAAGGGTGGCGTCATGCGCCATCGCAGCCGTAAGGCCATATTCCTGGGGGATTTCATTGACCGCCATCCCGGGCGTGGCGTCATTGCTATCGTCCGCCCCATGGTTGAACAGGGTTCTGCCCTCGCAGTCATCGGCAACCACGAATTCAACGCCTTGGGATTTGGACTGCCACACCCAGAATTATCCGGCCGGCGCCTACGTGAGCGATTGGGACACACCTTTGAGCAACACCAGCCGTTCATTGAGGAGTTCCAGGGTAACGAACGTGAATACCTCGATACCTTGAGCTGGTTCCAAACTTTGCCGCTCTGGCTCGATTTGGGCGAATTACGCGTGGTCCATGCCGTCTGGGATGAAGGTGCAATGGCACTCATCAAAGAGCAGATCGGCACGACCCTCCTACTTTTAAACACACAACGGGCATTGCCGCTCTTTCAATGCGGCACACTCCTATTCGAAGCGGCCGAATTTGTCCTGAAAGGCATTGAACGTCCATTACCAGCCGGAGTCCAGTTCAAGGATACCGATGGTAAGATTCGAAACAAGGCGCGCATAAAATGGTGGCTCGAGGATGGCAAGTCATATCGCTGGCAAGATGCTGTATTAGGACCGCCATCACTCACGCGCCAACTGGGCGAAAAGATGATGATGGCCCAGGACTTTCCGCAGTACCCGAGTAATGCACCACCCGTCTTTGTAGGCCATTACTGGCTGAGCGGTGAACCTGCCCCACTCTCCACAAACGTCGCTTGCCTTGATTACAGCATTGCCCGCGGTGGTGCACTGGTTGCTTATCGATGGGATGGTGAGCAGACATTAGTTAAAGAACGTTTCTTGGCAGTGACAAATTAATTACGAGGCACGTTGGTTGCAATATGTGCTGTCTGTCTTTAATTACTGTGATCTCACCGGCACTAGATGCGTTGATTCGGACTCTAAGATATTTTTAGATATGTTATAATTACCCAGCGCCGAGTTGAACCAGCTTGCAGGGCGCTTTATAAATACTAGCTAAAGCGGCGATCCTGTATTCGGACCCGTTTCAGCTAGTTGGCTGGGCGGGTTTTTTTATGTACGAGATATTGGCGATATTTGCTTCAAAGTGAATTCAACAAACTGAATTCTGTAAGAGAGGACGACTTGAATGAATGTCATTGATAAACGTGCCAGGTTTAACCGAATGCTCAAACTACGGATTTTCAGACAGGTTCTTCCGCCCTTCCCGCCAGGAGCCGTCCCTATGCGTGAGAAGACCAATGAGGATTCTTGGCAGGATGTTCAAGGTTATGTGCCCTTTATAAATATACAGTTACTGCACCATCTACCGATATTTGTTCAGGCCTTTTTCCCTTGCATTCGGAACGTCAATATTCCATTTGCAATTCTTGGGAAGCGCGCAACACTCCATGAATTGAATAGGGTGATAAAAATCTATAAGAAACATATACGCAATGAGCAAATCTACCAAAACCCTAAGGCGCAACAGGGTAAGCCGCTGAGAGTCGAAACGAACTATGACTCCCCACCAGCATCAGCCAGCTTAACTATTGATGGAAAACCCTTTATAGGAGACAGACTTCCTGCATACAAACGTGAGGGCAAACTGAATGAATGACATTGAGAAACGCGCCAGGCTTAACCGCATTCTGAAACTACGAAATTTCAGGCCGGTTCTTCCACCCTTCCCGCCTGGAACCATCCCTGAGCGTGAGAAGACCAATGCGGATTTTTGGGAAGAAACACAAGGCTTTGTTCCACATATTAATATACAGCTGCTGGACTTGGTACCGTTATGTGTACTGATGTTTTTCCCAGATAAAAGGTATATACCAATTCCATTTGCGGTGCTGGGGCAGCGCGCATCGCTCAGGGAGCTCTATCAAGTATCGCAGATATACAAAAAACGCATCCATGAAAATGAATACCTACGTCCGGAATACCAAGAGCACCTCCATGGTTACAACTATTACCGCACACCGACGGAAAGGTATTACTACAATAAGGAGGGGCATATACTTCGCATCGAGACTCATTGTCTTGAAGCACATTTGAGCAATTCTCGTCCGGGTGTTTACTTAAAGCTAAAGGGTAAGAGAGTGAATCCGTCAGTTATCGGTGCCGACGTCACCCCTTTTTGAGTAGCATTTTCATTTAGAGTCCGGTGGTTACTGTACCTGCTTTTGCAATCAGTTGCTTTGCATACTCAGTGGGTGTCATTCCGCTGAGACCTTTCTTTGGATACTGTTCGTTGTATTCCCGCCGCGTAGCTAGGTTGGTGTCCTGTCCGCATGTCCGCGATGGCTGTCCTCAGGATTTAGGCTTGGATTTTTTGAATTGTTGTGCATCTCCAAGCTAATCTTTCGTTAGCAGACATTCCGATGTCCTGTCCGTCTGTCCGCGATTGGTTTCCTCAAGGTTAATGACCAGCTTTTTTGAAATGTTGTGCATCCTCTAACCATTCCTTCATTTATTTTCCGAATAGTTGCCACCAGTAATCCTGGACACCGTCCAACGGGTTTGATTTTTTAATACCCTCACCGTCTGTACCGCTCAGCTCGCGGACAGAGAAATTCAAGGGCATTATTAGGTACGTTCAGTAATCGTATATATAGAGGATTCCATGCCCTCCCTGCCTGTCCTGGCTTTGTTGGTCATCTTACCCCTGTTGCTGATGGGTGCCGCTGCCCTTCTCATATGCTGTTTCTACTATAACTACATCCCCCGCTATGGGCGGCGCAAGCCATTAGCAGTGCCAATCCATCTACGCATGCCCGCCAAGCCGGAGTGGGTTAGGCAGGAGATCATCACCCTGAAGGCCCAAGGCCCGGATCTGGGATGCCGGCACATCGCCATGATCTTCAATCGTCGCTACGCGGGTAAAGGCATGACCGTGGGTAAGACCTTTGTAAGTGGGGTCATCCGTAAGCATCACTACGATATCCACGTCATTCGCCAAAAGCTTAAATGCCGGAAACTGACAGCCGGCCCCAAGAATTGCATCTGGGGCCTCGATCTCACCGGCAAGACCGATGACCAGGGCCAGCTGCACTCCATCCTCGGTATCCTCGATCATGGCACCCGTGCGAATATCGTACTCACTACTCTCCAGAACAAAACCACTGCGACCCTACTCCATGCGATTGCCAGCTGTATTGAGTACTTTGGCAGACCCCAGACCCTGCGCACCGACAACGAAGCCATGTTCAGGTCCTGGCTATTCCGACTCTCCCTCTGGCTGGTGGGTATCCGCCACCAACGCATCGAACCGCATTGCCCCTGGCAAAATGGGAGAATCGAGCGGTTCTTCGGTACTCTCAAAGGTAAGCTTGATCACTGGGCTGTGCACGATCTCAGTGAGCTATCCACGTCCCTGCAGTACTTTCGGCTCTGGTACAACCACGTCCGGCCACATCAGAATCTGCAAGGGCATACGCCCGCCGAAGTCTGGAGTGGCCGGGATATCCGCCAGCGTTATTCCCGGAAGGAATACTGGTTTGAAGCCTGGGATGGGCTGTTGACTGGGTATTACCTACCCGCCTAGCTCAGCCAGCTGAATAGCTTGTTGTAGCTACACGGATGCGCGTCCGCGCTTGCGCAGATCTTGCCGCAGGTATTACAGTTAAAAATCAATCGGCCTATGTGACTTGATCGATCTCGTAGTCATAATATTTGCCAAAATCATCATGCCAATGCTCAAGAGCTGGCTATTTTCTGAATTTTTCACTTGAAAGGTGCTAGGCATGTTGCCGCGGACGCGCGGACAGGACACCATGAACGCTACGTTAGCCACATCCTGTCCTGTGTATTTCTTGCCCCCAATACCATTGAGGCCATTCTTGAGGGTGGCCAGCCTATGGATATGACATTAAAAATGTTGCTACGCGATATACCAATGAAGTGGGATCAGCAATTAACACTTTCATACCCCGAGTTCAATAAGCAGCGACCTTCTTGAGCTGCTAACAAACGTCTTGAGATCGAAATAGACGCCAACGTGTTCAAACGAAAAACGTTGACGCAATCGCTCTCGAATTGCTACCGCATCAGGGTTAACAATAGCCACGCCTGGAGGCCCATCCCGATCTGCAAGTACTGATCGTAATACTGATGAAAAGTATAAATCTGCTGTTGGGAATGAATATCCGATGAAAACAAGTGCCTTTGCTTCACGCATTTCTCGTTCCATTACCGACCACACATTTTTAATACCAGGGGAATGGTCCAAATAGCCAGATGTATCCTGTGTAGTTCCTGAATCGCTTTTAACAAATTTCAAATGTGTTGGGGCGATAACTAACGCTCTACTTGGTACAGCTTCAACTCTAATCGGATCTGAGTCTTCCCAATTTACAGATCCATGAGGCTTAAGAATTCCTATGCTATTTGTAGCATCAGTAATGCCCTGGTAGTGCCACTTGAATGATTTTAGAACACTATCCTCCAATATAGTGTCGTAGTTGAATGATGCAATCGTATCTCGAGAACGAATGAAGTTCTTTATAAATTGCCTATATACACTGCGCGTGCTTTTATTCGGTTGATAATGGCCAAATACGTTTGGTAGCTCAGATACCAAAGCAGTCCATATTTTATTTGCATATCCTTTTAGAGCTGGAGATGTTGATGGTGCTCGTGTACGCTCAGATAAAAATGTAAATACTTCTTCTACATCCACTTTCCCAAGCATTATCCGGCGTTGTTCTTTCTTAAGACGAGCCGGAACCCGTGCATAACCTAAAAAATATCGAAATAGGAATGACTGTATCTCATTTCTACTGTCATCCGATCTGCAAAACCTCAGGAAGATCTCCCAAAAAGTTGATTGTATAGGGATTGGAAGCTTTCTCCCGTGTTGAACTTTCGCAAACGCGCCGGCCCCAAGAGACGCACCAGCTCCTAAGAAAAATACAATTTTTCTTTGTTGCCTTGCCATATTTTGGTATCCCTGACGGCAGCGCCTCGATTTTGATCCATTATAGAATTAGTCTATATATATTTTTGTAATTAGTAATCGGAGCTCAAATTTATTACCCCAAAACCGGACTTTAGAGTTAGCCATCGGAGAAAAATCGTAAGAAACGCCTTAAATTAAAGCGCTCCTAGTACGCTTACTGGGCATGTGTTACTAAAGATAGTTTAAAACTTGCGTGGAAACTAAGCCCTTTCTCCGTTTCGGGGAGAAAGGGCTGGTTCGCACATGACTGAATGGCGGAGAGAGTGGGATTCGAACCCACGATACGCGTTTTGCGCGTATACGCCCTTAGCAGGGGCGCGCCTTCGACCAGCTCGGCCATCTCTCCGAATATATACTAAATTGTTCGAGCTCCCCAGCCAGAGTGGTCATCAGACCACAGCAGGAGCGCGCGTTACTCCGGGCGTCCTGCCCTCCGCCCCTTCGGGGCCACCACTACGTGGTGTTCAAAATCACTCCCGGCGATTTTGTCGACTAGCTCGGCTATCCGACCGCTAGGGATGGCGAAAGTGCAGATTTTGCAGGAGCAAAAATCTGCACTCCGTTTGCGGCCAACCCCGACATCAAAATAGTCACCAGGGAAAGCAATTCACCGGCAGGGATGATACTGATCCT
>Ga0307372_10004162_pt1 | contig 22579 bp, 20 predicted proteins | sample OX1MG_FD_202533 | JGI IMG/M metagenome (GOLD analysis project Ga0307372, IMG submission 202533) | Soil microbial communities from Risofladan, Vaasa, Finland - OX-1 | ecosystem: Environmental > Terrestrial > Soil > Coastal area > Acid sulfate soil | place: Finland: Risofladan, Vaasa | collected...
GGCCTCCTGCTCGCGCAGCACCCCGATGATCTGCTCCTCCGTGAAGCGGCTTCCTTTCATCGTCCGTCTCCTTTTCAGGCGACGAACTCTACCTCAAATTGGCGGAGTTTTCGGGGTGCAGGCCAGGATGAATCTTTCCCACGGCCTCAGCGCGACGCGGGTGCCCGAGCGATGGGACGCGAGCTGGGACCATAATCTGGCTGCGGCGCGGATCGCAGATACGGCTGGAATCGAATGCCTGGTCCCGGTCGGGCGATGGAAAGGCTACGGCGGCGAGACCAACTACGAGCAGGAATCGTTCGAGACCATCACCTGGGCCGCCGGCCTGCTGGCCGCCACCGAACGCCTCACCGCCTTCGGCACCGTGCACGTGCCGCTGATTCATCCGGTGCTGGCCGCCAAGCAATGCATGACCGCCGACCATATCGGCCGCGGCCGCTTCGGCCTCAACGTGGTCTGCGGATGGAACCCGGACGAGTTCGGGATGTTCGGGCACGCCCAGGATCCTCACGACCGGCGCTACGATCGCGGCCAGGAATGGCTCGAGATCATCACTCGCATCTGGGCTGGCGAGGGGCCGTTCGACTTTCACGGCGAGTTTTACGATCTGCGCGGCGTGCTGGGCGGGCCGATGCCGTGGGGCGGCAAGCGCCCGATCATCATGAATGCCGGCTCGTCGCCCGCCGGTCTGCGCTTCGCCGTGCGCAACGCCGAGTTGATGTTCGATCAGCCGGGCTTTATCGCGCAGGGACTGACACGCATCCCGGAGATCAGGCGCCAGGCGCGCGAGTTCGGCCACGAAATCCAGGTCTTCAGCCATGCTTACGTGGTCTGCCGTCCAACCCGCCGCGAAGCCGAGGACTATCTTCACTACTTCGCGGTTGAGAATGCCGAGAGCGCGGCGGTCGACCGCTTGATCGGGCTCGCGCTCGGCAACACGCAATCGCTCACGGCCGAGATGGTGCAGACCGCGCGGCGGCGCTTTGCGGGCGGCTACGGCGGCGAGGAGATCGTCGGCTCGCCCGACGAGGTCGCGGATCAGCTCGCGCACATCAGCGGGCTGGGCTTCGACGGGTTGGGAATCAACTTCGTGAATTTCGTCGATGAGTTGCCGTTGTTCTGCCAGGAGGTGATTCCGCGCCTGGAGAAGATCGGCCTGCGCGAACCGCCCGGGGCCTGAAGAGCATCGCGATCGAGATCGAGCGCGGCGCTACTTGATGAACGGCTCCCATTGGGTGCCGTGTTTCGGCGCCACCAATTCGTGAATCGGCGCGTCGGTTTTTTCGATCACGGTAACGAAGGGATAGAAGTGGACCGCACGCACGGCCGACTGCAATGCCGTGGCCGTGCAGACCGAGCGCCTTTCCTGGTTCTTCAAATCCCGCGTCGATCCCTGCTGCGCGTTAAGGTTGCTGGCGAAACCGTACATATAGCCGGCAAACCGGTTGAACACGCCGTGCAGATCTTCGCACAGATAAACCCCGCCCGGCCGCAGGTAGGGGAACAGTTCTTCGAAGGTGACAATCTGCTGCTCGGCCTGATGGCCGCCGTCGTCGACCACGATATCGACCTGTTCCACCTGGGCTTTGAACTGCTGCCAGAAGTTGCGGTCGCCCTGATCGCCGATGAACACCTTGACGGGCCCGCCGTCGTAGGCCCGGCAGGCCGACTCGATGTCGACGCCGTAGATGCGCGCTTCAGGACCGAAATAATCGCGCCACATGTCGAGGCTGCCGCCGCTGTAGATGCCGATTTCCAGCAGGTTGACCGCGGTTCCCCGGAAGCGGCTGAAGTGTCGCTCGTAGATGTCGAAATAATGCTGCCACTTCCAGATTCCGCGTCCGTCCTTGCGATTCTCGAAGAATTTCCGCAAATCGCCCTGCGGGGCGGGTGATGCGATCGCTCCGGCGTGGGCGGGCCAGCGCTTGGAGCGGCGCCAGGCCGAGTAGCCGCGCCAGACCGATTTCATCTGCAGCGCGGCGGAGGCGAGCCTTCTAACGCGCCTGACTTTTCTGAACATCTGTCTCCTGCGATCGACGAGCGGGAACCTACGCCGAGGGTTTCAGTTTTGACGTCAGGTTTCTACTTCCTGTTTGCGAATCGAACCGCGCCCGCCGTCTAGGCGATGCGGCACAGCGCGGCGAGCGTCCTAGAGACGGCGGGGTTATTTGCGATCGGGAATTTCGAGCCGCGTGCTGAGAAACGCGCCGGCGTTGTTGGTGGCGCCCCATCGCAGCTCGATCGGATGCGATACCTCAATGAACGAAAACGCGAGAAAATAGAGCTTGCGCACCTCGGGCGGCGGCACGCTGTCGATCGGATATTCCTTCAGCACGCCCATGATCTCGTCCATCCGCGGCAGTATCGCGTCATAGAAGCGCTGGATGTCGTCGATTCCGGAAGCGATGCGTTTCAGGTGCCGCTCGCGTTCGCGGGGAATGATCCATTCGGAGAACTGCTCCAATTCCGCGAATTGAGCCGGCAAGCTTGCGTCACTAGCCGCTTTCTTATTGGCCATTGCCCGATTTCTCCAGTTCTTCGATCATTTGACGCCCCACGCGGTAATGATGCGCCAGCACGATCTCTTCCCGGTTCAGGTGGAAATGCGACAGGGCTCCGGTCTCGAGACTGGTCTGCTGCTGTTCGAGCAGGCTCATGTCCTCGCACATCACCTCGCGCGCCAGCGTGGTCGGCAGGTCCTGCCCGACGCGCTCGGCCAGGTTGCGCGGCGCTTCCAGGCACATCGATAATTCGACCGTCGTGCGATCGTGCGCCAGCGGCCAGAACCACATCTCGACGCACCATTTCCTGCCGGTAAGGAAAACGAAGTTGGGGAACAACTCGATAGCGTCGAAGGCCCACTTGTCGACCCGCTCGTAATTGACGTTGGGCGGGAGCCCCTCGGGATCCGTGATGAAAGTCGGCAGCACCGGCGCGCTGTAGCGGTAGGCCAGCGCTTCGGCGGGCCGCTGGCGATGGTGCGGATTGGCGGGGGTCGAAAAGCGTGCGTGCCGCTTCAACAACTGCATAGCGGGCAGATGGCGCAGCGGATTCTCCGCGCCGCCCTGGTAATCGGGAATCGTGTGCCGATGGAGATAGAGCGTGTGGTAGTTCTCGGTGAAGGAGTTGACCGCCAGGTTCCAGTTGCATCGGACTTCGGTGCGGTAGGGAATATTCGGGGCAAAGTTGCCGAAGTAGCCGTCGTAGCCGTTGAACAGCTCCTCGCCCAGCCATTCGCGCAAACTGGGATGAGCCGCGGGTGCCAGGTTGATAAAGATAAAGCTCTCCCATTCCTCGCAATGCACCGGAATCAAACCGAGCCTGCTGCGATCGAACTGGAAGTTCTCGGGATCGGTCACCCGCAGCAGTTCGCCCTGCGTGTCGTAGGTCCAGCCATGAAAGCCGCATGCGAACGCTTTCTGACTGCCCTTGGGCTCGCACACCAGCAGACTGCCGCGATGGCTACAGATGTTATGGAAGGCGCGGATGCGTCCATCCTTGCCGCGCACCACCAGCAGCGCCACGTTGAGGCCGGGAAGCTCGCGCGTGAAAAAATCGCCGGGCTGCGGGATGTCATAGCTGTGACCGATCACCAGCCACGAGCGGCGAAAGATTCCCTCGATTTCCTTGGCATAGTAAGCGGGCGTCAGGACGGTGCCGATATCGACCCGCAGATCGAGCCCCTCAACGTTGCCGGTGGTCGCCGACTCCATCAGTGAACCCTCCTTATCCGTTCGTTCCGGTCCTCATTCCTAAAGGATTAGGCGGCAGGATTCCATCCGGAATCCACCCGGCGGAATTCGACCCTCGTTCCCGAGGTGCCCGGCGAGGAGTATCGGCACCGAGAGATCGGACGGTAGCGACACAGACTCTCCTCTAGTATGTAGTGTCCTGCGGTTAATATTCGGCCAGGGGGCACCACCATGCATGACTCTTGTTTATCACGCAGGATTCCGTTGGCCGGACTGCTGGCGCTTGGTGTTTACCTCCTGATGCCGGGCATCCCGGCCCGCGCTGCGGGGTCCACCCTACGCCTGAGGAGCGCTCGGCCGAAATGAAACAGGGGGCTAAGAAGCGAAAGGGTGTGAGCCGGCGGCGACATCTGTAAGAGGGCAAGGCTGATGGACGCCCCCAGGCTCGTGCAAATCGATCTAGACGCACTTTGGGAACCGTTGGCCGTTGGACTGCAGCGAGCGGGGGTGTTTGCGGGGCTCGGCATCAATGCCGCGAACGATCCACGGCTCGTAAATCATCGCCTACCCGGTAGCATCAAAATGATCTTCGTCCCTGATGCGATCACCGATGAGCAACTGGCCGAGTGCAAACATGAATTCGGGTTGTGGATACTCGGTAACGCCCTGAGAGAGGCACTGGAAGCGCTGGAGACTTCGCTCGAGAATGTTTTTCGAGCCTGCAGCTTTGTCGCGGCCGCAATGGGGAAGCCGGTTGCGATAGAGACCGCGGCGAAGGCATTTGTTAATGGCGGGATAGGCAAGAGGCTTAAGCTCCTTCAGGCTCACTTCGGCATCGATTCCGACCGAAGGATCCATCTGCAATCTATCGTGAATCTTCGAAACTGGCTGACCCATCGTCGGGGATTCGTAGCCGAACGCGACTGTAATGAACCCGGCCGACTACTGCTCAAGTATCAGCGCCTTAAATTCGGAATACAGCGGCCCAACGGAGAGATCGTCGAGCTACCGGAGGAAATCACCGCGCCTATTCATGTAGACGTTCCCGGCAGCTGGATGGTGATGCAGTATGTCGAGGCTGAGAAACCATTTCCCCTTGGCGCACGCGTGTTACTGTCTGTCCCCGAAATGAGGGATATCCTCTTCACCTTCGATCGCGTGTTCCGGGAAATGAAACCTCGGGTCGTCGAACACTTCCGCGCAATGGGGGTGCCGATCAACGAGAAACTTGCCGGCAGAAACGACGAGCCGGCTTAAGAGGTCAGGATGGCTTGTCGCTGTGGCTCCTTTCATTCACATTGCGCCAAACTCGACAGCTTCTGGAATTCGGCGCGCCAGGAAAATACCAACGATCCGGATCTCTCCAAGTCGCTCCCGTAGTACCGTCGCGGCCAGGGGCAACGGTAGCGCGAACCTGGCCGAGGACTCGTCGATCGGAGTCTGCACGGACCTCAACAACAAGGCGCCCTAAGCGGCCGCCAGGCAGCCTTTTCGATGTCCCGCAAATCCCTGACCTGCTAGCATGCGACCCTGGGGACAAGGCGGGATGAAGCAGCTCAGTGTACTGATCGGTTTGGGCCTCACGATGCTGATGCTCGGGGCGAGCTACGGGAGCGCGCGCGCCGGCGCCAGCAATGCGGCCGGCGGCGACATCCCGCCCGGCACGAAAATAACGATGCAGAACTGGCATCAGTACGCGGCCTTCATGCCGACCGGGATGCAGGCGCTGTTCGAGGGCAAGTATTACTGGAAGATGCCGGCGGACATCGAACTGGTCGTCGCTCCCACCGTTACCCATCCGCTGCCGCTCTCCTATCGTCAGGCGACCGAGCGCTACGCTTCGCGGGTCAAGCTGGTCTCGACGCCCGACGGCGGCCTGCAGCTACGCGATTACGTCGCCGGGATGCCATTCCCGAATCCCGAAGAGCCTCACAAGGGCTGGAAGATTCTGGCCAATCTCTGGTACCGCTACTTCCCCCATCTGGTCTCTACCTCGGCCTCAGGTTTTGAGAACCTGTGCCGGGAGGACCGCTTTTCCGATCTTGCCTGTAGCACCGAATTCGCCGTCTATCGCCAGTTGCGTCATATCGCGGACACCGGCTCATCGCTCAACGCGCCGGGCAGCGACAGTGCCAACGGGCCGAGCTTCACCGAGTTCTGGATGATCGAGACGCCCGAGAACCAGAAATATACCTCCGGGCTCACGCTCTATTACGATTCGCGGCCGCAGGACGATTATATCTTCACCCCCAAGCTGCGGCGCGCACTTCGCATAAACGCCAGCGCCAGATGCTCGGAGAGCAGCGGCAGCGACTTCATGGAGGACGACTGGCGCAACGGTTTCAGCGGCGATATCTGGGAATTCCAAGCTCATTTCGTGACCCGGATGAAGATGCTGACGTCGATCAACTTCGGCACCGCAGCCGGCAATCTTTCCAAGCAGAACTATTACTTCCCGCTGCTGTGGCCGCGGCCGACGTGGGCGAAATTCGAGCTGCGCGATACCAACGTGATCGATGTGCGGCCTCTCCCCAAGGATGCGGGCGGCTACTGCTACGGCAAGCGCGTCATGTATATCGATGCCAACAGCCAGGTCCCGCTGTGGGAAGATCTTTATGATTCACACATGAAGCTGTGGAAGGTGTTCCGGGTCGGCACGCGTGCCCGCGAGGTGCCCGGCGCCGGCGTCCAGGACAGTTCCGCCTCGCGCGTCACCCAACTGTGGAACCTCAAGACCGGCCATGTCAGCTTCCTGTCGACCATTACCCCGAGCGGCGCTGACTTTGCGCTCAACAATCAGGTTCCCAAGCAGTACGATGACATCAAACGTTACAGCGGTCTGTCGGGATTGAACGAGATAATGCGCTAGCGCCGCCGGGCGTTTCACCGTTACCGGCGGTCGTGACCTGCCGGTCGGAACACATTGTTCTCGCCTGGTCCGCTACCTTCCCTTGAGACGCGGATCGTCGGTCGCAACGCAAACCGCATGAGTCATGCGGCTAGCCGCATCTCCAGCTTGCTGCTGAGGAGCCAGCCGGGCCGCCTCACATGCCTCCGCCTTGTCGAATGACCGCTCAATCGTCCAGCTGCTGAGCGGGGCGGTATCATCGTAGCGTTGCTGGCCGATCCACCAGAATCTGGTTTGCGGCGGCGCCAACAGATACCAGCCGAAAAGGGCGAGCGCAGCGGCGTAGGGGTATTTCATATCGCAACCATAGCAGCATTGCGCGAGTAGCGGTGAGGGCGGCGCCTTTTGGTCCGCCGCGCCGTGCGGCAAAAAACCCTGGTGATCCCAGCGGGATTCGAACCCGCGTTCCCGACGTGAGAGGCCGGTGTCCTAACCCCTAGACGATGGGACCGCCATTGGAAGTGTTGGCTGAGGAGGAAGGACTCGAACCTTCAATCGCCTGATCCAGAGTCAGGTGGCTTGCCAATTAGCCGACTCCTCAGCGCATCTGAAACTTATACAAGACCGCCGCCGCCGGTTAAAGCAGCGCGCCGGCACAATGACGAATTACCCGGAATGCGCCGCCGGCTTCGCGCACAGGTTCTCGGCGTGGCGATTGACCAGCGCGTCGCAGCGCTGCAGCATCGCCGCGTCCTGGCAATGCTGCTCGATCATGTAGCTCAGCTCGCCCAGGTCATGGACCAGCATCCGCATGCAGCTTTCGTACTCGTCGCGCTGCTGGAGCGCCTTGAGCAGATCGCTCACCAGGTCCTCGAGCTCGGTCTCTTCGATATCGAGCGCTATCTTGAGCGCGCGCTCGATCGAAATCTGCGCGTCGTCGTCGCGTTCACAGCTCGCCATCAGCTCCCGCACGTGCCTGAGCGTGGCATCGCGCATCGCGACCGGGCTGGGGCGATCGAGCTGGCCCTCGAGTTCCAGCACCGTCGCGACCAGGTGGAGCGCGCCGACGTGGCGGGCCTCATCCCGCGCCATCCCGAACCAGAACTCATGCAGGCGCGGTGCGGCGGCAAAAATCCTGGCAAAGCGCGCATAGATAGCCATGCTTTCGCGCTCGAGCGCGATCGTGATGTCCAGGACTTCGCGATTGGTCGGCATCTGGCTCTACAAGCACGAATCATAGCGCGGGCCATCGCGGCCGGTAAAGCTGCCGTCCGTGAACCCCTCGGCCGCGCTCATTGATGGACGGCCTGACGATTTTTGTAGATTTTCGTGACTTTCATCGCACTGCGAAGGATCGTCCAATACCATTTTTCTGGCATCTGCTGAATCCAAAAGCGGCACCTGTTGCCATTGGACACGCTTCCGTTATTTTTTCTCCGGCAAATAGACGCCTATCGCAACCAGTCAGCGTTGGCATCAGCATTGCTGTTTAGAAGCGGGCGAAGAAACACTCACATGCCTATCCAAAACTCGCCGCCGTTTTCCTTGCAGACCATGTCGCCCATGCTGTCGCGCATGGCGATCGAGATGCGATGGAGCCGGCCCGTCAGCGCCTGGGACCACCTGACCTCGGCGGTCGCCCTCGAGGCGATGTACTGCGAATCGCGCCGTTCCTGGCTGCACTACGAGCGCAACGGCCATACCCTGTGGCGGATGGGCCGCACCCATTGGTTGCACGCCCTCCAGCGCGCCGTACAGCCATCGGAGTGAGGCAGGGCTGAGCCCTGCACCCATCGACGCCGCGCTGAGGGCCTGCACGTTCTCGACTGCGCCCTCGCGATGCTTCGGGCTCCGCTCGAAATGACCTACGCGTAGCGACTCTCTGCTCAGAAAGATGCCATCGCTCCGCGTAGATCCCTCGCTGCGCTCGGGATGACAAAAAGGGGAGCGTCGCAGAGTCGATAACTGATGATTCGGTCTACCGGCCCGATCGCCTCGGCCACTTCGAGATCCTTCCCTGAACCACTGACGGCGCGAATATAAGAGAGTTAAAGTGATGATTAATGAGTTAAACTTAATCAGAAAATACGCAAACACCTCTTGGACAGAATTAGATCTTTGGACTAGCATCCGCGGGCAGTTCTTATGCGAGGGGGAATTTAATGAACCAATTGGCGCTCCTTGGCAGGACCGTGCTGGCGGTCGTAGCCGCATGCTTCCTTGCCGGATGTGCGACCATGTTCAGCAGCGGTCCGCAGAGTTTGACGATAACTTCCGAACCCGCTGGAGCGACGTATCGCTATGGCCCTTTTTCCGGAAAGACTCCTGACACAATAGAAGTGCCACGCAAGTCTCTTCCGAACTTTGCGTCTTTCGACCTCAAGGGTTACCAAAGCAAAACGGTCCCGGTTGATACCGGGATCCAGGGTGCGACGTGGTGGGATGTCCTCTTCTGGCCGGGGTTTATAGTCGACTTTTCGACCGGCAACGCTTACAAAGTTGAGATTCCCACCGTCACGACGCAGTTAGAGCCACTTGCCTCGGCGGCTCCGGCTGCGCAGGCCGTCGCACCGTCCGCCACACCCGCAGCTGCTGCGCCGGGGCCGACCGGGCGCGATTAGCCACATTGCATATCGTTGTAATGAGTCCGCGCAGTGAAGAATCCCGGGATTCTTCGCGGAGTTTATCCTGAGGCGCACGGTCTTTCGGCTACGCCGAAGGGCTCAGCACGACAGAATGGGGGGGCCTTGTGCAGAGATTCCCTAGTTCGAGCGGCTAGCAGAAAATTCCGAGAAATAGAGACTCGCCGACGAATCTCCCGGCCTGTCTACATGAGCCCTGCTAGAGTGTCCGGCGCGATTTGCGCGGGATGAGCGCGCGCGGAGCGCGCGCCCATCCTCGCAATTCCTCAGCGCGCGAGCTCGGTCGCCCGCGTCTCGCGTATCACTGTTACCTTGATCTGACCCGGATAGGTCATGTCGGTCTCGATCTTCTTCGCCACGTCCCGCGCCAGCATCAGCGTATCGTCGTCCGAGATCTGCCCCGGCTCGACGATTATCCGCATCTCGCGCCCGGCCTGCACCGCGAAGCATTTGTCGACCCCGCGGAACGACTTGGCGATCGCCTCGAGATCGTCGAGCCGCTTTACGTAGCTCTCCAGCACCTCGCGCCGCGCCCCGGGCCGCGCCCCCGAGAGCGCGTCGGCCGCGTCGACCAGCGGCGCCAGGATGGTCTCGGCCTTGACCTCCTCGTGATGGGCCGCGATCGCGTTGACGATCTTCGCCGACTCGCCGTACTTGCGCGCCAGCTCGCCGCCGATCAGCGCGTGCGAGCCCTCGATCTCGTGGGTCAGCGCCTTGCCGATATCGTGCAGCAGCGCCGCCCGCCGCGCCTGCTTCTCGTTGAGCCCCAGCTCGGCCGCCATCGCGCCGCAGATAAAGGCCGCCTCGATCGAATGGGTCAGCACGTTCTGCGCGTAGCTATAGCGGTACTTGAGCATCCCGAGCAGCTTGACCAGTTCGGGATGGACGCCGTGCACGCCGACTTCGAGGATCGCGCGCTGCCCGGCCTCGCGAATCGACTCCTCGACCCGCTGCTCGGCCTTGCGCACCACCTCTTCGATACGGCCCGGATGGATACGGCCGTCGGAGATCAGCTGCTCCATCGCGACCCGCGCGATTTCGCGCCGGATCGGATTGTGACACGAGATCACGACCGCTTCGGGCGTGTCATCGATGATGATATCGACGCCGGTGGCGGCCTCGATAGCGCGGATATTGCGCCCCTCGCGCCCGATGATGCGCCCCTTCATCTCGTCGCTCGGCAGGGCCAGCACCGCCACCGTGCGCTCGGTGACGAACTCGCCGGCCAGCCGCTCGATCGCGATCGAGATGATTCGCTTGGCGCGGCGCTCGGCCTCCTCGCGCGCTTCTTCCTCGACCACCCGGATATGCTTGGCGCCGTCGTGGCGCGCCTGCCCGACCATCTCGTCGATCAGGCTGCGCTTGGCCTCCTCGCGCGTCAGGCCGGCCACCGCTTCGAGCTTGGCGCGGGCTTCGTCGATCAGCGCCTGGTGCTCGGTGCGAGCCTGGTCGATCAGCGCCTGGCGCTCGGCGCGAGCCTGCTCGAGCAGCCCCTGGCGCTCGGCCTCTTTGTCGGTCAGGGTTTTCTCGCGATTCTTGAGCCCCTGGTCGCGGCGGTTAAAATCCGCCTCGCGGCGCTCGAACGATTCGACCCGTTTCTCGAAAGTCTCCTCGCGCGCCTGGAGCTTGCTCTCCAGGGCGGTCAATTCGCGCCGGCTCTCGCGCCCCTCGCGCTCGGCCTCGGCCCGCGCGCCGATCATCAGATCCTTGGCTTTTACCTCCCCTTCCTTGATCAGTAATTCACTTCGGGTTTGGGCTTCCTTGACCAACTCTTCGGCTTTCTCCGCCGCGGCCTGGATATCGACCGCCTGCTCACGTTGCCGCGTCGCCATTACAACGAAAATCGCCGCGCCGCCGATCAACAAGCCCAGGATTGCTGTTGCTATCGCTAACACCACCTGGGGGTACCTCCTTTGTCCGTCCCGCTCCGGGCCAGCGCGGGCGCATCAACGCCGGTCGGATGGAGGGCGGATTCGGTGACAATGAAATCGAGCCGCCGATCATGGGACTTCGACGGCAACTCATCGAGCAACTGAAACGAATAGGCCAGGCCGACGGTGACCGCCGGGGGCGCCAGCACGGCCAGCAGGCGGTCATAATGGCCGCCGCCCCTGCCCAGGCGAACTCCCGCGACACTGAAGGCCAGGCCGGGAACGCATATCAGCAGGCGATCGAGATCGCCCGGCTTCGCAAGCTCTTCGCCCTGCGGTTCGAGGATACCGTAGGCACCGGGACGCAGGCTCGCGCGATCGCCAAGCGCAACGATTTCTACCCGGTCACGGCTGGCGTTGAGGCGCGGATAGAAGACCGACTTGCCGGCCGCAAGGGCGTCGGCAAACAGGGCGTCGGTGGCGACCTCGCCGCCCGCGGCCGCATAGAGCAGGATGGCGCCGGAGTGCCGATAGCCATCCCAATCGATCAGCCGGCGTTGGATCGAGGCGGACAGGCGCTCGGCAGCCGAACGATCCAAGGCCTCGCGGCTGCGCGCGAAAATTGTTCTGAGCGATTGTTTATCGTCCGCCACGGATCTTCCATGGCGGGTGCAGGGCGTTAAATCGGTAAGCCAGCCGATCCGCAGAAAAGTGGCAACAGCCCCGGTCGGCGCGGCGCCGAAAGCCGGAGCGCGGTATCGAAAGCGCTCATCGCGGGTCTAAAGCTGTACACGACCGTCAATCTGATTCTCAACGTCCGTATTAATACACACACACCGTGTTATGCCTTCCCGTAAAGCCCCACTAACCCCGCCGCAAATGCGGTTGCCACCGATGGGGGAGACAAAAATCCCCCTGCTACTCCTCCATCGCGTCCGACAACCTGCCGTTCAATGCCTCGATTCGTTCGATTAGCTCCCGATGGTCCTTGCGGAGCCGTTCCAGCTCATCGGCAAAATTGAGCGCCGCCAGAATCGCCAGGTTGATCGAATTGACCGTCCGGCCACCGGCCTGGATTTGCCGTATCCGTTGGTCCACCGTCTGCGCCAGATTCTTCACCCATTCATCGCCATCTTCACTGGCGACCGTCAGGTTCAGTCCCATGATCTCGACGTTGACGGCTTTCATCCCTTCTTATCCCAGGTCGAGCCCGTCAAAGCGGGTCAGAATCTTTTCGATCCGGGTGCGAATCTCGTTACGCTCAGTCTCCTGCTGTCGGCGCTCACTATCAAGCTGTTTGATTTGCACGTTGGCTTCCGCGTATCGTTTTTCGCTTTCTGCCAACTGTTGCGCCAGCTTTTCGTTCTCTTGCCGCAAATGATTGATCCGGCCCACCGAGGCCTGGATGCGGTCGTCAAGCTGTTTCAATACGTCAATCGCCATCGATGTAGTTCCTCTGTCACTTTAATTTTGGATAAATAACGCTGTCAAGCTGCATAAGAGCCGCTGGCGTTCTGGGCTGTGGATTCTTCGCTCTCGAACAGCGCTTCCACGAACTCATGGGCATCAAAGGGCCTTAGATCTTCAATACTTTCTCCCACCCCGACAAATCGCACCGGCAGCTTCATCCGCTCGGCCACCGCCACGATCACGCCGCCTTTCGCTGTACTATCAAGCTTCGCCAAAACCACGCCGGTCAGCGGCACGGCGTCCTTGAAGACCTGGGCTTGGCTGAGCGCGTTCTGACCCGTGGTCGCATCCAGCACCAGCCAGACTTCATGCGGCGCGCCGGGCAGATTCCGTCCCACCACGCGGGCGATCTTCTTGAGCTCCTCCATCAGGTTACTCTTGTTTTGCAGCCGTCCGGCGGTGTCGATCAGCACCGTCCCGATCTTGCGTGCGCGCGCCGCCGCGACCGCGTCGAAAGCGATCGCGGCCGGATCGGAACCCTGTTTCTGCTTGATAATTTCGGCCCCGACCCGTTTACACCAGACTTCGAGCTGCTCGATCGCGGCGGCCCGGAAGGTATCGGCCGCGGCGACGATTACCTCGCCCCGCTCGGCCTTGAACCTCGCCGCCAGCTTGGCGATGGTCGTCGTCTTGCCGACGCCGTTGACCCCGGCCAGCATCACCACTAACGGCTCGTCGCCCGCATCCGCCATCGGCCGCTCGACCGCAGTCAGGATCCGTTCGATTTCAGCCTTCAGCGTGTCGCGGATACTATCCGGTCGCGCGTCGTTCTTAAGCTTGTCCCGCACTGCTTTGATAATTCGGCCGCTCGCCTCGATTCCGACGTCGGCGCCGATCAGCGCCTCTTCGAGCTCCTCGTACATCTGCTCGAGTTGCGCGCCGCCGCCGAGCGCGGCGCGCAGCCGCGCCATGAAGGCCTCGCGGGTCTTCCTGAGACCGAAGCCGACCCGCCGCGGTGCCGCAGGCATCTCCTCTACCGCCAAGCCCTCTTCGGCCAACTCCTCTTCCGGCGGCGTCGGCAGCGCCACCGGGATAGCCTCGGCTTCGACGCTCTCGGGCTCCGGCGCGGCCTCGACGGCAGTCTCGACCGGAAGCGGCGCCGCCGATGGCGCCGCCGCTTCCGGTTGAGACTCGGGCTCGGCGGCGAGCGGTAGTTCTTCAGCCGCCCGGGACGGCGGCGTGACCTCGGCTTCCGGTTGAGGCCTGGATGGCACCCCCAACAGACGCGCCGCGCGACGGCCGCGTTCTGCCGCCGGCCGGCCCGCAAGCCTGGCCGGTAACGGCCGGCGCTTGCGATGGCTGGCCTCGATCAGCAACGCCAGGCTCAGCAGGCCGAACTCGATGCCCGTCGCCAGCATGAGCAGCACGGTTATCTGATAGGGGGGCACTTCAAGCCTCTTCTTGCGATTACCTGTCCCGGGCCGGGGCTGATGTGGAAGCGAGATACCCGCGCGCTGAACTCGGCGGCTTCGAGGATAACAGGGGCCTTATCGATGGGAAACAAGCACGGGTCCGTCGGTGGTGGCCAGGTTTCGAAAAGAGCGCGGCGCGGGTGCGGTGTCCCATAATTAATCTGAAGGATATCAGGCAAATCGCTTCGCGTTGATCCTTCGGCACGGCTCGCGTCCGCTCGCCGGCTCAGGATGACAAATCAACTTTAACTGTCATCCCGAGCGAGCCGAGCGCAAGTGAGGCGACGAGGGATCGTCGCGGAGCGATTCTTGACCGCGCCAGGTTGCTTAAAAATCAAACTTACCCACTACCCGCCGGTCCGATCGGCGACAACCGGCCGATCGGTGCCGCTGCGAACGCTCTCAGCGCGGCCCCTTGGCGCAATTGCCCTCGATCTGCGCTCTGACCTGGTCGGGGCTCAGGTCGGGATGAGCATAGATAAAATCGATATAGCCGCTCAGGAACTGCTGCACTCTGCCGTTGGCGTCCGCCGTCTTCGCGCTGTCCATCAGGTGCTGCTTGCTGTATCCCCGGTCGCGCAGCACCGCCAGTTGCGAGACCGCGTGGCCCAGGTTGGCGCACAATCCCGGCGGCATCTGCTGGGGTTGGCTATGGTTGTTGTCAGCGGGCGATTGCTGAGCGGGCGCTTGATCGCTGGGCACCTGCTCCCATTGCGCTCCCGCATCGGGGTCCTCGGCCATCCCGGATGCGCTCCAGAAGCCGAACAGCAGTGCGGCGACCAGCGCGAGGAAGGCGATCCGCCGCGCCATCGGGACGCTCAGGCGGCGCGCGCGATACGCATCGAGATGACCTTCGAGATACCCGGGCGCTCCATCGTCACGCCATGCACCTGGTCGGCGCGCTGCATGGTGCGCTGGTTATGGGTGATGACGATAAACTGCGAGCGCTCCTTGAACTCCTCGACGATCGTGGCGAAGGTCGCGATACTGAACTCGTCGAGCGGCGCGTCGACCTCGTCCATTACGCAGAACGGGCTCGGATTGAGCAGGAACAGCGAGAACATCAGCGCCATCGCGGACAGCGCCTTCTCACCGCCCGACAGCAACGCCAGCTCGCGCACCTTCTTGCCGGGCGGCTGGATCAGGATGTTGACGCCGGCCTCAAGCAGGTCGCCGCTGCCGTCGAGCTCCAGATGGCCCTGCCCGCCGCGCATCAGCTTGGGGAACAGCTCGGAGAAGTTGCGCGCCGCGCCCTCGAAGGTCTCGGCGAAACGCCGGCGCGCTTCGCGATTGAGCCGCCCGATAGTCTGGCTCAAATCCTCGACCGCGGCCTCGAGATCGGCCTTCTCGGTGTTGAGCGTGGTGGCGCGTTCCTCGAGCTCGCGGACCTCGCTTTCGGCCGCCAGGTTGACCTCGCCGATCCGTTCGGCGCGGGCCCGCAGCTCGCCGATCCGCTGCTCGTCCTGGTCGCCATCGCGCCCGGCAAGTGCGGTTTCCATCTCGTCCGCGACCGCGGCGAACGGGGCGAGAAACTTTTCCGCGAAGCTCCGCTCCAACTCCTCGCTGAGCGCGCTGGCCCGCTCCTTGTGCAGGCTGCACTCGACCGCTTCCTGCTCCAGCCGCGCGAGCCGCTCGCGGGCCTCGTCGAGACGGGCGCGCCACTGGCCGACCAGCCCCTCGCAATCGTCGACGGTTTCGCGCAGCCGCGCGATTTCGGATCCCAGCTCGACTTCGCGCTGACGATTGTGCGCGTCCTGCACCGCGAGCTTTTCGAGCTCGCCTTCGAATTCGATTTTTTCGATCGCGAGGCGCGCCAGCGAAGCATCGTCGGTCGCGGTCTGCGCCTCGAGCTCGGCGCTGAGCTGGCGGAGATGGCGCAGCTCCTGTTCGAGCGCCTTCAAGGTCGCGCGCCGCGCTTCGACCCGTGCGGCGGTCGCGGCCAGCGCCTGCTCGGTCTCTTCGGCGGCGGCTTTAGCGGCGGCCAGCTCCTCGCGCATCGAGGCCAACTCGGCGCGTGATTTCTGCTCGGCGATCGCCAGCTCTTCGAGCCGCAGATTGGAGGTCGCGACCGTCTGGTTGATTTCATCCAGCCGCCGGACCGCGTCAGCGCGCCGCGCCGCGGCCAGCGCCGCCTGATTTTCGATTCGGGCCAGCGCCTGGCGCGCCGCATCGAAATTCCGTTCATAACCGGCGCCGGCGCGGCGGGCCTCGCCAAGCTCGCTTTCAAGCCGGGCCCGTTCGGCGCGCCGCTGCACAAGTTCCTGCTCGGCGCCGTTATGCGCCTGCGCGGCCTGCTCGAGCGCGCTACGCGCCTCATCGATCGAGAGCACCGCTTCCGGCTCCGCTTCCGACGGCGAGCAGTCGGCGACGCTGCCGCCGCTGATCATGCGGCCGGGATGGACCAGGTCGCCGTCGCGGGTCACGAACACCGTGCCATGGCCGTTCAAATTGGCGGCGGCCAGCGCGGCCGCGACGTTGTCGGCGACCATCACATGGCCGAGCAGCGCCTCGGCAGTGGCGGCGAAGCGCGGCTCGACTTCCAGCATCTCGACCAGCCGGCCGGCGATGCCCGGCGCGTCGATGCGCTCGGCCGGGGCGGCAAGTGTTACTTCGGGGACGAAGCTCAAACGGCCGCCCTGTTGTTCCTTCAAAATATCGATCGCCTTGACGGCGAAGTACGGCGACTCGACCACCACCGCTTCGAGCTGCTCGCCCATCACGGCCCGCAGCGCCGGCGCCAGCCCCGCGGGCGCTTTCAGCACCTCGAGCAACGCCGGCGGATCGATAGCGGGGCGATCGCCGTTGAGCGATTCGAGCACGTTGCGCAAGCGCGTCGCGACCGGACCCTGTGCGCGCCGCGCCTCGCGCCGCTCGGCCGCGGCCAGCGCCTGGCGGGCCGCAGTCAGCCGCGCCGCCGCGCGTTCCATCGCACTGCGCGATTCGATTTCGCGATCGGCCGCCTCGGCGCGCGTCCGCTCGATCTCGGCGAGCCGGGCGCGGGCGGTCTCGACGGCACTCTCGGCAACGCGCAAATCCTGCTGCGCGGCGCTCATGGCGGCGGCGAAATCAACCGGCGCGGGGGCTGCGATCGCGCCGTCGCCGGTCGGGCGATTATTGAGACGCTCATCGAGCTCGGCCCGCTCGCCGCTCAGATCGGCGAGCCGGCCGCGAATCACCGCGGCTTCGCGCACCAGCTCCGACAGATCGTCCTTGAGCTCTTCGCCGCGTCGCTCGACGATTCGCAGATCGGCGCGCGCGTGTTCGTGGCGATGCTTGAGTTCATCGAGGGCCGCCTCCGAACCGTCGTCGGCACGCAGTTCGCGGGCCAGCCGCGCGCCGTAATCGGCGCGGCTCGCGCGCGAGGCGATAGCCTTGGCGGCCAGCTCGCCCAGCCGCCCGCGCAATAAAGGCTCTTCCTCGTTGACCGCGGCCAGGCGCCGGGTCAGGAACTCGCGGGCACGGGCGCGATCGGCGTCGCTCGCCCGCAGATTATCGAACTCCCGCACGGCGGTGTTGAGCCGTTCGCGCTCGGCGGCGAGCGCCTCGGCCGCGGCGCGCGTCTCGCCGTCGAAATTATCGACCTCCAGGCGCACGGTCTGCGCCTCGCCGCGCAACTCGGACTCGCGTTCCGAAAAGCGCATCAGCTCGGCGCGCTCATGGAGCAGACGGCGCGCGGCGGCCAGCCGTTCGAGCTCGTTGAGCTCGCCGCGGATGACCCGGTAGGTCTCAGCCTTTTTCGCCTGGCGGCGGGAATAGTTGAGCTGGCGTTCGATCTCGGCCAGCACGTCGCTGACCCGGCTCAGGTTTTCACGCACGCGCTCGAGCTTGCGCTCGCTCATCTCGCGCCGTCCCTTGAACAGTCCGAGGCCCGCGGCCTCCTCGATCAGCCCGCGAATCTCGGCCGGCTTGGCCTGGATTATCTCCTCGACCCGCCCCTGCTCGACCAGCGCGTAGCCGCGGCTGTGGATGCCCGCGGCCATGAAGAACTCGGTGATATCCTTCAAACGGCAGGGAATCTTGTTGATCAGATACTCGGAGTCGCCCGAGCGATAGGCGCGGCGCGTGACGCAGATTTCGCTCAACTTGTCGTAGGGCTCGGGCAGGATGGCGCGCTCTTCGGCCTCGAGCGTGAGCGATACCTCGGCCATCCCGGCCGCCGGATTGTGCTCATTGCCGGCGTAAATCAGGTCCTCGATGCTTTTGCCGCGCAGCCGGGTCGGGGCCTGCTCGCCAAGCACCCAGCGGATGGCGTCCATCACGTTGGACTTACCGCAGCCGTTGGGCCCGACCACCGCCGTGATACCGGGCGAGAAGCCTATCAGCGTGGGATCAAAAAAGGATTTGAAGCCTACCAGTTCCAGGCTCTTAAGACGCATACACCGCCCTCACCTCCGCTCCTCATCAGCCACCCCCGGGAGCCCTTCCCAAGGTCCCTTTAAGGTATCCGATAATAGGGCGGCAGGATCAAGACGTCGGGCCGATATAATGTGGATCCAGGGCGCCTCGAACCCAACTAATTGTAGTTTTCGCCGATTATCGGCGCGCCCTATTCGGCCAGCAGTTCGGTGTTCCAGTAGGCGCTGTCGACCGCGCTCAGAAACGGCATCCACTCCTGGTAGCGCCGCAGGCTGAACATGTCAGCCGAAAACGGCGTCCATTCGGGACGGCGCGGCCGCCGAACCAGGACCATCCGCGCCTCGTCCGGCGTGCGCCCGCCCTTGCGTCGATTGCAGCTATGGCACGAGCAGACGATGTTCTCCCAGGTCGACAGGCCGCCGCGCGAGCGCGGCACGACGTGGTCGAGGTTGAGGTCGGTGCGCGGCAGCCGCTGGCCGCAGTATTGGCAGGTATTGCCGTCGCGGGCGAAGATATTGAAGCGCGAAAAGCGCACATGGCGGCGCGGCACCCGCTCATAGGCCGACAGCAGCAGCACCCGCGGCACGCGGATGAACCCGTCGACGATCCCCAGCCGCTCGTGATGGATTTCGATCGACAGATGGCGCCAGCTCTCGAAATCGAAGGTCCGGTACTGTTCATCGACGGCCCGGGCCACCCCTTGGTAAAGCAGGGCAAAGGCCCGCTTGACCGAGGTGACGTGGACCGGCAGGTAGGACCGGTTCAGCACCAGCACCCGGCTGTTGAGCAACGCGCCCCCCGGCGCTCGTATCGCGCTGTCGGCCGCCATTGACATCCAAAAACCAGTAGCTCGCCGAAAGCCAGCAAGTCAAGGTGGATAGCCGGGCGCAGCCATTATGTTCATATGACGGGGACGCCGGAGCCTCACCTTGCGCCCGGCGACCGGCCGCCGTATGATCGGGCCAAGATGTGCAGGAGTTGAGGGAGCGACGTCACTCAGCCGATATCACCGAGGTCTTCCGCTGAACCGCGGCGGGTCTGAATCGGGCTCCCCATCCGCATCGCCCGCCCACGCAGTCATCCGGCCGACGATGACCCGGCCCGCACAACCCCGACTTTCTTACTGGATCGCAGCCCTGTGAAACGTGAAATCGTAATCAATGCCGCCGCGCTCGAAGTGCGGGTGGCACTGCTCGAAGATGGGCAGCTCACCGAGTTCTATCTCGAACGCAATACCCGCGCCGGACTGGTCGGCAATATCTACAAGGGCAGGGTCACCCGAGTGCTGCCCGGGATGCAGGCGGCATTCGTCGATATCGGACTCGAGAAGGCCGGCTTCCTCCATGTCTCGGACTTCCATACCGGGGCCGAGGCGTTCGACACGATGGCCGAGGTGGCGGGCGAGGAAATCGACGTCGAGCCGGTCGGCGACGAGCCGGAGGCGCCGCCCGAGGCGCCGCTTGACGGCGTCGAAGCGAGTCCGGCCGAGAACGCTGAAGACGGCGGCGCGCCGGACGCGCGGGGTGGTCGGCGCCGCGGCCATCGCAGCGGCGTGAAGCGCAATAATCTGCCGATCGAGCAGCAGTTGCGGCGCAACCAGGAGATCATCGTCCAGATCGCCAAGGAGCCGATGGGTACCAAGGGGGCGCGGCTGACCTCCTCGATCTCGATTCCCGGCCGCCACGTGGTCTTTACGCCGACCAACCCGCATATCGGCATCTCGCGGCGCATCGAGAGCGCCGGCGAACGCAAGCGGCTGCGTGACGCGGTTATCGAGCTGCGCCCGCCGCAGGGCGGCTTCATCGTGCGCACCGCCTGCGAGGGCGTCAGCAAGCGCGACATCCAGCGCGACATCTCGTTTTTGACCAAGCTGTGGACCTCGATCCTCAATAAGAGCGAAAGCAGCGGGCCGGCCGCGGTGCTCTACAGCGATCTCGACCTGGCGCTGCGCGCGGTGCGCGACCTGTTCTCGAGCGACGTCGACAAGCTGTGGTCCGACGACCCGACCGTAAGCCAGCGGATCGTCGAGTTCTTGCAGACCTATATGCCACGGCTGCGCTCGCGCCTGGCGCACTACGACCAGACCGAGCCGATTTTCGATCACTTCAATCTCGAGGATCAGATCGAGCGGGCGCTCGACCGCAAGGTCTGGCTCAAGTCGGGCGGCTACCTGGTGTTCGATCAGGCCGAGGCGCTGACCGCGATCGACGTCAACACCGGCCGGTTCGTCGGCAAGCGCAGCCAGCAGGAAACGATGCTCAAGACCAACCTCGAGGCGGTCGACGAGGTCGTGCGCCAGCTCCGGCTGCGCAATATCGGCGGCATCATCATCGTCGATTTCATCGACATGTCGCGCGAAACCGATCGCAAGCGGGTCAGCGACGCGCTCAGCTTGTCGCTCAAGCGCGACAAGGCTCGCACCTCGGCGCTCAAGATTTCCGAGCTCGGGCTGGTCCAGATGACGCGCAAGCGCACGCGCGAGAGCCTCGAGGAGCTGCTCACCACCACCTGCGCCCATTGCCAGGGGCGCGGCCTGGTCAAATCGACGCCGACGCTGGCGGCCGAGGTGATGCGCGCGCTGTATCGCGAGGCGGCGCGCCGCGCCCACGACGACGAGATGCTGCTGGTGCGGGTCAATCCCGATATCGCGCACTATCTCTACGACTACGGCGCCCCCGACCTCGAGACTCTGGAGCAGCGCCTGTCGGTCAAGATCGTGCTGCGGCCCAAGGACGGGCTGAGCCCCGGCGCCTTCGAGCTCGAGCTGGCGACCGCCGCCGCCTGAGCTCTCTCAACGAACTTCGGCGCCCGCTGCCGCCGCGATCGCGGCGGCGCTCTGCAACTGCCCGAAATGAATCCGCCCGAGATCGAACTCCTCGAGCCCCTTGGCGAGCGCGTTTAGCGCCGACTTGTAGGACGGCAGATTCTTGCGCGCGCGGCTCAGCGGATTACATCGCGCGACGATAAAATTTTTCAGATAGGGATGGGTCAGGCCGCGCTTCTTGCCGCGCGCCACCAGCGACTTCAGCAGCTCGTCGGCACACTCGATCTGCGCGGCGCGCTCCTCGCGCTCCTCCAGCGCGGTGCGCAGACCGTGGTTGAGGAAGTTGTCGACCCGGCTGACGAGCGGCACGTAGACGCCGCCCGAAAAGCGCGGCTGTCGTTCGTAGAGCAGCCCGAGCGTGATAAAGTGCGCGCGTTCGAACTCGAAGGCGAAGCTCTTCTCGATCGCGCCGGGAGCCGTCGCCAGCCGCCCGCGAAACATCCTGATCACCTCCAGCGCCTTGTCGCGCAGGTTGTGAGTCTTCTCGGTGTTGAGCGCGAGAATCTGGTAGGCGACATCGGTTTCCGGCACCAGGATCGCCGGGATCATCTTGGCGCCGGCCTTGGCCGCGGCGGCCCGGCGATGGTTGCCGTTGGGCGTCCAGTACTCGCCGTTGTCGGCCCGCACCGCGACCACCGGCTCGGTGTAACGGTCGAGCTTCTTCATCACCTCGACCAGGCGCTTCATATGCGTCGGCGAAAGGTCGCGCTGAAACGGCGTCGGCTTGAGCACGGTCAGCGGGATCATCGCGAACAGCTGCCAATGGTCGCCGATCGGTTCCTGGTAGATCGCCAGCACCGCGCCGCCGTCGGCCGCGACCTGCGCGGCCAGTTGATCGAGCGCAGCCGGCACTCGGGCGCCGGGCGGAAAGACCGTCGCAGATGCGATTGCCATGCGAGTCTCTTAGGTCAATTCCGCCGCGCGATCAAAGCGCTCGCATCATTGCCGCGCCATCCGGCTTACTCGCCCGTGAATTTCGGCTTGCGCTTGTCGACGAATGAGGCGACGCCCTCGGCGAAATCCGCCGACGAACGCAGCCGTCCGTAGGCCTGCCCCTCGAGCTCGATACCGACGTGCAGCGGCGCATCCTGCGCGACATTCAGCACCTGCTTGATGGTGCGCTGTGCCAACGGTGAGAACTGCCGCAACTCATCGACCAGCTTGTCGGTCGCGGTCTCGAGCTGATCGTCGGGCACCGCCGCGAGCGCGATACCCCACTCGTAAGCCTGCCGCCCCGGAATCCGCCGCGAGCGCATCACGACGTCCTTGGCGCGGCTGACGCCGACCATCTTGAGCAATCGCACCGAGCCGCCCGAACCGGTGATCATCCCGATGCGCTGTTCGGGCGTGCCCAACTCCGCCGACTCCGTGACGATCCGGAAATCGCACGCCAGCGCGAGCTCGAAGGCGACCCCGAAGCAGTAGCCGCGAATCGCCGCGATGACCGGCTGATGGCAGCGCTCG